>Ga0308169_10005496_pt1 | contig 11498 bp, 9 predicted proteins | sample PhyBR1_2_FD_202139 | JGI IMG/M metagenome (GOLD analysis project Ga0308169, IMG submission 202139) | Phyllosphere microbial communities from UC Gill Tract Community Farm, Albany, California, United States - DLSLSB.R1 | ecosystem: Host-associated > Plants > Phyllosphere > Unclassified | place... | reverse complement strand
GAAGACCTGTTAGGTATGCGCGAAGTTCCGGCGGATGCCTATTATGGCGTTCATACTCTGCGTGCGATTGAGAATTTTTATATCAGCAACAGCAAAATCAGCGACATACCTGAATTTGTCCGCGGAATGGTGATGGTAAAAAAAGCGGCGGCGATGGCCAACAAAGAGCTGCAGACCATCCCGCGCAACATTGCCGATACCATCATCAAGGCCTGTGACGAAGTGCTGAACAACGGCCGCTGTATGGACCAGTTCCCCGTAGATGTCTATCAGGGCGGTGCCGGAACCTCCGTGAACATGAACACCAATGAAGTGCTGGCGAACATCGGCCTGGAGTTGATGGGCCATCAGAAAGGGGAATATCAGTACCTGAACCCCAATGATCATGTAAACAAATGCCAGTCTACCAATGACGCCTACCCAACCGGCTTTCGCATCGCGGTTTACAGCTCGCTGTTGAAACTGCTTGATGGCATCAGCCAGCTGGCCGAAGGTTTCCAGCACAAAGCCGATGAATTCCAGACCATCCTGAAAATGGGCCGTACCCAGTTGCAGGATGCTGTGCCAATGACACTCGGTCAGGAGTTTCACGCCTTCAGCGTGCTTCTGAACGAAGAGACCAAAAGTATTCTGCGCACCGCTGAACTGCTGCTGGAAGTGAACCTGGGCGCGACCGCCATCGGCACCCGACTCAATACGCCGGAAGGCTATCAGCATCTGGCGGTACAGCGTCTGGCGGAAGTCAGCAACCTGCCGGTGGTGCCCGCGGAAGACCTGATTGAAGCGACCTCCGACTGTGGTGCCTATGTGATGGTCCATTCATCGCTGAAACGTCTGGCGGTGAAACTCTCTAAAATCTGTAACGACCTGCGCCTGCTCTCCTCCGGCCCACGCGCCGGCCTGAATGAAATCAACCTGCCAGAGCTGCAGGCGGGTTCCTCAATCATGCCAGCCAAGGTTAACCCGGTGGTGCCGGAAGTCGTCAATCAGGTCTGCTTCAAAGTGATTGGCAACGACATCACCGTCACCATGGCTTCTGAAGCGGGTCAGTTACAGCTCAACGTGATGGAGCCGGTGATTGGCCAGGCGCTATTTGAATCGATCAGCATCCTGACTAACGCCTGCTACAACCTGCTGGAGAAGTGCGTCAACGGTATTACCGCCAACCGTGCGGTGTGCGAAGCCTACGTCTTCAACTCGATTGGTATCGTGACTTACCTCAACCCTTACATCGGCCACCATAACGGCGACATCGTCGGCAAAATCTGTGCGGAAACCGGTAAAAGCGTGCGTGAAGTCGTGCTGGAGCGTGGCTTGCTGACGGAAAGTGAGCTGGACGATATCTTCTCGGTACAGAACCTGATGTACCCGGTCTATAAAGCCAAACGTTATACCGATGAAAACGAACAGTAAGGCTTAACCGACGCTGGTTAACCAAAGGCACACCGCGATCAACACGGTGTGCCTTTTTTTTTGTTAAACAACACACCCAGGTTTACCCGGTTTAATTTTCAGGAGTGATTCATGTTTGTGGTTGAGCTGCTAATCGTTTTGATGGCGATCTGGTTGGGCGCACGTCTTGGCGGAATTGGTATCGGGTTCGCCGGCGGGATGGGCGTGCTGGTGCTGACGCTGGGATTTGGCCTGGCACCCGGCGCTATCCCGTTCGATGTGATTGAAATCATCATGGCGGTAATCGCCGCGATAGCCGCCATGCAGGTGGCGGGCGGCATGGATTATCTGGTCAGCCTGGCAGAAAAACTGCTGCGCCGTCATCCGCGCCATGTCACGCTACTGGCCCCCCTGGTCACCTACCTGATGACGCTGCTGGCCGGAACCGGACACACTGCGTTCTCCACGCTGCCGGTGATTGCGGAAGTGGCGAAAGAGCAAGGCGTCCGCCCTTCCCGCCCGCTGTCGATTGCAGTGGTGGCTTCTCAGATCGCCATTACCGCTTCACCGATTTCAGCCGCGGTAGTCTTCTTCGCCACCCTGCTTGAACCGCGCGGCGTCAGCTATATCACGCTGCTGGCGATTGCCATTCCCTCAACCATGGTGGGTCTCTTTCTGGCGGCACTGGTGACGAACTTTCTGGGCAAAGAGCTGAAGGATGATGAGGTCTATCAGGCGCGCCTCGCCAAAGGTGAAGTCACGCTGCGCGGCGCCAGCGTCTTCCAGGCAAAACCGGGCGCGAAAAAATCAGTGATGCTATTTCTGACAGGTATCGTGGCCGTAGTGCTCTATGCCACCGCGACCAGCGCCAGCGTTGGCCTGATCGCCAATCCGCCGCTGCCACGCAATGAAGCGATTGTGGTGTTTATGCTCACCATCGCCACACTGATCAGCCTGACCTGCAAGCTCGACACCAGCGACATCCTCAGCGCCAGCACCTTTAAATCCGGCATGAGCGCCTGTATCTGCGTAATGGGCGTCGCCTGGCTGGGCGATACCTTTGTGAAGGCGCATCTGGCGGAGATCCAGATGCTGGCAGGTGATGCGCTGAAAACGTATCCGTGGATGCTGGCGCTGGTGCTCTTCTTCGCCTCAATGCTGCTCTACTCGCAGGCCGCGACCACCAAAGCGCTGATGCCCGCCGCGCTGCTGCTGGGCGTGACGCCGCTGACGGCTATCGCTTCTTTCGCGGCGGTTTCGGCGCTGTTTGTGTTGCCGACTTACCCCACCCTGCTGGCCGCCGTTGAGATGGATGACACTGGCTCAACCCGTATTGGCAAGTTTGTCTTTAACCACGCCTTTATTATTCCCGGGGTAATCGCGATTGCACTGTCGGTGCTCTCTGGCTTTGTGTTTGGCGGATTGCTGTTGTAGCGCCGTCATCGTGTTACTGATAGAGCGTGCTATCATCGGCGCTCTTTGAAACAGGAGTCACAGGATGAATGCGGTCGTTATCCTCTGCACTGCGCCCGATCAGGCCACGGCAGAGCACCTTGCTGGCTTAGCGCTGGAAGCCAGACTGGCGGCCTGTGTCACACTGCTGCCTGGCGCCACCTCCTGGTATCTCTGGCAGGGAAAAATGGAGCAGAGCAGCGAAGTCCAGATGCTGCTGAAGTGCGACAGCGATCATCAGCAGGCGCTGTGTAATCTGCTCAAAGACGCTCACCCTTACGACGTACCCGAACTGCTGGCGCTGCCGGTTCAATATGGAGACAGTGAATACTTGTCATGGCTGCACGCATCTCTCGCTTAATTACGCTTCTGCTGACGCTGTTTGTCTGCCTGCAGGCGCACGCCTCACTCTTTTCAAACCCGGCGACCAGCCGCTTTGTGCCCGTCGATCAGGCGTTTACGTTTGACTTCGACCAGCAGGGCGCGCAGCTCAACCTGCACTGGAAAGTGAAATCAGGTTACTACCTCTATCGTCAGCAGATCCACATTACGCCGCAAAACGCGGCCATCGCGCCGCTGACGCTGCCCGTCGGTCAGCCGCATGAGGATGAATTCTTTGGGAAAAGTGAGATCTATCCGCAGGACCTGACGCTACCGGTAACGCTGAAACAGGCAGCCAGGGGTGCCACACTTAGCGTGACTTATCAGGGCTGTGCCGCTGCCGGATTCTGTTATCCGCCGGAAACACGCAGCGTGCCAGTGAGTGCAGTAGCAGCCAGCAGCGCACCCGCGCCGGTCAGTGCTCAGCCCGCGCCCGCCAGTCCGCTGCCCTTTTCCCCGCTCTGGGCACTGCTGATCGGCATCGGCGTGGCATTTACGCCCTGCGTGCTGCCGATGTATCCGCTTATCTCCGGCATTATCCTTGGCGGACAGCGGCATTATTCCCTCGGGCGACTGTTCGCACTGGCGATGGTCTATGTCCAGGGGATGGCGCTGACCTACACGCTATTAGGGATGGTGGTCGCGGCAGCGGGATTACGCTTCCAGGCCGCGTTGCAGCATCCATACGTGCTGTTCACGCTCTCCCTGCTGTTTATCGTGCTGGCCCTGTCGATGTTCGGCCTGTTTACGCTGCAACTGCCCTCGAGCCTGCAAACCCGTCTGACCCTGTGGAGCAATCGCCAGCAGGGGGGATCGCTGCCCGGCGTCTTCCTGATGGGCGCACTGGCGGGATTGATCTGCTCACCCTGTACTACCGCTCCACTCAGCGCCATTCTGCTTTACATCGCACAAAGCGGAAATCTGTGGGCCGGTGCCGGGACGCTGTGGCTCTATGCGGTCGGCATGGGCTTACCGCTGATCGCTGTGACCCTGTTTGGTAACCGGCTGCTGCCAAAAAGCGGCCCGTGGATGCAAACCGTCAAAGAGGGCTTTGGTTTTGTCATCCTGGCGCTGCCGGTGTTCCTGCTGGAGCGGGTGGTGGGCGACGCGTGGGGATTGCGGCTCTGGAGCCTGCTCGGCGTGGCGTTCTTCGGCTGGGCGTTCAGCGTCAGTCTGCGCGCCAGCAGCGGTAAGTGGCGCGTAGTGCAGGTTATTATGCTGGCCGCAGCGCTGATCAGCGCGCGTCCATTACAGGATTGGGCCTTTAGTAGCGGCCCGGCCACGCAGCATGCTGTGGCCCCGCTGCCGTTCCAGTCCCTCCAGACGCCGCAACAACTCGATAGCGCGCTGCAGCAGGCCCGGGGCCGCATCACGATGGTCGATCTCTACGCGGACTGGTGCGTCGCCTGCAAAGAGTTTGAAAAATATACCTTTAGTGATAGCGCCGTGCGCGATAGCCTGAGCAGGGTTCAGTTGCTACAGGCTAACGTCACCGCCAACAGCGCCAGCGACAACGCGCTGTTGCAGCATCTTCAGGTGCTGGGCTTACCAACCATTTTGTTCTTTGATGCGCAGGGCCGTGAAATCCCCGGATCGCGCATCACCGGGTTTCTCAATGCCGCCGATTTCCGGGCCCATTTGCAGAAACTTACCCCATAAACAACACTGGACAGGTCATTGCCCGGCGAAATTGCCGGGCCTGCATACCAGAGGAGAGTCACTTGCAGCGTGAACAGATACTCGAGCATGCATTGAATGTGCTTGAACAGAACGGCCTCGCCGCCACCCTCTCATTGGAAACCCTGGCGGGTTCCGACTTAAGTCAGGAGCAGCTTCAGCTGTTCTGGCCCGACCGCGATGCCCTGCTCTACGATGCACTGCGCTATCACGGGCAGCAGATTGAAACCTGGCGACGTCAGATTCTGCTGGATGAGTTCCTGTCGCCGGATCAGAAGCTGATGGCACGCTATGAAGTCCTGAGTGAGCAGGTCAGCAAGGGACGCTTTCCGGGCTGCCTGTTTATCGCCGCCTGCAGCTTCTACCCGCAGCCCGATCAGCCCATCCATCAACTGGCCGAGCAGCAGAAAAGCGGCTCGTGGCAGTTCACCCATGACATTCTGGTGGAGCAGGGTCTGGATAACCCCAGCATGGTGACCGATCAGATGGAGCTGATCCTTGAAGGCTGCCTGAGCAGGCTGCTGGTGAAGCGCAATGTGCAGGATGTCGCCACCGCTCAGCGGCTGGCGGAGGATGTCTACAGCATCGCGCTGTGCCGAAAAAATGGCGCGCTGGCCTGAGTTTTACCCGCTTTGACTGAAAATCAGGCAATCAGTCACGTTTCCAGGGGTTTTTTAGTGAAAGCCGTTGACGACCTGCGGCCTTTACGGTTTAATGCGCCCCGTTGCCCGAATAGCTCAGTCGGTAGAGCAGGGGATTGAAAATCCCCGTGTCCCTGGTTCGATTCCGGGTTCGGGCACCAAAATTTAAAGAAACCCGCCTCTGGCGGGTTTTTTGCGTTCTGCGTCTGACGTTTTCATTAATATCAATGCCAGTCGCCCTGCCTTATCCTTCCACCCACACCGCCCCGGCATCTGCTGATTTCACGCACTGCGCCACCCAGCGCACGCCCATTAAGCCGGCATGCACATCGGGATACCAGAAGCCCTGCAGGAAGGCGGTGTCACGGCGATCGGTGGCATCCATTGCCAGCGCGAAGCGACGATAGAGATTCGACCAGGCTTCAAATAGTCCTTCCGTGTGTCCCCCGCCAATGCGGTCCTCTTCCAGCGCGCGCGGGCTGAGGTAGCCCATGCCGCGCTCCAGAATCCGCACCGGTTCGCCCTGCACTTCGTATCGTAGCTGGTTCGGCTGCTCATCCCACCACTCCAGGCTGGCTTTCGACCCGACCACCCGAATCTTCTGCCCGTGCATCGATCCCGCATTCACCGCCGACGCCCAGAGCGTGCCGACTGCACCGTTGTCATACTCCATCATCACGAAGGCGTTATCCTCCAGCGGTGCACGCGAGGCAACAAAGCTCTGGCGTGAACAGAGCAAACGTTTCACTTTTAACTGCGGCAACATCGTTTCGGCAATAAACAGTGGATGCGTCGCCAGATCGCCTAACACGTAACTCGGGCCGACAAAGCGCGGATCGACCCGCCAGCGGGTGCTCTCACTCTGCAACTCTACCGCCTCATTATGGAAGCCGTGGGCAAACTGCATATTCACGATGCGGATCTCACCCAGGGCCCCTTCAGCAATCATCTCTCTGGCCTGATGAACCAGCTGATGCCCGGCATAGCCATACGTGACGCCAACAATCTTCTGCTTCTCCCGGCTCAGCTGCTCCAGCTCATCGGCCTCTTCGACCGTAAAACAGAGCGGCTTCTCGCACACCACATGCAGCCCGGCACTCAGGGCCGCCCGACAAATAGAGAAATGCGTATTATTAGGCGTGGCGATCGACACCGCTTCAATGCCATCTTCACGCGCGGCTTCTCCGCCGAACAGGCTGGCATAATCGGTGTAACAGCGCTCAGGAGCCACACCCAGCGCCTGACCAAACTCGCGCCCGCGTGCGGCATCAAGATCAAACGCGCCCGCCAGCAGCACAAAGTTGCCGTCACGCTGTGCCGCCGAGCGATGGATATATCCAATCTGGCTGGTGCCGCCGCCGCCGATCATGCCCCAGCGCAGTGAGCGATTAGCCGCTTTTTTACCGTTAATCATGCTGTTGTCCTCAGAATCCTGTTGATCGGAGATAGTCCAGGCTGGCTTTTACGTCCCGCAGACTGGTGTCGGCATGGCGCGGATCACGCTCCTGTTCGATGGTGATCCAGCCCTGATAATTACGCTCAGTCAGTAGCGTGCGCACCGCCGGATAGTCGATTGCGCCCTGCCCGAGCGGACACATCACGCCCTGCGCGCAGGCGGTGAAAAAGTCGAGTCCATGAGAGAGTGCGTCACGCCAGACCGGCTGGTTAACGTCTTTGAAATGAAGGTAATCAATGCGCGACCAGTACTGTTCCAGCGACGCCACCGGATCCATGCCGGCGTAATAGAGATGGCCCGTATCCAGGCATAAACCGGCAACCTCATGCGGAATGTCAGAGACCAGCTGCGCCAGCTCATCGGCAAACTCTATGCAGCCACCCGCATGCGGATGGATCACTGGCCGCACGCCGTACTTCTGCCAGGCGATCTCACTCAGAATGGTGATGTGCTGCATCATGCGCTGCCAGTCATCCGCAGAAAGCCGTGGTGCCTGTTTTGACTGACCCGCATATTTCGCCCGCTCCGGATTGCCGAAGTCGATGATCACCAGATAAGGCGCGCTGGCTCCAGGTGTTCTGGCGGCGGTCGGCACGCTGGCCAGTGTGCGACACAAATTGTGGGTCAGCGTCACCAGCGCCGGAAAATGCGCCTCACTGACTAAATCATCAAAAATCGTCCCCGCCACCAGCGAAAGCTGGTGGGCATTAAGCTGCCGGGTCAGTTCATCGGCATCCGTTGGCAGATAATTCCAGGGGCCGAGTTCGATGCTGGGATAGCCAGCCTGTGCGGCCTCGGTCAGAACTTTTTGAAACGGCGGCAGCCAGGGATTCGCGGGATCATCCACGCCCCAGCTACAGGGCGCATTAGCAATATGAAAGATCATGATATCTGCCTGTGCAGTAAGAACTGCTGGCAGTATCAAATAAAAATTTCACCTCGGACAACAATGAAAGTTTCATTTTTTGATAGAGATCGCGTTTAAAAATTGCGATAAATGATAGTTTTTTATCAAATAAAGGCTAACCTGCTCTTTTTACAGGTTTTCACGTGTCACGATTTCAAAGGGTACTGTCACCTGCGCAAAATGGTCAGGCTGTTCCGAACGGGTGTTAAGACAGGTATTGATAACCGCCTCAGCCATAGCATCAAGGCGATGGCGCAGCATCAGCGTAACAGTGCCGTCAATCAGCGCCAGTTCATCACCCGGCAGCGGACCGTGGCACAGCAGATCGATCTGCCTGCGTCCGCTCTCACGCAGCGCCTGAACCACGCCCTCTATGCCGCCGCAGGGCGCATAAATCATCACCAGATCGTTATGGGCCTCCAGCAATTGCCGGGTCGCCTGATAACCCCCTTCGCCTGACTCATAAGTCTTTAACGGTTCAAGTACCCGCTGGCTGATGCCCGACTCGCGCAGGTAAGAACGAAAACTGATCTCGCTGCTCTCCTGACAGGTGAAACGATGGTCGCCCAGCAGCACTCCGACGCATCCCGGCTCACGCAGCAAATGCTGTGCCATCCAGGCGGCAGTGCGCCCCGCTTTCTGATTATCAATGCCGATAAAACCCGCATGTTCACAGGGCGAGAAATCCGAGAACAGCGCGAAGACCCGCACGCCCAGTCGTGACACATCCTGAATGGCGTGACGGATCAGCGGGTGATCCAGCGCCACCAGCGCAATCACATCACTGCGTTGTGCCAGCTGACGCAGCGAGTGCGCCACCGCCTCAACCTCATGAATATCATGCCAGCAGAATTCCGGTTCACGGCCCTGTGGCTGCTGCACCTTAAGCTGCTGTTTCAGCGCCTCGCCCAGTTGGTGATAAAACGAATAGCGGGCAGGCAGCAGGATAAAGCTCACACGCAGGGTTGCCGCAGCGAGAATCGGTGTGGTCTGGCTGTGTGCCTGCGTCAGTCGATAGCCAAGCTCACGGGCCGCCGCCAGCACCTTCTGCTCGGTTATACTGCGAACCGGCGCACGGCGGTTCAGCACCCTATCCACCGTCGCTACACCCACACCCGCCGACTGCGCGATGGCGGTCATCGTCACTTTAGACATCATTCTTCTCCCTGCTTCGGCTTTCTCTGGTGCCAGCTGACGGCTGACCTCTGGATTCTGTTTCTATAACATCAGCACTTTATCGCGGCGAAGAAATTTCCTCTCATTTTTTTGATAGAAAATCAGCGCTAACCTTGATCGCCCTCGCAAAATGAAACATTCATTTCTTTCTGCATTCTCTTCAAAACATCTATTTGCTAAAACGGGTAAAAATCCCACACCGATTCGGTTGATGGGATCACATCATTAAAAGGTTAGAGCGACGACGGCGGGCTTTCTATAGTGGAGTCCTGAGCACCACCTGCCCGTACGTAAAAAAGGAAAAGCTATGTTCCCTTCAACGCTTCCGGCTCCACGCATAACGGATGCCAGCCAGGTTCCGCGACTGCGCTGGGGCATTATCGGGCCGGGCTGGATCGCTGACCATTTTGCCCATGCGCTGCGCCAGCACACACGACAGCAGATCACCGCTGTTGCCGCCCGCGATCCGGCAAAAGCGCAGACCTTTGCTGACAAATGGGCAATCGGCCATGCCACAGGCAGTCTCGATGAATTGCTGGCGCGGGAGGATGTTGATGCGGTCTATATCGCTACGCCTCACAACCACCATTTTCCCGACGGTCTGCGTGCGATTGCCGCCGGAAAGCATCTGCTGATTGAAAAGCCGCTGGCGCTGAATGCGCCGCAGGCAACGCAACTTAAACAGGCCGCCGCTACCGCGAACCTGCTCTGTATGGAGGCGATGTGGTGTAACTTTGCGCCGAAGTATGACGTCATCCGTCAGTTGCTGGAGGATGGCGTACCCGGTGAGGTCCATACCCTGATTGCCGATCATGGTGAGTTTTTCACGCCGGATCATCGCATTTTCAATGCCGATCTGGCGGGCGGCCCCATGCTTGACCTCGGCAGTTATCTGGTCGCGCTGAGTGTGTTTGTGGGCGGCGGTGCGCCTGAAACGATCGTCGCCCGTGGTCAGCCCGTCCCGAATGGCCGCGTTAATGGTCAGACGTCGATGCTGTTTACCCATCGGCACGGCATGCAGTCGGTACTGAATACCACGCTGTTCAGCAACACGCCAGGCGGTGCGGTGATCGCCGGTCGCGACGCGACGCTGGAGCTGACGGGCCAGTTCTATGCGCCCGGTAACTTCACCCTGACCTCCAGCGACCGGCGTCACCGCCTGCAATGGCAGGAACCTACTAACCGCTATGAACAGCTCAGCCATGAAATTAACCACTTCGCCTGGTGTATCGGCCAGAGTCTGATCGATTCGCCTGTCCATCCACTTGACCAGGCGATTATCACCCTGGCTGCGATGGACAACGTCAGGCAGCAGATTGGCGTGACCTTCAATGAAGAACAGCAACCTTAATGTGCCCGGAGCAGAAAGATGAAAATCGCTTTTGATGTGGATGTGATTAAAGATTTAGGCATCACCCGTATGGTTCATCAGGTGGCTGACTGGGGATACAAATATATCGAACAGTCGCCGCATCCGCAGATCAACCCATTTTATAAACATCCTAAAGCCAGCCGTGAAATTATCACCGAGTACAAAAATGCGTTAAGCGCCACCGGGCTGGAGATCTCCTCGTTTATTGTGGTTTATCGCTGGTCCGGTCCGGATGAGTTGCGCCGTCAGGCAGCGGTGAAGAACTGGAAGCGGATGATTGAGATTGCGGTTGAGATGGGTGTGCAGGTGATTAACACCGAACTCTCCGGCACACCTAATGAACCGGAAATCTGTGAAGAGATGTTCTATCGCTCAATGGAAGAGTTGTTGCCGATCATCGAACGTGAAGGCATCCGCGTCGAAATTCAGGCACATCCGTGGGATTTCTGCGAAGAGAACAACGAAACCGTGGATATCGTGAAGTCGTTCCGCAGCGATAACGTAAAGTATATCTACAGCGCGCCACACACCTTCTTCTATGACAAAGGCAAAGGGGATGTGAAACCGATGCTGGAATATGCCGGTGACGATCTGTCGCACATGCTGATCGCCGACACCATGAACCATACAAAACATTGTCGCTACATCGTTAACCCGCCAGGCGTGGATGCCACCATCCACCAGCATGTTGGCGTGGGCGAAGGCGAAGTGGACTTCGATACCCTGTTCAAAACGCTACGCGACACCGGTTTTGCTACCCGCACCCATAAAGTTGGTGGTGAGCCGATTATTGCAGCATCCCTGTTTGGCTATCCGGAAAAAATGAAGGTTCAGGCAATTGAAACCCGCGAACTGATTGAGCGCGAACTGCTGTAAACCGACCTGCCGTGCAGTCATGGCTGGCTGCACGGGAATTTCTGCTCAGGACAACAAACACGCCGCCTGACACACTTTTATTCACTTTTCTCCGATGCCGCAGCCCGCCTGACATTAGCGCGCTACAGCACGCCCCTGCGCAGCCAGCAGAGTTAAACCGCCTTCGCA
>Ga0308169_10005495_pt1 | contig 11499 bp, 11 predicted proteins | sample PhyBR1_2_FD_202139 | JGI IMG/M metagenome (GOLD analysis project Ga0308169, IMG submission 202139) | Phyllosphere microbial communities from UC Gill Tract Community Farm, Albany, California, United States - DLSLSB.R1 | ecosystem: Host-associated > Plants > Phyllosphere > Unclassified | place... | reverse complement strand
GACCAGGAGATTTCGATGGACCAGCCCTTTTTCGACCGTCTCGTCGCCGAGACCCGCGAGGCGCAGGCGCGGTTCGCGATGACGCCGCAACTCGTCGCCGGGATGACCGGCCGCATCACGCGCGCGGATTACGTCGCCTACCTCACCGAGGCATTCCACCATGTCCGCCACACCGTGCCGCTGATGGAAGAGGCCCGCGCCCGGCTCGCGCACCGGCCCGTCCTCGTCGCGGCGCTCGACGAGTATATCGAGGAGGAGACCGGCCACGAATTCTGGATCCTCGAGGATATCGAGGCGGCCGGCGGCAACAGCCTCGTCGCCAGCCATGCGCCCGCGCCCGCGACGCGCGCGATGGTCGAACATGCGTATGAGACGATCCGCCAAGGCAATCCGGCCGCATTCTTCGGCATGGTCTATGTCCTGGAGGGCACCAGCATCGCGATGGCGAGCCATGGCGCGGGCGCGGTGCAATCGGCGCTCGGGCTGCCCGACTCGGCGTTCCATTATCTCACGTCGCACGGCGCGCTCGACCAGGATCATATGGTCTTCTTCGAAAAGCTGATGAACCGGATCGACGATCCCGAGGACCAGCGTGCGATCATCGACATGGCGAACGCGATGTTCGGCCTGTTCGGCGCGCTGTTCGCCGGGATCGAGCTGGAGACCACGCGTGTCGCCGCTTGAAGGCCGCCGCATCGTCCTGACCGGTGCGGCCGGCGGGATCGGCGGTCTGCTCGCAGCACGGCTGCGCGGGGGCGGCGCGCACGTGACCGGCGTCGACCGCGTTGCGTCGCCCGCCTGTGACGATCACCTCGTCGCGAACCTCGCCGATCCCGCAGCGCTCGCCGATCTCGGCGCGCACCTCGCGGGCCGGCACGTCGACATCCTCGCCAACGTCGCCGGCCTCCAATATTTCGGGCCGTTCGAGCAGCAGGGCGCGACCGGGATCGCGCTCGGCTATGCGGTCAACCTCGTCGCACCGGCGGTCCTCGCCAGCGCCGTCGTCCCCCAGATGATCGCGCGCGGCGATGGCCAGATCGTCAATATCGGATCGGTGATGGGCGCGGTCCCCTACCCCTATTTCACCGCCTATTCGAGCGCGAAGGCCGGGCTGAAAGGCCTCAGCCAGGCGCTGCGCCGCGAACTTGGCGGACGCGGCATCGCGGTCACGCACGTCGCGCCGCGCGCGGTCAGGACCGGGTTCAACACCGCGACGATCGAACGCTTCATGGCGCTGACCAAGATGAGCGCGGACGATCCCGCCACCGTCGTCGACCGCATCTTCCGCGCGATCGAGCGGCGCGAGCGCGACGTGTCGATCGGCCTGCCCGAGCGCGTCTTCACCCAGCTCAACGCGCTGCTGCCGGGCGTGGTCGACCGCGGCCTCGCCGGACAGGTGCTGACCGCGCGAACCCTATTCCAGGACAATCCTTCAGGAGCCCTTTCATGATCGTCCGTTACGCTCTCGCTTTCGTCGCCCTCGCGCTGGCGGGGTCGGCCAATGCCAGCAACAACCCGGCGATGGATGCCGCGGTGCGCCGCATCAACGACCAATGGGCGCATATCCGCTATCAGGTCGCCGACCGGAACGAGCAATATCGCCAGCTCGACGTACTCGCGGGCGAGGCCGCGCAGGTCTCGGCGCGCTATCCCGGCCGGGCCGAGCCGCTCTTGTGGCAGGGCATCGTCGTCAGCGAGGAAGCCGCGCGCGCGAGCGTACTGCGACAGCTGGGCTTTGCGCGGTCAGCGCGGGAAATCCTGGAAAAGGCGCAAGGCATCGACCCGAACGTCGCCGATGGCGGCGTCAAGATGAGCCTCGGCGTGCTCTACTACCGTGTCCCCGGTTTCCCGATCGGCTTCGGCAACACCGCAAAGGCGCGCGCGCTGCTCGAGGCGGCGCTGAAGCAGGATCCGAACGGCCTCGACAACAACTTCTTCTATGCCGACTTCCTCAACGACGAGGGCCATCCTGCCCAGGCCAAGCAATATGTCCAGCGCGGCCTCCAGGCGCCGGTGAACGCGGCGCGGCCGGTATGGGATGCCGGGCGGCGGGCGGAAATGCGCGCGCTGCTGGTCAAGATCAACGCCAAGCTCAAGTCCGCGTGAACGCGTTCGCCGCCGCGCTCGGGCAACAGCTCGCACGCCCGAGCGGCATTGGCGGCCGGCTCGTCGGGCAGGCGATGCGCATCGCCAATCGCCGCCCAACCCGCCTCGCGATCGCCGCGCTCGACGTCCGGCGCGGCGATACGGTGCTCGACCTCGGCTGTGGCACCGGCGATGCGATCCCCGCTCTGTCGGCGGCGGCTGGTGGCGGACGCGTCCACGGCCTCGATCACTCGCAGGCCATGATCGATGCGGCACGGCGCCGCCACGCAGACGTCATCTTCCACTGCGCGTCCTTTACGGAGATCCCCCTGGCCGATGCGTCCATCGATCGGATCCTCGCCACAAACGTCGCCTATTTCTGGCACGATGACCGCGCCGTGCTCACCGAGGTCCTGCGCGTGTTGCGGCCAGGCGGGCGACTCGCGCTCTACGTCACGACCGCGGACTCGCTGCAACGGATCGGGCTCGGCAGCAGCCCGACGCACCGGCTGTTCAATGCTGCAACCCTGCGCACGATGCTCGGCCCGGCCGCGACCATCGCCACCGTCGATGCGGGGTTCGGCGTCGCCGGCATGATCGCAACCCTAGATACCCCCCGCGTGCCGAAGGACAATGCAGCATGAGATTTCGAATTGCCGCGGCCGCACTCGCTGTCGTCATCCCCGTCACGTGCGCCTCGCCCGCGACGGCATCGCCAAAGGGCTGGGCCGATGCGAGCGACATCGGCCGCGACCTTCTTGTCGGCGCAGCGCTCGGCGTGCCCGCGGTCCAGGGCGACTGGCGCGGCGATCTGGAGGCCGGGGGCAGCATGCTCGTCGCGGGCGGGACGACCTTCGCACTGAAGGAACTGATCCATGAGCGCCGCCCGGATCGCAGCGACGACAAGAGCTTTCCCTCGGGCCACACCTCGGTCTCGTTCGCCGCGGCCGCCTCGCTCGAAAAACGCTATGGCTGGGAGGCGGGGCTGCCGGCCTTGCTCGTCGCGTCGTTCGTCGGCGTCGCGCGAGTCCGGGCCGACAAGCATTATGTCCACGACGTCCTTGCCGGTGCGGTGATCGGCGGCGCCAGCGGGTTCCTGCTCACCGCGCGCCACGACGACCGCGTGCGCCTCACGCCCTGGGCGGGATCGGGCGGTGGCGGCATCGACGTCGCGATGCGCTTCTAACCGCGCGCCGGCGCAACCAGCGACACCGCGCTGCCGACGTCGGCGAACGCTAGTGTAAAGCCGTGCAGGTCGGCGATCGCGTTGACCAGGCTGAGCCCCAGCCCGGCGCCTTCGCAATCCTGCCGGCCGCGATAGAAGCGTTGCGTGACCAGCGACCGCTCGGCGCGGGGCACACCCGGCCCGTCATCGGCCACGGTCACGACCACCGCCCCGCCCGCATGCCGCAGCGACAGCAGCACGCGACCATTGGCCGGCCCGAACTTCATCGCATTGTCGATCAGGTTCGATACCGCCTCCATCAACAGGCTCGCATCGCCCTCGACCGGCGCGACAGGGGCGATCTCGCAGGTCAGGTCGATCCCGCGATCCTCCGCCGTCGGCCGGTGCAGCTCGCACGCATCCTCGACAAGCCGCGCGAGATCGACCGCGGCAAAGCGGCTGCGGCGCGCATGATCCTCGAGTTCGCGGATCCGCAGCAACGCTGCGACGATCCCCAGCAGCGTATCGATCTCGGCGAGCGCCGCATCGGCCACCGCCTCGAACCCCGCGCGCGTATCGGCCTCGCGCAGCCCGCGCTCGACTCGCGCGCGCAGGCGGGTGAGCGGCGTGCGCAATTGGTGCGCGATATCGTCGCCGACGCCGCGGACCTCGGTCACGAGCATCTGCAGCCGGTCGAGCATCGCGTTGATGTGCGCGCACAGCAGCCCGAAGCTGTCGGGATCGGTCCCGACGGGCAGCCGCTCCGCCAGATCGCCCGCGACGATCCGCGCGGTAAGCGTACGGACCGCATCGACCTGCCGCGCAGCCCGCCGCCCGGCTGCGAGGCCGAACCCGATCGCGAGCAGGATTGCGGGGATCAACGCGATCGCCAGCGAGCGCTCGACCACGCGCAGTGCCTCCTCCGCATCGTCGAGATCGACCCCCGTCACCAGTCGCGATCCATCGGGCATCGCGCAGATGACGAGCCGCGCGATGTCGCGCGTCTTGCCCGGCAGTTCGGTCGTCACGACCTCGGCGACCACCGATCCGTGCGCGGTGATCCCTGCCAGCGGCAGCCGGGCGATATTCCCCTCGATCAGCGCGCCGTCCGCGGCGAACAGCGCGAGAAAGCGATCGCGGTGGATGTCGCGTTCCAGCATGGCGCGCACGCCCGCCGGCCGCGCGGGCGCCGCGATCGCCGCCAGATCGCGGCAATCCCGCACGAAGCCGCGCTCGGCCATGCGCCGATGGCTGCCGTTCGCCAGTACCCAGAACAGTCCAGCGACGACCAGCGACTGGACGATTAGCAACGCCGCGATCGCCCCGCCCCACCGCCATGTCGCACGCGTCCGCGGATCAGACCGGGACATCGAACACATAGCCTTGCCCGCGTACGTTACGGATCAGTTGCGGTTCGCCCTCGCCGTCGACCTTGCGGCGCAGGCGTCCCATATGCACGTCGACGACGTTGCTGTTGGGCTCGAATGTATAGCCCCAGACATCGCGCAGCAGCATCGACCGCGTGATGATCCTGTCGGGACGGCGGACCAGATAGTCCAGCAGCTTCAATTCGCGCGGCAGCAGGTCGAGCGCCCGACCCGATCGCGTCGCGGTCCCCGCAAGCAGGTCGAGATCGAGCGGGCCGACGATCAGCCGCGTGTCGCGCGTCTCGTTCGGCCGGCGCAGCAGCGCTTCGACGCGCGCCACCAGCTCGATCAGCGCGAACGGCTTGGGCAGATAATCGTCGCCGCCTGCGCGCAGTCCCCGGACCCGGTCGTCGAGGCTGCCGAGCGCGCTGAGGACGAGCGCGGGGGTCCGCCGGCCCTCGGCCCGCAGCCGCGCGATCAGGTCGAGCCCCTCGCCATCGGGAAGCTGCCGGTCGACGATCAGCAGGTCGACGCCATCGTCCTGCGCCGCGACGAAGCCTTCCCCCGCCAGGCCATGGTGAGTCACCGCATAACCGTTCGCGCGCAGCTCGAGCATGATCTCGTGTGCGGTACCGGCGTCGTCCTCGATGAGCAGGATATGCGTCACGAACCCTGTTCGCAGCCCGGGCGGCACGCCGTCAATTGAATTGCAGTTCAGAGTCTGAACGCGGATTTAATCGACGGCCCCACGTCCCGGCGGCTACCGGCGCATCAAGGTTATCCCCTTGGAGAAGCACGAAAATGCGGATTGTTGCCCTCGCGCTGATGGTCGGTGCCGTCATGCCGACCGCCGCGCACGCGCAGACCTCGGCGCAAGCCCAGGCGGGGACGGCGATCTCGCTCGACCGGCTCGCGCAGGACGTCATCGCCAACAATCCCGAGCGGCAATTCTACCAGCGGCAGATCGAAACCGCGGGCGTCGAGCGATCCGCCGCCGGGCGCTGGGCCGATCCCGAAACCGTCGTCGAATTCGGCCAGCGCCGTGCCGACGATCGCACCACCGGCATGCCGCTCGGCGACGGGCTGACCTATGCCGTCTCGGTCGTCCAGCCGATCGAATTCGGCGGCCGCATAGCGCTGCGCCGCGCGATCGCCGAGCGACAGGTTGATCTCGCCAGGATGGGCCTCCAGCAGTTCGACGCGACGCTGGCGGCGCGCGCGCGCACGCTCGGCTATGCGCTGTTCGCCGCCGACGAAAAGGCGGGTGTCGCGCGTGAGGTCGCGACGCGGATGCGGACGCTCGCGCGCGTCATCGTCTCGCGCGATCCGGCGGGCCCCGCCCCCCGGCTGGAGGCCGCCTCGCTCCAGGCCGGGGCGATCAGCGCGGAGCGCACCGCCGCGATCGCGGACGCCGAGGCGAACTCGGCGCTGTACGAACTCAACCAGTTGCGCGGTGCGCCGTTCGCCGCGCGGCTGCGGATCGTCCGCCCCGACATGTCGCTCCCCGATCTCCCATCGGGCACGACGCTGGCAGCCAACGCCACCGCGAACAATTTCGAGCTGAAGGCGCTGCGCGCGCAGTTCGAGCAGCAGGGCCTGCGAGTCGATCTGGCGCGCAAGGCGCGGCTCCCGATCGTCGGCGTCGGGCCCTATTATGATCGCGCACGCTCCGACATCCGCGAGACGAACTATGGCGTCCGCCTCTCGACGACGATCCCGCTGTGGAACCGGCAGGCTGGCGAGGTCGCGGTCGAACAGGGGCGACAGGCGCAGGCCAACGCGACTCTCATCAACGCCGAACGGCGCGTCGCGCGCGACGTGTTCGACCAGGCGGCGCAGTACGAGGCGAAGCGATCCGCGCTCGGCAAATGGGATGGCACCACGCCGCGCAGCTTTGCCGATACCGCCGAGGAGGCCAATCGCAACTTCCAGCTCGGCGCGATCCCGCTCGCGATCTACATGCAGATGCAGCAATCCTATATCGACGCGACCAACGCGCTGCTCGATACGCGCCGCGAGGCGCTCGAGGCGCTGCTGATGCTGCGTGCGCTCAACGGCGGCACCGCGCTCGCCCGATGAGCGCGCGTTCGGCCATGGGCGGTCTGCTCGATTTCGTCACGCGGCGCCGGCTGGTGATCGCGGTGGTGACCGCGCTGATCGCCGCGGTCGGCCTGTGGTCGTTCGCGAGCCTGCAGATCGACGCGATCCCCGACATCACCGGGGTGCAGGTGCAGGTCAACACGATGGTCCCAGCCCTTGCGCCCGAGGAGATCGAGCGGCTCGCGACGCTGCCGATCGAGCGCGCGATGGCGGGCCAGCCTGGGCTCGACGAGACGCGCTCACTCACCAAGACCGGGCTCAGCCAGGTCACGTTGCTGTACAAGGACGGCACCGACCAGATGCGCGCCCGCCAGCTCGTGACCGAGCGGTTGAACGCGGTGCGCGACCAGTTGCCGCCGGGCGCCTCGCCGCAGCTTGCGCCGATCACGACGGGTCTCGGCGAAATCTATTACTACACGCTCGAATGGAAGCGGCCGCCGCCGGGCATGGATCCGCAACGCCAGCTGATGGAGCTGTACGAGGCACAGGAATATACCGTCCGCCCGATGCTGCGTGCGGTCACCGGCGTCGCCGACGTCAACACCAATGGCGGTCTCGAACAGCAGTTCGTCGTCGAGCCCGATCCGCGGCGACTGACGATGCACGGCGTGACCGCGGCCGAACTCGCGCAGGCGGTCGGCAAGAACGTCGCGAATGCGGGCGGCGGCATCATCGCGCGCGGCGCCGAACGCTTTACAGTGCTGACCAACGGCCGCGTGACGAGCGCGACCGATATCGGCGCAATCCCGGTCAAGTTCGCCGGTGGAATCCTGCCGCTCCAGGTCCGCGATCTGGCCGACGTCGTCATCGGCGCCGCGCCGCGCCAGGGGGCTGCGACGCAGAACGGGCGCGAGACCGTGCTCGGCACCGTGATGATGCTGGTCGGGCAGAACAGCCGCGAGGTTGCGCTGCGCGCGGCGGACGCGCTCCCCGATATCCAGGCGGCGTTGCCCAAAGGCATGGTGATCCACCCGCAATATAGCCGCGCCGAGCTGGTCGACCGGACGATCTCGACCGTCGAGCATAATCTGGGCGAAGGCGCGCTGCTCGTCGCGCTCGTGCTGCTGCTGGTGATGGGCAACTGGCGCGCGGCGCTGATCGTGACGCTCGTCATCCCGCTCGCCTTTCTCGTCACCGTGTCGGGGATGCACGCGATCGGTGTGTCGGGGAACCTGATGAGTCTGGGCGCGCTCGACTTCGGGCTGATCGTCGACGGCGCGATCGTGGTGGTCGAGAACAGCCTGAGGCTGCTCGCCGAACGCCGTCGCGCCAAGGGCGAGGACCTCACCGCCGACGAACGCCGCGAGACGGTGGCGGACGCCGCGCGGATGGTCGCGCGCCCGACGATGTTCGGCATTGCGATCATCGCGCTCGTCTATGTCCCCGTGCTCAGCCTCGGCGGGGTCGAGGGCAAGCTGTTCCAGCCGATGGCGCAAGCCGTGATGCTGGCGATTGTCGCAGGCCTCGTCTGGACGTTTACGGTCGTCCCCGCGCTGTCCGCCTGGCTGCTCCGCGCGCCCGCCAGCGACAAGGACGACAGCCGTCACAAGGGCCTGATCGGGCTCGCCGAGCGCGGCTATGCGCCGACGCTCGACCGCGCGCTCGCACATCCCAAGCTGCTCGTCATCGGCGCGCTCGTCATGCTGGCGGTGACGTTCGGCGTGTTCAAGACGCTCGGGTCGCAGTTCACGCCACAGCTCGACGAGGGGGCGATCACCGCGATGGTCTATCGCCCGGTCGGCATGTCACTCGAACGCAGCCTCAGAATCGAACAGGAGACCGAACGCCGCATTCGCGCGCAATTCCCGCAGGTCAGCCACACCTTCTCGCGGATCGGCACCAGCGAAGTCGCCACCGATCCGATGCCGCCCAACGAGAACGACCTCTACATCTTCTACACCCCCGAAAAGGACTGGCCGACCGGCGACGGCAAGCTCAAGACCAAGGCGGAACTGGTTACCGGAATCGAGAAGATCGGACGGCAGGTCTACAAGGGCCAGAGCTTTGAATTCGCGCAGCCGATCGAGATGCGCTTCAACGAAATGCTCGAGGGCGTGCGCGCCGACGTGTCGGTAAAGATCTTCGGCGAGGATTACGACGTCCTCGAACGCGCGGCGAAACAAGCCAAGGCAATTCTCGACAAGCAACCCGGCACCGAGCATGTCGAGTTCGAAACCGCGGGTCGTCCCAAGAGCATCGTCGTAGAGCTCGACCACGCCGCGATGCTGCGCCTCGGCCTCGGCACCGCCGAAGTGAACAGCGCGATCACCGAAGCGATCGCGGGCGCCGAAGTCGGCTTCATCCCCGAGGGCGAGGCGCGGCACATGATCGTCGTCCGCATGCCCGAAAGCCTGCGCGCGGATCCCGCCGCGATCCTCGCGCTGCCCTTGCGAGTCGGCGACTATGGCATGGTGCCGCTGTCGCGCGTCGCCCGGCTGCGCGTGGCGCCGAAGGTCGAGCCGATCCTGCACGACGGCGGCAAGCGCCGCGCCGCGCTGATGGTCACGCTCAACACCAGCGATCTCGCCGGTTACGTCCAGAAGGCGCGCGCCGCTGTCGACAGCCAGGTCAAGCTGCCGCCGGGCTACCGGATCGAGTTCGGCGGCCAGTTCCACCAACTGGAGGCCGCGCAGAAGCGCCTGTCGATCGTCGTCCCCGCCGCGCTCGTCCTGATATTCCTGCTGGTCTACGCTGCGCTCGGCAGCGTGAAGGAGGCGGCGATCGTCTATACCGGCATCCCGTTCGCGGTGACCGGCGGCGTGCTGGCGCTGTGGCTGCGCGGCATGCCGTTCTCGATCACCGCGGCGATCGGCTTCATCGCGCTGTCGGGGATCGCGATGCTCAACGGGCTGGTGCTGGTCGATCACATCAATGCGCTGCGCGACGGTCGCGACGGCGATCCGCGCCCGGTCGACGACGCGGTCCGCAAAGGCGCGCGCGATCGCCTGCGCCCCGTACTCTCGACCGCGCTCGTCGCATCGATCGGTTTCGTGCCGATGGCGATCGCGAACGGCGCAGGCGCCGAGGTACAGCGCCCGCTCGCAACCGTCGTCATCGGCGGCATCGTCACCTCGACGCTGCTGACTCTGGTGCTGCTACCCAGCCTGTACCGCTGGCTCGTTCGCGGCAAAAGGTCGGAGACTTCGTCCGAACCCGATTGTCCGGCGAACTGATCGCCGACCGACGCGCTCGGCAGCACCGCCGCGACACTCCCCGCAACGTCGCGGGATGCTGCCGCCGATGTTCGCCGAGAAACCGCGCCGGTCAACCGAATGCGTGCAGCGATGCAAACTCGTCGACCGCGATCCGCGCATCCCGCCGAGCATCGACAAGGTCGCGGTCAAGGTGTTCGCGGCCGATCTGCTCGGCAAGCACTGGGTGACGCCGACGCTCTGGTCGGGTGCCCCCTCCCCGACAGCTGGCCCTTATCGCCGTCTTTCGCCGTCAGGTCGGGACTGAAGCGCCGTTCGTCGCAGCCCGGCACCATGGACGCGACGTCCTGGCGGAGCCTACTCGACGAACGGGCCTGTCGCGACGGGCCGTGCCCCGTGCTGATCAAACCCTCGTTGGCAAAGGACCGGCGCTGCCGATTGTCGCCATCCCTCCGCACCGCTCCGCGACAACGCGTTCGCGCGCTCATTGCTTGCGAAGGAACGCCTTTGCCTCTTCGGGGGTCGCCAGTCGCGTTTGCGTGTCCGGTGTTTGCAACAGCGGGTTGGCGCTGCGCCTCGGCACGATCGGCGTGGCACTGCTGGATTGCGAAGGCTGTTTCGCGTTGGGCTTCGCATCGGGCAAGTCCGGCGTGTCTGCGCGCGTCTGGCCAGCGGCACTTCCCTGCGTCACCGCTTCGAGCAGGTCCACACGCTTCGACAACATCTGGAGGTCGAGCTTTTCGGGGGTCGCCTGCAATTCCGCGACCTGGCGTTCGAGTTCGTCGATTCGCTTGTTCGCCGCGGCAAGACGCACGTCCTCCTCGACCTGGCCAATGTCTGCCTCGATGGACTTCTGCGCTGGCGATTTCGTGTTCGCCGTAGGTGCCGGGTCGCAACCCGCCAGAACAATCAGGCACACGAATGGCAGTGAAAGCCGTGAAAAATGTTGCATCCCGCACTTTTACGGGGAGGACTGACGCTTGTCAGGCCTCAAATTCAGGCCAACCGGCCCCCCCCCCGTTGGTGGAGAATGGGCGCACGGGGCCAGTCACCACGCTGTAAAACGGCATTCCCACTCCATCGCAGATCCGACACCCGCCACGAGATGGCTGATTTCAGCCGCCCGCCCCGACAGTTGAGGCTCGGACCGCCACCCGTGTGGCCCGCAAGCTCCCTGGTCCGTCGCTTGGAGGTCATGCCCGGCTTGCAATAATTGGACAGCTAGACTAACCCAAATATTGCGTGTCGTTGGCCCCCTTCGACACCATTCCCTTGGGCGGCTGCGGTCGCCCATTTTTGTGCCTGCACTCGAAAAGCCAGCATCAATGCCGGACGCTTACGAGCCAGTTTGAGACATCGCAGGCCTCGTCGAGGAAGATGCGCAACTTGGTGAGTGCGGTTTCGGACAGCGTCACCCCGCCGCCGCCTTCGCGCAGTTCGATCTGGTCCTCGCCGACGAGATGCGCGATCCAGCGGCGTCCTGCGGTTACGCTAAGGCCCACACGTTCCAGCAACGCGATTTCCGATATCACCTCGCCATCGGCAAATGCGATGAAGAGAACCAGAAGCATACCCCAGGCATGGTCATCGAAGATCTCGCTGGGAAAAAGTCTTTTCCGAAATGCCCTTG
>Ga0308169_10005494_pt1 | contig 11500 bp, 19 predicted proteins | sample PhyBR1_2_FD_202139 | JGI IMG/M metagenome (GOLD analysis project Ga0308169, IMG submission 202139) | Phyllosphere microbial communities from UC Gill Tract Community Farm, Albany, California, United States - DLSLSB.R1 | ecosystem: Host-associated > Plants > Phyllosphere > Unclassified | place... | reverse complement strand
TGGAGAAGACGGATGAGTGGAGGAGGAGCGTGCATGGCGGCCTGGATGGATTTGGCCGGCCGGTCGAGGGCCATGGACGGTCGTCCAGCTCGGGTCACGGACACAAACATGGACACGGGTCGAGGGATACGAGTGGAGGCGGAACGGGACGGGGAAGGGAGAAGAGGATGTCGGGGATGATCAACTAGCGCCTCGGATCAGCCATAACGGAGCAATGAGGACATTGCACGAGGCGACGGACACTGTACGATAGACCGAATCGAACCGATGGCTCGGGAGCGCGAGCGCCCGACTCGACTGACACTCGTTTGCACGATTAGCATACTTTCGCATCACTTATTCACGCCCACGACACAATGTACCTCCCACGTATCACGGACTATCACTATCATACGATCATGTACGTCTCCCATGTCACTATGTTCCGCGAAAGGGATCTTGCATCGTGTCACTGAGAATGCTCCGTGAATTCCGCTACCAAACCTGCTGACGGGCTCGTCGGACAGCGATACCCGTCAGCAGGCGTTCCTACCGCTTAAGCGACCCGGCCCTCCCTTTCAGGCCTCGGCCCATTGCTCCTTTTAAACGCCAGCGTAACATTTGTCCTTTCACCGTTTCAGCTGGCGCACAGTACATAATGGTACAGATGGTGATGACCAACATACAATGGCCTGAGTATCCGCAGGAATCATCATCCGATGGTGAGCTGTAGAGAAGACTGATGCCGCACGACAGAATCGACGGATGCTTGTCCCCACCTTGTCCGCTTACAGCTATACCAGCGGCACCCCTCATGTGGTCCAGCGACAAGTATCGACCGCCGCGCCGAGCGCGACCGCATCGGACCCCGGCGACGGGGCTGTCATTTCCGCGGAGGATCTCATACACACCGCTGACGAGCACTGGAATGTCTCGGGCGCGTCGGTCCTGGCAGCCTGGCTGCTGACCGTCGTCGTGGGCGTGAGTGTGGTCACAGGAGCAATATGAAACTAGTGTGCAAGGCCGAGTTGAGCTGACGATAGATCGTCATCGCGACCATGTTTTCGACCGTACGGGGCAAAGACAGATGCCAGCTGTACTACTTCCCGAGGGTGGCGTCGCAGAAGGACAAGGTGAAGAAGTGGAAGAGCAAGATTGGGGTGTTCGAGCCTCTCGTCCCGGTCGTGCGTGCCACGGCCTCGTGCACAGCCGCTGGAGCTGAAAGCAGGTGGACAAGGGGTACTTTGGGTGGTTGACGCCGCAATTGAAGTTGTTCTGGTTGGAGCTGTTCCAGCCCTTTCGGCGCAAGTCGCTCACGCGGAAAGACACCGAGTGAGTGGGCCGAGGCACGTGAAACGCACGGTCCATATCAGGTTCACTGACGCGCAGGATGCTCGGGATGATCGGTATGTGCCCCATCTCCCGACGACGGAAGATAGCTGCCCGCCTCGCACTCACCCTCCAGGCCTGGACAGCATAACATACCTCCATTTCCTCCGCCTCCTCCGCTGGCTCTTCCTCGCCATCACCCTCTTTGCGGCCTTGCCACTGACCATCGCGAACTACTACCTCAACACAAACACAGAATACGGCAGCCGGACTACCACGTCTGCAGGTGATACTGCACAGCAGGCTAGTAACATGACGGCCGAGGATGGCCAACAGATGGGCACAGCGTTGGTGGATGATATGCTGGTCTTCACCGCGACGAACGTCGTCGGCAACGGACTGTGGGTGCACATCGGGTTTGAATGGGTGGTGACGGGCCTGGTAATCTTCTTTGGTGCGTAGGGCCGTCCCATTGCACTTGCATACAGGTCACGAAGACAGGCGGGTGAAGGTGTAAGCTAAATCGCAGTGTTTGCTTACTCGTCGCACTACGACTTGCTCGTGCGGAAATGGGTCGAGATGTGAGCCTGATCAACTCCCCTCACCCCCCTCCAGCCGCTCTCCGTCACAAACTATTCAAATCCCCTGGGGGGTATTTCGTGTCTTCGCTGACTACAGCAACTACAACGACATATCCTTCCGCTCCCTCTTCGTCACGGACTTCAGGATCGGACCAAAACGGCGCGCAAAGGACGAAAACGGCCAGGAGTACCACAAGAAAAACTACGTCCGGGACGCAAAAGATCAAGTGTGCGCAATGCTGGGTATACCCGAGCGCCCGCATGCCAAGGGCCGAGCCGGAGGCCGAGGGGACGTGACCGTGACCTTGACGTACCGCAACATGTCCAAGCTGAGCAAGCTTATGGACGAGTTCAAGAACGAGCATTTCAGCGAATTCTCGCGGCTGTTGACTGCGTACTTGAGGCGCAATATGCGGCAGTTCGGGGATGGGGCGATCTATGATAGTTGCTGGGATCGGGTCATGGGCAATGCGCGCGTGAGTCGCGAGGATTAGCAGCGCCTCGATGGTTTGAGATCGTGGGGCTGACGGTAGAATGTCGTCCGCCGCACGGATGTGAAAGGGTGAGTGGCGGCTTTGAACCTGTTGCATCCCGCATCCGTTGGTGCTGGTGGTGACTTCGGACTGAGGCGGAGCCTGACTTGCAGAGCGGCTATGCTACTCAAAAAAGAGCGAGTCGAGATGGAGCAGGTGCTGGCGAGATGTGAACCGGCCAATGAGGACACTACCGTAGTGGAGGGCGAGATCACATCGGGTGAGTGCCTCTCCCCTCAGTGTGCATTTCGGGGCTTTCCGACGAGCACCGGCGCCTCCGACGGAGCCGTGAATTGTCAACGATCGCGATGGACGTATTCCATTAGCTCATCCTTCCAGCCTTTGTCACGTTCGCGACCACCAAGCGCGCATACGCCGCCCTCAAGACCTTCAAGCGGAAACAGAAGATCCACCACAAGATCAGTGGGCCGGACGTACAACGCGCGCCGCGGGCCCACAACATCGTGAGTGCTGCCCACAGTCACGGCGGCCGACTTATGCCGACTTCTCCCTTGCGCGATAGTGGCTGACAGCCGTAGATCTGGGAGAATCTGGACAAAGTGGGCCTGTCGAAGCGGGGGTACAGCTGGACGGGCGTGTTCATCCTCCTCTTCGTGTTCGGCATCAATCTGATCCCTCTGGCAGTCATCACCCTGCTGGCGAACTATGAAGCGGTACGTCGTGGTGCAGCTCCTCGATACTGGCCGATTGCTGACGTGCAGCTGTTGGAGTACTTTCCGACCCTGCAGCACGCGAACGAAACCTCCGCCTTTTGGTCTTCCGTCTTCGCGCTACTCGGGGGTATCGTCCCGCCCAGTATCTCTGCCCTGTTCGCCTACCTGCTGCCGTACATCGTCCGGCGGTTGAACAAGTGGTCCGGAGCGCTGACGCGGGGCGAGCTCGACAAGACTGTCGTGCGCCAGCTGTTCGTCTGGCTCCTGGTACGCTGAGCCATCCAGACCAGATCCGAGCGCCCCCTTCCGACGCCCTGGAGCTCCGGAAGCATCGCTGAAGCGCAGGTGTTCAACTTTGTCTTCTTCTCGCTGATGGGAATCATATGGGAGACATACCTCACAATCAAAGAAGAGATTGGCAAGAAGTCGAGCAGCGAGATCTGGGAGTCGTTGGGCGATATCCCGGCCAAGGTGACCAAGGCGTACATCTCGCAGAGCTCGTATTGGCTGTCTTGGTACCCGTAGGCGCACGACCATCCTCGCCTGAATGAGACGAGGCTGACTTGGCGCCAGCATCCGAGCCCTGGTGACTTGTATCCAGCTATTACAGCTTCCTCGGATCGGCCTGAAGATGTTTCAGTCGTCAGTACAGGCTGGATCGAACGAGGAGAATTATCACAGGACGCCGCTGAAGATCACAGCTTCACCGCAAAAACCGCCACGGACCTGCACGAACTTGCCAAACCGCCCAAGTTTGAGTTTGCGATCGAATACGTCCACGCTGTGAGTTGCGCTCTCTCACCCACATCATATATCCGGCTCACGAATCAGCTATTCGCCATGGCGGTGGCGTGCGTCTCGGCCTCGCTTCACAATCCTCGGCACGTGGCTGACGCCGCAGACTGGTCCTGACGCCTCTGGCGCCGATCGTCGCCATGTGCAGCACGATCTACTTCTGGGCGATGACTGTCGTGGTGAGTGAAAACCAAGCGCTTCGGCCACTATCATGACGTCCCTGAGTGTAGCACTACAACACGCTTCACTTTGTGGAAGACTCGAAAGAAACGGACGGCAAGTGTTGGCGTATCGCGCGTAACAGGCTGCTCGCCGCTACAGTCATGATGCAGCTGCTCATGACCGTCAGTAAGTGGCCCTCGGACCCACGAGACCCACCCTCGGCCGATCAACGCCGTGCGCGTTTCCGTACAGCATGCCCAAAAGCTGACAGCCCAGCCATCTGGCTCAAGACCCGCACCCCTACGCTCATCCTCCTCGCCACCCTCCCCGTCGGCCTGATCATCTTCGTAAAGTACCGCGAAGGCGAAGACGACCTCTTCCTCAAAGTCATCGATCTCGTCTCGGAGCGGGGCCTGGCCGATGATGGGCCAATACCGCAGTACGAGCACGCGCTGCTTCAGCGTAATTGGATGCCCGAGTTTCATTATACCGCCGAAGACCGGGTGGAGTACCTGCGCGCGCTGGACCGGTTCGAGTGGATGCGGCCGCTGTTCACGACGGTGGACTGGGAGAACCGAGGGCGCAGGAAGAAGGGGCGGTTCAGGTGGCGAGAGGGGCGACATCAAGGCAGGTAGGTGGGTAGGTAGGTGGGTAGGTAGTTGGGTAGGTAGGTGGTAGGTAGGTGTGCAGACTTGAGCCGATATCTTGTAGAGGCCGCCAGGGTGCACGGCTCGCATGGTGGGGAGCGCGTTGAGAGGTGAAATAGGCACTCCGCACAGGATCCGACGCGATGTTGACATATGCGGTAGGACGTCAACAAAGCGCAATAGGTCATAGATCGTATCCATGGTGAACATGTACACCTCGCGCGCTAGCTGCTCGCCCAGTATTCCCTTCCAAGCTATGAAAGATGGTGGGGGATATGAGCGATAGCCGGCCGAAGATATAAATACCTATGATGATATGATACTCGTCTGAACTGCCAGCCAACCATGAGGATATTTCTTCTTTACACACGTTATTCCCCTCCGCGTTTCCTTCTTCACGATGGTCTTCGGTATCCACTTCAAGTGATATGGTTTGGGCGTCGGGCGCAACACCGCCGAGGATCGAATGAACGAGTCGGCGGGGACGGTTCCGGCGCACGGTCGATTTCGGCCCGGGTAACGAGATAGGTGAAAGCTGAAAGAAGCGGACGGAGAGTAAGGCACAGAGTGGTGGTGATCATGTTGAGGTTGAGAAAGACGGACGGAAGGAAAACGAGACGGGCGAAAGGGGAAAGGATTATCTGAGACAGATCGGGTGGGAAGCGAGAATTGGCGGATGGGCTTAGGCGACTTCGCCGGCGTCGCCACCAGAGTTGACTCGTCGCTCCTTCTCGGACTCGAGCTGAACGTGAGCTGTGCGAGCTGTAGGGAAAATCAAAGCCCACCTGAGAGTACAGCAGCATCAGAGCTCGCTCGGTCGACTCGGGAGTACCAACAATGGTGAACATTCGCTCGCCAGACTCGTCGTGCGGGACCTTGGCGATGGAGATTCGGGAGCCGGAAAGACGTCGGATCTCGGTGATCTTGGAACCACCTCGGCCACTGCGGGTCAGTACGGGACTCAGGATGGGAGGATACACCGGGTCGGACGCCGCATGACTCACATGATGCAGCCGACCATGTCGGACGGGATGGAGATGTTCTGGGTGCGCAAGTTGGGGTCGTTGGCGAGCGCGGGGGGAGCGTCGCTGTTCCTCCTGGACTCTCCGGGTCCGAGCGAGACGGACGGCCTGCTGACTCGTCTCTCTCCGTTGAACCCGACGGGTCCACCGAAACCAGCGACCGAGGTCCTCCTAATTCCTCCAGTAGGGCCAGTGACGGTTTGGGCGCCGAGTCCACCGGCGAGCACACCGGCGTCGCCAGCCGCACCGGGGTGGTACTGGACCGTGCCCTGACCTCGCTCCCAGTCCTCCAGCAGGCACTTGGAGATCTCGAGGATGGCAGTCTTGATGGCCTCGACGGCTCCTTGGACCTCGACGACGCGCTCAGTGGACTGCGGGAGCATCTCCTTGGAAGCGACCATGCGGGCGCCGGAGGTATCCTGGATCTGCTTGATCTTGAGGCCGGACCTGCCGATGACGGTGCCCATCAGATTGTGCGAGATGAGGAGGCGGATGGACGTGAACGCTCCGACGGGGGGAGGGGGAAGCGAAGAGTCGGACAGGGGGGTCTCGAGCAGCAGTCGGGCAATCTCGCCGTACGCAGCAGCGATCTGCTCGGCATCGCCCGTCGCGGAGAAGACACGGTCTTGAACTCCCGGAACGACCTTGGAGACGCCGGCCTTGACGCCAGTCGAGTTTCGGATGGCCGCGATGGTCGATCCGCCTTTGCCGATGATGATACCGGCTTCCTTGGTGCTCACGAGGGAGCGGAGCGTGAGCTGATGCTCGTCGCCGGCGGGGTTGGCGCCGTTGGCGAGCGGGGCCTCGGCGTTCTTGGGGGAGACGGCGTCTGCGTGGGTCAGCAGAGAAGGAGGGAGCGGGGGTGAAGGGGGAGGGGGTAGGACCGGCATGGCGCAGAGTCGGCTAGGAGCGGTCGTCAAGGGAATTTGATGCGGTACAATATGAGGAGGGAAGTGGAGCGTCGTGCACGCTTCGTACAGAGGTGACGTGTATATAAGGGCAAGGTGTGGGCAGAGGCGTGAAGAGCAGGTCTGAACACATACCAGGAGCAATGTCGGCCATGTTGAACGAGCTATGCGGTGCTTTGGGAAGAAGCGAGGGATCAAAGGTAGGGCGAAGCCGGAGACTCGTTAGCGCGGAGGGTAGGTGGAGAGGAAGAGTGGGCGGAAGAGAAAAGGTGGAGAGAGGAGAGTGCGAGAGAGGCGTGCGTAGAGGGTGGACGTAGGAAGGGTGGAGAGATGTGAGGTCGCGGATGTAAAGGTGAAGAAGAGGAGATGAACGAAGGAATGCCAAAGGGCGTCTGCGAGCACCCAGCATGCAAGCAGCATACACCGACCCCGCCTCGTACTGCGGCGTGTGCACATAATTCGAATTCCGGGCCAAGCGTTGGGTGGCAAATTGACAATCCTTCTGCAACCCGACTGCCTCTTTCGGCTTACAAAAGGGCTCCCTTCGGGGCTATAGGCTTCACGCTGCAAGGATCTGAAGTCTAGGCTGTGGGCTGTGAGTCTTGGAAGAATGATCTGAGCTTGCTGAGCCCTGACGAGGTGGGTCCCTGTGTGCATGCATCACAGCGTTGGACGCGGCCACCAGCTCAAGTGAGACAACACAGAGTGCGGCCAGATGGAGCGAAAGGGTGCGTGCGGGTGGGATGGGAGGGGAAGCACTTCTGCGGCGAGGTCCGTTGGTTGAACCCCCGCCCACTCGCCACTCGAACCGCCTCACGTCGGTATTTTTCGGCATTACAATTTCTCGAAATGGGATGACCCCCATCCTACGCCCCGCCCGCCCTCGCCGCTGCTGCTGCTTTAGTCACCGATCTTGCACTTTCATCTCCTCTTCAGCTTCTCGAGGACTGCTACCTAGCATAGACAAGCCCGCCCAAGATGCAAATCTTCGTCAAGACGTAAGTGGCCGCCATCCTCTGCGGGACGCCGAGCTCATCCCAGCCTCACGGGCAAGACCATCACGCTCGAGGTCGAGTCCTCGGACACGATCGACAACGTCAAGTCCAAGATCCAGGACAAGGAGGGTATCCCCCCTGACCAGCAACGACTCATCTTCGCTGGAAAGCAGCTCGAGGATGGCCGAACCCTTTCGGACTACAACATCCAGAAGGAGTCGACCCTCCACCTCGTGCTCCGACTGCGAGGTGGTATGGCCAAGAAGAGGAAGAAGAAGAACTACGTGAGTTGCACGCGCCGTCCACTGCATGAGTCGAGGACGTTGGCTGACCCCCCAGACCACCCCCAAGAAGATCAAGCACAAGAGGAAGAAGGTCAAGATGGCCATCCTCAAGTACTACAAGGTCGGATCCGACGGCAAGATCCAGCGACTCCGACGAGAGTGTAGGTTGCCTCTTGATTCAGGATCCTCCAATGCACGGGGCTGACATATAGGCCCTGCCCCGACCTGTGGTGCCGGTGTCTTCATGGCTTGGCACAAGGACCGACAGGCCTGCGGAAAGTGTGGTCTTACCTACACTTTCGAGCCTGGAACCAAGCCCACTGTCGCTTAATCGCGCAGTGATCTAGTTCACCTCGCCTCCTTCGGTGATTATGTAGCGTCGTCTATCTATGGTAGATGATATGCACCATGATTTGCCATATAAATTTCTTGGTCAAGAAGCTGCATCGTGATCGGTAAAGACTCATGTCACACTCAACACCCCTCGAGCTGCTTACACCGGGCCCATCAGCTGGAAGAGTAATCTTCGCACGATCCCAGACATGGCGTCCGGTTTGTGCTATCATCAGCCACCAGTCGTCGTGGCATGGCCCACCTTGTATGCATCCATCACCATCGCCATCGCCGCAGCACCCAAGATGGTTTCGCCAAACGGCACGATGGGCAGCCATGCCCGCTTCCTAGCGGACGACCACGCCGACTCCAGCGCTCGAGGCAAGACGTACATCGCTAGCATCAGCAGTTGCCGCCAGCGAGAGGCGGTCTTAGCTTACCCAGTTCGGCGCGTCGTTTCTGCATGATTAGCTGCCATAACTGGAGGCGCGACCTGCAGCTCACCTTCTCTTCGACCAGCAGACTCAGGCAGGTCGAGAAGCCCATGAGCCAGAACGTCTCCTTGCGCTTCAACAGATTGCGCCAGCCGCTGCTCAAGTCCGGACGCAATAGAGTCTGGCTACGAAGACAAAAGAGACCTGGCGTCAACTCGGCTCGTGTTTATGGGCACCCGGCTCACTCTGGTAGATCGCGACAAACAAGCCCAAGAAGGAGCAACTCCTGGTGATGCCCCACACGGCCCGCGCGAGCATCCTCAGCGGATCGCGCTGCACGTGCTGGCGCCGAAGCACAAGCATCGGGATGAGATGCAGCGCAGAGTACACAGGCAGCATGAATTTCTGCTCGTATCAGCTGGCACCTCGCCCAAGGGACACTAGACGCACAAAAACAGCGAAGAAGCGGCGGAAGTTCGTGTCGACACAAGAATCCACCCATGGGTGCACCATCTCGCTGCAATCAGCTACGGCCTCCTCGTGACCGGAGAAGCGAGCAACTCACCACGGCACGGCCGACGGCTGCTGACCACCGCGAACCAGCTCGAGGATGCTCTGTAGCGCGCTCTTGTTATAGGGCGTAATATCCTTCTCGATCAGCTGGACCACGTCCTTGCGGGGCTATCAGCTCACCTCGTGCGCCAGCGCTCGCTGCACCTGCTGCGGCTCAAGAAACCCACGTCGTACGATCGTCCGATTGCCCATGACTGCAAACTCGGGGACTCTCGACGCTCCCAGAATCCTGAAGGTCAGTCTCGTTTCCACCGACGCACAGACATACCATTTGCTATATCCATGCGGGATCGTCTCTGGGCTAAGTAGCCACGCAAACATGATCTGCCCGCAACATGCCCCGAAGAGAAGCAGATCACCATGCGGTATCCGAATGCCATACTGAGGGGCGTACTGGTTGTATGACGCCTGAAGTCCTCGGACGAACATCCTTTCTTTCAGCCACAAAATGCGTTGAGCCCGCGACGTACTGCTGAGCCACGCCCGTTCGCCTCCCAGCGGTCTCCCACAACAGTCCCAGACTACCGATGGCTCCCGCAGCAGCGGCCTGCCATCGCCGCTCTCCTTCATCTCCTTCACGTATCGGCGGACCGAACGCGGGTGTGTTCCATATGCCAAACTTCCACCGTCTGCGGAAGTAAGACCAAGGAGGCGTGAGGCGGAAGAGGTGCAGTGCGAGCGTGTTGAGGAAAGTAAATGTGCCTGCTGATCAGCCGGCCGCGACTTGCCAGACCGCTGAGCCTACCGATCATGGCACCAAACCTGAATGGCTCAGCGCCAAAGAGAGCTCGTAAGAGCATGAGCAGCCGCAGACGCTTCTTCCTGAACGTGCGGAAGATGAGCAGCAGGACGTTCACGCCTGAGCGGACGCTTAAAGCGAGGATGAACGAGCCTGCTCCGTCAGCTCCTGAGACATTATTTTGGCTCTGACTCACGCAGACCGCGCTTCGAGGCGAGAACGAGCGCCCGCTCGTAGTCCTTCGGATACAACTTGTCCTCATTCTTATCGCGCCAGACGAGATCTTTACCTGCACGCGAAACGCCAGCAATGAACTGATCTCGGTGCCTCTGGTCCGCAGAGATCAGTAACAACGTGTCCAGAGACGCGAGGGACAGCGTTCGTCGTATCTGCTCCGCGCTGCTCGTCAGCCAAGGTTGATCTCATATAACAGTATACGATGGCTCGCGTCTCTTGGATGTTCGGCGTGCCCGGATCGCTCTTCAGGTAATCGGCCTGGTCCTTCGGCAGACCCCTCCGGATCCCCCCTTCCTCCATCAGAGACGGCGTGCCGGGGTAGTAGAACTCCTTCCGATCGCCTGTATCCAGCCCAAGAGCGCTATGATGGTCGTGTATCGCCGTGAACCTCAGCCTCTTCTTCTCCTTTTCCTTAGACGCGGGGACCTCGGCGGCAGATCCGGACGAAGTGGACGAGTTTGACCGGCGCAGAGCTGAAGGCATGGTCAATGGTGTGGAGGGCCCCGAGCTGGTGAGCTGGAGGGGTGTATCGATGGCAGTCGGCGAAAGAGAGGTGGGGGCCAGGACGGTTGGAAAGGGCGAGTCATCAGTGGAAGAGGCATCGTCGAGCGACACGTCCAGATCGGCTGCTAGACCTGGCGGAGGCGCAGTCTTCGAGCGGTGGGGTGGAGGTGGCGAGGGGAATGAAGGAGAGCTGCTGGATGAGGACATGTCTGTGTAATGCTATATCATAGTCGATGGCGATGATTGGTGTACGGACGAGGCGAGGTCAGACGACGTTGAACAGCAGCTACTTTGCGCCTGGCTTTTGATTCGGAGACGCGCTTGCTTAGTTACCGGTCCATTGATGTTGGGACCCCGCATCCTGTCATCGTGCTTGCCCCACAAAATCGGACGAGCAAATACCATGCATGCAGGCACGCTCTAGGCCTCGATGCTTCATGTCAGCTACCACTTTGTTCGTTGGCACTCGCACGACGTCCTCCCGTGCAGACGTTCGCTATTGACCATGCCGCTCTGCCTTGACCGACATCCTACATGGGGGCAGCCGTTCGTAGAGCGCTCCTTGTGGTGGCGGTGGCAGGTGGCGATAAAGTGGTCTTCTGCCCTCCTATCGCCGCTGCCACCTGGTCATTCTCCAGTGCTCGCCTCTCATACGCGATCATAAGACTTCACACTGAAGTCTGCAGTCAGAGCACCCTTTGTCATACATGAAGAAGATGCCAGACGACGCCGATCCTTTCCCACTCGCCGTCGAGTCCGCAAAGATCGTCG
>Ga0308169_10005493_pt1 | contig 11500 bp, 10 predicted proteins | sample PhyBR1_2_FD_202139 | JGI IMG/M metagenome (GOLD analysis project Ga0308169, IMG submission 202139) | Phyllosphere microbial communities from UC Gill Tract Community Farm, Albany, California, United States - DLSLSB.R1 | ecosystem: Host-associated > Plants > Phyllosphere > Unclassified | place... | reverse complement strand
CGCAGCAGCATACTGCGGTAATCGGCGTTGGCCGGCTCGAGTGCGCTGGCCTGGTCGAGCTTGCTGAGCCCCTCTTCCGGCTTGCCGGAGTCCAGCAGGCTCATGCCCTCGCGTTCCAGGCGTTCGGCGGCGCAACCGCTCAGGAGCGCCAGGACGACGAGGGAAAGGATTGCGCGGCGGGGTCGGTAGTTATGCATGGTCTGCCTGTTCAAACGGGGTCTGCGGCCGGCACTGTCTGGCGCACCTGCAGCGGAAGGTAGGTCAAGACGATCACGCCTGGCGCGATGCGATCGACGCGGTAGGTGTTGTCGACGGTGTCGCCCTGCTGCAGCAGCAAAACCTCCTCGCCCCTGAGCAGCACCACGAGCCGGTGACAGCCATCGTTGTAGCTGCCGGCGTACACGAAGGGCAGCGGGGGCGCGCTCGGCGCCGGCGCCGCCGGCGACGTGGCGGGCGCCGCCGGCGCGCTTGCCACCGGTGCGGCGGGCGCCGGCGGGGGCGCGGGCGGCGCCCAGCTCGTGGCGGCGAACGGATCGGCGGCCGGCGTGGCCGGCAAGGCTGGCGGCTGCGGCGCTTCGGCCGGGGCCAATGCCGTCGCGCGCGCCGGCATGGCCGCGGGCGCCGCGGGCGGCGCAAGCGCCACGGCCGGGCGCCGGGCGGGCGCCGGCGTGGGCGAACCGATGCCGGCCATGGCGACGGCCAGCAGCAAGGCGTAGGCCAGCGCGCGGCGCGGCATGGCGCGCGGCGTCATGGCCCGGGCCTCATGAAATAATCGAAGCGGACCATCGCCTCGAGCAGTGCGTCGCCGACCTTGGCGCGCTTGAACTGCACGTCCTGCAGCGCGACCGCCGGGTCGTCCTTCCGGACTGCGTCGATGAAGCGTCGAAGTTGCAGGTAATTGCCGTGCAGGGGCAGGCTGACCTGGTAGCACACCACCCGGCCATGCGCTTCGCGGGTGATGGCATAGGCGCCATCATTGACCTGCAGCCCCTGTTCGGCAGCATGCTGGATCAGTGCGGCCAGGCGGTCCGGGAAACGCCGTTCGCTGCCGAGCATGGTCTGCAGGCTCTGCAGCGCATCCAGCGGCTTCGCCGCGCTGGCGGCCGGCGTGCGCGGCCGCGCGTGGTTCAGTTGCGCACGCGCCGTGTCGATCGCCTGCATCGAGGGCAGGATCGACAGCGGCACCAGTCCGGCGGCCGCGAGCGCCAGCAGCAAGGCCATCGCGCCGCTCCGCCCGGCGCGCGCGCGCCAGACGCGCACGGCGCCGGCCAGTGCGGCCGAGGAGGCGGCGGCGCGACGCTCGAGCGGCAACAAGGCATGGGAACGAGCCAGGCTCATGATCCGCCTCCCCAGTTCAGCTGAATCGAAAAGCGCACTGGCTGCGAAGGATCGCCGGGGTCCACGTGGTGGTCACGCAGATAGACGCCTGGGAAAGCGCCATTGCCCTGCAGGCGGCGCAGGAAGTCCAGCAGCGCCGCCATGTTGCGTGCCTCGCCGCTCAGCGCCAGCTCGTGGCGCGCCGGCGCCGGCGTCAGGTTCAGCAGGCTGACGTCCGGCCCGGCGCAATTCTCGATCGCGCCGAACAGGCGGTCCCACGGCAGGGCGAGCTCGACGCGGATCCGCTCGGCCAGCCTTTCCTCGGCCACGCTCTCCGGTCCGCGACGCGGCGCGCGCTGGCGGCGCAGCGCATGCGCGTCGGCCTGCTCGCGTTCCTGCACCTGGTCCTCCAGTGCGGCCGCGCTGGATGCCAGCCGGATCGACTCGAACGCGGCCAGCGCGCACAGCACGAGCGCCAGGCCGAGCAGCAGCGCCGGCCAGCCCAGACGTGGATGCTGGGCGCGCGCGTGGTCGAGGCGCAGCGCGGGCAGGCGGTTCATGACGCCACCTCGTCGCGCGCGGCGCCCAGGCGCTCGGTATGCCAGCCGGGCAGCGGGCCGCCGCCGGCGTTGCCGTCACGGTCCTCCAGGTAGACGATGTCGGCCGGACCGGCGCCGTCGTGCAGGCACTCCTCGCGCGCCAGCAGGGAGGGCAAGGCGGCTTCCCAGTGCGGACCGGCGCGGAAACTGCGCGCCGAGGTCCACTGCCATCCATGCCAGCCTGCCAGGCAGAGGCAGCCGGCATCGTGGCATGCCAGCCATGCGTTCGGATGCGCCAGGCGTGCGCGCTCGCGGTTCACGGTGTCGGCCAGCGCGGGCACCAGGGCGTCCAGCGCGATGCCGCGCGCCGCCATCAGGCTGCCGAGCGACTCCACCAATGCCGGCTCGACGGCGCTGGCCAGGCGCGTCCGGCCGTGTCCCGGCTCGACGCGCATGTGCCAGCCGGCGGTGTCGTTGTCGTACAGCTGGCCGAAACGATGGCGCAGATAGGCCTGTTCCTCGGCGCGACCGGCCAGCGCGGGATTCCAGGGCAAGACCGCATAGCGCACCAGGCAATCCGGCAGGATCACGCGCGCGCGCCGGCGCAGCGCGCGGCGCGCGGGAAGCTCGGCCTCCATGCAGCCGTCGAGCGCGGCCAGCATCGCGTCCCAGGGCGCCGCCACGCAGGCGACCCGGTGCACGCTGCGCTCGACGCCCACGCCGGCGCGCGACAGGCGTGCCGCACGGCGCCTGACCTCGAGCGTTGCGCCGCCGATCCGCACCTCCCAGTCAACGGACAGCAAAAGTGACACGATCGATCTCCTGCAAAGTGGTTTCGCCGGCCAGCACCATCCCGATCGCGATCTCGCGCAGCTGGCGGGTGCCGTTGCGCTGCGCCGCGTCGCGGATACGGCGCAGCGGCGCGCGTTCCACGATCAGTTCGCGGATCTCGTCGTTCAGCAGCAGCTGCTCGCCGATCGCCCGGCGGCCCTTGAAACCGGTGCCCCGGCAATGTCCGCAGCCGCGGCCCGCCATCCATTGCGCTCCCTGCGCGCACGCCGGATCGATGCCGGACGCGCGCAAGGCCGCCGGATCGGGCGCGACCGGCCGGGCGCATTGCGGGCAATTCACCCGTACCAGGCGCTGCGCGATCACGCCATTCAGGGCCGACACGAAGCTGTACGGGTCGACGCCCATGTGCATGAAGCGTCCGATCACATCGAACACATTGTTCGCATGCACCGTCGTGAACACCAGGTGGCCGGTCAGCGCCGACTGCACCGCGATCTGCGCGGTCTCGGCGTCGCGGATCTCGCCGACCATGATCTTGTCGGGATCGTGGCGCAGGATCGAACGCAGTCCGCGCGCGAAGGTCAGCCCCTTCTTTTCGTTGACCGGAATCTGCAGCACGCCGGGCAGCTGGTATTCGACCGGGTCCTCGATCGTGATGATCTTGTCGATGCCCTGGTTGATCTCGGCGATCGCCGCGTACAGCGTGGTGGTCTTGCCGCTCCCGGTCGGGCCGGTCACCAGCACCATGCCGTACGGGACGCGCGAGAGCCGCCGCAACAGGTCCACCGCTTCGCCGTCGAAACCCAGGCTGTCCAGGCGCAGCCCGCGCATCTGGTCGGACAGGGCCTGCTTGTCGAGGATGCGCAGCACCGCGTCCTCGCCGAAGATGCTGGGCATGATCGAGACCCGGAAGTCGACCTGGCGCTGGCGTACGGTCACCTTGAAGCGGCCATCCTGCGGCACCCGGCGTTCCGCGATGTCGAGCTCGGCCATCACCTTGATGCGCGACAGGATCTGTTCGGCCTGCTCCGCGCCCGGAATGCTGGCCGCCAGGCCCAGGACCCCGTCGACCCGGTACTTGATCGCCAGCCCCGCGGGGCCGGTTTCCAGGTGGATGTCGCTGGCGCCCAGCTTGAGCGCATCGTAGAGCGTCGAATCGACCAGCTTGACGACCGGGCTCGACAGCTCGCTGATGCGCTTGAAGTCGAGCTCGTCCTCCTGCGCGGCGCCGGGCGCGGCGGCCAGCTCGGCGGTCGCCAGCGCATCCATGGCGCGCAAGGTGTCCTCGTGCCGGCTCAACAGGGCCTGCAGGTCGAGGCGGTGCGCCAGGCGCCAGCCGAAAGGGCCGGGCAGCCTGGTTTCGGCCCAGCCGGCCAGCCCGACGTCGAGCGGATCGGCGATCACGGCCAGCAGGCTCCCGTCCGGCTCGCGCATGGCGATGCAGTAGCGCTCGGCGGCATCGTGGAAGCTGATCAGGTCGAACGCCGGCTCGAGGCTGGCCAGTGCGATGGCGTCGAGCGGCGCGAAGCCGAGCGTGAGCGCGAGCCGCTCCACGAACAGCGCCGCGGGCAGGCCCAGGCGCTCCTCGAGGATTTCGACGGCGCGCCCGCGCACGCCGCCCGCCAGGCGCCGCGCCTCGCGCAGCTCGGCGTAGGGCAGTCGACCGCCCTGCTCCGCCGTTGCCGCCAGGGCCCGGTCTTCGGTAGGTGCCGACGCAGTCATTGGATATTCCCCGCCAGGTCGAAGATCGGCAGATACATCAGCACCACGACGGCGCCGATCATCACGCCGATGACGACCATCAGAATCGGTTCGAACAGCTTGGTGAACTGCTCGATCCAGCGGCCCAGCTCTTCTTCGTAGAACCCCGCGATCCGTTCCATCATCTCGCCCATCTGCCCGGTCCTTTCGCCGACCTGCATCATGCGCACCGCGACCGGCGTGGTCAGGCCGAAGCGTTCCATCGCCTGCGACAGCGGCTTGCCTTCGGCGACATGGCGCGTGGCCTGGCCGAGCTGACCGCGCATCTGCACCTGCAGCAGCGCGCCCACCATCGGCAGCGCGGTGGCGACCGGCAAGCCGCCGCGCAGCAGCATGCCCAGGGTGCGATACACCCGCGACAGGTAGAACAGGCGCAGGCGCGCGCCGACCGCCGGCAGGCGCCAGGCGCGCCGCATCCACCACGCGCGCACCGCCGGCCTGCGCGACAGCACGGTCAGCGCGCCGATGGCCGCCGCCAGTGCGCCGAATATGGCGAGCCGGTTCTCGCCCAGGAACTGGCCGATGGTCATGAGCAGGCGCGAAGCCCACGGCAGCTCTCCGTGCAGATCGGCATACACGAGGCTGAAGCGCGGCACCACGTACATCATCAGGAACAGCGTGACCAGCATGCCGACCACGGCCAGCACCGCGGGATAGATCGCGGCGCCGGCCAGGTGGCGCCGCAGGCGGTCGACCTGGCCCTGGTAAGCGATGTAGCGCGCCAGCGCTTCCTCCACCGCTCCGGTGCGCTCGCTGGCGCGCAGCGTGGCGATGTACAGCGGCGCCACCGCCGCGCCGCCATGCTCGATGGCATAGGACAGCGGCCGCCCTTCGTACAGGGCAGCCAGGATCCGGCGCAGCACCCGCGCTATCTCGGGACGGGTTTCCTTTTCGGCCAGCGTCTCGAGCGCCTCGACGATGGCCAGGCCGGCCTGCAGCAGCGACAGCAGCTCCTGGCTGAACAGGGCCAGCGGCAGGCGCGGCCGGCGCTGCCCCAGGCTCGGGTGCCAGCTGCCGCGTGTCTGCAGGGTGAGCGGCACATGGCCCTGCGCCAGCAGCTGGCTGGCGGCATCCTGGCGGTCGCTGGCTTCGATGTCGACCATGACGACTTCGCCGCCGGCAGCGATGACCTTGGCGTTGAATTTCACCCTGGCCTCCGCGAGCACCGGGTGGCGCTGCCGAAGGACGCATGGGACACTCGGTGGCGGAACGTGAAGCACATGATCGTCTCGTAAGCGGCGGGTACGACACCAATTTACAAGAACGGACCGGACCGGACGCTATGCTCCCCGCCGTATTTTCGCCTACAGGGTTTACCTTATTTCGGCTGCGGCTGGGCCTGCGCCACCAGGCCGCCCTCGCCCAGTTCGGCCGCCAGTTGCGCCGCGCTGGGAAAGCCGTCCAGGCGTATCCAGGGACGGCCGGGCGCGCTGCGGACCAGCGTCACCGGCGCGTGATTCATCTTGTCGCCGCGGTACAGGTCGAAGGCGCGCTGCGCCGCCTCGCTGGCGTCGACGCCGCCGGTGTAGAAGCGCCACTGCGGCCCGGCACCGAACTTGCCGGCGTAGGCGCGCAGCACTTCCGGCGTATCGTTGAGCGGGTCCACCGAGATCGAGATCAGGCGCAGCGGCCTGCCCTGCAGACGCGTCTGCAGCTCGGCGAAGGTGCGGCTGGCGATCGGGCATGTCGCCGAGCACGTGGTGAACACGAAATTCAGCGCGACCGGCCCGTCGAAAGCCAGCTCGTCGTCGAGCATCACGCGCTTGCCGTCGGCGCGCGTCAGCGCAACCGCGGCGGGACGGTAGGCCACGACGCTGCGCTGCAGCGCCGGCGCGGCCTGCGGATGGGGGGCGCCCGGATGAGGGGCGCCCGGATGGGCCAAGGCGCCGGGGCCGGCGCCGCCGGCGAGCACGAGGCACAGCAGCGCGGCGGCGCGGCGCCCGCGGCCCGGGTGAATGCGGTGGGGGATCATGGGTGTTCTCCTGGTTGCGGTCAACGGCTTCCCAAGCGTTCGGCTTCCGGAGCGGATGCGCTGAAAGGCTGCGCGCCGTCGTCCAGATAGACTTCGTGCGCCGCGACGCGCAGGTCGCGTCCGAGGCTCAGGTGCGGGTACATCGACGGCAGCACGCTGACGTTGACCTCGTGCTCGATCAGTTCGAGGAGGTAGTCGCGCGAGAAGCTGTCGAGCATGTGCATCAGCGCTTCTCCCATCATCGACATGGCGAACATGGCATTGACCTGCACTGCCTCGTCGCTGACGGGAATGCCGCGCGCCGCCATCCAGTCGAGCACGCGGCGCACGCGCCTGCCGTGCGCCGGGCCGCTGTCCCACGCCCCCACGCGGCGCGCCGCTTCCCAGCCGGGCGGCAGCGCGGCTGGCGCCAGCGACCGGGGCAGCACGGCGGGCGCCTCGGGGGGGCGCGCGCCGAGATCGGACGTGCCCAGCCAGAGCACGACGGCGGCGTCGCCGGCGCGGCCCATGCGCGCGTCGGCGGGCGCGCCGTCCAGCACCTGGTCGTCCAGCGCCAGGCTGGTGCCGGCCAGGGCGCGGCGCAGCGCCGCCGCCGCGGCCCGGCCGGCCTCGTCGCCCGCGCGGTAGACCTGGGTGACGTGACCGGCGGCATGGCCGGCCGCGAGCATGCGGCCGATGCCCTCGGCTTCGAGCAGCAGCCCGTCCGAGAAATACATGGTGTAGGCGTTCGGCACCCCGTGCGCGGGCAGCAGGGCCAGCGGCAGGATGCAGGGCAGGCGCAGGCGTTCGCTGAACTGGTGGATCGGCGTCCAGTCCTGGTCGCCGATCCCGCTGACCAGTGCGAACACCGGCTCGGCTTCATAGTGATGCGCGAGCTGCGCGGGCCAGCCCGATGCCGGCCCTTCCAGCTGCCAGACGTGCAGCACCCAGCGCCGGTAGGCGCGCTGCATGCGCATCGCCCCGGCCTGCCGGCGCGCAGGCTCCCTGCGCACCGCCGCGTTCTTGTCGCGCACGAAGGCGTCGAGGACCGCCAGCAGCGCGGCGCGCCGCGTTGCGCTCACGCCCGGCTGGATCACGGTCGCCAGGTGCAGGTCGGCGTCATCCACGCCTTGCGCGGGCGTGGCGCCCAGCGTGTGCAGGTAAGCCTCGAGGTCGCGCATGTCGCGCTCGGACAGCGCGTAGCGCGGCATCAGGGGATTCAGCGGCCGGCCGGCAGCGTCGACGCCGGTGCGCAGCACCCGCGCCAGGCTGGCGTCGTCGTAAGGCGTGCGCGTCGGAACCCCGAGCTGGTGCGCGATGCGCTGGCTGGCCGCGGCCGGCGCACGGTCCTGGAACAGGTCGGGCGCGGTGATCGGGCGCACCACGAAGGCCCCTTCCGCGGTGCCGAACCCGCTGCGCCGGTGGCATTGCCCGCACGCGGCCTCGCGGCCCTCGAGCAGCACCTGGTTGACGCCGGCGCCACGCAGGCTGGCGCCGCTGCGCGTGACGCCCTCGCGGTAGATGCGCTCGCCGGACGCCACCGCGGCGGCATCCGGCGCCGCGGTGGCGCTGTGCGGCGCGCCCAGCAGGACCGCCGCCAGAAAGAGCGGCGCCAGCCAGAGCGCCCCCGTTACGCGGAAACAGGATGGACGCCGCATCGTCGCCTCACTGCACCTTCACGCTGACGGTGGCCGTGTTAGACCACAGTCCGGCGCTGTTGCGCACACGGTAACTGAAGCTCTCGGTGCCGGTGAAGCGCATGGCCGGGGTGTAGGCAATCGCACCGGTGGCGCCCGGCTTGGCGCTGCCGCCGTGGTTGGGCGCACTGACGATCTCGACGCTGCTTACGACGAGCGTGCCGCCGTTCGGGTTGTCGTTGTCGAGCACCGTCAGCGAGCGTGCGGCGTAGCTGCCGCTGCGCCAGGCCGGCGCGGCATAGCTGTCCGCCAGCGCCAGCGGCGCCTTGGCCTGGCTGGCCTGCACCGTGATGGCGACGTTGACCGCCGCGCTGCTCGAACTGGCGTCCGCGGCGCGGTAGGTGAAGCTGTCGCTGCCGCTGTAGCCCGCCGCCGGCGTGTAGCGCAGGGCGCCGCTCGCATCGAGCGCCAGGGTGCCGTGCGCGACGCCGCTGGCCAGGACCGCCGTCATCGGATCGCCGTCCGGGTCGCGGTCGTTGGCCAGCACCCCCGGCGCGGCCACGCTGAGCGTCGTGCCGGCGCTGACGGTATAGCTGTCGGCGGCGGCGACCGGCGGACTGTTGGGCTTGGCGACGTTCACGGAAAAGCCTTGCGTGGCCACCAGGCCGGTCGGATCGGCGACCTGCACCACCGCGCCGTTGGTCCCGGCCTGGGACAGCGCCGGCACCCAGCCGACCACGCCGCTGGCCGCGTCGATCGTCATCCCGGCCGGCGCCTTGAGCAGCGAATAGGCGAGCGGGCCGCCGTCGACGTCGCTGGCCACGACCGCGTAGCTGTAGGGCTTGCCGACGGTGGCGCTGGCCGGCGCCGTCGAGCTGATCACGGGCGCGTGCCCGCCCGCGCGGGTGGCCAGCAGATCGCGCGCCGCGGCGACGTCGATCACCCCATGGCCGTACTGGTTGTCCGGGCCGGCATCGCCGAGGTCGCGCGCGCCGTCGACCAGCGCGCTCTCGATCATCGACATCGGCGCGGCCGGATATGCCGATGCCAGCAGGGCCATGGCGCCGGACACGTGCGGCGCGGCGAACGAGGTGCCGCTCACCGTGGCGTACAGCGGCATGCCGCCGAACGACAGGTCGCTGCTGACCACGTCGACGCCAGGCGCGACCAGGCGCGGGTACACGCTGCCGTCGCAGGCCGAGGGCCCGCGGCTGCTGGAAGGCGCCAGCGTCATCGCGGCGTCGACCGAGCCGGTCGCCACGGCGCCCGGGTTGGCGGCCGGGCTGACGCTGGTGCCCGGATCCGGCCCCGCATTCCCGGCAGCGAACACCACGGCGATGCCTGCCGCCCTCAAGGCCGCGATGTCCTGTGCAAACTCGAGATTGCAACTGCCAGGCGCCAGGCCCGACAGCGCCCACGACGCGTTGACCACGTCCGGAGCGTCGAGGGTGGCGGCGTTGCCGTCGGGGTCGAGCAGCCACTGGAAGGCCACGTGGATCTTGCTCAGCGTGCCGGCGCCGCTGTCGTCGAAGGCCCTGGCCGCGATCCAGCGCGCGCCGGGCGCCATGCCGATCGGCGCGCCGCTCCCGGCGCCGCCCGCCATCAGGCCCATGGTCTGGGTGCCATGTCCGCTGGCGTCATAAGGCTGGGCATGCTGGCCGTAAGGGTCGTACCAGCTGTTGGTGCCGCCGCGCCACCCGGCGGCAAGGTCGGGATGGAGATTGTCGACGCCCGTGTCCAGGCTGGCCACCACGGTGCCGGCGCCGTTGCTGCCGGCGCTCCACAGCACGGGCGCGTTGACCGCATCCAGGTTCCAGCTGCCGGACGGCGCCGTGGCCGCCGCCTTCGGTCCCTGCTGAAGCAGGACCACGCTGTCGTACCCGATCTGGCCGACCAGCGGACTGCGCGCCAGTTCCTGCAGCACCGCGATCGGCAGCGTGGCCGTCACGGCGTTGATGATCCACAGCTGCTGCGGGTTGGCGATCCCGAGCTGGTTGAACAGGGGCGCCAACGCCGCCAGGCTGGCCGCCGACTTGGCCTTCAGCGCGACCAGTACGCCATTGTTGCGCTTGCGCCGGTCGGTGACCCTGAACGCGCTCAGGTCCACCCGGTCCGGCAGCTGGATGATCACCGGCAGCTTGTCCGATGGCGCATGCTGCGCGATCTGCGCCGCCAGCTCGGGCGAGATCACGCCGGCCGCGGCATGCCGGGCGGCCAGCGAGGCCAGCGCGGCCAGCGCGATCGCCGCCAGCGTTCCACGATAACGAATCGGCATGGCGTCTCTCCTAGTCGACGCGCAGGCGCGCCAGCACCTTGCCGTCCACCGCCAGCCGGACCGTCTCGCCCGACTGCACCACACGCGCGGGGTTGGCGAACAGGACGAAGTAGTCGCGGTCGCGGTACACCACGTGGTTGCGCGAGGTCTGGCGCATCGGCCCGATCACCGGCGACTCCGGAATGCCGAGCGCGGCGCCGTGCCGCTCGTCGAGCAGCTGCACCTTGTTCTTCGGCTCGAGCAGCACCATCGCCTTGTCCGGGTCGGTCACGCGGTAGCGCAGGTCGAGGATGTAGCCGTGGGCCGACAGGTGCAGGCTGTGCACCGAGATGCCCAGCGCCTGCCGCAGGCCGGCCTGGTCGTCCGCCGCGCCGGCCGCGGGCGCCGGCGGCGACGGCGGCGCGGCGCAGCCGCCCAGCACCAGCAGCGCGGCGCACGCGAGCGGCAGGCAGTGCGCCGCGGTTTTCGCAATCGGATTAGCCATCGCCATTCTCCTCATTGTCCTCATTGGACCGTGATGGTGACCCTGGCCCAGCCCGCGCTCAGGTTGCCGGTGTCGGTGGTGGTCGATCCGGACTCCTTGCCGAGACGGTCCTTCACGCGGTACTCGAAGGTGTCGGTGCCAGTGAAGTTGTAGCGCGGGACGTAGGTGACCCCGGTCGCGCCGATGGTGACCGTGCCGCCGTTCTGCGTGGAGGCGCTGGTGCCGCCGTTGCCGAAGCCGCCGGAGCGCACGCGCGCGGCCGCCAGCGGCAGCTGGTTGCCCGCATCCATCGTGGCGCTGTCCGGATCGCTGTCGTTGGCGGCCGGGTTCAAGACTGCAGGCGTGTAGAAGCCGGCGCCGGTGCGGCAAGCCGACGAGAAGTTGTTCAGGCGCGTCGTGCAGCGCGGTACCGTGACCGCGTCGGGGACCGCCGTCGGCGCGCGGTTCGCGATCACGTTGATGGTGGCGATCGTATCGGCGCCCTGCCCGCCGCTGGTCTGCGGGCGGTAGGTCAGGCGCAGGGTGCCGGTGGCGGTCGGCGACGCCATGCTCAGGGCGCCGTTCGCGGCCAGCGTCACGCGGTTCGAGGCGGTGCAGGCGCCGCCGCTGCCGACCGTGCACTCCGAGATCCGCACCGCGCTCAGCGGCTGGCCGCTGGTCGCGCTGTCGTTCGCCAGCACGCCCGGCGCCGCCACGCTCTGGGTGCCCGTGGCGCTGGCATGGGCGACAGCGGTATAGGTGTCC
>Ga0308169_10005492_pt1 | contig 11503 bp, 11 predicted proteins | sample PhyBR1_2_FD_202139 | JGI IMG/M metagenome (GOLD analysis project Ga0308169, IMG submission 202139) | Phyllosphere microbial communities from UC Gill Tract Community Farm, Albany, California, United States - DLSLSB.R1 | ecosystem: Host-associated > Plants > Phyllosphere > Unclassified | place... | reverse complement strand
CTCTCTCCGTCTCTCTCTCTCTACTCCGTCTCGCAGATCGACTACATGCAGTACACGATCGACAACTGCCCGACCGAGCGCGGCGAGAAGTACGTCCTCGCCAAGCAGTTCGGCCAGACGCTCCTCGACAACTGCCGCGAGATGATCGGCCAGGCGCCGCTCTACAAGGACGGTGCGTCTCCCTCTCTCTTGCTCGCTCGAGGCTGTTGACGGCCCTGCAGCGACGAGACGCTGACTCTTTGCTCCCCTCGCTCCCCGCAGTGACCTTCCCGACGGCGCCCAAGACGAGCATCTCGGCCAAGGGCGACATCATCGTCGAGGAGGTCAACCGCGAGGGCGTGTCGCGCCTCGAGAAGTACGTCGCCGAGATGGCGGCCGGCTCCAAGGTGACGGTCCAGAGCGTCAACCTCGACAAGGTCCAGGAGCAGGTCGAGAAGCTCTACAAGCTCGTCAAGTCGCAGCCGCAGATCTCGAAGCAGCACATGACGTCGATCAAGTCGCTGTACGCCGAGGTCGTGCGCGGGCTCGGCAAGGACGCGCCGCCGCCGTCGGCGCACAAGATCGGCGGCCGCACGCGCCGCCCGTCGAGCCAGTTCCTCCGCCCGGCCGCCGTCCCCGACGCGACGTTCCTCCCCGAGGACAAGCTGCCGCTCCTGCACCTCAAGCGCAAGATCGGCCACGAGTGGCAGTACTCGAGCAAGCTCACGTCGCTCTACCTCGACATCCTCAAGGAGATCGCGACCTCGGGCGTCACGTTCGAGCACAAGAACGCGCTCATGACGGGCGTCGGCAAGGGCTCGATCGGTATCGAGATCGTCAAGGGCCTCCTCGCCGGCGGCGCCCGCGTCGTCATCACGACCTCGCGCTACTCGCGCTCGACGTGCGTCCCCTCTCGCTCCCTCCCCTCGGCGCGCGTCCACACGCACGGACCCTCTCACACAGCCCGTCGCTGACTCTTGCCCATCATGCGCCCGCAGCGTCGAGTACTACCAGGCCATCTACCAAGAGTGCGGCTCCAAGGGCTCGTCGCTCACGGTCGTCCCGTTCAACCAGGGCTCGAAGCAGGACGTCGAGGCCCTGATCGACTACATCTACAGCAAGGACAAGGGCCTCGGCATGGACCTCGACTACATCCTGCCGTTCGCCGCCCTCCCCGAGAACGGCCGCGAGATCGACGGCATCGACGACCGCTCCGAGCTCGCGCACCGCATCATGCTCACCAACCTCCTGCGCCTCCTCGGCGCCGTCAAGAGCAAGAAGGCGGCCCTCAAGCTCACGACCCGCCCGACCGAGGTCGTCCTCCCGCTGTCGCCCAACCACGGCCTGTTCGGCAACGACGGCCTGTACTCCGAGTCTAAGATCTCGCTCGAGACGCTCTTCAACCGCTGGAGCTCCGAGTCGTGGGGCGAGTACCTGTGCATCGCCGGTGCCGTCATCGGTGCGTCCTCGTCCTTCTCGTGCCCTCGCCGCCGTCGTCGCCTTCTCGTCCTCGGAGCTGACTCTCCTCACCTCGTTCTCTCGCACGCACAGGCTGGACACGTGGCACGGGCCTCATGAACGCGACCAACTCGGTCGCCGAGGGCATCGAGGCGCAGGGCTGCCGCACCTTCTCGGCCAAGGAGATGGCGTTCAACATCCTCGGCCTCATGCACCCGCTCGTGTTCGACGTCGCGCAGATCGAGCCCGTCTGGGCCGACGTGCGTCCCTCTTTCTCTCTCTCTCTCGCGCGCGCGCTCTCCACTGCTTGAAGCCGACGCTGACGTCGTCCCGCCGGTCGCGCGCAGCTCAACGGCGGCATGGACCGCCTCCCGGACCTCGCCAACCTCACGACCGACATCCGCACCAAGCTCAACCTCACGGCCTCGACCCGCCGCGCCATCGCCAAGGACAACGCGATCGACTACAAGGTGCAGCACGGCCCCCAGGCCGAGCAGATCCACCAGCAGATCACGGTCGCGCCGCGCGCCAACTTCTCGCTGCCGTTCCCCGAGCTCAAGCCGGTCGACGCCTCGTCCGAGCTGGCCAAGCTGCGCGGCCTTATCGACCTCGACAAGGTCGTCGTCATGACGGGCTACGCCGAGGTCGGACCGTTCGGCTCGTCGCGCACCCGCTGGGAGATGGAGGCCAACGGCACCTTCTCGATCCAGGGCACGCTCGAGCTCGCGTACGTCATGGGCCTCATCAAGCACTTCGACGGGCGCCTCAAGAGCGGCGCGCTCTACGTCGGCTGGGTCGACGCCAAGACGAACGAGCCGCTCGACGACAAGGACGTCAAGGCCGCGTACGAGAAGCACATCCTCGCGCACACGGGCATCCGCCTCATCGAGCCCGAGCTCTTCGGCGGCTACGACCCGAAGAAGAAGGGCTTCACGCAGGAGATCGAGATCCAGCACGACCTCGAGGCGATCGAGGCGTCCGAGGAGGACGCGGCCCGCTTCAAGCGCGAGCACGGCGCCATGGTCGACGTGTACGAGGACGAGGGCAAGTCGTTCGTCAAGTTCAAGAAGGGCGCCAAGCTCCACATCCCCAAGGCCGTCGTCTTCGACCGCGTCGTCGCTGGTCAGAGTGCGTCCCTCTTCCTCCTTCTCCTCCTCGTCACCTTTCAGTCCTCGAGCGCTCGTCACTGATTCGTTCTCCTTCACTCGCTCGCTCGCAGTCCCGACCGGCTGGTCGCACAAGGCGTTCGGCATCCCCGACGACATCGCGTCGCAGGTCGACCGCACCGCCCTGTGGGCCCTCGTGTCGGTGTCCGAGGCGCTCGTCATGGCCGGCATCACGGACCCGTACGAGCTCTACAAGTACGTGCACCCGAGCGAGGTCGGCTCGTCGCTCGGCTCGGGCATGGGCGGCATCACGTCCATCTCGAAGATGTTCCGCGACCGCCGCGAGGAGAAGGACGTCCAGAAGGACATCCTGCAGGAGACGTGCGTCCTCTTCCTCCTCTCTGCCTCTCTCTCTCCCTCTTTGCGGCTTTCCAACAGCAGAGCCCGGTCCCTGACTCGCTCGCCCTCTTTGCGCTCGCGCCTCCTCGCAGCTTCATCAACACGGTCGCCGGCTGGGTCAACCTCCTCCTCCTGTCGTCGTCGGGCCCGATCAAGATCCCGGTCGGCGCGTGCGCCACTGCGCTCCAGTCGGTCGAAATCGCGTGCGACACCATCCTGAGCGGCAAGGCCAAGATCATGATCGCCGGCGGCTACGACGACTTCTCCGAGGAGGGCTCGTACGAGTTCGCCAACATGAAGGCGACGTCGAACAGCGAGACCGAGTTCGCCGCCGGCCGCGAGCCGAACGAGATGTCGCGCCCGACGACGAGCACCCGCGCCGGCTTCATGGAGTCGATGGGCTGCGGCGCCCAGGTCCTCATGTCGGCGCAGACGGCCATCTCGATGGGTGCGACCATCTACGGCATCGTCGCCTACACGGCCACCGCTACCGACAAGGCCGGTCGCTCGATCCCTGCGTGCGTCCTCGCCCTCTCTCCCTCCGCTTCCCCCCTCCTCTCGCCCTTCTCTTTTCGCCCTCACTGACTCTCTCCCTTTCCTCTCCTGCAACAGCCCGGGCCGCGGCGTCATGGGCACTGCGCGCGAGGTCCCGTCCAAGTACCCGTCGCCCATCCTCGACGTCACGTACCGCCGCCGCCAGCTCGAGTTCCGCCGCCGCCAGATCTCGCAGTGGTTCGAGAACGAGACCGAGCTGCTCAAGATGGAGGTCGACTCGCGCGCCGGCGAAGAGCTCCCCAAGGACTTTGTCGGCGAGCGCTTTGCGGCCATCGAGCGCGAGGCCAAGCGCCAGGAGTCCGAGGCGCTCAACACGTTCGGGATGCTCGCCGGCTCGGACCCGTCGATCGCGCCCATGCGCCGTGCTCTCGCCGTCTGGGGCCTCACGATCGACGACGTCGGCGTCGCCTCGGTGCGTCCTCTTCCCCTGCTCGACGTCTCGCCGCGCTCGCTCGGTCGGCTGACTCGCCCTCCTCGCTCACCTCGCAGTTCCACGGCACGTCGACCGTCGCCAACGACAAGAACGAGTCGAACGCGTACAACGAGCAGTTCAAGCACCTCGGCCGCGCCAAGGGCAACGCCGTCCCCGTCATCGCGCAGAAGTGGCTCACCGGACAGTGCGTCGTCGCTCTCCCTCCTCGTGGATCTCCCTCGCCGAGGACTCGTCCCTGACCTCCTTTCCCTCGCTCCTTCCCTCTCGCCTCGCAGCCCCAAGGGTGGTGCCGCCGCCTGGATGCTCAACGGCATCGCGCAGTGCATCCTCAGCGGCCTCGTCCCGGGCAACCGCAACGCCGACAACGTCGGCGAGGAGCTGCGCGCCTTCGAGTACCTCCTCTACCCGTCCAAGTCGATCCAGACCGACGGCATCAAGGCCGGCCTCCTCACGTCGTTCGGCTTCGGCCAGGTCGGCGGCCAGGCGCTCATCATCCACCCGAGCTACCTCATCGGCTCGCTCGAGCCCGAGCAGTTCGCGGCGTACAAGGACAAGAACGACGTCCGCCGCAAGGCGTCGTACCGCCGCTTCAACGACGTGCGTCCCTCTCTCTCTCGCGCTGTCGGGCACGCCGCTGCAGCCTCGCTGACTCCTCCTCCTTCTCGCCTCGCAGTTCATGTCGATCGGCAAGCTCGTCGTCATCAAGGACGGCTCGCCCTTCTCAGCCGAGCAGGAGAACCCGACGCTCCTCAACCCGCTCGTGCGCGCCGTCGAGGACGGCAAGGGCTCGTTCACGATGCCCAAGGTCTTCCCGACGTCGCTCCCGGCGGCCAAGTCGACCAACGCCGACATCGCCCACAAGCTCATCACGGCTGCCACGGACGCCGTGCACGGCGTCGGCACCGACGTCGAGCTCATCAGCGCCCTGCCGATGAGCGAGTCGTTCATCTCGCGCAACTTCACCGACGGCGAGATCGCCTACTGCCAGGCTGCGGCCGACCCTCGCGCGTCGTTCGCCGCTCGTTGGAGCTCCAAGGAGGCCGTCTTCAAGAGCCTCAAGACGCAGTCCAAGGGCGCCGGCGCGTCGCTCAAGGACGTCGAGGTCGTGTCGACGCCGACGGGCCCGCAGGTCGAGCTCCACGGCGAGGTCAAGGCCATCGCCGACAAGGCCGGCATCAAGAGCTTCGAGCTCAGCATGTCGCACAGCGACGACACGGCCGTCGCCGTCGTCATCGCCCGCTCGTAGAGACGCAGCTCGTAGAGGTCGTAGAGGAGGCGAGACGAGGAGGAGGACGACGAGGAGGACTGGAACCGCAGCTTTCTGTTCGCTGCACCTTGTCGCTCTCGAGAGCAGTACGAACGGGATTGAGAGGAGATGCCGACGAGCGGCGCCGTCGAGACGATGCGCTTCCCGACCTTCTCCTCGCTCGAGTCGACGTGCATCACGGGCTGTTCAGCTACGCTCGACCTCGCCCGATCAGAGAGTGATCGAAGTGCTGCTCGACTCGAGGAGAGGAACCCTCGCGCAGTCGCAGAGCCGTCGGCGAGGGGAGCGGCAGTTTGAGAAGGTCGACGAGGAGGTCAAAGCGCCGAGGCGAGCGGCACGCTCCTCTGCGGCGTCTTGTCGACGCCTCGGGCTCGCAATGTAGCTCTAGACACGCTGGACAGCAGTCGTGTGGGCCGCAGGCGCCGGCGCGCCGCGACGACGAGCAGGTCGCGAGCCCGCCACGTTTTTTTCGTGGCGAGCCGGCGCGCGCGCGCGGGGTGGGACCTCGCTGGCGAACTGCGAGCCGGCCGACGGGAACGCTCGCGCCTGCCGCTCGTTCGGCCTCATTCTCAGAGCCGCAAAGTCGAATAGCTCGCTGTGCGAGGGTCGAGCAGCTTCGCGCGGGGCAACCTGCGCAGCTCGACCGATGAAGCACCAGAGCAGGACGCTTCCCTCGCTCGAACTGCTGCCGACCTCTCCCAGTCCTCGAACGAGCGTGTTCCTGGGCTCGCTCGAGAGCTGCTCCGAGCGGCCTCGGTCGAGGGGCGAACCAGCTGGAAGCAGGAGACGAGAGGAGACGCAGCGAGCTCAGGCCTTGTCGAGCTGCACTTTCTCGACGCACATCCTGCCAGGTCCTGTTCGCTGCCCTTCGTCGCTCTCGAGAGCAGCACGACCGACAGCGAGGCAAGCGGAAATGGTATCACTGCACAAGACTCGCGAGATCTGAAGCGCCCGGTCGACCTTCTCAAGTTCAGCCTCCTCGTCCATCACTCCTCCTCCTGCTTGAGCGCCTTCTTCCACGCCTCCTCCGCCTTGACCGACGCCTTACCCTTCTTGTCCTCGGGCGCCCACCTACCCCTCGCCGCGAGTGCCGCCTTGCGCTTGGGCCTCGCGCCCCAGGCCGACGCCGACGCCGACGGCGCAGGCGCAGGCGCGCCGAAGTCCTTGACCTTGAGGTCGCGCGCCGCAGCGCCGCCGTCGAGCACGTCGTAGTCGCTCTCGCCCTCGTGCGACGACGAGTGGAAGTCGAACTCGGGCGCCTTGAGCTCGGCGCCCTGGCGCGTCGAGATCTTGCGCTTCTTGCCGGCGACGGGCGACGGCTCGCGCTCGTCGTCCTCGTCGGACGTGCACGGCGTCAGCTCGGACGAGCTCGAGCGCTTGACCCTGCCCGAGCTCGAGGCGGCGGCGGTGCTGGTGCTCGCGCTCGGGGTCGAGCCGGGCGCGACGACGATGTTGCCGTCCTCGTCGAGCTCGAGCCGCGGCTGCATGCTGCCCGTCGTGCCGTCAGGGATGTAGACGTAGTCGAGGTCGACCGGGTCCTCGGGCTGCGGGCCCGAGAGCGGCGAGATGCTCGTCGCCGGGCCCTGCGAGATGAAGCGCTCCTTGGCGGCGTTGAGCTCGTCGCGCGTCATGAAAGCTGCGCGAGACATAGCCTCAGTACGAGGGCGAGGAGAGGGATGTTGGCGAGGAAGAGCGGCAGGAGACGCACCGAGCGTGCCGTAGAGCGACGGGGCGATCCTGGACGCGTGCTTGCCCGTGATTTGCAGGATGCTCTGCGAGGCGACAAGAGCTCGTCAGTTCAGGAGAGATGCACAATGTGAGCGAGAGAGAAGGATGACGCACCATGGCGTCGATCTGCACGAGTGGGCGAGCGAGAAAGCCGAGTCAGCGACGAGTTTTTGGGCGAGCGCCTCGCAGGAAGAGAGAGGTCGGCGCACCTTGAACGCACTCGGCGCATACCCGCACCGTTCCACGAGCACCCGGTCGACCGTCTCGACCGCCTCGACGTTGTACGCGTCCTCGACGTAGACCGAGAGGATCCAGGGCCTGCGCGCACAAGATTCTCGTCAGCGACCTGGACGCGCGCGCTGATGGCAGGACGTGACAGAGCTGGGAGAGGAGCACGCACATCTTGTCGCTCTGCCTGTTGGACGTGACGCGCGCGTAGACTGCGCCGGCGGCGGCAAGGCGGCCGTCCGAGCCCGCGAGCTCCTCGACGACGCGGCGCCACGCCGAGTCGATGTCGTCCTCGTCGAGGTAGGCCATCCACGCGCCGCCGACGAGGCCGTGCTTGCGCGCAAGGATGGCGAGGTAGTGCTTGAACTTGGCGTGCTCCATCTCGCGGACTGCGAGCGGGCAAAGAGGAGGAGGGAGACGACGAGGACGTCAGCCTGAGCCCGAGATGCGGTCGAAGGGCGAGGGAGCGAGGACGCACGCTGCTTCTGCGACCTCGTGCCGCTCGCCTTGCTTCCGCGGAGGGGAGCATGGTCCTGCGGTGCAACGAGTCGAGCGTCAGCTGACTTACTGCGAGAGGGAGAGGTGCTTCTCGCAGAGAGAGGGGACGCACTGCGATGATCTTGCACTGCCGGTTCATGGCCGACTCGAAGCGCATGGCGTCCGTCTTGAAGTCGTCAAAGTCGCCGCTGAAGACGTCGACGCCGGCGGGCTCGTCGACCTGGTCGTCGCGCTCGCACGAGAAGAAGCGGGGCGAGCGCACGCCGTCGCTGGGCGTGTACTCGGTGAGGAAGTTGTCGACCTCGGCTTGCGCGGCGGGACCGGTGAGCTGCGGCGCGGGCGTTGAAGAGTCGGCGAGGAGGGAGGGGGAGGAGGGGGAGATGAGGCGGCGAGGAGGCTCACAAGGGCAGCTGCAGGGCGTGGGGTGGAGTCAGCAGGGTCGAGTAAGGCGCAGGGGTGAAACGAGCGCACCTTTGACCATGCCGGAGGGCGCGATGGCGGGACGAGGTGAGGAGGAAGAGCGAGGGCGAGGCGGGCGGCGAGGCGGACGAGGCCCCGACGTTCGCACCGCCGGACACTCCGCGGGGCGCTCGCCGACAGGGGCAAGGCCGCAGCGCGTAGCAGCAGAAGCAGCGCGAGCACCTCGAGAAAGCCCAGCTGCAGGCCGGAGAGAGGAAAAGAGCGAGCGACGAGAGCCAACTTGCGCACAGACCGCCGACGGCCGCCTCACCTCGTCTCGACGACTCGCGCTTGCAGCTGCACGCCGCGCTACTTGCCGCCTCCTGCTTCCTGCTTCGCCCTCCAGCCCTCCTTGCGGCGCTCCTTGCGCCGCCGCAGGTCCTCGCGCCGAGCGCGCGCCGCTTCCTCCCTCAGGACGTCGCGCAAGACCCGCCCTAGGTCCTCCCTCCCTCGGTGCTCGAGCCCGCGCGCAAACAGCTTGAGCTCGCGCTCACGGCCCTGCCGCCAAGCGTCGGGGTCGCGGTGGACGGAAGAGGGCGAGCCGAGTGCGGCGGCGACGGCCTTGACGGCGAGAGCTTCGTGCTCTCGGCCTGCTGCGACCGCGACGACGAGCGGCGCGAGGTCGATGCCGAGCCGTGCGCGAACGAGGATGACGAGCTTGTCCGTGTCGTACTCGCGGCGCCAGCGGACCGCGTCCTTGAGGACGAGGTGGTCCAGCTCGGCTTGCCACGGCACAACCTGCTCGCCGTCCTCGCGCCTCGTCGCCGCCGACGCCGCCGACCTCGCGCCCTCGTCGGCGCCCGCCGCACTCGGCGCCGCAGCGAGCCTCCTACTCCACTCGCGCGCCGAGTCCCGCACGCGCCGCATCTGCGCCTTGCCGCCGCCGCGCCTCGCCGTGCGCTCGACGAGCACGTCGCGCTCGCCGTGCGCGCCGACGCCCTCGACGCGCCGTACCTTGGTGTCCTCGCGGCGCATCTCGCGCTCGACGAGGAGCGCCGCCGTGCGCGCGTCCGGCTCGACGCCGTCCTCGCGCTGCATGCGCGACACGAGCTTGTGCAGCATCGGCATCGGCGCGTGCGTCGCGCAGACCGAGAGGTAGGCGTGCCACAGGCGGTCGAGCGGGAGGTTGGTCGACGAGAGCAGGCGCGCGCGGCGGAAGGCGGTGGTGGCGAGGCGGACCCGGGTCGACGAGGTGGCGTCGGCGGTGCTCGGGCGGGCGAGGGCGGCAAAGTAGAGCTCGCACAGGTGCACCGAGGGCTTGAGCGTCGGGTGCGCATGCAGCGTGCTCCAGGCGTGCCGCACGAGCGCCGTGTCGGGCGACTTGAGGAGCGCCTCGCAGTGCGCGAGCGAGAGCGCGCTCGCCGGGATGGCGTCGAAGAGGCGCCGAGCGCCGCTCGTGTCGCCCGAGCGCAGGAGGTACCGCATCGTGCTCAGTACCGCCGAGCCCTCGACGACCTTGGCCTGTGCCGACGACGTGAGGAGGGCGAGGACGACGTCCGTGAGGTGCGGTGCGAGGATGCTCGGGTCGACCTCGAAGTCGCGCTGCAGCCGCTTGATGGCCGCTTCGACTCGGCGCAGCTGCTGCAGCGAGACCGTCTCGAGGTGCTCGACGGCGGCGGCGAGCCTCGCAGCCCACCGCGACGCGCGCTCGGCGTCCTGACGGCCGAGGAGGTTCTGGGCGAGGTGCTTGGTCGCGTTGACGACGACGGAGAGGCGCAGCTCGGGGTGGAGGTTTGGGTGGACGACGAGCTCCTCGAGGAGATCGATGCGCCGTGCGCGATCGACGGCGCCGGCGAATGCGGCGAGGAGGCCGCGCGCGGGCGTGTAGCCCTGCGCGAGGACGCGCTTCGAGGCGACGTTGAGGATTTGGCGGTCGGTCGTAGGCGAGAGCGTCGAGGGGAAGAAGAAGCGGTCGACCTCGGCACGGTTCGACGGGTACAGGAGGGACAGGAAGGCGCTGAGGAGGCTCGCCTCGAGGCGGTCGGGCGCTGCGGGCGCGGCCGGCTGCAGCCGCAGCGCCTCGTAGGCGCGCCATGCCCACAGGCCCAGGACAGGCCGGGCCAAGCTGTACCTCGACGCCGAGTGCGCCTCGGCGGCGCCGCCCTCGCGCTCGACGCGCGTCTCGAGGCCGACAAAGTGCAGGACCGACGCGACCGTCTGGGCGCTGACGGGCACTTGCGCCGAGTCGATGCGGCCGAGCAGCTTCGTCACCTGACGAAGCTGGCCCTCGCGCCACGCGAGCGGATCGACGACGGCGCCGGTCGCCTCGGGCACCGCGCACACCGTGACGAGCAGGTCGAGCGCCTGCAGCTCGTCGATGCGGTCCTCGGCCGCCTGACGCTCGCGCTCGGCCTCGTTGTGCGCGACGAGGCGCGGCGCATCGTCGGGCGGCGAGACCTTGCGGCGTGCGAGGAGGCCGAGCGCGCTGGCGCCGAGGAAGAGTGCTTGAAGGAGGAAGGGCGTGAGGAGGCCGTCGCGGGCGGGACGCGGTCCTGGATCGAGATGGATGACGGGTGGAGGTATGGGCGGGTGCTGGTTGTCGTCGTCGGCGCCCGAGGAAGGCCGGGAACGGAGGAGGATGTCGGCGGCCGAAGAGGAGGGGGAGGCGGCGAGCGCGCCGAGTACGCGGTTGACGGCGCTGGGCAGCTGTCGCGCAGCCTCGAGATCGTCCGTGTCGTGGCTACTGGACGTGTGCCGGGCGTCCAAAGGTGGTTGGGCGAGAATGGGGTCGTCGAGGCGGACGGCTGCGGGCAGGAGGACGAGGTCAGCCGGGCGAGGTCCCAGAGAGGCAGACAGAGAGGGAGAAAGGATCACGCACCGCTTGTAGAGGCGACTGGAGCATGCACAGCCGTCTTGGAGAGCGATCCTCCCTCGCGCGAGCTCCCGCCGACTTGGGCCCGCCTCGACGAGCTGGCGCGGTGCGCGGTGTCCCACCGCACAGGGCTGTCGGCCGCTTCTTGCTGCCGCCTTCTGGGCAGCGCTTGTCGCTCTGGCGTGGTCGACACGGCTCGGCGAGGGGCTGGCGGTCGAGGAGCCGGTGCGAGGCGGAGGGACGGGGCGAGGAAGGGGAGGAGGAGCGACCCTCCTGCGAGCGCGTCCAGCGCAGCCCTGCGCGACATCTTCTGGCCGCGTGGCAGGCCCGGCAGGTGTCCTCGGGCGCAGGCGAGGCGGAGAGAGATGATGGCGGAGCGGCCGTCGTCCTCGCGCCGAGAGCGGCCGAGCGGCTCGCCTCTCTGCTTCCTTCTCGTCACTCGCCCGACCAGCGTCTGCTCAGGGTCCAGCGGCAAAGACTGCGATTCGTCGCTGCACACGGCGGGACTCGGGCTAGCTTCACACGCGCGCTCGTGCTCTCGCCTTCCAGCTTGGCGACGGGGTCAAGGTCCGAGTCTTCCA
>Ga0308169_10005491_pt1 | contig 11503 bp, 10 predicted proteins | sample PhyBR1_2_FD_202139 | JGI IMG/M metagenome (GOLD analysis project Ga0308169, IMG submission 202139) | Phyllosphere microbial communities from UC Gill Tract Community Farm, Albany, California, United States - DLSLSB.R1 | ecosystem: Host-associated > Plants > Phyllosphere > Unclassified | place... | reverse complement strand
CAGAAGGCGAAGAAGACCTCCGTCCCGAACGACAACATCGACAGGGCGATCAAGCGCGGTGCCGGTCTCAGCGGTGAGAGCGTCGACTACCAGACGATCATGTACGAGGGCTACGGCCCGAACGGCGTCGCCCTCCTGATCGAATGCCTCACCGACAACAAGAACCGCGCGGCGGCGAACGTGCGGACCGTGATGTCCCGCAACGGCGGAACGATGGCCGACCCGGGCAGCGTCGCCTACAACTTCAGCCGCAAGGGCGTCATCGCGGTCATGAAGAACGGCGACCTCACCGAGGACGACGTCCTGACGGCGGTTCTCGACGCCGGCGCCGAAGAGGTCACGGACCGCGGCGAGGGCTTCGAGATCGTCACGGAGGCCTCCGATCTCGTGCCGGCCCGCTCCGCGTTGCAAGAGGCCGGCATCGACTACGACTCGGCCGACATCGAGTTCGTCCCCGGTCTCAAGATCGAGGTCGACCTCGAGACGGCACGCAAGGTCTTCCGGCTCATCGACGCCCTCGACGACGACGACGACGTCCAGAACGTCTACGCGAACCACGATGTCCCCGCCGACGTCCAGTCGGCGCTCGACGACGACGACGAGTAGCAGCCCCCGGTGACGCTCCGGGTGCTCGGCATCGACCCGGGGCTCACCCGGTGCGGCGTGGGTGTGATCGAGGTGTCGGCGACCCGGCGGCCTTCCCTGGTGGCGGTCCACGTCATCCGATCGGCTGCCGACTCGCCGCTCGAGCAGCGACTGCTCACCATCGGCCGGGGCATCGAGGCACTCGTCGACGAGCACCGGCCCGACGCGATGGCTATCGAGCGCGTCTTCGCGCAGAACAACCTGCGCACGGTGATGGGCACCGCCCAGGTCAGCGGCCTCGCCCTCCGGGCCGCCGCAGAGCGCTCGATCCCCGTCGCGCTCCACACCCCTTCCGAGGTGAAGGCTGCGGTCACGGGTTACGGTTCGGCCGACAAGGCCCAGGTGGGGGCGATGGTCGCGCGCCTCCTGGGGTTGACCGAGGCGCCGAAGCCCGCCGATGCAGCCGACGCCCTGGCTCTGGCCATCTGCCATGCGTGGCGTCGCGACGGCTTGGGCGGCGGGGCCGGCGGCACCGCGACCGCGCCCCCCGGCGCCAGCACGCTCACCCCAGCGCAACGGGCGTGGCGGGACGCCGAGAAGACCCTCCGAACTCCTAGGCTGGGCGCATGATCTCGAGTGTCCGCGGCACCGTCCTGTCTTCTTCCGGGGCGTCCGTCGTCGTCGAGGTCGGGGGAGTGGGCCTCCGGGTGGGCGTCACCCCGCAGGTCGCTCTGACCGTCCACCCCGGCGACACGGCGCGCCTCTTCACCACGCTCATCGTCCGAGAGGACGATCTCTCGCTGTTCGGATTCCTCGAGCTGGAAGAGCTCGAGGTGTTCGACCTCCTGCGCGGCGTGACGGGCGTCGGCCCCAAGTCCGCCCAGGGTGTCCTCGCGACCCTCACCCCGAACCAGATCGCGCAGGCCGTCCTCGACGAGGACGACGCCGCGTTCCGGCGGGTCTCCGGCATCGGCCCCAAGACCGCGAAGCTCATCGTGCTCTCGCTCGCCGGCAAGCTCGATGTCGCGCCGTCCGCTCCGAGCGTCACCGCGGCCTCGACCACGGCGTCCGATGTCCTCGTGGCCCTCGTCGGTCTCGGGTGGGCCGAGCGCGAGGCTCAGGCGGCCATCGACGCCGTCGTGGCCGAGACCGGTCAGGACTCCGGGCTCGCCGTGCCGCAGCTGCTGCGTGCTGCGCTCGGTCGACTGGGTCCGCAGAAGTCCCCGGCGTCGCGCGCATGAGCGACGACGACGTCACCCGCCCGACCATCGAGTCCGAGACGGAGCTCGCCTTCGAGGGGGCCCTCCGCCCGTCGTCTCTCGCCGAGTTCGTCGGCCAGACGAAGGTCAGAGGACAGCTGCAGCTGCTCCTCCGAGCGGCCGAGATGCAGAACCGGTCTCCGGACCACATCCTCCTGGCCGGCCCGCCCGGTCTCGGCAAGACGACGCTCGCGATGATCGTCGCCCACGAGAGCTCCCGACCGCTCCGCATGTCGTCCGGTCCGGCCATCCAGCACGCCGGGGACCTCGCCGCCATCCTGTCGGCGCTCGTCCCGGGCGAGGTGCTCTTCATCGACGAGATCCACCGCATGGCCCGTTCGGCGGAGGAGATGCTCTACCTCGCCATGGAGGATTACCGGATCGACATCATGGTCGGCAAGGGAGCAGGGGCCACGAGCATCCCCCTCGAGCTGTCGCCTTTCACCCTCGTCGGGGCGACCACCCGGAGCGGCATGCTCCCGAATCCCCTCCGCGACCGCTTCGGTTTCACGGCCCATCTCGAGTTCTACGACGAGGCCGAGCTCACCGAGGTGCTGCGCCGGGCCGCGTCGCTGCTCGGCGTCGACGTCGACGCCCGGGCTCTGGCCGAGATCGCCGGCCGCTGCCGAGGCACCCCTCGAATCGCCAACCGCCTCCTCCGACGGGTCCGCGACTACGCGCTCGTGCACGAGCGACCCGCCGACCTCGCGACGGTGCGCGAGGCTCTGGCTCTCTACGACGTCGACGACCTGGGTCTCGACCGACTCGACCGCGAGGTGCTGTCGACGATCCTGAAGCGCTTCGGCGGAGGTCCCGTCGGGCTGAACACCCTCGCGGTCTCCGTCGGCGAGGAGGCCGACACCATCGAGTCGGTGGTCGAGCCGTTCCTCGTCCGGGCGGGTCTCGTCACGCGAACCCCGAGGGGCCGGATCGCGACGCCGGAGGCCTGGCGGCACTTCGGCCTCGCCCGCGACTCAGGGGGCCTCTTCGCCGATGATCTATAATTCCACCAGGTCGGTCGGCGCACAGAGCTAACCGGGTCGCCGACGCCCACACCCCACGAGCTTCGAAAGGCAGTTCCGCATGGACGCCACAACCCTGATCATGGTCCTCCTCCTGGTGGTCCTCGTCTTCTTCATGTTCCGCAACAAGAAGAAGCGGGACAACCAGCAGGCCGACCTCCAGCGCAAGATGGTCCCCGGCGTCGAGGTCATGCTCACGTTCGGGCTCTACGGCACGGTCGTCTCGATCGACGACGAGACCAACGTCGCCGAGGTCGAGGTCGCACCCGGCACGATCGTCAAGGTGCACCGTCAGACCCTGGGCCGCGTCGTCGAGCCCGTCGTCGTCGAGACGAGCAACGAGACCGACGGCGACGACGCCCTCGACCGCCCTGTGATCGACTCGACCTCCACGGGCTCCCTCGACGAGTCGCCCGCATACGGCGAGCGTGCCGACGAGCCGCGCATCGACACGACCCCGTCGAAAGACTCCGACAAGCCCACTGCCTGATCCGTCCGCCCGGTCGTGTCCTGACGACCGGGCCCGACACGCGCGCGCTCCGACCGGGCGCGCGTTCCCATGAGAAAGCTGAGTTCCTCCGTGGCACGTTCGACGCCGGTGAAGAAAGCCATCCGCTCGCTGACCTGGCTCCTGGTCATCATCGCCGGGTTGACGGCCCTGAACGGCACGGCGACCGTGCTGAACGACTCCGGTCGAGACGGCTGGTGGAACGGCGCGAGCTGGGTCCCCGAGCTGGCGCTCGATCTGCAGGGTGGCACGCAGATCACGCTGGCCGCCCAGCTGCAGAATGGCGAGACGGTGTCGAGTCAGCAGCTCGACCAGGCGGTGACGATCATCCGTCAGCGCATCGACTCCGCGGGCGTCTCCGAGTCGGAGATCACCAAGCAGGGCAGCCAGAACATCGTCGTCTCGATTCCCGGTCGACCCGACAACGCGACTCTCGAGCGCATCGAGGCCTCGGCCAAGCTGTCCTTCCGCCCGGTCCTGTTCACCGGGGCGGCGTCCAGCGCCGAGGTGGGCGGCGAGGCCGACGGCGCGAGCGCCAGTCCGAGCGCCGGCTCGACCACCGCGCCCTACACGCCGAACCCCGACCTCGAGAGCACACCGACGGCGTCGCCGACCAACGGCTCCGACCTCGCGTGGATCACACCCCAGCTCGCAGACGTCTACGAGAACTACAACTGCGCGGCCGACAACGACCTCGCGACGGCGCCCGACGACGAGCCCCTCGTGACCTGCTCGACCGACGGCACGGCCAAGTACATCCTCGGCCCCGTCGAGGTGGCGGGCAGCGACATCAGCGACGCCACGAACGGGCTGGCCACCGACGCGCAGGGCAACTCGACCAACACCTGGGCCGTCAACCTCGAGTTCGACGGTCAGGGCACCGACCAGTTCGCCGACGTCACGTCGCGACTCGTCACCCTCCAGGCCCCGCAGAACCAGTTCGCCGTCACCCTCGACAACCAGGTCATCACGGCTCCGTCCGCCAACGCCGCCATCACCGACGGTCGCGCGCAGATCACCGGCCAGTTCACGCAAGACAGCTCGAAGGCACTCGCAGACCAGCTGAAGTTCGGCGCTCTGCCGCTGAGCTTCTCCGTGCAGAGCAACGAGACGATCACCGCGACGCTGGGGCAGACCCAGCTGGTCAGCGGGCTCATCGCCGGTCTGATCGGCCTCATCCTCGTGGTGATCTACTCGCTGATCCAGTACCGGGCGCTGGCGTTCGTGACCGTGCTGTCGCTGATCATCGCCGCCGTGCTCACCTACCTCGTGATCGCGATCCTGTCGTGGCGCGAGGGGTACCGCCTGTCGCTCGCGGGGGTGACGGGGCTGATCGTCGCCATCGGCATCACCGCGGACTCCTTCATCGTCTACTTCGAGCGGATCCGAGACGAGCTGCGCGACGGGCGGATCCTCGAGAACGCCGTCGAGTCCGGCTGGAAGCGCGCGATCCGCACGATCATCGCCTCCGACACGGTCAACTTCCTCGCGGCCATCACCCTCTTCATCCTCGCCGTCGGCAACGTCAAGGGCTTCGCCCTGACTCTCGGCATCACGACGGTGATCGACCTGATCGTGGTGTCGCTCTTCACGCATCCGATGCTGCAGCTCATCGCCCGCACGCGGTTCTTCGGCGAGGGGCACTCGTTCAGCGGCCTCAACCCGAGAGCGCTGGGTGCCGTCTACCGGGGCAGGGCGCAGTTCCGCGAACCCGCCGTGGCCCGTGGTCGGAAGAAGGCGGGCGGTCGTGAGGCCGTCATCCGCCAGACCATCGCCGAGCGTAAAGCCGCCGAGAAGAACACCCGTCCGGGCGACAACGCGTCCGGCGACGAAGGGACCAACTCCTGATGGCCAGCTTCTCGAAGTTCGGTAACGACCTCTACACCGGCTCGCGATCGTTCGACATCGTCGGTCGACGCAAGACCTGGTACTGGATCGCGGCGCTGATGATCCTCATCTCCGTCACCGTCCCGTTCCTCCGCGGCGGATTCCACTTCGGCATCGAGTTCACCGGCGGCTCCGAGTTCCAGATCGCCCAGCCCGCCGAACTCGATCAGGACATCGCCGCCGAGACGGTCGACGAGGTCGTCCCGAACTCCAACCCCCGGGTGACGCAGGTCGGCACCGACACGATTCGTGTCCAGACCTCCCAGCTCGAGGCGGCCCAGACCAACGACCTCGCCGCGGCGCTGGCGACGGCGTACGACGTCCCCGACGACCGCGTGACCTCGTCGTTCATCGGCGCGTCGTGGGGCGCTGACATCACGGGTCAGGCGATCAAGGGCCTGGTGATCTTCCTGATCCTCGCCGCCATCGGCATGACGCTCTACTTCCGCACCTGGAAGATGTCGCTCGCCGCGATGACCGCCCTGCTGCACGACCTCGTGCTGACCGCGGGCATCTACGGCATCGTCGGCTTCGAGGTCACTCCGGCCGCCGTGATCGGGTTCCTGACCATCCTGGGCTACTCGCTGTACGACACCGTCGTGGTGTTCGACAAGATCCGGGAGAACACCTCCGAAGACGGCGAGGGTTCGCGGCGCACGTTCGGTCAGTCGATCAACCTGGCGGTCAACCAGACGCTGGTCCGGTCGATCAACACCTCGGTGGTCGCCCTGCTCCCGGTCGCGGCCATCCTCTTCATCGGTGCATTCGTCCTCGGTGCGGGCACGCTGCGCGACATCTCGTTGGCCCTGTTCATCGGCATCCTGGTGGGCACGTACTCGACGATCTTCATCGCGTCGCCTCTGTACGCCACCCTCCGGATGCGCGAGCCCGAGATCGCCAAGCGAGACGCCCGCAAGGTGGAAGCCTCCGACGCGACCCTGGTGGAGGCACCGTGAGCCCCGTCGACGACCTCCCCGGGGTCAGCGCCGCCGAGGCCATCGAACGCGCCCGAGCGGGCACGCCCTTGATCGACGTCCGCGAGCAGTCCGAATGGGACGCCGGGCACGCCCCCGAGGCGCGGCTCGTCCCGCTGTCCGAACTCGGCGATCGTCTCGACGACGTACCCGCCGATCAGCAGGTGCTCGTGGTCTGCCACGCGGGCATGCGCTCCCTCCGGGCGACGGCGGCGCTGCGGCGTGCCGGCATCGACGCGGTCAACGTCGAGGGCGGGATGCTCGCCTGGCGAGACGCCGACGGAGACCTCACCTCCGAGAACGGCGCCCCGGCGTCGGTCGACTGAACCAGAGCGAGTAGCGTTGCCCTGCCGGACCCTCTGCACATCGCGGGCCGTCCGCATCGGCGTCCGTGACCACGAGAGCGAGGGTCGTCCGTGACCGAGATCACCACCAGTCAGAGTGCGCCCTCGTCCGAGCCCGCCGGAGGCACGGCGTCGCTCCGTACCCTCCTCCCGCGTCTCTTCTCACGCAGTCAGCCCGCGGGCGCCGTCGACCGCCTCGTCAAGACGGTGCGGATGCATCACCCCAAGGCCGACCTGGTCATCATCGAGCGGGCCTACTCGGTGGCCGAGAAGGCCCACCGCGGCCAGCTGCGCAAGAGCGGCGAGCCGTACATAACCCACCCCGTCGCGGTCGCGCAGATCCTCGCCGATCTCGGTATCGGCTCGAAGACCATCGCGGCAGCCCTGCTCCACGACACCGTCGAAGACACCGACTACACGCTGGCGATGCTCCAGAACGACTTCGGTGACGAGATCACGATGCTCGTCGACGGCGTCACGAAGCTCGACAAGCTGAAGTACGGCGACAGCGCGCAGGCCGAGACGGTCCGCAAGATGGTCGTGGCGATGTCGAAGGACATCCGCGTGCTGGTGATCAAGCTCGCCGACCGTCTGCACAACGCCCGCACCTGGGGCTTCGTCGAGAGCGCCTCCGCGACGCGCAAGGCCACCGAGACGCTCGAGATCTACGCGCCGCTGGCCCATCGTCTCGGGATCCAGACCATCAAATGGGAGCTGGAAGACCTCTCGTTCGCCGTGCTCCACCCCAAGCTCTATGTCGAGATCGACAACCTCGTGAAGCAGCGGACGCCGCAGCGGGAGCAGTTCGTCCAGAACGTCATCAACGCCGTCAAATCCGATCTGAAGTCGACGAAGATCCGCGGCGACGTGGTCGGGCGTCCGAAGCAGTACTACTCGATCTACCAGAAGATGATCGTGAGAGGCCGCGAATTCGACGAGATCTACGACCTCGTCGGCATCCGAGTGCTGGTCAACTCACTGCGTGACTGCTACGCCGTGCTGGGGTCCATCCACGCCAGATGGAACCCGATCCCCGGTCGTTTCAAGGACTACATCGCGACACCCAAGTTCAATCTCTACCAGTCGCTGCACACCACCGTCATCGGCCCCAAGGGACGTCCGGTCGAGATCCAGATCCGCACGCACGAGATGCATCAGCGCGCCGAGTTCGGCGTCGCCGCCCACTGGAAGTACAAGCAGCGGATGAACGGCGGGCGCGACGAGTCCGCCACCGGCACCCGGACCGACACCGACATGGCCTGGCTCGCGCACATCTCCGACTGGCAGGCCGAGACGGCCGACCCGGGGGAGTTCCTCGACAGCCTCCGCTTCGAGATCGGTGCGAAGGAGGTCTACGTCTTCACGCCCCAGGGCAAGGTCATCGGTCTGCCGTCCGGCGCGACGCCGGTCGACTTCGCCTACGCCGTGCACACCGAGGTCGGTCACCGCACGATGGGAGCGAAGGTCAACGGACGGCTCGTCCCCCTCGAGAGCGCGCTGTCCAGCGGTGACGTCGTCGAGGTGTTCACCTCGAAGAACCCCGACTCCGGGCCGAGCCAGGACTGGCTCATGTTCGTCAAGAGCCCCCGCGCCCGCAACAAGATCCGGCAGTGGTTCACCAAAGAACGCCGCGACGAGGCGATCGAGCAGGGCAAGGACGCCATCGCCCGGGCCATGCGCAAGCAGAACCTGCCGCTGCAGAAGCTGATGAACCAGGACAGCATCGCCGAGGTCGCCGCTCTGCTCCGCTACGACGACGTGTCGAGTCTCTACGCGGCCGTCGGCGAGGGTCACCTGTCGACCCAGTCCGTCATCGAGAAGATCCTGTCGGCCGTCCAGCAGCAGACCGAGGTCGAAGAGGGCGAGTTCGAGTTCCCGAGCAAGGGCGCCACGCGTCCCCTCCGCAACAGCGACTCGGGGGTGCTCGTCCGGGGTGCTCCTGACATCCTCGTCAAGCTCGCTAAATGCTGCACGCCGGTGCCGGGAGACCAGATCGTCGGCTTCGTGACACGCGGGCAGGGCGTCAGCGTGCATCAGGCGACGTGCCACAACGTCCAGAGCCTGATGAACGAGCCCGAGCGGATGATCGAGGTCGAGTGGGCGCCGTCGTCGAAGAGCGTGTTCCTCGTCCAGATCCAGATCGAGGCCCTCGATCGGAGTGGCCTCCTCAGCGACGTCACCCGGGTGCTCAGCGAGCACCACGTGAACATCCTGTCGGCGAGCGTCTCGACATCCGACGAGCGCCTCGCCCTCAGCCGGTTCGTCTTCGAGATGGGTGACACGACCCACCTCGACCGGGTGCTGAACGCCGTGCGCCGCATCGACGCCGTCTACGACGTGTATCGGGTCAGCGCCGGCTGACCGGCGGGTGTCTCGAGACCGGGCCCCGGGGCGACGATCGTCAGAGGGGGGCACGTGGGTCGGCGGCCATGAAGTCCGGTGTGCTACTGGGCTGAACGCGCGGTGGCGCATCCGATGCCACACCGCCCCCTCCGACCGTGGTCCGAGGGGGCGGCTCATCGAATGGCTCTAGCGGGCGTCGACGTCGATCGAGATCCGCTCGCCTGTGCTCGTCATCAGCACCTCGTAGGTCGTCACCTGACCGGCCGGGGCCGGAACATCCACGGTGCCCGTGTAACCGAGTGTGGAGCCGAAAGCGACCGGTCGGTCGTCGAGGTACACCACGAAGGTCTCGAAGAGACCGCCCGTGACCGTCAGAGTCGCCTGTCCGTTCCGGATGGCGTCGACGACGACGGCGGACTCAGGGGCCTCTGGGAACACAGGCGCCGGGGTCTCGCCGTCGTTGACGACGACGACGTCCTCCGTGTGCACCACGGCGTAGTTCTCGATCAGGCTCACCGTGTAGGTCGTGCTCCCCAGGGGCGCCTCGACGGAGGCACGAGCGCGACCGTCCGTCCCGAAGACGCCGCTGGCAGCCCAGCGGCCGTCCGGACCGGTGAGGCTCCAGTTCGAGCCGGCCGGACCGGTGAGGACCAGCTGGCCGTAGCCACCCTGGAAGCTCTCGACCACGTGCGTCACCCGATCGTCACCGGGCTGACCCGGCTGTTCGGGCTCGACCGGCTGTTCGGGCTCGACCGGCTGCTCGGGCTCGACCGGCTGCTCGGGCTCGACCGGAACCTCGGGCTCCGCCGGAACCTCGGGCTCTTGAGGAGTCGGCTCGACGGGGTCGGTCGCCGAACGATCGATCACGACGTCGAGACGGTCGACGACGGTGCCATCGTCTGCACGCACCTCGAGGGCGTAACGCGTCGCAACGCCCTGGGGCGCCCACAGGCTGAGGGTCGCCGTGCCCTGACGCGAGAGGACTCCGCTTCCGGCCCAACGCCCGGAGGCGTCCGTCGCTCCGTAGCGGCTGTCGGCGGGGCCGTCGAGGGCGATCTGCGCGTAGTCACCCGTGATCGTCGTGACGTCGTATGACACGAGGCCCGCGCCGGGGTCGGCCGGACTACCGGGATCGGCCGGGGGCGCAACCTCGCGGGGGTCGATGCTCCACGTGAAGCGGACGCGATCGACGACCTCCCCCTTCTCGTCGAAGAGGCTCGCCGACATGGCGAAGTCGTACTGACGACCGTTGTCGATGCCGAGCTGGATCGTGCCATGACCCTGTCCATCGAGCTCGACTCGACGGTTCTGTCCGGTGTCGTAGGTGAACTCGATCATCGAGTGGGGCGTGCCCTGCAGCTCGACCACCAGGAGGCCGCTGCCGACTTCGGTCGCGGTGAGGACAGGCTGAGCGACGCGGCTCACGGCTGCGGTGCTGACCGTGCCGAAGGTGCTGGAGGAATCGGCGCTCGTCAGAGGGGCGCCGACGGCGGGACCGGCGACCAGTGACGCGAGGACGACGCCCGCGGCACCGATGGTCGCCAGACAGTTCTTTTTCGTGGACATGATGCTCCTTATTCTGCTTGCCCAGACGCCAAGCATGTAGAGTTTTACACATCAGCCGGCGCCGCGAGGGCAAGGGGCGATCGAGACACGGTGCCGGCGACGGCACTCCACGGGCGACGTCTCAGGCGCCCTTGTGCCAACGACCGGCTGATGGCCGGGTGGGGGAGCGGAGACGCCGGAGCGTCGGTGACTCAGACGCCGAGCGGATCCAGCAGTGCTCGGAGGCGCGTCTCGGCTCGGTGGCGGTTCGGGAGCCGCGAGCGTCGCAAGACCAGACGATCGACTTGCGCCGAGGTGACTCCGTAGGTCCGGCAGAGCTCGCCGATCCGAGACCGGTCGACCTCGGTCCATGACGCTGCCCGGGCGATGTCCAGCACGGTGCGTACCGGACCGGTGACACGGAGGCCCGACAGCTCTACCATCTCGTCGTGGTCGATGACCATCTCGCTGATGGTCACGCGGCCCGACGGATCGCGGTGACGAGCATCAGGTGGCACGATCCCGTGGTGCTGCCACGGCGCGGTGGCGCATGCCATCCAGATCCAGGCGGCGGTGTCGCGGGCGGCGATGACATGGCGGCCGAAGAGATCCGACACCGAGGAGGCGCGCATCGCCGGATCGTCGAGCGTCGCGATCTCCGCCCAGCCGTCCCCGATGCGGTACAGCTCGCCGTCCAGCACCGCGGACCGCAGTTCGCTCTCGGGGAGTTCAGCGGTGGTCAGCAGGCGGGGACGAGGGGTGGGCATCTCCACAGCCTGCCTGACCGGGTCCGAGACGACGAACCGCCCGGCCCCTCCTTGTGGAGAGAGAGCCGGGCGGTGCGGGCGGTGGTGGAGAAGTCAGGAGCCGAGGGCGTCGAGCCAGACCTTGCGCGCGTCGAGAGCCTCGCGAGCGTCTTTCACCTTGCGGGAGTCGCCACTGGCCTCGGCCGTGGCGAGCTCCTCCTCGAGCTTCGAGATCGCGTCCTGGAGCTGGCTCGCCAGACCCTCGGACCGCGCCTTTCGCTCGGGGGTGT
>Ga0308169_10005489_pt1 | contig 11508 bp, 14 predicted proteins | sample PhyBR1_2_FD_202139 | JGI IMG/M metagenome (GOLD analysis project Ga0308169, IMG submission 202139) | Phyllosphere microbial communities from UC Gill Tract Community Farm, Albany, California, United States - DLSLSB.R1 | ecosystem: Host-associated > Plants > Phyllosphere > Unclassified | place... | reverse complement strand
CCGCTGCTGTCGGCTTCTTGGGCGAGAAGAACGCTCGAGGAGTGGGTAGTGGAGGCGCCATGCGGGGAGGGGAGTTGGGCATGGACACCTGATCAGGCGACAGAGCGCGGTCGGTCGCGCGTGATGGCCCCCGCATGGACAGGCGAGACTGTGGCGACGTAGGCCGGACGCCATACTGGGGTCAGCACAGCCGTCACCAGCCTGGCTTTCTCGCTCACGAAACTCTTGGTGTCCTCCAGACTGTCGCGTCGCGACGTGCTAGCCTGCCTCTCCCTTACATCACTCGACTCTCGGCGGTGAAGCGTGACGCTCGGTCCGCGCTGAGGTAGCGTCAGACCGGCTGTTGGCGGCGAGGCGGGTGCCGAGAAGTCGACACTTGTTCGGTAGTGTGTACCATCAGCACCTTCCGGTTGTGCAGGGCTGTCCTGCGCTAGGGATGATGCCATTGGGATGTATGTTCAAAAGAGACATGAGCGTTTGATATTTGATTCTAGCCCGAGCGCGCGCGTTGATCGCGACTTTGAGCCGTCATCACTGACTGGACAACCTCCACCTGGGATCTAATGAGTCCCCACCGCCACACCGAGGCCCACGCCCACTGGCTGTGCCGGAGATATATGATATCGCCGCCGTGCCTGGCTCGTTGAGCCGGATAGCATGCTCGCTCGTCACCGTCAGGTCATCCCATCCATTCCAGCTCCAACTGCTCCTGTACTTTGCATCACACGACATCATGGGTGAGTTCGAGGGCTAAAGAACATCGCACAGTGTCGCTGACACGCCGCAGGCATCTTCACTCACGACGCAGCGGACGATGTCATTGTCTCGGCCACCTTCCCCGACTCCAACCCGTTCGGACGTAAGTCATGAGTGCATTTCAGAGCGTCTCTGGCTCGACCGGCTGACATCAGTCGTCGTCAACGGGGAGAAGACCGGCATCAACATCCACCTCGCCAACACGGGCAGCAAGAATTACACGCTCGTCTCCGCCTCGTCGAGCTTCCACGACCCGCTCAAGGACTGGGCGCTCATCCGCAACTCGACCGCTCTGCGGTACAACGTCCCCCTCGTGTCCGGCGCCAACTTCTCCGCGCCCTACTCTGTCAACTCGGAGTACCGACCCGGAGAGCTGGGTCTCACTGTGTGGGTCAACCTCGCTGAGCAGGGCTCCGCCGAGATCTCGCGGATTACGGCTCTGAACCAGACCGTCTCGATCGTGGAGCAGCCGACATCATGGCTCGATGCGTCGTTGTTGCTCCTGTGGCTCATCCTCGGCTCGGCGCTTGCGGGAGGAGCGTACGCCGTGTACCAGACGTTCTTCGCTCCCAAGACGAAGAAGGGCAAGCGGGTGCAGAAGAAGAAGGCGGTCGTGGTCAACGAGAAGACGGAGGACTACCCCAAGGTCAAGCCGTACGAGGAGGACTGGATCCCGGCGCACCACCTCAAGTCGCGCGCGAGCAAGACGAAGCGGGACGGAGGAGCGAGCTCAGGTGGAGAGGAGCTGCTGTCTGCTGGCGAGGCTACGAGTGGGGCGGAGAGCGGAACCGAGGGAAAGGCCAGGAGGCGCAAGGGCAAGAAGGCCTAAGGGTCCGAACAAAGAGCAGTAATAATTGTCTTCATCTTGCAACATGCACTCAGCGTTGTCGATTGCACCAGAAGCAGGTCACAGGCATGAGAGGCGCTCAGAATGGTGACCCCCGATCTTCAGAAGCAAACAGGGCATCGCAGACTCGATCAAGCTCAGCTACTCGGCAGCCATCAAGCAACATACATCTGCATCTATCAAATCTAGTGCTCTCTACCTGTCTACTCGAAGTAAGGCAAGATGAATGACAGCTTCTTCCTGGACTCGGCCGGTTGCAGCTGGCTATCAGCACGTACAATGCAGGGCGACCTGAATGTTCAACTCACGTCAGCTCGGGTAACGCAGGAGAATCGCATGCTGCCCTTGATGTCGGTGAGCTCCTTGCCCTCCGCAACGAGGTCGTGCACGTCCTGCAGGATACCAGCAGCGATCGCTCGAGCGTGTCCAGCATTGGTGTGCAGGGTCTTGACGACCTCCTCGACGGTCACGGGCGCCTCGCCGGTCCTCCACGCGTCGTAGTCGGTCGACGTGCAGATGAGGGTGTAGCTGGTATCAGCTCGGGCCATCGCAATTGCTGGGTACGAACTCGAGCTCGGCCTCTCGCGCGAGCTTGGCCTCGGGGATGACCGACATGTTGATGATGTCTCCTCCCCACTGTCGGTACATGAGCGACTCAGCCCGGGTCGAGAACGCCGGTCCTGTACATCAGCTGGATCTTGACTTTTCGACCTACCCTCCATGCAGACAACGGTCTTGCCGGTGTGCAGCTCGACGGGTCCACCCTCGACCTCGGCGAGAATCTTTCGCGCCCGCTCAGCGACGAACGCGCTGAGCTTGTTCGAGAATGGGTCGCCGAACATCGCGTGCGTGACGAGGCCCTCGCCGCGGAAAAAGGTGTCATGTCGGATACCCTTGGTGCGGTCGATGATCTGGTCCGGAATCACAAAGTGCCCCGGGGCGATCTCCTCTCGCAGGGATCCGACAGCCGAGAAGGCCACAACGGCTTGCACTCCGACGTGCTTGAGCGCGGCAATGTTGGCTCGGGCGGGCACCTCGGTGGGAGTGATGGTGTGCGACAAACCGTGTCGCGAGATGAAAGCGATGAGCGCGCCCGAGGGGAGCTTGGAAATGGTCACCGGCGACGAGGGCTTGCCCCATGGCTGGCGTCAGAAAAGTCCCGGGATGATGGCAGGGTTTCGTACCGTGTCGACGTCGATGGTCTTGCTATCATTAGCGAGATACTGATAGCGGAGACGCGAGACTCACACCGGGGTGAGGTTGTCGAGGTGGTAAAGGCCAGTGCCTCCAATGACACCGACGAGGACTGCATATTTAACGAACGTTTCCAACGCCCGAGCTCGCAGTAGTCCTGAAGTGGGAGACGTACCGTTCTCCTTCTCGGCAGACATGATGACGGGAGAGAGAGCTTTTGTAGATCTTAGTAAATGTGTTGGCAAGTTGACCAGACGACGCAACGAGGTATGCATGCGAAATATTCGGGCATCTGGCTGCCTGCGAGATGGTGTGCTTTTACCAACTTCACCTTCGGGCATCGATGTTTGCGGAGTCTACACAAATTTGATCCCGTCACCTCGGCTGCGTACACGAGATACGAGATTACGAGATGCTGCGGGTCCGCATAGCGTCGAGGTCGGTCAAGCACCGGACCGTTGCAAGCGACTTGAAGCCAACCCGATGGTTGTCATGGTGCCCGATGCAGGATTTGGCGTCATGACAGACACCTCTTGCTAGTCGGTCGTTATTCATTGCTGTGTACATCCGTATCGCGTCGCACCGCCTCAAGACTTGATCCACGCTCGTCCTTTCGGCCTCCTCCGGCACGGGCAGTAGGTAACTTCGACATGGTAGGACAATCCGCCAGACCCTCACGATGGAGCTGATCATAACGCAGGCGGACAATCCGCGCCCGACCAAACGGACCAAATACCGCGCCTGCGATTCTTGCGTCACCTCCAAGACCCGATGCGACGATGTGACCGCGGATGGATGTCTGGTCTGTCGCAGGCGGAACAAACCATGCTCGCTCACCGAGAGTTCAACTACCGACGGGCGTTTACGAGCCAGTCCCAGCGTTGTAGAGGAGACGGCTGCCGAGCTGCGCAACCGGCTCGACGTGGTCGAGGCAAGGGCGTGGGAGATGGAGCAGCGACTCCGGGCTGTGGAGAGCAGCTCAGCGCACGTCACGCCGCGGACAGGTCACTCGATTCAGCAGTCTTCCTCGACCGGCCCTACGCCGTTACAGCCGCAGATGGACACGGTCGAGGATATTGACCTGCATACGACGCGTCTGGTCGGTCGGCACCATGCAGGGCTATTTGATGAGCGGCTTTTCTCCCCCATCGACGTTAAGGGATACCCTGATGCAATGCAGCGCGGCCTCGTGCCGGCCGATCAGGTGGACATGGCATTCCAAGTGTGAGTCATGCTGCAACCGAAGCTAGAAGAAGACGGGCTGACACTCAGTTTTAAGCATCGCTTCTCCAAGATCTTGCCCTTCCCTCCGTTCCTTCTGTCCACAACACCCATACCGGCCCACCCTTTCGTCGTCACGGCGATACTCGCGCACGTACCTGCGATATCGGGATCGTTCAACGCACAGCTCGTAGACGAGAGCATCCGCCATGCGGTCACCGGTGCCGTCAACGCCGATGTCGTACTGGCGCTGCTCATCCTCGCTCTGTGTCCTGCGCACCCCGGTCAGATGAGCGGGCCATCGCCTCTAAGACTCATCTCATTAGCGTATGAGATTGGAGCAGCGCTGGGTATGGAAGCGATGAGCCGCTCCGCTGCGAGGCGCACCTCGCAGCTTCGCGAGCCATGGTGGTCGGAGATGCTCGACCGCGTTTTGCTGGTGGGTCGGCTCATTGTCGACCCTGATCCAAGGCTTACCTGTAGTGGGAAGCCGTCAAGCTGCATTATGACATGTGAATCAAGGCATGCGAACTTCAGACCCGCGACTGACGCTCAGCATGCACATGTTGTACGCCAAGCTCGACACGACGCGCCCCACTATCGTCCCGCTCCTACACGCCCACCCCGTCTTCAGCTACCACGAGTCGATTCTCCACTTGAAAGCGCTCGCCGAGCTGGCGGACATCTTTCACAGCTTTGTCGACAAGATTTCCGAATCCGAGGCGGAGATGTACTTCTCGACGTTCGACGTGGTGGACACACTCGTACCATGGGAGCACGTCGTATCCACCTCCAACACCTTCCGCTCGCGGCATCCCCACCTCGAGCCCACTCTCGAGCTCATCACATTCGCCTTGGGAATCCGCGGGACGTTCTGGATCCAGACCCTGCCGACCCCCGTGCCCGCTGAGGAGAAGGCAAAAGGGTATACATGGGTCTTCAATTTCATGCTCCCAGCTGCTTTCGACGTCGTCAAACGCTTCATTTCAGCCTCGCACGAGTATCCACGGTATCAGCTCCTGCTCACAGTCATGGCGATCAGTTCGGCTCGTCGGATTTCGCATTTCTACACCGTCTCAGGAGGACCCGCTCCGCACGGCTTCGACTTTGATGACATCGACAAGGCCGAGGCGAAGATGTATGCCATGGGAGGCGGAGTTGCGCGGGCATTGCACAAGATACAGGATGCGTTCAAGGACGAGCCGAGGCATCTCGCGCGGAACTCGGAGCAAGGCGCCGAAGCGGAACTTATGAACATGTTCGACCCCAATGACCTCGGCAGTCTGTTCAACCTGGATTTCTCGTCCTGGGATAGTCTCTTTGGTGGTTTTGCGACAAATGCATCGACGGAGGCTGGTATGGGATTGCAGGGGTCGGCAGTTGCGAGTTACCAGAGTGGAAACGAGTACAGGTGATGATCGTGGTGGCCAGAAACTTTGCGGGTCGATTGCCATAATGGTGCGGGGGCAGTGACCATACGTCGAAGCCAAAGGTCATCGTCAGTGCACCTCAACCGCAATTTCATGCATAGCGTATTGTGTCTGAGGACTTGGGCGCATCGGGATCTCCATGTGGAAAGCGAAAGCTCGCCCCGATCCCGGCTGATCGTCGATCACGATACCGTCTCAGCCCCGTTCCGCCAGCACCGCAAAGCGGTACATTCGCACCCAAAGCTGTGCTGGTCCTGTGTACCTGGAGGGGAGATGGCACTGCATGCATCACGCAACCCAGGTGCGCACCCTCGAAGTGATTCTCACATCGCTTCAAAACAACGCCCATGGTGAATCCGTCTAGATCCCGGGGAAATCCCTCCCCGAGGTCGGGGATATCCCGGGTGGGGCGGGTTTGGATCATTGGCCTGTCTTGATATATATGCAGACCGCGCCGGAGGCCCATGCTTTCGATCACGTTCCCTCCACGCGCACAGTACACCCCCTACCCATCAGCTGAGGTGCCCGCCCGTCGACGAACGTACAGAACAGATCGCCCACCATGCCTCTCGCGGTTGATCCGGAAACGGGGAAAAGACTCCTGTGCGGCGATCTCCACCTTGTTTTGGGCAGTTGGCTCACGGACAGTACGGGTTACATCCCTCAGATATCTCTCGCCGTGATCGGCATCGTGGCGTATGGGATCCTGGGCGCCATCTATTGGTTCCGTGAGTGGACTTGCCCCGCCCCGTGGTCGCGCGCAGGGACGATGGACCGAGGATTCTTGGATCGTGGCTGACCACGGGCAGGTCTGTGGCGCAGCGGCCAAAAATGGATGTTAGTGTTGTGCATATCGACCATGACGATGATCGCGGGATTCATCGTCCGTTTCCCGATGCGGTCCTCGCCCGACTCGATCCCCATCTACTCCGTCTCCACTTTGGCAAGTCCTCTCATCAGCAACACTCGAAGCAAAATCATGTGCTGACACCCAGCTGGTGTTGCTGTCGCCCTGCGCATTCCTCGCCCAGGATTACATGATCCTCCCCCGGCTGGCGACATGGCTCGACGCAGAAGACTGCCTGTTTCTCAAGTCCCGCCGTGTGGTCCGCATCTTCGTTTGGAGCGACGTGGTCACGTTCCTGCTCCAGATGTCTGGGTCGGGCATGACGGCCGTGCAGTCCAACATCGCCAACATCGGCCACTACGTGCGTCGCTCTGAGAGCCTGCTCTAGGCGATACTGACTGGCAGATTGTCATTGTCGGCCTGGTCATCCAGCTGTGCTCTTTCAGCTTGTTCGTCATCCTGTCCCTCACGTTCGGTTACCGCGTCCGCTCGCGCCACCCGGAGAAATGGACACGCCAAGTCATCTCGAGGAACTCGAGCCATATGACCACTACGATCCACTTGGGCTTCTGGGAAGACTGGAGGGTGCTGTACTTTGCCCTCTGCTACACCGCCATCGGCATCATCGTCCGTTCTGTCTTCCGAATCATCGAGTTCGCTCAGGGGTACGACGGCACTCTCCGCACAGTCGAGTGGTACTTCTGGGCGTTTGACGCTCTGCCGCTCCTGCTCGCCATCGGCGTGTACTGCTTCGTCTGGCCGCCCTGTTTCCTCCGAGAGGAGACGCGCTATTTTGCCGATTCTCCGGCTAGCGGGTACAGCATGCAACGGCTGCCGACGGGGTCGCCCACGTCTGTCACGCCGTTCTCCGGAAACAGGTCGGACGAGTACAAGGTGTAGGCGGGCGTGCACGTTACTCGTTGACCCGACGGAAGTGGGCTGCTTCGAGGGACGAACGGTGTTTCGAATCAGGAGGCGAGCACCGAGTGGAACAACATACATTTCAAGGACAAGTCGGCGAGGAGGGCTCTATGAGTAAAGGATTCTAAAATACCCAACGTGCCAAGTAGAGGCAAGCAAACACTACTAGACATGCCATTGCCGAAATATCGAGACGAAGAAGCAACTGCAAGCAATGCGCCTGATCAAAGAGGGTCGAGAGCGACATTCTCCGCCCGAGGGCTCATTCATAGCTCCGAGTACTGTACTAGACCTGACACGACAAGCTAAGGCACTCAGGCGCTGATCAATCTCACCGAGAGATGGTGATGTCTCCCTTCCCGCCGCCAAGACTCGAGACAAGGCCGAAAACTAATACCCACCCATATACTGCTGGCCTTTACTCGCTTTCTTCGGCTTTGCCGCTCCGCCACCCGACCCACTGCTCTTCTTCGACGGCCCGGGCATATCATCCCCCCACTTCGCAACGTTTCCTCCGCCCTTTCCGCTCTGATACCACATCTGCTCCAGATCAAGCGATTCCTCCGCCTCCCTTTTCCGCTTCTTCTGCTTCTTGCTCAATCCCTTGTTGCCGCTCGCGTCCACGTCAAGAGCGCTGGCGACGCTGTTCGCGCGGCTGCTGTCCGCGCTGGGCGTCTTCGGTGGCTTGCCCGCCACGTACTTCTGCTTCTGCTTCTTGCCCGTCGTCGGCGTCGAGGCAGGTTCCGGTAAAGGCGCGACGTCCGGCTGTCGAGCTCGCTTCTTGCTCTTGTCCTTGTCCTTGCCCTTGCTCTTCTTGCTCGAACCCTGTTCTGGCGTCACGGCAGAGTCGGACTTTGCACCGTGACTGCCCGCCTGACCACCCTTGCCCAGGACCTTCTTCAACAGGGTATCCGGCCTGTCTGACATGCCCTTGGCCTCCCTTCTCTCCCGCCGAGTAGAATTCGGCATCGTCGGCACCGAGCGTGAGCTACCGGGGGTCGAAAGTGTGCCAAAGGAGATGCTGTTCGAGTTGCCCATGAGATGGGCGTGGCTGAACGGCGAGCCGCTCTGCGGCGTGTGCGGCGCCGACCCGTTGACGATACGACGCGGTTCAGACTGCCAGGGCCGGTTCGTTGGTGTATTGCTGCCGCCAAACCCACCTCGGCCTCTACCGCCATATGGCGTTCCGCCGCGTCCACCACCTCGGCCCCGCATACTCAGCGGCGTGGACCTATTTCTGTTCCCGAACCAGTCATCCTCGTCGGCCGCTTCGGCTCCGTTCTCTTGCTCTTGCAAACGCCTCGTCGCCTTCTCTCTTGTACGTTTCCCGACACTCTCACCCTGGAACCCAGGCGCAGTACCAGGTAACGCTTGGTAGTCATTCTCGTCGTCGTCGAAACGCATATGGCTCGCGCCGGGACGGGTCGTCGAGCGGCGGAACGGTCCCCGCGATGCCATCTCGTACGAGAATGCCGTCGGACCGAGCCGCTTCGCACCGGATGCGCGACCTTGCGGGCAGTCCTAGAAGTCAGCACTGACGTGGGAAACGTATCGCGACTCACATCTCCCAGATGCCCGCTGCCGGCACAGTTGTAGCAGAAGAGATCGTCAATCTCTCCTCCAGCAGCTTCTTTGTACCATCCCGTCAACTTCCGCCTCTTCTCCAGCGCCGCCTCTCGTTGCACGACCGAATAGTACGAGTACACTCGCCATAATGACGGACACGCCTGCGGGTCAGCGGTTACACCCTGTTTCAGAGCTGAGATGACCCACTGTGTCGGGGTGATCACCACTCCCACACCTGGCGCAGCCTTTCCGCCTGGAATGCCGCGAGACGGGATCCGGGCACTCCTTCTCGTCAGCGCGGCTCAAAAACGTACGTGTAAGGCTCACGCTCTGTCGATGTCCCCGACCTCCACACCCAAAGCACACTAGTCCATGCGGGCAGTCCTTTCTCAAGTGCTCATCTTCCGCCCCGCACAGAACACACTGATAATGAGCGTCCGCCAGACCCGACGGTTATCTCAGGAATTAGGCACCGTCACTCACTATCACATGCGGACAATCCTGCGCCCGATGCCCCGGCCTGTGGCAGTTCTGACAGATCTTCGAACTGTTCGCCGATGCCAAAAATGCCTCCTCTTCGGTCTGCTTTTCGACAAAGTATCGCTGCACGCCCCTCTGCGAGCTGTCATCGACAAAATGCACTCCCTCGACTGGCGCTGGTCGGCCATCTGATTCATCGTTCTCGTCTCCCTCGACGGTGACATTCCCCGGCAATAACAGGCCCGTTGTGAGTTTCGCACCGGTACTTGAGTTCGGTCGAGTGTCAAGGGCGGTGTGGAGGCTCTTCGAGAAGAGGGGCGGTGGGTCGAAGTGCTCAGCGACGGCTGGGGCGATGTCCGGTATAGGCGACGTAGACGCCGCGCGGGACGCAGACGGGGAGCCGACATTGGGCGTGCCGAGGTCTGAAGGAATTGTACTGGAGTCTTTGGCGACATTGAACGTAGTGGCATTCGAGTGTGATTGCGTTATGACTGGAGGATCCGATCGAGCAGGGAAGAAGTTGAACGGATCGACGGATGATGACCGGGTCGTTGGTGATAAGCGGGACGGTCCAACTTCCGGCGATCCAAGCTCCTCGCCCCTAATGAATGAGATCATTGCATTGCCGTCGACGTCGATCCGAGCATCAGTGCCAGAGTCCGCGAGCTCGTCCTCCATTTCCTCGTCCGCCGTACTCGACGTCTTCCAGCTCGGTCCGGCTCGCTGTGAGGCTGACGGGGTGGGAACGCGTTGCTTTCGTTTCCCGATGCCAGAGGATGATATCCCAGGGCCTCCCGGAGAGCCCGGCGGTCGTTCTCCCATCGCGATATCGAGTGCAAGGTATTGATTGTTGATCTATGTGATTTTGGAGCTTAGGTCACTCAACTTTGAGCCCAAGCAATCTAGCGGATCATCGGCGATCGCCGACGGAGTGAAGCGTCGCGCTCGCGCTCGCCACCCAGGGGGAGAAAACCGAGCCAACAAAAGGTCAATTAGGTCAAGAGAGTGACCGTTGTCAAACGTCAACTTGGTTTTCGCACTCGTCGTCTCCTTCTCAGTCATGGTGAGCTTACCCATGCAGGAAGACGCCCGACTGACTCCCAGGACTTCTCATCAGCCGATATACCCATCTCGCGGGAGACGTGGGCGCCAAAGTCACCGCCTCGGTCGGCCGATTCTGACCCAGCCCCTCCTCCCCTCGGAGGCTCGTATCAGGATCGTCCGCCTCGGAGCGACCCGTACGCCTACGACATGGGGCCGTCCCGCTCTGCGCCTCCTCCCAGCGACTCGCACTCTAACGGCAACGGATACGGCGACTCTCGCGGTCCTGCGCAAGACTTGCGACGAAGCAGATCACCTGCTCCAGGCGGCCCCGGGGTGTACGTCCCGCCCTATCGCCAGCACGCCAATGCACGCGGGTGAGTCAAGCAATTCTCTTCTCACAGACGACCATCAGGCAGTCTTCAGGTTTTCGGACAATCACGTCACCATTCCAGTCGTCCTTTGTCCCTATGCCCTTTCATTGACTATCCACCCCTCGCGACTGCTCCTTTGTTGTGGCCTGTTGTGATCGTCCCTCTACAGAGTACAAGAGCTGACCACATCTTTCTGACCCTACCTTACTCTGGTACCTTTCCCTCTGTTCTGCGTTTACCATGGGCTACCACGTCTACATCCGCGACGATTTTCCATACGGCAGAGAACCGGACGCACACGCCCCTCGCCGCCCGCACGATGCCCCCGTCGCGCAGCCGAACAACGTTCTTGGCGTCTTCGGCCTCTCTGTGCGCACCCGCGAGCGGGACCTGGAAGACGAGTTCGGCAAGTTTGGCGACGTCGAGAGGGTCGTGATCGTATATGACCAGAGGGTGAGCCGATTCTTTACGTCCAGATTAGCCCGGGCTCACCGCAGACTGACCGCTCTCGGGGCTTTGGGTTCATCACGATGCGCAGTGTCGAGCATGCCGAAGCTGCCATCAAGCACTTGAACGGCTACAACTTGCATGGCCGGGTGATTCGTGTGGACTTCTCCGCTACGCAAAAGGCGCACAATCCCACGCCAGGGCAATACATGGGCGAGAAGAAGCCGTTGCGTGAGTGCCCGAAGGCCCGCTCTGAGCTGACAAGAGCAGACCACTTGAATGACTCTCACCGACCTCCGTACGACCGAAGGGACAGGTACGACCGATACGACGATCGGGACAGGTATGACCCGCGCGGCCGGGCGGACCGATACGACCGATACG
>Ga0308169_10005488_pt1 | contig 11509 bp, 21 predicted proteins | sample PhyBR1_2_FD_202139 | JGI IMG/M metagenome (GOLD analysis project Ga0308169, IMG submission 202139) | Phyllosphere microbial communities from UC Gill Tract Community Farm, Albany, California, United States - DLSLSB.R1 | ecosystem: Host-associated > Plants > Phyllosphere > Unclassified | place... | reverse complement strand
CATAAGATCTGCAGCTCGGATGAGCTGAACGGGCAGGGCTGTTGAACCTGCTGGCGCGAGAACCACAGACCGCCTGGGAGGCGGGGTTGATCCTTTCCCGACAAATTCTGACCTCGGGTGAGCTACGATGGACAGTCAGCACTGTCGGCACTTATGCTCAGCTCCTCTCGCCCTAAAAGCCGCCAAGTCCGCTATCAACTCCGCACAGTATCTGCCTAAAGAGCAGGGACTAGACTTGGAGAGATCAGCGTACAACACCCTGTTGGGAACATCCGACAGACTGGAGGGCTTGAAAGCGTTCGCAGAGAAGCGTAGAGCGGTGTTCAGGGGACAATGACCGGATCTGCAGCAGCATGTCTCATGCATGTACAAGTCGCTCTATCGCCTCCCTACTGCCAGGAGCCTGCTATCACAGAGCGTGCCCGGATAATTCACGCCGCCGACTGCAAATGCTGCCGCTTCCGTGCCTCTCTCTCCCACTCCTCCGCATCCGCGACTTCCCGCAACCGCTTCTCCGCCGTCGGCTGCTGCCACGTCATATCCCAGACCTCATCCACCGCCTTCTGTGCAGCAGCCTCGACATTGGCTGGTTCGAACACGTATTCAATACTGGCGAGACCACGCGCAGCGTTTCCGGTGATGTGGCTCTGCACAAAGTTCTTGTGCGTAGCGTCGGAGAACGAAGCGAGCAAAGGCGCATGCGAGAGCCTGTGTCGTTCCGCTGCGCTCGGCTGCGTGAAGAGCGGGACATGTGGGGTGTGTGTATGCGGCTGTCATCAGCTAAACTCTGCCATGGATGTTTCGCGCAGCTCACCTCGTAAACCGCTCTTGGGGCACCTTGCTGCCATGACCCCAAGCCCCACTTCCATTTTGCCGCGTTTTTCAACCGGTCCGCCTCCGTCTCGACTATTATCGTCCCTTCCGACCGGGGGAGGGCCGCCTCCGCCATGTCGACATCCTCCGCGCCCGGGCCAGGTGTTGCGGCCGTCATCTCCCGCGTGGGAGGCGCAAGCGTCGAGAGAGTCTTGGTCTCCACGACAGTCTCCGCCTCGGCCGTATCAATCTTGCCCTCGGTGGCGTTCTCCAACGCATGAACCCAGACCTTCGCATCGTCCCCTCCGAGCGGGACGAGCTGATCTTGCCGGAACTCGCGCATGTTGATGTCGACTCGCCGAGTCTCTTCCGCCGTGCGGAGCATCCAGTCTTCCTCCGTCACGCCCATGGTGCGCAGCTTGGCGCGCTTGTTGCCATGTCCGGCATCCATGACTGGGTCGGCGCCGTTACCCGCGAAGTGCGTTGTGGGTCCACCGACGCTGTAGAAGGGGACGAGATTTGCCGCTCGCGTTGCAGCATCTCCGGCTTGTGCACCGCTGTCCTTTCCTGCCTGTTGTCGGACAGGCTCGTCCCCCTGCAGGACCGTTCCCGGGGTGAAACCACCTTCCTGGCATCGAACAAGCGCTTCTTCCTCGTTGTAATCGTCTTCGACCCATTTGCCCTCTGGTGTAAGCGAATATCGATCCAGTCTCGTTTCGTAGCCAAGCTGCTCACCCTTGATGGTTCTCGCGCCCAATAGCTTGTACACATTTTTGACCGCGACGATCGTGACCATACGGTGCTTCAGATTCCCGGTCACTCGTCCGTTCTCGATCAAGAAGTCCCTCTCCGCAGGCTGACAGGACAACTTGAGAATCTGCGGGAACCTTCGTAAAAAGGCGAGCGAGTCGTTGTAACCCATGGAACGCGCCACGTCAATCGTCAACGCGTAGAGCTTCTCCGTGTTCTTCCTCGAGTCGGACGCAAACGTGAAGAACCTGTATTCCCGTCCGCCTTGCAGCTTTCCGTTTCGATCAACCTTGGTATCGCCCTTCTCGTTTCCAGGGAGCTCGAGCTCATCCTCGCCCATCGTGTACGTCTCGCCCTTCACCGTGTACGGCTGTCCAGCTGTCATCAGCCCCGCCCCACTCAAGGTTAGCCTCAGAGCCGCTCTCTACTCACGCTCGGGCAGCTCGTCATCGTTCCGCCGTCGCTGATTTCTGGCTGCACTGGCCGCAGGCCGTCTTTTCGGTCGATCCTCTTCGCTAACCTCGCCCGCGTCCAGCTTCTGTTGACGGACCTTGGCCCATCGAGCTCGCGCAGCAGCCGCAGCAGCACCCTTGACCGAGAATCCTCCTCGTCCCGACCCGACTTTCTCAAACACGTGTTTGGTCTCCCTTCGCGGCTTCTCGGGCGAATCACCTACAATGAGCGCCTACACCTATGTCAAGCATGCCGCTTACCATCTTCTGTCCTATTCGCCTCGCTCTCCGCCTCATCCTGGACCTCGGCTTCTTCCTCTTCTTCCTCTTCCGGAACCTCCTCCTCTGGCGGTATCTCCCGATAGCTGACGCTCTTCCTGTTACGGCGTCTCGGCGTGCCAGTCACGTCCTCCCTCACTGCCTCTGCTTCGCGCTCGACAACCTCCTGCGTGGCGGTACGATCTTTCCGCGGTCGTCCCCTTCCCCTCTTCGACGGTCCCGCTACAGGCTGAACAGGCTCTTCCATCGTCTCATCTGGTTCTCCATCGGCATCTTCGTCCGCATCCTCGTCGAGCAGCTCGACCTTGGGCTCCGGCTCGGTTCTCGCGCCGCGCGTGGATCGTCGACCCGGTGTGGCGGTTTCTGTCACTTCATCCTTGACCGCCGATCGTCGAGGGCGGGAACGAGGCGGCATCGTGACGGTCAATATTGAAGAAGGGGTGAGGCAAGCTTGTTGTTGCAATGTTGCGGTACACCGCTCGACGCGCCTCGCCTTCGCCTTGATGGTGGTCTCCAGGGCCAAGAACCGGGGGAACGGAATCAAATTGTTTATCCTGCCTGCCTGCGGGTGGCCGAGTGGCGGCGATGTCCGATCTGGATCGTGGTTGTCTGGGCTTTGGCTGTTAATTGTGCGGTCCTGGGTCATCCTCCACTACGACGTCATCTCGTCCCAAACGTCGGGTGAGGGTTGTCGGGGGGAAACAGGGTTGATGCATCGTTTCACAGTGCCACTGCACTGTATCTCACCATCTGACTATCATTGTATCGTACTCTTCCTCGCACATTCTCTCCAGCTCCCGCCTTGCATCCAAGTCTCCAGCAGGACGCCCTCGCACAACATGTCCGCCAACTCGGCGTCGCCAAGTCCTGTCCCCCGCTCAGCGACCGTATCTCCATCAGCCGGCGCGGAAGGCTACCTCCTGTTGACTATTCAGCATGCTCAGGTCAAGCAGGTCAGCTTCGCGCAGCCTGCCCAATGCTCGACCTGATGCTCAGATCTTCGATGGAGAGAGAATGACCCTTGCCCGCGGCGAGATGCGGTAAGTCGCGTCTAGCGCGCCGCCAAGTCCGAACCTCGTCGCTGACCCCAGCGTCGAGTGCATCTCCATGCCTATTCCGCCTGAGATTGGGCACCAGACTGCCAACCCTTTCGCCCCCTCTCCGTCCGACCCGGCCGTACCGACCCACGACTTTTGGCTGGTCCTACACGTCGGACCGACTTTCGAGATGCCCCTCATCCCCGAGACTTACCTCGTCCCTACCCCTTCAACAGACGGCATATCATATACAATCCCCTCGCCTCATGTCCCCAATGCGTCGATACAGATCATTCTCCCCTCGCCGTCTTCGTCGGCCGATATGGAGGATCTCGATTCGTTCGAGGTCCTGCTGAAGCAGTATCAGTCGCTAGCGAAGGATTCGACGGCGTTGGAAGGGGTGATTGTGCCACCACTGGGCGGCACGACGGTGAGCGGAGCAGGCATCGGCGAGCCAAAGACCGCCCAAGGGACGCAGAGGGCTCCGGATGATATGCGCGGCAAGGTGGTGTTGATCAACGAGGAGACGGGCGAAGTGGTGGGCGAGCTGGATCAGACGCTGGACGTCGAGGAGGATAAGCGGCTCGCCTCGGGCAATCAGGATCGGCCGGTCGTGCTGGATTTCGGCGACGTCGTCGAGGGGTATGCGCCGAGAGTGAAGGTGCAGACAATCAAGGAGGAGGACATGGATGACTGGCTGCTGCGTGGAGCCCATAACATAAGGTGAGTGGTTGCGATGGGGCACAGGGCGGCAACTCACATGCAGTCGAGGGATCTTGACATTCTCGAGTTGGACCCAGCGAATTATGACAAGCGGTTCGGAGGCCTACATCAGGAGAGTAAAGCCCAATGAGCAGCCGACCAAGTTCTCCCCGGCTACGAAAGCGAATATCAGGAGGGCGCATAATGCTAGTGTTAAGACGGTGAATGTCACCAAGACGACAGTAGGGATGATCAACAGTGTGAGTTCTCACTTCTAGCCCGCAGCAACGAATTGGAGGCCAGAAGCCGTCAAGCGAGGGAACGGGAGGGTCGCGATCAGTCGTGGGCCCGACACCGGGGTTAGTCTGGATGCCTGCTAAGTCCAGGCGATTATCAAAGTGGTAGACAAGACGTATGACAACGGAGTCAAGCCTGCTTTAGACGCATTCGACCGCATGAACGCCGACCCAAAGTTCAGTGCAGATGAAAAACCGCCAATACCGCCTCGTACGGGGTCTCCAAAGACCGCGCCGCCCGTTCCGCCAAAGCCGGGATCCCTGCAGACCAATTTCAGTACCCCTCCTCGCCGAACGCCGAGTCCACTCAGAGGCGAAGGCGGGAACAGCTACCCCTCGGAGAAGCAGGGACTTCCGTCATATGACGAGGCAACGTACAGCGATCCTGGAAGTGCGGGACCGGCGACCCCTACGGCGACCCCTACGTCAGCGAAAGCAAAGCGACCCTGGCTGAACCGCATTGTTATGGCTGGTGAGGTGGTTCTGACGAGTCTTGAGGCGACGGCACATGATCTTATCAACACCGGTACCGCCGCGGCCAGCTCTGCTGCGGGGTGAGTCCATGTCACGGTGAAGGAATGTTCCGCTGACAGAAGCCACAAATATGGTCCAGAAGCGGGGCACGCCACGGCATTGCTCGGCGGCTCGGTACGCAACGTTGCTGTAGTGTACATCGATGTACGAGGTGTCGGCCGGCGGGCACTGCTCAAATCAACGGCGAAGGGATTCGTCAAGGCCAAAATGCGGAACGGCGAAGTGGTCCGTTTGCAAGGAGACGGAAGAGACGCGAATGGGGTCGAGGTGGAAGCGGGTGAAGTGGAGCCGGGAAAGAACGGCGAAGCTGTGGTGGGCATGGTAGAGGTGCCCAGGCGGGATCAGGGCGTGATTGATGAGAAGGCGCACAGGTAAAGCGCGCGAGTGAGCATCCGCGACGTATGCGGATCAGCGCGTGAAGGGAATCGGGCCTGTGGACAGGAAAATCGGGAGCAAAGGCTGGTGTCGGCTAAGTACCGCCACCCAGTCAGCAAGCGGAAGTAACGGAGAAGAGGAGAAAGCTGTCATTCTACGTGACAATTGTATGGGCCAACGACAGACACGCTGATTAACCTTGTATTCTCATGCATTTACCGTACACGATGCTCGTCCTCATTCGGCTCCTCTCATCCCTCGGAGTTGACTTGCAGCAGTGCTCGTGGATCCACTGATACTTGAGCCTGGCAGACCTCGTGCTCAGTCGAACACGTTCGTCGGCGAGGTACAAGCCCCTCTTCAATGTCCTGTCGCTTTCGGTCCACCGAGCCCTGACTGCAGTTCGTCAGCCTTCATGACCCCAATGTTGCGAGACGTGGCTCGCGCCTCGGTGCCTTGTTGATGATTGACCGGATTCGTGACCCCTAAAGCCCCCTCGTGACCCTCTTTGATAGCTAGGGCTTGCTGTGCCGCTGGATGCTCTAGTCTCCAGGGATCCCGGAAGACACCCCTCGTCTCCGCCGTGGCGTCCACCATATCCTCGAACTTGATCGGCCAAGGGTTTCGGAAGGCGGGAGCGGGGAAATGAACCGCGCGTAATTCGAGCTCACGGTGCGTCCTGCATATCCCTCTCCTTCTGCCCGGTCAGGTCAGGCGCCAGCAGATGATGTTCGCAACGCGCTTCCACGGTATCCGGGAAAGGACCGCGTCTCTTCCACGCGGCATGTGATCCCTGTGTCAAAAGCTGTTTGTATCTGTCCCTTAAGGCCCGGCTACAGCTTGCTTCACGTCCGCATCCCGCCATGCCGGAATAACCCCTATAGGTTGCACAATCACACGTACATGCAAATACAACAGTGGTCACAGGCTACACTATGTATCCACAACGCAAAACGAGGGTCTGGGTCATCGGTCCTTATGCCCAGCTTCATGAACGAGAATCACCTCCCCCAGTTTATCGCTGCAGCACCGACTATGCACCCATTCGCTCGGATCGTCCCAGTGCCACATCGGCATTTGCATCCTCGTTCTCGCCGTTACTGCTCGAAGTAGGTCTTTGAGGGTGAAGACATCGCGGTGCATAAGGATGAACTCGATGTTGACTGCGTGTCAGTGGTCTGATACATCCTACGCCACGACCGTGAGACGCACGCTCGAGGCAATGCCGACGCTGCGCCAGGGTCAAGAAGGCACTCTCCGGGAAGATCTCGAACCACTGGGCAATGCGTCCCCGCGCAATGACGACCGGTCTGGGAACGTCCGCCGGGAGACTTGCGCAGCATTTGTGCAAGCACACGAAGAAGTCGTACTCGCTATGCATAAGCACATGACTGCCCATCTTGTCCCCACACTCACATCTGGGGTAATTCGGTAAAGACGGCTTGATAGTAGGTCATCATCGAAGCATCGGCCGGGGCGAACGGCAAAAGCACCGCCAGGCCTAGAAAGTAGGCATTCATAGCTTGAACAGGTTTGTTCTGACTCAAGAACCTGGGCATCAGCTCACCGTCTCCTCACGAGACATCTTTGTTCGAGTGCAGTCCCACTCACCTGTCCCCTATCTCTTTGACCATCTGTCCCTTCTTCACCGCGGCCTGCAGCCCGAACTTCAGCCCGCGCGAGCTCCTCGGTGGAGGCGTGATTGCTGGGAAGTTTTGATTGTCGAGGGCCCACTCGCTGAGGACATCATGTGTTGCAAAGCGTATGGCATGGGCGGTTATCGCTCTGGCGAGGTAGGCCTCCTTTCGTTCCGAGTCGCGTGGTTTGACCTGTGGCCAGTGGGGATCGAGTCTGCGGTTAGGTTGACCCCTCTGTCGAGCGGGGCTCCAATTTCTGTTCAACGGACTCACCTTCGCGCCTGGCCAAGCAGATTCCGGTGATAGTCGTCCCTCGTGGCTCCGATATACATACGAATCACCGCCTCCCATAGGGTCTTCAGAACCGGCTCAGGGGAGTCGAGCAGCTGCCAGAAGGAAATATTACGGGGAAGGTATGGCGGTAAATTCAAGTTGTACGCCGGTTGCGTAAGTAGCTCGATCGGGCGATCTTTCTCCGTGATGATGGTGAGCGGTCGCTGGACGACATCTGCCGGAGTGTATGGGACGCTCGGCGAGGAGGGGGAAAAGGGCAACGCTTCTGTCGTCCCGGGTGGAGTTTCAGGAAGTGGAACGCTGGCGGGTCGGCGGTTGCGGTTGGTCTTTTTCCGTTTGGTGGGCATCTCGGCGTCTCGGCTTGACGGATCGACGGAGAGGTTGATGGAAAGGATGGCTGGCGGAAGGGCAGAGTCGATCGGAAAGGATGGGGTGGGTGAGTGAGTGAGGGGGTGTGGATGCCAGATGAAACGCACAAACCGGTGCCTGCTTAAACCCTGAACTATGCCGCCTCGCCGAAGTCACCAATCCTAATCTCATACACTTCTAGATCAATCCCGGATCTTGCTCGCGAGACATCGCCTCGACGACAAGTTGAGACTTGCTCTGGGCGTTTCCCTCACCGATGAATCGTCCGACCGCTGAGAAAGGATCAGGCACGGTGCTGCAATACCCTTCACGACACGTATCCAGGCTCTCTTGCTAAGGTCCAAACGGACAAGAATCCCTACCCCGCGCTGCCCACAGAAATAGCATGCACATGCATGCGAACGAGGTTAGACGGCAGCATAAAAGAGTACAAAGTGACCTCAACAAAACACGAGAACAAGAAAGCCACCGATTCTGATTGAGGCCGTTCGTTGAGCTCGAAGGTCTCATCGCGCCTGCAGAAATGGACTCGGTACTCAAGGAGGTAGATAACGATGAGCGCTCGGTGATGACGCAGGCGGGGTTTCCAGTGCTGGTGGATGGTTTTGGGACTCCCCTAACAGACTGCAGTGGCGTTATGAGGACCGTACCTGCTGTCAGTCTCCTCCAAGCTCCCGACAAGTCTGGTTGACTGATCCAACACCGGTACTTGCACTTCAGCCACAATGACTGTGCACAACATTGGCACTCCATCCGTGACGCAGCGATGATCATGTTCCAGACCCATCGACTGTCACGCTGGATCTCCCGAAAGGAGGGTACACAAAGCGTCCGAGGACCATGCGGGACGAGTGGACGTGTGCGTCAGGGAAAAGGACTCGCGAGTGATTGGCCTCAGACATGGAGCGTCTACTGTATACCTTCTGGACACAACCTAGTGCTCCATAGAAACCTGTACATGCACGTCGGCCCTGTCTGCGATTCAAAACATGATCCTGGAACCGCTTGAACCGTCAGGCGCCAAGCGCCGCCACCACACCGGGTTGAGCTAGTCGGAGTCGGTCGATGTCGATCCATCGTCGTCGTCCTCGTCGTCCTCGACCTGTTTCTTAGCTCTTCGTCTCCAAGTGCTAAAGCCTATCACTGACCTCGCTCGCCGGATACTGCCGTCAGCGGGAACGTGGAAGCGGCACCGGCTCCTACTCACGTCGTCATACACCACATTAGGGGTGATGCACTCTCGAATGCTCACGAGCTGGGATTTGTACGCGGCGTGAGACGGCCCGTTGACCTCGAGCATGTCCTCGACCGCTTCAAGTCAGCTTACTCGCGCAATGTGGCCAAAGCGGCTCGCCGCCAAGCGCAGCATTTCCGGTAGCATCCGCAAGCTCTCCTTCTTCCTGCACATCAGAATGTGTGCCAAGACGAGGTCTAGGGCGACGCGCACCCAGAGGAAGTAAAACTCGTTGTAGATGCCGTCAAACCAAGCCGCGAAGGCGGTCCTGTTCGTCAGCGCAGAGCACAGAAGCTGAGGCGGAAGGGAGAAACGGAGTGGAGCGGACATGGGGGCCGAGTTGTTACTGGGTCCAGAGGCCCAAGCCGCGTCGAGTCGCGAGGAAGCGTCTTCGAACTCGTCCTTCAAGGTCGCGTTTCGCGAGGAGTAGTCGGTCATGTCGGGATGTCTGCGTCGCTGGGGCTCTCCCAGTGTCGCGATTGGTCGGGTAGCTGCTGGAACAAGGTGTATTCGAGAGAGTCAATCAGGTCCGAGTGCGGTGCTGTAGGCTGATGCTGCAAGGTGGAGCGAAATGCCGAAAGCAATGATGTGTGTTTGTTATCATCAGACACACTTGTATCCCCAACGACGCTCGCGCCAGCTGCGCCCTGTGCTGTGAGAGGTGCCGTGTCGCGAAGCATATCGAGGATCTTCGGTTCTGGCCGATGACGGTCCTCGGCGTGTACGCCTCCAAGCCCGACTGGCCGACCGGGGGAAGCCTGAGCTCGTCCACCCGGTGGAAGGGACGATCGGCCAGACGCCACCTATCGTTGTGTGTAGTCCCTCGTCGATCATACGTGACCGTTTCACGGGCCACCGAAAGCGATATTCCCTCGATGTAGCAGCTGATGTCACGGCGCGCGGTTGCACTCTGCTCAGGGCCTGCTTCCTAAGACGTCATGGACGGGTCACGGGTGGCGCCGTTTCATGTCGGTCACAACACGCAACACCATGTCGCCAAGCGGGGCAACTCCGTCCTTGTCTTGTTTCCTTCTTAGCTGTCATGGATGTAACGCCGGAAGGATTCCTTTGGAATTCAACAAGTGGGACGCCTCGGATCCCTGAGTCGGCCCCAGTCGGCGCGACCACAAACATGTGCGGTCTCAAAGCCGAGACTCATGTCACTCGTCGGCCACTTCGGTCAGCTCAAGTCTGACTGGGTCCACTGTATGACTCTTCATCAGAGACCAGAACAGGAGCGGAGTCGTGTGAGAGCTATTGGGAGAGCGAGACTGTGAGATTATCCCCTGGATCTCCCTTCAATGAGGAACATTTGCAGTGATGACCGTCAGTCACGCCTGTTGTTCTCAAACCAGCCGCTTGGCGACAGGCGACACTCAAGTGAAGCCGTTTCCATGTGCATTTTCGGAGGTCGGTCGGGCAGCTTGATAGCATGAGAGGTCAGGCGCACAATGATTTCATGGTGCCTAAGAGAGAAAGACGCAATCAACTCCTGCCCGCTCCCAAATCCCAGTCCCTCGTTTGGAAGCTCCTATTGCCTCATGAAGCCTAACCATCGGTCAAGGCATCTCGTCGTCGTCATCCTCCTCCGGCAGCAGGGGATACTGTTATCAGTGGGTTATGCACACATGATCGCCCGGCCGGGACTCACATCCTCCCAGAAACCGGCAGGCTGCAAATGCTCGCGGAGGTTTCGGATGTCCTCAACGTGGCCGTCATCCCAGTGAGGGACTCGCTCCAAAGCGAGCAGGTCCGCGCAAGCTTCAGAAGAGAAGAAGGGAGGATAGAAGGGGGGGACAGTGGTTCGCCGAAAGTCCATGCCGGGGTCAGTCAAAACCACGCCGTTCCCCTGGGGGCGTACCTTGGAGAACGACATCCTTGGTCTCGTTCTCGAGTTTCTCCTCGTACTATTGGTCAGCCTCAGCTCACGACGACGGCCCGCACTGTGAACTCACAACCAAATCGAGGATTCTGGCAGTGAGAAGCCTAAAGTCGCGGTCGAAGAGCTTGCTGCGGATCAGCTTCGGCGGTCCGTCGTGGCGTGCGTCGCGTTGCGTTGCAATCCCGACTGAGGCACGACTCACACTCCTCGGGTACCTTGACTTCCTCCTCGTGCCCAAGCCCTCTCGAGATCTCTCGGGGAGGCTGTACATTCGTTGACGATCCCGACGTTCAACTTGACGAAGTCCCTGCGTTCCCCTTCACCCCAGCCCGCCGAAGTGGGCACGGACCGCGGTTCAGAGGTGGACGGCGCGTATCCTTGTCGGGGCATGATGAGCAGTACGAGCCCGAAGCGATCCAGAGGGGTCGCAGTATGAACGAAGAAGCAACAGAGGCGGTAAGGAGCAACGGGGTGAGGGGTAAGCTGCAACAATGTATTTGCTGCCTTTGATCGGTTGTGTGTCTACCAACACGGGGGCCTAGAGGGTTTCAAACTCTACAGAGTGTTATCACGACGTCCTTTCGCCACCAGCAGAAGCTCTGCGACAAATCGACAGAACGAGCGAGATGAGAGCTTGCAGAGTCCGGGGTGGCTCCATGCATTCACACTAGGATATCATCTGATAAGCACCTCCCGACAGGGACTTTCAAGGACCCAGGGGCACCGCATCATTCAATCTCCATTCTGTAACACGCATGAGTCCAATCGCAGTGATGGTGCGCCCACGCCCCAGGGTCCTCATCTTCCACGCCTCCAACGCCTTCTTGCGAGCCTCGAAGCGGCCGATCGCGTCGT
>Ga0308169_10005487_pt1 | contig 11509 bp, 8 predicted proteins | sample PhyBR1_2_FD_202139 | JGI IMG/M metagenome (GOLD analysis project Ga0308169, IMG submission 202139) | Phyllosphere microbial communities from UC Gill Tract Community Farm, Albany, California, United States - DLSLSB.R1 | ecosystem: Host-associated > Plants > Phyllosphere > Unclassified | place... | reverse complement strand
GTGCTGGGTTTGCTGTTTATCTACGCACCGATGCTGATCCTGGTGATCTTCTCGTTCAACGCCTCGAAGCTGGTGACGGTGTGGGGCGGCTGGTCGGTCAAGTGGTACGTCGGCCTGTTGGATAACAGCCAACTGATGGGATCCGTGGTGCGCTCGCTGGAGATTGCCTGCTACACGGCGATTGCCGCCGTGGCCCTGGGCACGCTGGCTGCCTTCGTGCTGACCCGCATCACCCACTTCAAGGGCCGCACATTGTTCGGCGGCCTGGTCACCGCGCCACTGGTCATGCCGGAAGTGATCACCGGCCTGTCGCTGTTGCTGCTGTTCGTGGCCATGGCGCAGATGATCGGCTGGCCCCAGGAGCGTGGCATCGTCACCATCTGGATCGCCCACACCACCTTCTGCGCAGCCTACGTGGCGGTAGTGGTCTCGGCGCGCTTGCGTGAGCTGGATCTGTCCATCGAAGAGGCCGCCATGGACCTCGGTGCGCGGCCATGGAAGGTGTTCTTCCTGATCACCATCCCGATGATCGCGCCATCCCTGGCTGCAGGGGGAATGATGTCGTTCGCGTTGTCCCTGGACGATCTGGTGCTGGCGAGCTTCGTTTCCGGGCCTGGCTCGACGACGTTGCCGATGGAAGTGTTCTCGGCCGTGCGCCTGGGTGTGAAGCCGGAAATCAACGCCGTGGCGAGCCTGATCCTGTTGGCGGTTTCGCTGGTGACTTTCCTGGTCTGGTACTTCAGCCGTCGCGCCGAAGAAAACCGCAAGCGGGCGATCCAGCAAGCCATCGAAGAAAGCGCCGCCGACTCCTGGAAACAACCGGAAGTCCGCCGGGCCGAGACCGCGCCGGTCTAACCCGATAGCGCAGGCTGTGGGAGCGAGCTTGCCCGCGATAGCGGAGGGTCAGTCAACGAAAAGGTTGAGTCTGAATCCGCCTTCGCGAGCAAGCTCGCTCCCACAGTTTTTTGTGGTGTTCACAAAACCATGTTTCGCCGCAGTCCATTGTGGGAGCGGGCTTGCCCGCGAAAGCGGTGGGTCAGTCAATGAAGAAGTGGGCAGGTTACGCATTCCAGGGTGATGTGCGGATGAGCTGTACGAAGTTCATCGGCTTGAACCCCGGTTCCTGATCCACCAGCACATCCGTCTTCACATTGCCGAAGGTTGTCAGCGGGCGATGGCGCAGGCCGTCGGCGAAGGCGCAGATGATGCATTCCTTGAAGCCTTCTCCTCGGGGATGGGCGTGTACCACGGCATCCCGCTGCGCTGCCGGGAAAGCGGCGTAGTCCATGCCCAGCACGTCCATTTCCACCCCCGCGGTGACCAGGGCGACGGTGGGGCGCAGGTGTTTCGGTATGCCGGGCGTCGTGTGCAGGGCGATGGACAACCAGACCTGCTCGATATCGTCATCACTCAGCCCATAGGGTTTGAGAAACGCGGCGGCAGCGTTTGCGCCGTCCACTTCGAAACGCTCGTCGTCGCTGCGATGACCATCCACCAGGCCCAGGTCATGGAACATCGCGCCGACGTACAGCAGCTCCGGATCGTAGGCCAACTGTCGACGCTGGCCGCTCAAGGCGCCGAACAGGAAAACCCGACGAGAGTGGTGATACAACAGGTCGGATTCGATATCACGGATATATTCAGTGGTGGCGCGGGCGAGGGCGCTGTCAGGGATGGTGATGCCGGCAATGCTGTTCATGCTGCTCTCCTCTTGACGGTGCGCCAGGGGTGGCGCCGAGGGGTTCAGTCTGTTCGCCGGGGTACATCGGGACAATCGCCCCATGGCAACGATCCTTGCCATTTAGCCCGGGTTTCGTGCCAATTGGCTTCCAGTGGGTGGATTGGCTAGGGTGCGGGTGTCACAGGCTGCGATTTCTTCCATTCGAAGGTAAGCGTGAACATGCATAAAACCGTTGCCATCGTAGTGTTTGCAGGCGTCCAGTCGCTGGATGTGACCGGTCCCATGGATGTATTCAGCGAGGCCAATCGGTTCCTGGCCCCCGAGGATCATTATCGGCTTGAGGTGATTGGCGTCGAGCAGGGCGCCATGCCTTGTTCCAACGGTTTGTCCCTCAATGCCCATCGGCATTTCAGCGACGCTTCCCAGGCATACGATTTGCTCCTGGTAGCGGGCGGGCCGCGATTGCCGTCCATGGACTTTGGCCCCGCGTTCGATGCCTGGCTGCGGGATGCCTGCGGGCGCGCACAGCGCTTTGGCTCGATCTGCAACGGCGCCTTCATGCTCGCCCGGGCGCGATTGCTGGACGGCAGGACCGTCACCACCCATTGGGGCGACGCCGTGGCGTTGGCACAGATGTGCCCCACGACCCGGGTCGAAGCGGATCGTCTCTACGTGCAGGATCAAACGCTTTACACCTCGGCCGGGGTTAGCGCGGGAATCGATCTTTCGTTGTTCCTGCTGGCCCAGGACCATGGCCCGGACGTGGCGCTGAGCGTTGCCAAACGGTTGGTGGTGTTCACCCAGCGCGCGGGTGGGCAATCGCAGTTCAGCCCTTTCCTTACTCCCCATGCCGAGCCGAAGTCCACCGTGGCCCAGGTCCAGGCGTATGTATTGGCGAACTTGAACGGTGACCTGGCCATCGCCGACCTGGCCGACGCCGCGAACATGAGCCAGCGCAACTTCTCTCGGGTCTTCACCCGCGAGGCGAAGGTCACCCCGGCGGAGTTCGTCGAACAGGCCCGGGTGGACGCGGCGCGGGTGATGTTGGAAAGCACCCGCGCCCCACTCAAGACCGTGGCCTGGCAATGTGGCTTTCGCGACGCCCAACACATGCGCAGTGTGTTCAATCGCAGGCTGGGGGTGACCCCGCAGCAATTCCGATTGAATTTCGCGGCGATGGTTTAGGTTCGTCGCCTCTCACTTCTTCAGCGCGTCATGGGCCTCCAGCGCCCGCAGGGAGTAGATGTACGCCGCGCCGGCATTCAATGACACCGCCGTGGCCAGGGTGGCGGCGATTTCTTCGCGGGTGGCGCCGGCCTTGATGGCGGCGTCGGTGTGAACGCCGATGCAGCCATCACAGCGAGTGGTGATTGCCACGGCGATGGAGATCAGCTCACGGGTTTTGGCGTCGAGTACGTTGTTTTCGGCCGCAGCTTCATCCAGGGCCATGTAGGCCTTGACCATCTTCGGGTTGCTTTTGCCCAAGGCGCCGAAGGCGCTCTTGATGGTAGGCAGCAGTTCGGACCAGTTGTGGAACATGGCGTTGACTCCTTTGGCAGTGATGGGGACAGCGAGCCCTTGTAGTCTTGACCATGAATGGCAATCAAGCCCGCTGCCGATGAAAAATAACAGCGCGAATCATGGCGTTCTGGCCGGCAGCAGCTTCAAGGTGCCACGGGTGTTGGCCGTCACCTCTTCCTCGGCCAGGTGCGCCTGTTGATACAGCCCCTCGATGTACGCCTCGGCCTGGTCTTCGTAGTGCTTGTCGAACGGCACGCCGCTCTGGCCGACGGGGTTGATCGTGACACTGTGGGCCGGGTCGGCGAAGTCGATGATACGGCGGGTAGAAGGCCCGTAGGTCACAGGCCAAGGCGCCGGGCCGATCTTGGCCGAGAGGTTGTTGGGCACTTCGTGGGTGCCGGGTGCGGCAAACGGGCCGACGTTGAAGATCCGGTCCAGCGGCTTTTGCATACCCAGCGGGTGGCCGTGAGTGAGGGTGTGGGCCTTGCCCCACTGCCATTGCGTGGCGTCGTCACCGAAAGTGGCCTTCAGGTGCGCCAGGCTCCTGTTCCAGGCCGTTTTGACGATGTCGCTACGGGTTTCCTTGCCCAGCGTCGTGCGGTTGTCCCACCAGGGGGAATCTTTCGATGCCGCCAGGCGCGGCAGGGCTGCGTCGATCACCCGGGTCGACAATGCTGTTTCGAAGAAGCCATCGCCCAGTTCGTCGCGCAGGGCGGCATCGGCCAGGTTGAACAGCAACTGGTTGAACAGCGTGGCGCTGGTGGAATCCAGGGGATAATCGCCCTGCCATTGGGCCAATTGCTCGACCCATTTGCGCTCCCCCGGGTCGCTGACCACCTCACGCAACACCGGCAGCAAAGGCGCGAGCAGACGCGGGCCATAGGCAGTGGTCGTGCCCAGTTGCAGTTTCTGGGTGGTCTCGATGTCCCACTTCGCCTGCTTGTCGCTGAGCAGCAGGTTGAGTTGCTGGCCGCGGTCGGCGAGGTTGTAGTAGCCCGGGATCTCGATGCCGCTGGCCGCCACCGGCTGGAAGTTGGCCGAAATGATATAGCCCCGCGCCGGGTTCTCTTCCTGCGGGTTGCTGCTGAACGGGTAGAAGCCTTCTTTTTCCGCCTCCGGGCTGCTGCCATCGAGGATGAAGCCGGGCTTCACGCCGGCCGGCCGCTTGGGCAGCTGTGCGGCGGCCCACCAGCCGATATCCCCTTTGGCATTGGCCCAGACCACGTTCAGCCCGGGTGCATGGATCTTCGCCGAGGCACCACGGGCCTTGGCGAGGGTGTCGGCGCGGTTGAGCTGGTAAAAGGCCTCGAGGATCGGGTTGCGACTTTCCAGGAAGCCCCACCACATGGCGACCGGCGTCTTGCCGGCACTCGCCCCAAGGGCGTCGTTGACGATCGGGCCGTGGGGCGACTGGCGCAGCACCAGCGTCACCGGTGCCTGGCCCTTGACCGCAATCTGCTGTTCGCTGCGCGTCATGTCTACCCATTGCCCGCGGTACCAGACCTGTTCGGGATTGTCCGGGTTGGTCTTCTCGGCGATCAGGTCCAGGTCGTCGTTCTGGAACATGGTGATGCTCCAGCCGAAATCCTTGTTCATCCCCAGCGTCGCGAAGGGCAACAGTGCCTGGTAATGCCCATAGAGTTCGAAACCCGGCGCTGAGAGATGCGCCTCGTACCACACCGACGGCGCGGAAAAGCGGATGTGCGGGTCGCCCGCCAGCAACGGCTTGCCGCTGTGGGTGCGGCTGCCGGAGACCGCCCAGGCATTGCTGCCTTCGAACTGCGGCAGGCCGTTTTCGGCCAGGGCCTGTTCGCTCAGGCGGGCGAGGGCGTTCAGGCCTTTCCAGTCACTGTCGGCCAGGGGCAAACCGGCCTTGCGACCTTCGGCCAATACGCCTTGGGGCTGCCAGTCCAGGTCGAAAATATTCAGATAGTCGGTGCCCAGTTGATCGCGCACGTAGGTCAGCAGCGGTTCGGTGCGAAAGGCCGCGGCAAAACTGTAGGCCATGTAGCCGGTGACGCTCACGGTGTCCTCGGCAGTGAAGGGACGCTTGGGAATGCCCAGCACGTCGAACTCCACGGGTCGGGCGTGGGTGTCCTGATAGAGATTGATGCCATCCAGATAAGCCTGCATCGCAACCCAGGCCGGCGACTGCGGATCCTGTTCCTTCACATAGGTTGCGGCACGCTCGCGGATGCGCAGGCTGCGCATCAGTTTGTCGGTGTCGAGCAGCTTTGGCCCGAGCACCTGCGCCAGCTCACCACGGGCGAGGCGGCGCATGATCTCCATTTGGAACAGCCGATCCTGGGCGTGGACGTAGCCGAGGGCGCGGTACAGGTCGGTTTCGTTTTCGGCGCGGATATGCGGCACGCCGCGTTCGTCATAGCGCACGGTCACCGAGCCGTGCAGCCCTTGCAACTGCACCGTGCCCTGGCGGGTGGGCTGCTTGCTGTAGAGGTAGCCGCCCGCGACGATGATGGCGGTGACGACCAATGACAGGAAGGCGATGAGGGTGCGTTTCATGGTGATTCCTTGTTGGGTGACAGCGGTTCCATGGCTTCGCTGTTCATGACTTCTTTAACACGTCGGTGCGTACCTGTGCATCGCTCGTCGAAGCGATTTTCCTCAGGCGGTCGAAAGGCTATCGTGGTTCGATGCTGTAATCACGTCGGTCGACATCGAAGAGCAGGGGGATATGAGTCGGCGTGTGTCGCGAGGGCCGGCCACGGGGAGTATCCCTGCGGCCGGCGTTGGAGGGAGGTATCAGTCCTGCTTATCGGGCCGCCACGCGACGCTCGATGGCTTCATCAGGCTGGCCGGGTGGTGGGTGCTGGTTCGTTGGACGGCCCGCCTTGGGGCCGCGCTTCGCCTCGTTCTGCCAGTTGAATGTCGTCGCCAGAGGTTTTTTTAGGCCTCGTTGCCATCCTCTGAGCCCAGTCGGTAGTCAGGTTGAGCCCCGCGATAGCGGTTTGCGGAACGACTTGGGTCAGGCCGCGGGTCACGTGGTAGGTGTTTTCGAGGTCGCGCCGCCAGCCTTCTGGCTGGGTGTGGGGCAGACCGTCTCGGTTTGGGCTTGTAACGTTCTGCAGCGGTACGTTTGCTCGCTTGGTCAGGTCGTCCGTGCCGCTCATCGCCTTGTTTTCGAGCGGCGCCGCCACGCTGTTGGCAAAGAACGGAAGCAGTGTCAGGCCGGAGGAGAAAAAGGTCGTCACGATCTGTTCCATCTTTTCTCGCAACTCCGGATTCTCGTCCACCGCGGCTGCGTCGCCCACCGCTGTACGCATGGCGATCCCTTCGCCTACGCCAACGATCCGGTTGGCGTAGTCGCTGACGTTGGTCATGCTGATCGGGTTGAGTTTTCCTGCCGCTTCGGAAAATGCCTTGGGTACCAGTTCGCTCCAGTTGCGGTTTTCCCTTGTTACCCGGTAGGTAGGAATCTCCTCGTCACCGTGGGTTTGTGCGTATTTCGCCACTGCCTGGCCACCGGCCATGAAGGTGCCGCCCACTGCGGAGGCGGTTGTGCGGGCGAGGATGCCGCCGGCGTTTACCGAGGTGAACTGATCAATGGTATCGCGCACAGCATGGGCGGCCCCAAAGGCGAGGTAGCCGGTGAAATCGCCACTCATGGTGCCAAAATTGTTCGCGTTCTGTTTGAGCTTGAAGTCGTTGCGCTTTTGCTCCTGTGTCAGGTTGAGCGCGTCGCGTCCAGTGTTTTCGACCCGACGCCCGTCCTGCGTGACGACATTCAAGGCCTTGGGATAGACCGACAACGGATCGACCTTTTCCAGGCCTGCACCGATGGTCTTGTCGACAACGACCTGGACGAAGGGGCGGATCCCATCGCTGATCACTTTGTGGGCGGCGCCAAGGACCGTCGAGGTCGCCGCGACATGTTTGCCATAGGAGGCGTCCGCCATTTTTTCATCGATCGACGCCGTGATGGCACCAAAGTGACCCGCTGACGCCACGCCCTGCGGGATCCCCGCACCGGCAAATACCGCCAGGCCCGTTACAAAGCCGGTCTTGGTCTTGAGGTCGGCGACATAGTCCTGGCGTGCGACATTCTTCAGCGCGGTGTCCAGTACCTCGTTTTTCTTCGTCGCCGTCGCCAGTGCGCTTGGCGTGTTCGGCTTGTCGTCGTCGGTCTTCAGCAACTCGCCAAGCTCCTCCTGGACCTCGCGCAACTGGCCCAGTTGATCCTGCGCCCGGTCCCGTTCGGCCTGGGGAAGGCTTTCGTTGCCAGCGGCTTGTTGCGCATGCTCGATTCGGCTTTCCATAAAGGTATTCAAGCGCGTGGGCATGTCTTGTGTCATGGCTTGCATGACACCCTTCGCATAGCCGCGGAAGGCTTTGTGGCTATCTTGCAGCAACTTGCGATCGCCCCCTTCCGGGGTTCTATCGATGACTTCCTGGCACAACGAATGATAGGCGCCGAGGGTATTACCCATGCGGTCGCAGTGTTTGTCCCAGACGGCTTTGAAACCACCGTCTTCTTTCCTGTCGTCCTCGTTCTTGCCCAGGTATTCGTTGAAGTCCTTGACGAATGCTTCGGTTTCTTCGTGGCCCGACAGCATCGGGTGGGGCGTGCCACCCAGTTTGGTCAAGTGCTTCTGTACGTCTTGATAGCTGGTCTCCGGCGCGTAGCCCAATATTCTGCCTTCCAGGGTCATGTGCTCACGTGCATAGCCGATGGGGTCGCTGTCAGGGTTCTTCTTGCCGAGGCTGTTGACCAGTCCTGTCAGGCGCTGCTGCCGGGTCTTGAGTGTTTTCTGAGTCTCATCGGTCGGTTTTCCTTCGAAGTGATAAGGCACGAGGGGATTGGTGGAGGGACGAACCTGCCCGGACAGGCTGGTTCCCACCGGCGTGATCCGATCGTCCTGTTGCTGGCGCAACGCTGCGGAACTGGTGCTTTGTCCTACTGATAAATCAGGCATGTGGTGTTCTCCTAGATTGACAGGGCGTTGTTGAGCCCGGAGCTACGGAGGGTGGGTTTGTGCTGGGTGGTCTTGGCGCTGTCGCTTGGGCTGGCACCGTCGAAGAAGTAGCCGTCTCGCCAAATCAGCGCCATGTCAGCGGCGGCGCCCATCAGACCGAGCAGGCGCTCGGCCGCAAGATCCTCCAGCGGCACGTGGCCGATCAGGATCACTTGCTCGCTGTCGCGGTTGTAGGACAGGGAAGGGCAGAACGCCCCGCTCAACAGGTACAGGTTGGTTTCCAGCAGCCGTTGCAGGACCGCTTCCCGATTCGCCACAGGCAATGGTCCGAAGCTGCAATAGATAAAGACGTCTCCCTCACCCACGCCTGGGGTGTGCTTCAGGGAAAAGTCGACATCCTTGACTGACAGGTTCGCCTGTTCGTAGAACGCTGACGGGGTGGGGATCATCGTGAGTTCGCACAGCTGGTCGATCAGCCTGCAATAGGTGGGTGACGCCATGGTTGACCTCGCATTGTCGCGCCGGCGCCGACGAGCGCCTGCTAGCCCATGGTGAGTGACACCTGCGCCATTTCAGTTCCCGCCCACCGTTGGCGCGTGGAACCGCTGCCCTGTGATCTGCCACCCAATGGCGCCACCTCATTCAAGGTTGACCGCCATGTCCCGTTCACTTGCACGCTCGCCGGCCCTGCGCTTCGCCCCCAAAGGCTTGTCCATGCTTGCCATAGGCACCTTGTTGTACGGCTGTCAGCATCTCGAACCGCAGCTGACCATCGGCGATCCCTTCGCCAACGAGCCCTACCGTTCCCAGTTGCGCTGGCTGGAGCCGGCGCCCACGGACACCCTCGTGCAGATCGACGAGTTGTCGGGACAAAACAACGGCAGCCTGTGGGCGCGCATGCGCCAGGGATTTTCCCTGCAGGCCAGGACCCGGGGCGTGGCGCGTATCGATGAGCAGCGCCGCTGGCTGCTGGAGCGTCCGGCGTTTCTTACCCAGACCGGACGCGCCGGCAGCCGTTACTTGCACTTCATCGTGGGCGAGCTGAGCAAGCGCAATATGCCGCTGGAGCTGGCGCTGTTGCCGGCCATCGAAAGCGGCTTCAACCCGAACGCCCAATCGCCTGCCCAGGCCATGGGCCTCTGGCAGTTCATTCCCGCCACGGGGCGCCGTTACCAATTGCAGCAGCGAGGCGACTATGACGAGCGCCGGGACATTCCATCCTCCACCCGGGCTGCCCTGGATTATCTGTCCTACCTGCATGACTACTTCGACGGCGACTGGCTGCTGGCGCTGGCCGCCTACAATGCCGGCGAAGGGCGCGTTCGCGACGCCATCACGCGCAATCGTGCCCGTGGCCTGGCGACCCGTTACTGGGACCTGTCGTTGCCCGGCGAAACCCAGAACTACGTGCCCCGGTTGCTGGCACTGTCGCAACTGGTGAATTCCCCCGCCGACTATGGCGTGAACCTGGCGCCCATCGCCGACCAGCCGTATTTCCAGATGGTTGCCTTGACGCAGCCCGTGGACCTGGCGCGCCTGGCGACGTTGTCGGGGGTGCATGAGCGCGAGTTGCGCATGCTCAACCCCGCCGGACGCGGCCGGGCCAGTGGGCGGCTGCTGATGCCCATGGAAGCCTCGCGCAGGTTGTTGGCACAACCAGACATGATCGCCAAGGCGGCGCGCCCTCACGTGGCCGGTGGCGAAGAGCCGTTGGTCGCCTCGCCCGATACTGGCACGGCCGAGCCGCAGGTGGCGGAGGTGGCTGCGCCACCAGGGGTGTGAGCCAAGGCCCACCCCCAAGCAGACCGCGCATTGAGTCAGAGGCAGGCCATCGCGACGTTGGCCAGGCCTCGTGCGCGAGGGTCCATCAAGACGTAGGAACCGATGGTGTTACAGGCGAAGCCGAACGCCACGCCGCGCTCAGGATCGGCAAAGCCGATGGTGCCACCGGCGCCCATGTGCCCGAACGCCTCGGCCCCCATGCCGTAGCTGCCGTTCGCCACATGCGGTTGGTTGAGCATGACACCCAGGCCGAAACGCGCAGGGGTCTGCAGGGTCGGGTCGTACCCCGCACTGTGCTCGCGCAACATTTCGTTGAGCAGCGGCGACTCCAATAACCGTCCATCGAGCAGGCCCGCGTAGAACGTCGCCAGGCTGCGGGCATTGCCGTGTCCGTTGGCCGCCGGTTGGGTCATGCGCTTCCAGCCGGCTTCGTTGCTGCGTCCCAGCACCATCGGCGGGTTGGCGAAGGCCAGCGCGCTCATGGCGGTCGGTTCGTTGAGCACGAACTGAAGCACCCGGGCAAAGGCCTCGTCGTCGATCTCGTCCTTGGTGCGTGCCATGTAGGCGCATCGAGCGATGGCTGCATCGTCCAGGCCGAGGTGGAAATCCAGCCCGAGCGGCACCGCCACCCGTTGGCAGATGCTCTGCGCCGGTGTCTGGCCGTCCACCCGGCGCAGCAATTCGCCGAGGATCCAGCCGAACAGTAACGGCGAATAGGTCTGCTGTTCCCCTGCGGCCGCCCATGGATGCTCTTCGGCGATCAGGTCCGTCATGGTGGTCCAGTCGTAGAGGGTTTCCGGTGCCAACGGCGTGCGCAGCGCCGGGAGCCCGGCGCGGTGACAAAGCACTTGGCGCAGGGTGATGGATGCTTTGCCGGCGTTGGCAAAATCGGGCCAGTAATGACAGATCGGCGCGTCCAGCTCCAGGCGTCCTTCGCCTACCAGCTGCATGATCGCCACCGCCGTGAACGGCTTGGTGCAGGAGAACAGATTGAGCAGTGTGTCGCGTTGCCAATGGCTCTGCGGCTCTGGGCCGGCAATGCCGGCCCAGAGGTCGATCACGGTTTCGCCGTCAATCTGGATGCACAAGGCGGCGCCGCGTTCGAAGGGGCTTTGCATCAGCTGGGTAAAAGCTTTTTTGACCGGTTCGAAGCGGGTGTCGCATTGGCCATGGATAGCAAGTGCACGCGTCATGTCAGCTCCACGAAGGGATGGTGTTTTCCCTTGAGTGACCGTGGCGGGGCAAACGGTTCATCGACAGCTAGACGCCCATGTGGAGAGCGAACTTGCTTCCCCAGGGATCTTTTTTGGCGAGCCGTGCCACTCAGGAGCAACGATGCATGCCTTTGGAGAGTGTTCATGGCTTACGAGCGTACCCTGGATTGGAACAGCGACGCGTTTCGCGGCGAAGCTTATCGGCATTTTGCGGCGCTGCGCGAGGCCTCTCCGGTGTTCCTCAGCCAGCCTGAGGGGCAATTGCCGATTTGGTATGTCACCGGCGCCCGGGAAGTCGAGGAGGTGCTGCTCGACAGCGACCGCTTCGCCCGTGACCCGTCACGGATCGACCCACAGTTCGCGGCGATGCTCGGCGG
>Ga0308169_10005486_pt1 | contig 11510 bp, 12 predicted proteins | sample PhyBR1_2_FD_202139 | JGI IMG/M metagenome (GOLD analysis project Ga0308169, IMG submission 202139) | Phyllosphere microbial communities from UC Gill Tract Community Farm, Albany, California, United States - DLSLSB.R1 | ecosystem: Host-associated > Plants > Phyllosphere > Unclassified | place... | reverse complement strand
GGCGGAATCTGAACATGATCCGCAAGCTCATGTATTTAGGTGTTTTTATCTAGTTCAACTTTGTTTCGTGTACCTAAACGTGTACCAATTATTGGATCTCACACCCCGGAACGGCAGGGTAATAATAACGAATGCACGGCGCTAAATCCAAAATAAAATGATTTTAAGGAAAAGTGTTCACACTGTTCATCTTTAGTTTTTATCTCTTAACTTCAATCATTTAGGTAGTGAAGGCTTTGAGGTGGAATGTACACTAGTGTGCACTAAGCGTGATCACTTTTACCAGATATCTCAAACCTGCTTAGCCACTTTATGTGAGTAAAATTTATCTAGGCTGCATTTCAGCAAAGAAATAACTTCGGTATTATGATCACTCAGCTTACAGCTATAGGTTAACTCGCTGTCTAAAACGAAATTGTAATAGTGCATTAACTCTATTTAATAGTATCCGGAATGTACTTAAATGAACATCATTTTTACTGAATAAAATTGAGTTATGCAATAATTCCGTGAGGTAGATAATTAAATATTTTGCAGTGTACATATTCGTTAATGACTCGATTTTTTAACAGTATAAGACAGTGGTTTTTGAGTGCCTCACAACATATTATTTAAAGGAGCATAGTGTGGACAAAAATATTATTAAGAAAATACTTTCTCATAAAGCTAAAAGATTTAAATCCGTATTTGCAGAGGATTCTATTGATCTATACTTTAACAGTGAGCGTAAAACATTTCATGCGGCTGAGTTTGGTCGTTTTAGAGAGAATGTAACTGCTGATTTCCTCAAGGCATTTGTTCCTGGTTATGTAGGCATATCAAGTGGGTTTATCGTGTCGCCCGAAAATAGTATTAGTACGCAGTGTGACATTATTCTCTATGATAAAGAATTAACACCACTTATACAGGATGATAACCTTAGTCAATTTTTTCCAACCGATAGCATTAAAGGAATAGGAGAAGTTAAGTCAAATCTAAGCAAAAGTGCTTTGTTTGAGGCTCTAATCAAACTTTCAAATATCAAAAAAATTAGTTTTGAAATTAGTAAGCAATCAACTGGATTTAACAATAGTCTGTATAACAGAGAGCATTTCTACAATAATGCCTATACATTTTTGTTTTGTAATAAAATCACAGGCGACACCTCAGATTTAGCTAATGAAATAGATGCGTGTTATAACGATAATGATGTTGACCACAAATTTAGGCATAGTTTCATACTATCGATGGATGGTAAAGCCTGTCTTTATAATCATAATGTAATGAATAATTGCGGGTATCCTTCCATAGAACGTGATGGAGTATTAAGTGTAAATGAACCGGTTTATATTAATGAAAACTTTGAAGAAGCAATTAAATCGTTTGTGCAGGTAACCTATACGACGCTGACATTGCAAGGCCGAATGATATTAAATCTTATGGAATATATTGAATAGCCCTGACGGACTCATTAAATAATTTAATTAAATCAACTGTAAAATCTACATTTGGTAATTTAATTGGGGGGGCTATATCATTGGTAAAGTATGATCCTTAAAAAAGCGTTAATGTTTCAGTGCTCCTGCAATCAACAAAGGGCTGCTTTTAGGCTAGCCGTTCAGTCTTCGGGGCTAATGGTACATTAGTAAAGGCGCCCCATTTTGGGCGCCTTTAATGTTAAGTGCGGCGTTTTTTTAGCTCCTTAAAATAAATATCCAAACTATTCACATCTTGTTCAATTTCACTGTAACGAGGGCAATCAACGGATAAACCAGTAGCGTTATCATGTCCATACATGAAAGTGCTACACTTGGACATTGCTGCATTAATAGTTTCATTATCTTCTGAGGTAATGTTGTCTACTATTAGCTTGATACTTTGAGTCTTAACTTCACGAGCAAAACGTTCTACAATTTTTCTTAATAACCATTCTTCAACAAGTCTTTCCCAAGTTTCACGCATTAAGTTATAAGTGTATTTAGCTTTAAACTCATATTCAGGACTGCCAGTATTCTCCAGTTTTTTTAACTCAGGTAACAGGTTTTTAAGAACACCAATTCTTGAAAGTGTATTTTTTGCATCCCAAGGTGGTTCTGAGGAAGTAAATCCTGATGCATCACCATATTTTGCAATTGAGATAATACTTAGTTTTGAACTTACCACTTCACTAGCTTCTTCTAGCATTTTTAAAAATGGCATGTCATGAGTAAATACAATCACTTGTCTGGATAAAGATTCCTCTGCAATACGAACAGAAAACTTCCTTCTCCATTTATGGTCTAAAGAATTAATTGGATCATCAAAAATTATCGCCGATTTTCTGTCATCTACAGTGAGTTCTGCAAGAAAACTAGCTAGAGCAACACATTTTTGCTCACCCTCACTCGCTACTTCGATAATGCTATTTTTCTTACCGGCTAAGTGAAGTTTTAACAATTGCTTTCCTCTAGAACCGCGAGTCTCCGTGCCAATTTCTAGGCCTTTAAATCCTAGCTTTTCAAGTTCATCTCTAAATATATTCTGAATTCGACCTATCGCACCGCTTCTGGCGATTGTGTTAGTAAAAGTTGTGATTGTAGTCGACTGACAAGAAGTATTTAGTTTACTATAAAGACTAAGTTTTTTATGGCGCTCTATTTCAGAAATAATAATTTCTTTAGCAGAGGTGAATAATTTTCTATCTTCCAGATCTTGGATTAGAATCGTTAATTCTGCAACCTGCTTTTCTAGCCCTTCATTGGTTGCAACCTGAGCTTCTTTTTTCTTCAATGAATCAATTTGAGCGCTTATCCAAGTTGCTGCATTAAACTCAACTTCAATCTCAGTAAAGTCTGGAACTTTTGCAATTAAATTATTTTTTATTTTTTCAAGTCTTGAATTAAGATTAATTATGTTCTGTGCATATTCCGGTTTATGTTCTTTGATCATATTCAAAGCATATTCATAAGGCTTTAACTCAAATCTTAATGAGTTTACTTCATTAATCATTTTGTCGAAATTGGATTTCGCCTTTATAGCATCAGTCTGAGTTTGGTTTTTAAGGTAATCATTAAACTTTTTAAGCTTTAGGGCTGTGCTTTCTGATATTGATTGAAGGCATGTCGGACATGGGGCACCTGCAATTGGTGGGAACGATAATTCTGAGTTGTGAGTAATTATAAAAAATTTAATGTGCTCCCACATTTTTTCCCATTCTGGTGAACATATGCCATGCATATTGTGTCCATCAAGGGCTTGAGCTCGAGCAAGCTCAGCTATTCTTTCCTTATCTTTATATTCATTGTAAGCAATCTTAATTGTGTTAAAACCATCTCTATCTAATTTTTTTTTAATGTTCGTAAGGTGGTCAAGCAGTGGCTGTAAAATTTTACAGCGATCACTATAAGATTTACGAATTTGCTCAGGAGTGCTGGTTTTAAGTCTTGTTAACTCAAGTTGATGAGCTGGAATTGAGTCTTCTAATTCTTTGCTAATGCATAGCTCATCAACGTCTTCAACTTTTGTTGTATCAGATAGACTTGAGACAAAAGCTAATACCTTACCATTAGGTCTAAATACAGGCAGGCTGTTAGCTATAGTGTATGGCTTCTTTTCAATGTCACTACAGTTTCTAACAAATTCGCAGGCGAGCATCAGTTGTGATAGCAGCTTAAGAGCTGCGGGTTTGTATTCAATAGTGTCTTCACTAGAAATGTAATGAGCTGCAGATGTGTTATCAAATATACGAATGGATTTTAAGTCTTCGTGAGCATCGGTTGATAATTTCCAGTCGATATCATTTTGATTTTTACCTATTAATATAGAAATTTGAGCAGCAGGCTCCCCTCCTGCACAACCGAAAATATTAGATAATATTCTCGGTGTGCCGCCGCGAGTGAGACAGGCGTTCTTGAGTATTTTGGAATAACTTGACTTACCTGAACCATTGTCGCCATAAACTGCTGTCAATCCTTCTGTAGAAAACTCTAGCAACGAGTTAGATACAAGAGCAGAGACATTATTGACTTTGCTTATGCTTTTTAGGTTAACTGCATTTTTCTCTTCACCAAAACCTGTTAGATTTAAAAGTGTTGTGTAGTGAATGTAATTTTCCGATTGAATTTCAAGGCCGCACTCCATTTTTGCCACCGAAAGAAGAAGATCGAAATCATCTTTTTTAAGCTCACCTTTATCCGCCGCTAATCTGATGGCGTGCAACCACCATAGATTTCGTTTTAAGTTGTTAGCCCATTTTACAACGCTTTCAATAGACATTTTATTCCTCCACTGAACTGTCTTGACTGTATGCATAATTACAATATCAATAGCGAAGTTAATATGGAAATTTTTATCAGCGCAGTATGTGATTTTTGTGGGAGGAAGTCTTCGGGGGCCACACTTGCTAATAGTATCTGCAACCATATTCCTCGAGATTAAATAAAAAAACCGACTTAAGTCGGTTTATGTGGAATGATGTTATCAGGCGCTACTTGCTGGCAGCCAGTCTGCCTCGCTGTCCTCATGTAACGTCAGGTTGGTTTGAATGCCGTTATTCGTCCGGCGCTTGAGTAACACGCGCTCGTACTCTTTCAGGGTCTGTGGCACCGCCTGGCCGAAAGCCGTCAGGCTGAGCGGATGCTGATGTCCTCTCGATTCCATAAATGACAGATACGCATGGTAAAGATAGCGCTTAGGATTTATCGGCCGGATATTCGCGTTACCGATAAACAGTCCGTTAGGCGTGCTCAACGGCATCAAGTAGCCACAGAAATCGACCAGCGGATCTGCCTGCCGTTTAATCTCCAGCGCTTCACCGGATGACTGCTGCGCCTGCAACAGCTCGCGCGCTTCATCGGGTGATGCAAAGCGCTGCATCAAATGACGAACAATGACAGCCAGCTCGGTGCAGATTTTATCCAACAGCAGCGGATCGCGCTCTTTCGCCGGTATGACTTCCGGGAACGTCAGGATTACACGGCGACGCGAAACGCCACCGCTGCGATCGCTAAAACGCATTGGATTGTTGTTCACTGCCAGTATCACCGCCGGGATTTGAGTAGAATAGGGATCGCGATATTTGGGATCGATGGCTACCGCATCGCCGCCGGTAATCGCCTTTATCCCCGCGCCGTCTCCGCTCCATTTCTCCTGATCGGGCAGTATTATCAGCGAGAATCCGACCACGCTGGCGCGTTCGCGCGATGATTCCAGCGTGTCGATGGTGGCAGATGTGGTGTTATCTCGGCCAGCGAGCATCGTGGCGATCGAGGCTAATACGCTTTTCCCGCTTCCACCTGGACCAGTTACCTCCAGGAACATCTGCCAGTCATAGCGGTTTGCCAGCACCATAAATAACGCCGCGAGGATACGCTCCTGCTTATCGTTATTATGCGCGGCTGCCCGCGTTAACCAGCGGTAAAAGTGAGGGGCGTGATCTGCTAGATTTTCGCCGGGACGCGGCGCGGAGTAGTCAACACTGTTGACCGTGCGCAGCCAGTTTTCGCGGCGGTGCGGGCTGAATGTGCCGTTCGTGGTATCAAAAACCCCGTTACGAAAACCAATCAGGCGGCGCGGCGGTTCGCCCATTTGCGGCACCATAAGCTTAAGCGTATCGAGCACGCTGCCGATTCCGGCCGCTGAAAACGGTGCGCGCACCTTCTGAAACAGCGCGGCGATCTCGCGGCGTAGCATCTGCACCGGCATAACCTGCCAAGCGCCGTTATCATAGCGGCAGATTTCCTCGCCTACAGGCGGCACGGCCAGCGCCTGCCCGTAGTGATCGACCAGCAGTTCCGCCTTTTCACTGGCGCTCATTGCTTTAAGGTCTGCCTCGCTTACTGACTCAAATGGGCTTGGCTTATGGGGCTGAGTAAAGGCGGTCAGAAGTGCCTGCGTCGTGATGTCGCCCTGAGCCTGCCAGACGTCATTCCAGTCGCCGGTTTCTGGCGGTAAAGCGGCTTTACCCTTACAGGCTTTTGCAGCTTCATCTGCTTTTAGCTGTCCTGTGCCATTTTCGTCGCGATCGGCGGCAATCAGCATCAGCGTGTCAGGATTGGCTTTACGAAGCTGTGCGGCGAGTGACGGCAGATTATTCGCGCTGAGCGCCACATAAACCGGCTGCCCGGTCAGGCGCTGAACAGTCAGGCCGGTTGCGTAACCCTCGGTGAGCCACAGCGTTTTGCTTTCAGGTTCGCCCGCAAGGTGATAAGCGCCTTTTACCTGTCCGCCGGGCAGGGTGCGCTTGTCGCCAGCTGCGCTGATTAGCTGAACGTTGACGGCATTGCCGGTTTCGTCGGTTAGCGGGACAAGCAGATCACCGGTTACAAAACTGACACCACCACAGCGCAGCTCGGCACCAAGCGTTAACGCATGAGTGCTGTGCAGCCCTTTTGACAATAAGTAGGCGTTATCCGTGCGGCTGACGGCGGCGGCGATCAAATTCTGTGCCCGTGCGGCGGCCTCAGATTGTGCGACGACTTTATCAACTGTGTTCACCGGTACTTTTGATACTGGTGGAAGCGCGCCGAGCATATCGGCGATTTTAAGCGCTGCCTCTTTAGCGCTGACGTCGAGCGCCTTTTCGACCAGATTCAGGCCGTCACCGGCTCCGCATTGATTACAGTGCCACGTCCCGCGACCGTCCTGATTGTCAAAACGGAAGCGATCTTTACCGCCGCAAACCGGGCATGCACCATGTCTGCCGCTGGCGTGAATGCTGATGCCGAGCGCGGGCAGCAGTTGTGGCCAGAATCCGGCGGCCGCTTTTACCGTGTCAGAGACAATGTGTTTCATCTGCTGAATCTCCCTCAGTGCAACGTGGCGCGGCGAGTCGCGGCAAGCTGGCTGCAAAACAGTTCATCCATCATGGTTGCACCAAGACGCGTCAGGCGCGGCGGTGCGGTCAGCAGGTCAGGCTCAACCATGTCGCCCAGCATGGTGCAGGCCATTTCCATTCCGGCTTCCGCGCCGTGGCGGCGCACATAAAACCCTTCTAGCTCAAGCGCTATGGTCATCTGCAGCTCGTCGAGCGTTGCTGAAACTGTGATGCCGAGCGTTTTGCAGGCGTTGAGATAACCCTGTGCCAGCGCACGACGATAAACGGCTGTGCGGACTTCAACGGGTAAGCAGGAATTATTAGCGGTCATCATGGCGAGCCTCCGTGGCAAACATAAGGGATTCACAGGTTTCAACGACTTTACCGAGCTGGTCGGTGAGAAGGGCAACGACCGACGCAAGCGCCGCACCGTCCGGCACGCAGTCATGGGCACTCATGCTGTTAATCGATTCGAACATGTCGAGCACGGTGATTCCGACAGAATGCGCGTGCTGCAAGCGAAGAAAGTCAGCGTGTGGAATGGGGTAGGTGTCGTGATTATTCAGGCGCTGAGAAAGGGTGTTCATGCGATCACCGCCTTTACCGGCACACGGCCAGCAAAACAAAGGACATAGTCGCGAACGAAGTTGGCGCGGGCTGTGCGCTCGTCTTTTGCCGCAAAGCGCAGCATGCAGGGACGGGCAGCGCGATCGGTGCGGCGCACAGCGGCGAAAATAAAGGTGAATTTTGGACAAGAGCAAGTAAGAACCGTTGTCATGATGACAAACTCCTTGAAGTAGCGGTTAACGCCACCACCGGAGTTCTCACGCTCTGGTGGCGACCCGAACGGGGGTGAGAAACCGGCCTTCAAGGAAACCGGCCAGCCCGAAGGCTGCCCCGCCCGGATCACCATTACTCGGATGCAACTACGGCATAAGAACCGCAACGCAAAAGACAGGTGCACGAGGGCATAGACACAAAAAAAGACGCATGGCGCGTCTGGTGTCGCCTTGAAGAAGCTCGGGTTCTCACGCCCGGCTACCGATTTTGCGGCAGCGACAAAACTGTATAACGACAGCTCGCCAGAGAAAAGGCTTTTTTCGTTCATTGCAGCGTTTTCCCTAGCAATCGGTCAGGACTTGATCGGACTGCTGCAGATTTGATCGGAGTTTGCTGTTAGTTCTGCTTTTACTTCGTTTAGAAGAGTCAGCTTTCTTACCCAGCACCGAAATATGGCCGTGCATTCCGCTATTAAAGGCCGGTGAGGCTGCAGGCTTATTACTGACCGCACTTATGAGGCTTTCGGCGATGTGGGCCGCTTCATCTTTGGTCAGAGGAAATGAGCTAATGCCAAAGTTCAACGTGATCATGCTGCACCTCCGGCGCGCTGTGCGATGCGTGACTGCATCCAGCCATCAATTTCAGATGCCAGCCAGGCAACATTTTTACCACCGAGGGAAATCTGCGACGGAAACTGCTCGCGGCTAATTAAGTCATAAATAGTTGATCGGGACAGGCCACAGGTGTTGATCACTTCCGGCAGGCGCATAAAACGATCGCGGGGATAAGAAATCTCACCATTGAAAGGCGTAATTGGGGTTGAAGCGGATGAAGCTGCGTGCATGGTGTTACCTCATAATGAGTCCGGCCGGTGCTGCCCGGTTCTGGGTGTGTCTTTGGGTAACTCCCTATTTTGAGAATATTTTACCTAATGTAAACAACCCCTTGCACGGTGGTTTCTGGCCAAGAGGCGGTTAAAAATTAACCAGTCGGTTAATATAGGTATATATAGGTGTATATAGGTATTTGAGTTCTTCCAGAGCTTTACTTAAGAAGTAATAGCAATTGATTTCGGAAAATTAATAGAAAAAAACTGTTGAATAGGCTTGCCAGAATAAGGCTGGATTTATAAGAGCAGTGAAGACTAGTGAACACTGAGTGAATACTTATCCTAAAACTGTTCACTACTTTACTTGCTGTATTTACTATCTTTTTTATCTTAGTGAACAGTAGTGAATAGTTATATAAGAACTTAAAGTCGTTAAAACATTAATTAGGCAAGATTTTGGGTTTGTTTGCTGAGCGACAGGCGGAAAACAATGAAATGATTCGTCCGTTGGTACACGACAGAATGTCCTCATCCTTTACAGACGATGCGAGACAATGATGAGTACTACAGAAAATAAACCTGCGTCACTGATCCGATTTGAAAGAGCGCGCGCCGAGCACACGGCAAAGATGACTGCTTTTAACGCTGTCGCTGCTGACATCACCCGTTGCGAAAAAGAGCGTCTGGCAGCCATTGAGACGGGCAAGGAAGCCGAAAGTAACTGGCGCACAAATTTTCGTAAGCTGCGCGGTAATCTCACTGAGGAACTTCGTGCCGAACATTCACAGCGCATCGCCAGCCGCGAGCTGGCCGATGAATTTGCGGGATTGCTGAAAGAACTGGAGCTGGATAAGCAGTCTGTCATGTTGAGCTGCTGCACCAGTGGTAAAGAGTACGTAGATTCACACAGCACTGCCTTCACTGAATTTGCGGATTCACACTGGAAATCGGCGATTCGTAACGTCAGCCCTTCATTGCTGTGGGCGATCAAGCTGCGCATCCAGCGCGAAAAAATTTCCTCAACCTTTGTCGGAGACGATCGCGACACAATTCGCGACATCGCCGGGCTTGTAGGGGAAGCTTTGACGCGAGCAGCGGCTGAATTGCCTGAAAGTATTCTTCATGAAGCTCCATTACTGGAGTCCATTGGTGTTCGCCGTCCGGCGCTAACTGGCGTTGATATGGAACTGTATAGTTCACCTTCACGCCGCAATAGACTTAGTGCATCAATTCGTGAACAGCGTGCAAAACTGCAAGAGGGCAATCAGCCATGATGCATTGCCCCTACTGCAAAAGCCCGGCTCATGCGAAATCCAGTCGCTATATGTCCGAGCAGGTAAAAGAGCGTTATCACCAATGTACGAATCTGGATTGCTCCTGCACATTCAAAACGAATGAGAGCATTACGAAAGTCATCACCGCGCCACCGCCGGAACACGTTGAGGAAGTCGTGTCGGTGCCGGTTAAGGAACGGCAGACGTTAGGCCGATACGGCTCAGCATTCCGCAATACTCACTAGCCTTACAGCCGCTGCCCCGACAGCGGCTTATTTGTATCTGCAGTTCGCCGTTTGAAAGCTTTTTTCTGGCAAGCCGGTTTGTAAAGAGCCATGCATGCATAGAGTGCATGAATTTGCATACAAAATTATGCGTCAGCGGGATGAATTGAGGCCATACATGGCGCGGCTCGGGTGGCTTTATGCACCTGCATGAAAATCGGTGCATAAAGCGGGCAGGCGAGGCGGGGATAGCATTGCGCGCTGGCCTATTTGTGCGATTACAGGACGCAAATGGCTTCCTTTCGTGTTGGGCTAACTTTTATAGGTGAAAGTGCCCCACCAACTCATCATTTCTTTGCGCTGCTCGAGATAGGTAGAACGGTTGTAGGCTCGCCTAACTTCGTTTTTATCAGAATGTGCAAGAGCTGACTCAATGACATCAGGGTTAAAGCTGGCTTCGTTGAGTGCCGTACTTGCTATGGAACGAAGACCATGAGCAACCAACTTGCCGCCATAGCCTATGCGCTTTAATGCGGCATTCGCAGTTTGGCTATTCATTGGTTGTTTGGGATCGTTACGGCTTGGAAAAACATATTGCCGGTTAGCGCTTAGAGGCCGCATAACTTCGAGAATTTCCAACGCTTGTTTAGACAAAGGAACGATATGTTCGCGCTTTGCCTTCATGCGTTCTGCTGGAATAACCCAAAGGTTCAAATCGAAGTCGATTTCTGCCCATTCTGTTCCAGAGGCTTCTGACGGTCGCACAAGGGTAAGAAGTTGCCACTCAATTAAACAGCGAGTCGTGATTGAGAGATTGGACATTACTAATGAGCGCATTAGCTTTGGCAGTTCTTCCGGTCGTAATGTTGGCATGTTCTGTTTTTTTGGCCTTTCGAAAGCCATACCAACGCCAGAAGCAGGGTTTGCATCAATTAACCCGGTGTTGACTGCATAAATCATGATCTCGTTGATACGCTGTACCAGGCGGCGAACTGTCTCAAGCGCACCTCGGGCTTTAATCGGTTCAAGCGCTTCGACGATCGTTCTGGCTTTGAGTAGTTGCACAGGGATTTCACCAATAGCGGGGAAGACATCCTTTTCAAGCGATCGCCAAATATCCTTCGCGTAATCCTCGGTGACGCTTTTGCTTTTGAGCTGGAACCATCTTCCGGCTACAACCGAAAAAATACTATCCAGCTCGATTTGGCGTTGCTCTGTCACTTCCTCTTGCTGTTTCTGCGGGTCGATTCCTTGAGCAAGCAGCGACAGGTATTGGTCGCGCATTTGCCTTGCGACAGCGAGCGTCAGGGCAGGGTATGAGCCGAGACTGAGATTTGTGCGGCTGCTGCTATTTGGTCGTTGGTAGCGAAAACGCCACAGCTTTTTACCTGATGTTTTGACGAGCAGAAAAAGTCCGTCGCCATCGTGCAGCGTGAAGTCTTTCTCTTGAGGCTTAGCTTTGAGGATTTCGTTATTGGTGAGGGGGCGTGTCATCCGCGCCATGACTGGTTTCCGTCCATAATTGGTACACGTTTTTGGTACACATTATAACGTGTACCAATTCGTGTACCAATTATCTCTGGATTCAGGCGGATCGTCTCGGAAGGTTAGAGACACAAAAAAGCCCGCAG
>Ga0308169_10005485_pt1 | contig 11511 bp, 7 predicted proteins | sample PhyBR1_2_FD_202139 | JGI IMG/M metagenome (GOLD analysis project Ga0308169, IMG submission 202139) | Phyllosphere microbial communities from UC Gill Tract Community Farm, Albany, California, United States - DLSLSB.R1 | ecosystem: Host-associated > Plants > Phyllosphere > Unclassified | place... | reverse complement strand
ACTGGGTCGTGAAGGCACCCGCCGGCAAGACAGTCGAATGGGACGCGGTCGTGACCGAAGAGGCACAGGACAGATTGATCGCCTGGACGTCCGAGCCTGGTGCCGATGTCGCGAACAGCGGCCGGGTCGAGTTCCGCGATGCCGGCGCGCGCGGCACGGTCGTCACGGCGACCATCGCCTATGATCCGCCGGGCGGCGTGATCGGCAAGCTGATTGCCAAGATGTTCCAGCGCGAACCCGCGATCCAGGCACGCCGCGACCTGCGTCGTTTCAAGCAATTGATGGAAACCGGCGAGATCGCGACCGCCGCGATGAACCGCAAGCAGCATGAAGAGGAACTCGCCTGATGCGCGCTTTGGCATGGCACGGTAAGCACGACGTTCGCGTCGATACCGTCGACGATCCCCAGATCGTCAACCCGCGCGATTGCATCATCAAGGTCACCGCGACCGCGATCTGCGGCTCCGACCTGCATCTGTACGACGGTTATATCCCGACGATGCAGGCGGGCGACATCCTCGGCCACGAATTCATGGGCGAAGTCGTCGAGATCGGCGCGAAGTCGACGCTGAAGAAGGGCCAGAAGGTCGTCGTGCCGTTCACGATAGCGTGCGGCAGCTGTTATCATTGCGGCAAACATCAATATTCGGCGTGCGACAACGGCCTCCCGGCCGACAACCAGGATATCGCGCAGGAACTCTACGGCCAGCCGATGTCGGGCCTGTTCGGTTACAGCCACATGACCGGCGGCTATGCCGGCGGACAAGCGGAATACGTCCGCGTGCCATTCAGCGATGTCGGTCCGATCGTCATTCCCGACGGCGTCGAAGACGAGAAGGTGCTGTTCCTCTCGGACATCCTGCCGACCGGCTGGATGGCGGCGGAGAATGCGCAGATCGAGCCTGGCGACACCGTCGCGGTGTGGGGCTGCGGTCCGGTCGGGCTGTTCGCGGTGCAGTCGGCGTTCCTGATGGGGGCCGAACGAGTCATCGCGATCGACCATTTCCCGCACCGCCTGGAACTCGCCAAGAAGTTCGGCGCCGAGACGATCAACTACGAGGAAAGCGCGGTCTACGAGGCGCTGATGGTGATGACCGGTGGGATCGGTCCCGATGCGGTGATCGACAGCGTCGGGCTGGAGGCACATGGCTTCTTCGTCGACAACGTGCTCGACCAGATCAAGGCGTCGACCTTCCTCGGTACCGACCGTGCGCATTCGATCCGCCAGGCGATCATCGCGTGTCGCAAAGGCGGGCGGGTGTCGATGCCGGCGGTCTATGGCGGGTTCATCGACAAGTTCCCGCTCGGTGCGCTGATGGAGAAGGGGCTGACGCTCAAGACCGGCCAGACGCACGTCCAGCACTACATGCCCGCGCTGCTCAACGCGATCATGGAGGGCAAGATCGACACGACCTTCCTGATCTCGCACCGGATGGATCTGGAGGACGCGCCCAAGGGCTACGACATGTTCAAGAACAACCAGAACGAAGTGACCAAGGTCGTGCTCAAGCCCGGCTTCAACTGACTTTGCTCCCCTCCCTGAAAGGGAGGGGCTGGGGGTGGGTTGGCTCGTAGGTAAATCGCAGCCCTCACCCCGAACCGACCCACCCCTGCCCCTCCCTTCCAGGGAGGGGTGAAGAAGGAACACGACATGGCCGATAAATTCGCGATCATCACCGGGGCCTCGACGGGCATCGGTTTCGAACTTGCCACGCTCGCGGCGAAGGACGGCTACGACATCCTGGTCGTCGCCAACGAAGCGCTGATCCAGTCCGCTGCCGCCGACTTCAAGCAATTCGGCACCGAGGTCGCCGCGGTCGAGGCGGACCTGTCGACGATCGAGGGCGTTGATGCGCTGCTTGCCGCGACCAACGGGCGGAAGGTCGATGTGCTGTGCGCCAACGCCGGACACGGTCTCGGCCACGGTTTCCTTGACCAGACAGTCGACGACTGGCGCAACGTGATCGATACAAACATCACCGGCACGCTGTACCTTCTTCAGAAGGTGATGCCGGCGATGGTCGCGCGTAATGACGGCAAGGTGCTCGTGACCGGGTCGGTCGCAGGCTACATCCCCGGCGCGTTCCAGGCGGTCTACAATGGCTCGAAGGCGTTTATCGACAGCTTCACCGAGGCACTGCGCAACGAGATCAAGGACGCGGATGGCGTCACGCTGACGACGCTGATGCCGGGGCCGGTCGATACCGAATTCTTTGACCGTGCCGACATGAACGACACGTCAGTGGGCACAGATCCGAACAAGCGGGATCCGGCCGATGTCGCCAAGGACGGCTGGGATGCGCTGATGAGCGGGAAGGCGTCGGTCTTCTCGGGTTTTATGACGAAGGTCCAGGGTGTGCTCGCCAACGTCGTCCCCGGTTCGGTACTTGCCGAACAGCATCGGAAGATGGCCGAGCCCGGTAGTGCCAAGGACTGATTGGCGGCAAAGCTCGGGGTGCCCAGCCTCGATAGGATTGGGCACCCCGACGATGATGGGGAAATTACAGATGGCGGCACCGTTGACGGCTCGGCGATCGGTCGTCGTCATCAGCGACTGGGTCGATGGGCGGCATCCCGGACACGACCGCCCGTCACCCGCCGTGCTGCCAGCACACGCAGTCGATTCGGCCAGCCAGCCGTGGATCGGCGATCTCGTCCCCACTGACGTGACGGGCGGGTATCTGGAGCGGTTACCGCTAGCGCTGGTCGCCGCGGGTATCGTCGATCAGGCCGAAATCTGGCATCATTGGCGCGGCGCGGACGAGCCTCCATTCCGCAGGGACAACGCGGTTCTGGCACGTCGCGCCTTCCGGATCGACGACGAGCGCGCGCCCTTCGCATCGTCGCAAATGATCGCGTTCGTCGAGGCATTCGGCGCGCCGCATATCCTCGTCGTATTTGGCTTGGGCGTCGCGCCCGACCTGCTCGAACTCTGCGCGAACAGCATCATCCTCTACAATTCGATCGACGCGCCGTCGCTGCGCGTACCGCCCGAAGTCAGCGAGCATTTCGATCTCGTCATTACCGGCGCGCAGTGGCAGTCGGACGAAGTCGAGGCACGCCACCCCGGCATGTGCACCGCGATCCTGCCGGTCGGGCCTGAGTTCGCCGCGATCGACCAGTTCCGTCCGCTCGGCACACCCAAGGATTTCGACCTGATCTACGTCGCCGCAGCGCAGCCGTACAAGCGCCACGACATCCTATTCGATGCGCTCGCGCAGCTTCCGCGCGACATCCGCGCGCTTTGCGTGTTCGGATACGGCGAGAATGCCGACGCACTCCGCCACCGCGCGCAAGAGCAGAACCTCGCGATCGAGTTCGTCGGACCGCCGGGCGTGCCTATCGAAGAGGTCAATCGCTTGATGAACCGCGCCAAGTTCGGCGTGGTCTGCGGCATCGACGACGGCGCACCCGCGATCCTCACCGAATACATGCTCGCCGGCCTGCCGGTACTCGCCAATGCGGAATTACGCTGCGGATTGCAGTTCATTATGCCCGAGACCGGCATGACCGCTTCGACGACCGGGTTTGCCGATGCGATCCTTACAATGCGTGAAACCTACGCCGAATTCCGGCCCCGCGACGCCGTATTGGAACGTTGGACTTGGCAGCATAGCGTTGTGCGTTTGGGTGCGATTATCCAGCAAATACATGATGCAAAGCAATTACATTTGCATAGTCAGGTCTGAGGCGTGGGCTTAGGTTCGATCGACAACGCGGATAACCGCGGATTTGCGGATTGGAAGAGCGTGCACGGTACCGGACCTATTCTCACGCCCTCGAAGTCCGACGATGCCGCCCCGCCGCCGCTGATCTGCTTCTCGCACCTCCGCTGGGATTTCGTCACGCAGCGCCCTCAGCATCTGATGAAGCGGTTCGCGCAGGCCCAGAGCGTGTTCGTTTGGGAAGAACACATCCCCTGCGACCACCCGCTGCCGTTCCTCGAACACCACCCCTTCCCCGCCGATAACGTGATCGCGTTGCGCCCGCGCCTCCCGCATTGGTGGAATGCCGAGCAGATCGAGGCGGGCTTGCGGCAACTGCTCGACATGCTGGTCGCGACGAGCGTTCGCGCAAAGCCCGTCCTCTGGTTCTACACGCCAATGATGCTCCCATTCGCCGAGCATCTCGACGCCGCCGCGGTCGTCTACGACTGCATGGACGAACTGTCCGCGTTCCGCTTCGCCGACCCCGCGCTGCTCGACCGCGAAGCTCGCTTGCTCGCGCGTGCCGACCTCGTCTTCACTGGCGGCTACAGCCTCTACGAAGCCAAGCGCGGCCGTCACTGCGACGTCCACGCCTTCCCCTCGGCGGTCGACGTCGCGCACTTCACCCAAGCGCGGACCGGCAACATCGAACCAGAGGACCAGCGCCACATCCCCGGCCCGAAGCTCGGCTTTTTCGGCGTCATCGACGAACGCATCGACCTCGCGCTGATCGACGCCGTTGCCGCCGCGCGGCCTGACTGGTCATTCATCATGATCGGTCCGGTCGTGAAGATCGACCCCGCGCACCTGCCACGCCGCGCTAACATCCACTGGCTTGGCGGGCGCGGCTACGACGAACTCCCGGCGTATCTTTCCGGCTGGGACGTCGCGCTGATGCCGTTCGCGATCAACACTGCGACACGCTTCATCAGCCCGACCAAGACGCCCGAATATCTCGCCGGTGGCCTGCCGGTCGTCTCGACGCCGATCGTCGACGTGATCCGCCACTACGGTGACGCAGCGGCCGTCTCGATCGCCGCCGACGCGCCCGCGTTCGTCACCGCCTGCGAGACCGCGCTAGCCCTCCCCCGCGAAGGCGCCTGGCGCGACGAAGCCGATCGCCTGCTCGCCACGCAATCCTGGGACCGCACGCAAACCGCCATGGCAAACGAGATCGACCGCATCCTCCAGGCGAAACGAACCTTCCGCCCGCCTGCGAAGCGCGAACGCTACGACACGCTGATCGTCGGCGCAGGGTTTGCCGGCGCGGTCATGGCCGAGCGGCTTGCGAACGACAGCGGCCAGCGCGTGCTGGTCGTCGATCGCCGCCCGCACATCGGCGGAAACGCGTATGACGAACACGACGCGGCCGGCGTGCTGATTCACCGCTACGGCCCGCACATCTTCCACACCAATTCCGCGGACGTGTTCGACTATCTGTCGCGCTTCACCGCATGGCGCCCGTACGAACACCGCGTGCTTGCCAGCGTCGACGACAAGCTCGTGCCCATGCCGATCAACCGCACCACGCTCAACGTACTCTACGGCTTGTCCCTCAAAGATGACGCCGAAGCCGCCGCCTTCCTCGCCAGCCGCGCGGAATCGGTCGAGGACATCCGCACATCGGAAGACGTCGTCGTCGCGGCAGTCGGGCGCGATCTCTACGAGACGTTCTTCCGCGGCTACACGCGGAAGCAATGGGGCCTCGACCCGTCCGAACTCGACCGCGCCGTCACCGCGCGCGTGCCGACGCGTAACTCGACCGACGACCGCTATTTCACCGATAAATTCCAGGCGATGCCCGCGAACGGCTACACCCGGATGTTCGAGGCGATGCTCGATCACCCCGGCATCACGCTCGATCTCGGGGTGGAATATCGCGACGTGATCGACCGCGTCGACGTCGACCACATCGTCTTCACCGGCCCGATCGACGAGTATTTCGACTTCCGCTTCGGCAAGCTGCCGTATCGCAGCCTCCAGTTCCGCCACGAGACGCACGACGTCGCGCAGTTCCAGCCAGTCGCGGTCGTCAACTATCCCGACGAAGCCGTGCCGCAGACGCGCATCACCGAATACAAACACCTGACCGGCCAGTGCCACGCGAAGACCAGCATCAGCTACGAATTCCCGAGCGCGGAGGGCGACCCGTATTACCCGATCCCTCGCCCCGAAAACCAGGCGCTGTTCAAACGGTACGAGGCGCTCGCCGATGCGGAGGAAGGCGTGACCTTCGTCGGCCGGCTCGCGACGTATCGCTACTACAATATGGACCAGGTCGTGGGGCAGGCGCTCGCCACCTATCGCCGCATGGTCGCCAAGTCCGCGGTCCTCGAAACCCCCGTGATGGCCGCCGAATGACCCGTATCTGCCTGCTGACCGACAGCCTCGCCCCGTCGGGCGTCGGCGCACACATGATGACGCTCGCCGAAGGGTTGGGCGGAGACGAGATCGTCGTCGCCGCGCGGCGCGGCACCGGCCTGCTCGAACAGGCCGCCGCCAAGGGCTACGCGGTCAAGGCGCTCGACGACGATGCAGGCCTCGCAGGCTGGTTCGACCGAGCGGCGCCCGACATCGTCCACGTCCATGCCGGCATCGGCTGGGAGGGCCACGCCGCAGTCCGCGCCGCGCACGCCGCCGGTGTGCCGGTGATCCGCACCGAACACCTCCCCTATCTCCTCACCGACTCCGCCCAGCGCGACGAGCACCGCGACACCTCGGCCGCGCTCGCACGCCTGATCTGCGTCTCGGACGCGGTCGGCGACAGCCACCGCGCAGCCGGCGTCGATCCGGCACTCGTCGCAACGATCCACAACGGCGTGGGCGCGCACAAACCCTCGCGCTCCCGCGATGCCCTCCGCAGCGAATGGGGCGTCGGCAATGCTCCCGTCCTGCTAATGGTCGCGCGCTTCGCCGAGCAAAAGGGCCACGCGCTCCTGCTCGAGGCGCTGCCCGCAATTCGTGCCGCCCACCCGGACGTGATCGTGCTGCTCGCCGGCGAAGGTCCCCTTCTCACGCAAACCGCGCGAGCCATCGCCGCGAAGGGCCTGGCCGGCACCGTCCGCATGCTCGGCCCCCGCAGCGACGTCGCCGACCTGATGACGTTCGCCGACCTGCTCGTCCTTCCCTCCTCGTTCGAAGGCCTGCCGCTGGTCGCGCTCGAAGCGATGGCCGCCGGCCTCCCCGTCGTCGCGACCGTCGCACCCGGCAATGCCGAAGCGATCGAGGACGGCGTCACCGGTCGCCTCACCGCCGCAGACCCGGCCAGCTTCGCCGATGCGGTCATCACGATGCTAGCCGACCGCGACCGCCTCAAAACAATGGCCAGCGCCGCGATCGAACGCCAGCAGGACTTATTCTCGGCCGATCGCATGATCGCCGACACGCGCGCCATCTACGCCGCGGTGCAAGACCAGAACACAAAGGAAGACGGCGTGGAGCGCACACGGATCGGGTTCATCGGCGCGGGCGGCATCGCCAATCGCCATTTCGGCGTGCTGGAGCAGTTCGACGACGTCGCGATCGTCGCGGTCGCCGACGTCGACATGGCCCGCGCGACCGAGGCGGCCGCCCGCTTCGGCGCGCGCGCCTTCGACGATGCGTCCGCGATGCTGGCCGCCGTCCAACTCGACGCGCTCTACATCTGCGTGCCCCCGTTCGCGCACGGCGAGCCCGAACGCCTGGCAATCGAGCACAAGCTCCCGTTCTTCGTCGAGAAGCCCGTCGCGCTCGACCTTGGCACCGCGGAGGACGTCGCAGCCGCAGTCGACCGGCTCGGCCTGGTCACCGCAGTCGGCTATCACTGGCGTTATCTCGACACCGTCGACGAGGTGAAGGCGCTGCTCTCCGCCACCCCCGCCCGCCTCCTGTCCGGCTACTGGCTCGACTCTACGCCACCACCGCGCTGGTGGTGGAAGAAGGACGCATCGGGCGGCCAGATGCTCGAACAGACGACGCATCTCGTCGATCTCGCGCGCTACCTCGTCGGCGACGTCGTCCGCGTCTACGGCCAGTCGGGCCATGTCGACCGCGCCGCCTTCCCCGGCCTCGACGTCGCCACGACCAGCACCGCGATGCTCACCTTCGCCAGCGGCGCGATCGCCAATTTCGCGTCGACCTGCCTGCTCAACTGGAACCACCGCGTCGGCCTGCACCTGTTCGGCGAAGGCCTCGCGATCGAACTCACCGACCGCGACGTGATGATCGACATCGGCCGCGGCCGCCCGGTCCGCGGCACCGGCAGCGATCCGGTCGTGCTGGAGGATCGCGACTTCATCGACGCGGTCCGCGGCGGCGAGAACCGCATCCGCTGCCCCTACCCCGCCGCGCTTGAAACGCTCCGCCTCGCGCTGGCGATCGAACGCTCCGCCGTCGAAGGCCGCGCGATCGACGTCCGCGAGCGCGAGGTGGCCCATGTCTGAGTGGCGCCACGTCCGCTCGCTCGGCGTCGAACGTCCCGGCCAAGCCTATTTCTTCGGCTATGACGAGGCACCTCCGGGTGACGGTCAGGTCCGGCTCGACCTGCTCTACACCGGGTTTTCCGCCGGGACCGAACTCACCTTCGTCAAGAACAGCAACCCGTATCTGCACTCGCGCTGGGACGCAGGCCGCGGCGTGTTCGTTCCCGGCGAGCCGAGCGCGCACTATCCGGTGCCGTTCCTCGGCTACATGGAATGCGCACGCGTCAGCGACAGCCGGGTCGATGATTTCGCCAACGGTGACATCGTCGGCACGGTGTTCGGGCACAAGACAGGCCATACCGCGGACCCGTTCAACGACCTGCTGACCAAGCTTCCGCCCGAACTCGATCCGATCCTCGGCATCTATATCGGCCAGATGGGTCCGATCGCCGCGAACGGCATTCTTCACGCGGACGCCGAACTACTCGGCCCCAACGTCGTCAACCTCGGCGACGGCATCCGAGGCCGCCCCGCTTTGGTGATCGGCGCAGGCATCGTCGGCATGCTGACCGCGCTGTTCGCCCAGGCCGCGGGCGCGAGCGAAGTCGTGATCGCCGACCCGTCCCCCTTCCGCCGCCTGCGCGCCGAATGCCTCGGCATCACCGCGATGACCGAGGATCAGGCCTGGGCGTACGCCAAGGCACGCTGGCTCCACGGCGGCGACGATCGCGGTGCGGACGTCGTGTTCCAGACCCGCGCCGACGCCGCCAGCCTCCACGCCGCGATGCGCGCGCTGAGGCCGCAGGGCACGGTGATCGACCTCGCCTTCTACCAGGGCGGCGCCGACCGGCTCCGGCTCGGCGAGGAATTCCACCATAACGGCCTCAACCTCCGCTGCGCCCAGATCAACCGCGTCCCCCGTGGCCTCGGCTTCCAGTGGGACCGCCGCCGCCTCGCGAACGAGACGGTGAAGCTCCTCCTCGCCCGCGGCCCCGAGATCCGCGCGCAGCTTATCACGCATGTCGTACCCTATGACGACGCCCCCGCCTTCATCGCGCGGCTGGTCGGTGAGCGGCCCGAATTCCTCCAGATCGTCTTCAAGGTCGGCGATTGAGTACCGCACTCACTGCCGACGCCCGACCGATCCGCATCCTGTTCGTCTTCGCCTGGCTCGTCGTCGGCGGCGAGGAAACGGAGGTGCGCCTGCTCGCCCAGGCGCTCGACCCGACCCGCTACCGGATCGAGGTCGTCGCCTGTTTCCGAAAAGACGGCATGCCCGAGCAGACTCACGCGCAATTGGAAGCGATCGGCGTCGCCGTCGACCGCACGCCCTACGCGCTCGGCTTCGACGAGACCGTCGCCTACCTCGCGAGCAAACTGCCCGCGTACGACATCGTCGTCTCGTGCCAGAACGTCGCCGACATCTATCCCGCGCTCGAACGCATGCACCTCCGCCCGCCGCTGATCGAGCATGGCGGCCTCGTCTCCGAAGCGCTCGCCGGCCCCAAGCATTTCACCGCGCGCTATGTCGGCGTCTGCGCCTCGATCCGCGACGCCGCCGCGAGCCGCATGCCCGGCCGCGAACACCACGCGATCGAGATCCCGTCGATGGTCGACACGCGCGCCTTCGACCCCGTGCGCCGCGCCCCCATCCGTGCGACGCTAGGGATTGCCGAAGACGTACCTTTGATCGGCTGGCTAGGCCGGCTCGACCCGAAGAAACGCGTCGAGGACTTCATCGAAGCCGCCGCGCTCGTCCACGCCCGCCACCCCCGGGCGCGTTTTGTCATCATCGGCGGACCGGACGCCTTCATCCCCGAATACGCCGCCGCGCTCCGCAACCGCGCGCACGCGCTCGGCCTCGACACCGCGCTGACCTTCCTCGGCGATCGCGACGACGTGCCCGACCTGCTCGCCGCACTCGACATCTTCGTCTGGCTCTCCCGCGGTGAAGGCATGCCGCACGTGATCGCCGAAGCCGGCGCCGCACGCCTCCCCGTCATAGCAACGCGCGACAACGGTTCCGAACAACAGATCGTCGATGGGGTCAGCGGTCTGTTCGTCCCCCACGAAGACCCGCCCTCAGTTGCCGCCGCGATCACCAAACTGCTCGAAAACCCGGCGCTCCGGACCCGCCTCGCCACCGCCCTCCGTGCCAAGGTCGACAGCGAGTACGCCGTCGCCGCCGTCGTCCGCCGCTGGGAAGCCCTGTTCGCCGAAGTCCTGTCCGACCGACCGCCCCTAACTCGACCAACCGGCCTGTTCCGAAGCTTCCTGCAAGGCGGCTTCGAATCCTCCACCCACCGCCGCGCGCACGACCGCAAACGCGTCGACGTCATCGCCGCCAGCCATCACGACACCCTCGCCGCGCATGACTACAATGAACTCGCCAAGCTCGGCATCCTGACGGTTCGCGACGGCCTGCGCTGGCATCTGATCGAGCGCGAACCCGGCCGCTACGACTGGTCCAGCCTCGACCGGCAACTGGAGACCGCCAAGGCGATCGGCACCGAAGTCATCTGGGATCTGCTCCATTACGGCTGGCCCGACGACATCGACATCTGGACGCCCAGCTTCGTCACGCGCTTTGCAGCCTTCGCCGCCGCTGCCGCGCGCCATATCGGCCCGGCCGCACCCGGCGAGACCCGCTTCTACGCCCCCGTCAACGAAATCTCGTTCTTCGCCTGGGGCGGCGGCGACGCAGCCTATCTCAACCCGTTCGCCCGGGGCCGCGGCTACGAACTCAAGGTCCAACTCGCGCGCGCCTCGATCGCCGCGATGGAGGCGATCCTCGCGGTCGACCCTGCCACAAGGTTCGTCCACGCCGACCCGGTCATCAACGTCATCACCGACCCCTCTCGCCCGCACGACGCCCCCGCCGCCGAAGGCCACCGCCACGCGCAATACCAGGCTTGGGACATGATCGCAGGCAAAGCCTGGCCCCAGATCGGCGGCCACTCAGCGCTGCTCGATATCGTCGGTGTCAATTTCTACCACAACAACCAGTGGATTCACGGCGGCCCTCCGCTGTCGTACGATCATCCCCTCAGCCGCCCGCTCCACGCGATCCTCGCCGACGCCTACGCCCGCTACGGCCGCCCGATCTTCATCGCGGAGACAGGCATCGAAGGCAGCGCGCGTCCCGCCTGGCTCCGCATGATCCTGCACGAGGTGAAGATCGCCCAATCGCTCGGCGTGCCAATCGAGGGCGTTTGCCTCTACCCGATCCTCGACCACCCCGGCTGGGACGACGACCGCTACTGCCCCAACGGCCTCCTCGCCTGCTCGCCGATCGTGAGCGACCGTATCGCCCATGCCGCCCTCGCAGACGTCATTCGGACTTGGTCACGTGACGTGTGAGCGAGACAAAATCTATTTGCCTCGCAACGCTGTCCGAAAGCGGC
>Ga0308169_10005484_pt1 | contig 11512 bp, 10 predicted proteins | sample PhyBR1_2_FD_202139 | JGI IMG/M metagenome (GOLD analysis project Ga0308169, IMG submission 202139) | Phyllosphere microbial communities from UC Gill Tract Community Farm, Albany, California, United States - DLSLSB.R1 | ecosystem: Host-associated > Plants > Phyllosphere > Unclassified | place... | reverse complement strand
TTATGAACCCGGTCAACTGGCGTTGATGCGGTTCCTCATCGCCTCGGTGTTCATGGCCTTCGTTGCAATGGTGAAGGGCATTTCCCGCCCGCGTCCCAAGGACCTGCCGATGCTGGCTATCTTGGGCCTGTTCGCCGTGAGCCTGCACCACATCGCCCTCAATTACGGTCAGCGGGGCGTCAGTGCCGGTGCGGCCAGTGTGCTGGCCCAGTCCACGCCTTTGTTCAGCACGCTGCTGGCGCATTTTGTCTTCAAGGACAGAGTCGGCGGTTGGCAATGGGCCTGCGTACTGTGTGGTTTGCTGGGCGCTGGCGTGGTCGTCGCGGGGGATCGGGGCTTGGGTGAGGTGGATATCCATGGGGTGTTGATCCTGTTGGCGGCGCTGTCCTGGAGCGTGTATTTCGCTTTGCACAAGCACCACTCCCATCGCTACGACGGGTTGACCATGGTTTGCTACACCGTCTGGTCGGGCACGATCCTGTTGTTGGTCTTCGCGCCGGGGCTGTTGGGCGCGGCGCGACAGGCTTCGGTTTCGGTGAATCTGGGCGTGCTGATCCTGGGGGTTTTCCCCAGTGCGTTGGCGTATCTCGCCTGGGCATATGTGCTGGCACACAGCAACGTGAGCCGGGCGTCCCTGGCGCTTTACCTGATACCGCCCACCGCGATGGTGATGGCCTCATGGGTCCTTGAGGAACGTCCGTCGAGGATGGTCATGGTTGGGGCAGTGGTGGTGTTGATGAGCGTGCTTGCGTTGAATTTCGAGCCGGCGAAGGGGGCAAAAGCCAGCTGATTCGTTAAGCGCCAAGCTTATTTCTTTACCTGATAATCCTGCCCCCAAACGCGCACAGTATTGATTTTCTCGTTCAACCCTTCGAACACGAACTTCTGCCGCACGGCCGTCTTCGGCGGGATGGTGATTTCATCAGGGTTTTCAAACCCTGCCAGCCGGTTGGCGTAACCCGCCTGGTCGATGGCGAGCAAGGCGCCCGTCTGGCCGAGGTTGATCAGGCGCAGTTGCGTGTCGGTGCTGTTCTTGAAGCCGAGGGTGATGCTGAACGTGTCATCAACGGGTTCCAGCTTCAGGACTTCGATGGCGACGCGGTCTTTCAGTTGCTCGTTGGAGGAAATGATCGCGGCGCCATCGGTGCCCTGGACCGACTCGCGGCCGTCGAGCACGCCTTCACTGACGCCGCCCAGCAGGTTCTTGCCGGCGGTGATGAACGTCGAGACGGCGGCCTTGGTGGAATCCTTGATGAGGCTGCCGTCCGTTGGCTCACCTTCGGCCAGGCACAGCGAGCTGAGCAGGAGGCTGGAGACGAATAGGGTGGAGCGTGACGGCAGAAAGGTCATACCTGGATCCTTGAGGGTGGCCTGCAATATCGCCCATCAGCAGGGCGAACGGCATCATAGCCGTGATCGGCGACCACTTGCTATGAGCCGCCGGCATCCTTGAGTTTTTCCGACATCTTGACCAGCGTCGCCAGCGAATCGGCGTTCATCTTGCGCATCAACGACCCGCGCCGCACCTTCACGGTCACCTCGCTCAAACCCAACTGGGCGGCAACCTGTTTGTTCAACAGACCCGAGACGACCAGGGCCATCACCTCACGCTCGCCGTCAGTGAGCGCGTCATGACGGCATTTCAATTCATTCATCAGCGCCGCCGCCTTGCGTCTCTCCCGGTCATGGTCCAGGCCCTGGCCGATGGCATCGAGCAGGTCCTGTTCGCGGAACGGCTTGGTCAAGAACTCCAGTGCCCCGGCTTTCATGGCTTTGACCGACATGGGAATGTCGCCATGGGCAGTGATGAATACAACGGGAATCTGAATGTCCAGGTGGGTCATTTGCTGCTGGAAATCCAGGCCGCTGAGGCCCGGCATGCGCACATCAAGGATCAGGCACGCGGGGGCGTCCGGGCGCGTAGCGTCCATGAACTCGCGGGCCGAACCGAACGCCATGCTCGCCAGGCCCACAGAAGCCAGCAGGTCTTGCAGTGATGCGCGCACCGAGCTGTCATCGTCGACGATGTAGATCATCGCTTCGGCAGGGCTCTGAACCTCGGTTTTATTCATCGGGCTCCCGTGTAACGGCCGGCAGGGTGAAGTGGAAGGTCGAGCCGGATCGCGGATCGCTTGAGGCCCAGATACGCCCGTCGTGGGCTTCGATGATGGAACGGCTGATCGCCAGGCCCATGCCCATGCCGTCCTGTTTGGTGCTGTAGAAAGCATCGAACACCCGCTCACGGTCGCCGGCGGACAAACCGCCGCCCTGGTCCGACACTGAAAACAGCAATCGATCAGGTGATTCGAGCGCGACTTGCACCGTCAGTACGCGGCGCTCGATATCGACCTGGCGCATGGCGTCGACCGAGTTCATCGCCAGGTTGAGCAGCACCTGCTGGATCTGTACTTCATCCGCCAGCACCGGCGGCAACCCGTCCTCGACCTGAACGTGCAATGTGATGTCCTGCTCGTTCAGTTCCCCCGCCAGCAATCGCAGTGCGGCATTGACCGTGTCAGCCACGTTCAGCCATTGCTTGGTGGGTGCCTGATGCCTGGCCATGCCGCGCAATCGGGCGATGATTTCGCTGGCGCGGTGGGTGTCGGCTACGATCCGCTCCACCGCTTGGCGGGCCTTGGGCAGGTTCGGTGGTTCGGTGGCCATCCAGCGCAGGCAGGCTCCGCCGCTGGTGGCCACCGCAGCCAGTGGCTGGTTGACTTCGTGGGCAATGGAAGCGGCGAGCTCGCCCAGCATGTTGATCCGGGTGATGTGGGCCAGGTGCGCGCGGGTTTGATGCACGGTGCGGATGGCGGTCGACAGACGCAGTGCCAGATAAGTCGTTCCAGCGATGGCCGCGAGGCTGATCAACACATTGATCAGCCCGGCTTCGGTGTCGCCGAAACGCGTGAATCGATAGCTCAGGATCGTCAAGAGCATGCAGATGGCCGAGACGCCGGCCACCGCCCGTGCGGGCAGGATCCTCACGGCGATCAGCACCACCACGATCTGGAACACCCCCACCGCGATTTCCAGATCGGTAACGGTGTCTATCGCGGCGATGCCCAGGGCAAGCCCCAGCAAAAGCGCTACACGGAGCGCCAACGGGGTGCTCCTCATCGAATCTTCATCCGCATCGCTCCAACGCCAGGCCCTCGATCCAAGCAGTCTATACCGGGGCAGGTGAATCGCCTCAGGAAGGATTGTCCAGGCTGAACTGGTCGGCCACTTCGTCGTAGGCGAACAGCTCGGCATAACGGCCCCACTGGATGACACAGTCCAGCGTATTGGCCGCGTCGTGTTCGGACATGAAGTCCTCCAATTGATCGCGGAAGCGCCTGGCCGGTGCCGTGCGTGTCGGACGGTCGTCGAGCACCTTGCGAACGTGGCTTACCAACGGAACGTACCTGAGCAGATGCTGGGCAAACAATTGCTTGCGCTCGTCAACCGTTGAGTGCGCGTAGCGTTGCCCGGCGGGCAGCAGCGTTATGTGGCCGTCCTGCATGTCGGCCAGGCGCATGAGTTGCAGCACTTCGGCGACAGGCAAGAGGTCGCTGGCGGAAAATCGCAATGCCGTAGCGAGCTCGCGCAAATCCGCCTGGCCAGCGAACGGCTGGTCCTGCACCGCCTCGATCAGCCCCGCCAGGGCATTGGTGGAGATCGACGGCAGGACCATGCCCTTGCCGCTGCCTGCAAACATGCCCTGGCGCGGCGCCCCTTCTTGCGCTCCGCCGGCCATCTGCACGTAGATATGTTCGACCAGGGCCTGGAAGGCCGGGTCCGAGCGATGGCGTGGTTGATTGAGCTCAACGGCGATTTCCTTCATGACCCGCCCGGGATTGGAGGAAAAAATCAGGATCCGGTCGCACATCAACACGGCTTCTTCAATGTTGTGGGTGACCATCAACATGGATTTGATCGGCATCCGTCCTTCGCACCACAACTCCAGCAGATCGGTGCGCAGCGTTTCGGCGGTCAAGACGTCCAGCGCTGAAAACGGCTCGTCCATCAAGATGATATCTGGAGCGACGACCAGTGCCCTTGCCAGGCCGACGCGCTGGCGCATGCCGCCCGACAATTCCTTCGGGAACGCGCTCTCGAAGCCGTCGAGGCCGATCATGTCGATGGCAGCCAAGGCCCGGCGCCGTCGCTCGGGGGCCGCCACATTCAAGGCTTCGAGGCCAATTTCGACGTTCTTCAACACGGTCAGCCAGGGGAACAGGGCGAAGCTTTGGAAGACCATGCGCACTGAACTCGAAACCCCTTGGGCGTCGGCCGGAAACTCAACCGCCCCGGTCGTGGGCGAAATCAGGCCGGCGATGGAGCGCAGCAAGGTCGACTTGCCGGAACCGGAGCGTCCCAGCAGACCGACGATTTCCCCTTCGTTCAAGCGCATGCAGACATCGTCCAGCACCACGCGCTCGGCGCCCCCTGCGGTGCCATAGACATGCCCAAGTTGCTGAACATCCACCAGGCAACGTTTATCGATTATTTGCATCGGATCACCCTCAATCTATTCGAAGCCGGCGTTCGGCAAACCTGTAAAGCGGGCGCCACAGCAGCCGGTTGAAGCCCACCACGAAAATCGACATGACCGAGACGCCCAGTGCCACGCGTTGCAGATCCCCGGCCGAGGTGGCCTGGGCGATATAGGAGCCCAGGCCGGACGCGTACAGATGGTCATTTCCCCAGGAAACCGCCTCGGCGACGATGCTGGCGTTCCACGAGCCGCCGGCTGCTGTGAGAGCGCCGGTGACGTAGTAGGGGAATACGCCCGGCAGCGCGACCTGGCGCCACCATTGCCAACCGCGCACGTGGAAACAGCGTGCGGCTTCGCGCAGATCGGTGGGCAGTGCGCTGGCGCCGGCGATGACGTTGAACAGGATGTACCACTGGGTGCCCAGCACCATCAGTGGCGACAACCAGATATCGGGGTCGAGCTTCAGCGCCACGATGGCGATCACCGCAAACGGGAACAGGACGTTGGCAGGGAAGGCTGCCAGCAGCTGTGCAACGGGCTGCAAGCGCTCGGCCCAACGCGGGTTCAAACCGATCCAGACGCCGATGGGCACCCACAGCACGCTGGCAAGGACCGTCAGCACGGCGACTCGCAGCAAAGTGGCAAGGCCCAGCCCCAACGTGCTGGCTACCTCTTCCAGGCCCAAGGTGCTGCCGATGAAACGCGACAATTGTAGGATGCCGGCCATGCACGCGGCGACGACCAGGGCGATCCAGGCCACGTCGGCTACACGACTGATGCGGGCGTTGGTCTTGAAGCGGATTGACGGTAATCGGGGGAGTTTCTCCAGGAATAAGGCGGCCTTGAGGTTGTCCAGCGCAAGTGATGCCAAGGGCACCAGCCGAGCTGAGCGCAGCAGGTCATAGACCCTGGACCGTGGGCGTTTCTGGGAGGCGGTTTGTTCGAAGCGGAATTTGTCCGCCCAGGCGACGATTGGCCGGAAAAACAACAGGTCATAAATGACGATCACCCCAGCCATGGCCAGCACGGCCCACGCGATGGCGGCGATGTCCTTGCGTTCGATCGCCAGGGCCAGCCATGAACCGATGCCCGGCAGGCTCACGGTGGTGTCGCCCACCGTGATGGCCTCGGCGGCGACCACGAAGAACCAGCCGCCCGACATCGACATCATCATATTCCACACCAGGCCCGGCGTGGCGAAAGGCAACTCCAGCCTGACGAAGCGCTGCCATGGCGAAAACGCGAACTGCCGGCTGACTTCATAGAGATCGTGGGGCACGGTGCGCAGCGATTGATAGACGCTGAAGGTCATGTTCCAGACCTGGCTGGTGAAAATGGCGAAGATGGCCGCGCATTCCACGCCGGTTTCCTTGCCGGGGAACAAAGCGATGAAAAACACAACGGTGAAGGTGAGAAATCCCAGTACCGGCACGGACTGGAGAATATCCAGCGCGGGCAGGATCACGATGGCTGCCTTGCGGCTTTTTGCAGCCAGCGTCGCGACGACCAGGGAGAAAACAAACGATGCGAACAGGGCGATGAACATCCGCAATGTGGTGCGCAGCGTATATTCCGGCAGGTGGGCCAGATCAAGCGACACCGGCGATGCCTCAAGGGCGGCGAGCGGCTGGCTCATCTGATCCAGGCCATGGAATATGAACGTAGCCAGGCACACCAGCAGGCTCAACAGCACGATATCGGCCCAGCCGCAATGGATGGGGACTGTCCTGTCCTTTATGCGAGCCAATGCCGGTGCCGGGAATGGAGGACGCATGGGTCACCTCTGTCTACCTGTTCAAAAACCAGGACTGCGACCTCGCCGGCGGCCATCGGGATTCATTGATTCGAAGCGCATCTGGTCTGCGGCGTTGGATGCCGGGCAAGGTTAAGCGGTGTTCTGGTTGATGGCCACGCTGCGTTGGCACATGAAAATATACGTTGGTATATCCGTTGCGTCGGACACGAGGTATTCGTCTGATCCGTATTTTCCTGCGCCAGGTGCATCTGTAATGAACGCCATCTCCGGCCCAGAATAATCACGCGGTTAGCCTGGCAGACGACCCGTGTACTGCAATTTTTTGTCCCAGGAGTGCTTATGGCGAAGATGGCGATTTTTCTAGGCGGTTTTTTGGCCCTGACCCTTTTGATTGGCGTATTGGCAACGATTTCGCCTGTATAAGCCAAGGTCTGGTCCTCTCGCTTTGCGCTGGCGACGAACGTGACGTCGTCATGCAAAGTTGCGCGCCCCTGCCATTACATTGAACAGAGCTGTGCTCATAACGACTAAACCCCTACAGGCCATTTGATTTCGAATATGGATCAAGTGGAGTTTTACCGAGCTCGGTTCGCAATGCCCCGTGGCACATGCGCAACCGCAGGACTGCAAGGGTGGGGTGATGATCGAGGGTTTCGAGGACTTTTTCACAGACTACACAATCCTGAATATTTCGCTGGCTAGCTGGCTCTTCGCATTTTGCGCTGCTGTGCTCAGCTACGTGCTTGCGAGAACTGCGATCCGGTTTGTTTTCAAACGAGTCCAGGCAAGGGCGGGAGCCAGCAGTGGACACCTCAGCTACATTGCCAGCCAGGTGCTGTCGGCAACCAGCAATACGCTGCTGCTACTGGCGGCGATTCTGATCGGCATAGGCATGCTTGATCTGCCTGAGCGCTGGCTCAGTCGTGTCAGCAGCCTTTGGTTTGTCGTGGCAGCCTTGCAGGTCGGCCTATGGACGAACCGAGCTCTGGCGCTTTTGTTGCGTCGTTATTTCTCGGTCCATGGGGCAAATGGATCATTTCAGGCAAGCGCCTTGGCGACCCTGAGTCTCTGGGGCGCAAGAGTGCTGCTATGGGCAGTGATCCTACTTGCGATGCTGTCCAACGTAGGCGTTAACATCACGGCTTTCGTGGCGAGCCTTGGCGTCGGAGGTATCGCCGTGGCACTCGCGGTCCAGAATATTCTTGGCGACGTGTTCGCCTCGCTGTCGATTGCCGTCGACAAGCCTTTTGAGGTGGGCGATTTCATTGTGGTGGGTACGCTCGCCGGTACGGTGGAGCACGTTGGCCTGAAAACCACCCGGATAAGAAGTCTGGGTGGTGAACAAATCGTCATGGCGAACGCCGATATGATTGGAAGCACCATCCAGAACTACAAGCGGCTGCAGGAGCGTCGGATTGTCTTCGAGTTTCGCCTGACTTATGAATCCTCACCCGAACAGATCAGGCAGATCACGCAACGGGTTGAAGCAATCATCAGGGATGAAAAGCAGGCCAGGTTCGATCGGTGTCATTTCAGGAGCTTTGGCGAGAGTGCCCTGGAGTTCGAGACGGTATATATCGTTCTGGACGCCAGCTATAACGTCTACATGGACGTCCAGCAGAGGATCAATCTGAAGATAATGGAAGCGGTCGCTGACCTCGATACCCAATTTGCCTTTCCATCGCATACGGTCCACGTCGCTTCATTACCTGACTCTGTAGCACTTGGCTCGGCTAGCGATGCAAAATTACCTGGGCGATTTCCTGCAGCCCCATCACCCGCTGCGCAGCGTTGAGCTTGATGGCTTCCTTGGGCATGCCGAAGACCACGCAGCTGGCTTCGTCCTGGGCCACGGTGCTGCCGCCGGCGTCGAGCATTTCCTTCAGGCCGCGGGCGCCGTCGTCGCCCATGCCGGTCATGATGATGCCGGTGGCGTTGCGGCCGGCGAATTTGGCGACTGAGCGAAACAACACATCCACCGAAGGGCGATGGCGATTGACCAAGGGGCCGTCCACCACTTGCACGTGATAAAACGCGCCGCTGCGGGTCACCATCATGTGTTTGCCGCCCGGTGCGATGAGCGCCAGGCCCGGGTGGATGCGATCGTTGTTGCGGGCCTCGCGCACTTCGATCTGGCAGAGGCTGTTGAGGCGCGCAGCGAACGATGCGGTGAATTTTTCCGGCATGTGCTGGACGATGACGATGCCTGGGCATACCCGTGGCAGGGCGGTGAGTACCGCCTCCAAGGCCTGGGTGCCACCGGTGGATGTGCCCAGGGCGACGATGCGCTCGGTGGTTTGCGCCATGGCGTGCCCGTTCGCGGCCGGCAGCATCGCGTCGGCAGTCAGTTTGGTGGCTGGCATCAGCGGCGGTGGGGCGGGGCGCTTGCCGAGGTTGCGGACGTTGACCTGGGCCGCCGCCCGGATTGCCGAGACCAGTTCCGGTGCCGATTCCAATAAGAAATTCTTCAGCCCGGTGGTCGGTTTGGTGATGATTTCCACCGCCCCGGCGGCCATCGCCTGCAAGGTGGTTTCCGCGCCCTTGGGCGTCAGGGACGAACAGATCACCACCGGCGTCGGACGCTCGCTCATGATTTTTTTCAGGAAGGTGATGCCATCCATGCGCGGCATCTCCACGTCCAGCACGATGACATCGGGCCATTCCTTCGCCAATTTATCCATCGCGAAGATCGGGTCGGAGGCTGCGCCGATGACATGGATGTCCGGCGTGTCACTGAGGATCGCCAGCAATACTTGGCGGACCACGGCGGAGTCGTCCACCAGCAAAACGTTTATTTTTTTCCCTGGCATGGTTAATGACGAGTCCTTATCGGTTGATGCCTGACCCATACATCGCCAGTGCAAAGGTCGAAAACAATGGTCCGGTGGCCGGTGCTGCCCATGTCATGGGCGATCAGGTCCAGGTGATAGAGGGCGGCCATTTCCAGCGCCGCGTTGACGTTCAAGCGCGCCACGTCGCCGAAGGGCACATGGCGCTGCAGCTCAGGGAACATCTCACCGCCGCCGAACAGCTTGAGCTGGTAGTCCTCGGGCTCGGTGTCGTGGGCGTGTGCCTGGTGGATGAACAGTTCGATGGCCTCGTCGGCGTACAAACCGTTCAATGCGGTGGAGCAGCGCACCCGGCTGGGCAACATGAAATGGCACATGCCGCCAATCCTGCGCTGCGGGTGCCAGAGAGTGATTGCGACGCAGGAACCGAGGATTGTGCGCATGCGGGTCGGGGAGGTCGCGAAGCGAAATTCACCTGGCTTCAGATACGCCTCGGGCACTTCTTTTATCGCGGCGTTCATGGCTTGCGATAGATCGACGGGGCGACCAGTTTCAACGCATCGGACACCCCGTTGAGGCTTTCCGAATGGCTGACGATGAAATACCCGCCGGACTTGAGCCGCGGGATCAGCCGGGCGACCACTTTGCTTTTGGTCGGCTGGTCGAAATAGATCATCACGTTGCGCAGGAAAATCACATCGAACTCGCCCAACTCAGGCAGGGTTTCGTTGAGGTTGACCTGAATGAAGTTGACCCGGTTGCGCAGCGCCCGGTCGATCAGGAGTGTGCCTTGTTGGCTTCCGGTGCCCTTGAGGCAATATTTCACCAGCAACTGATGGGGCAGGTTGCGGGCGCGTTCCATCTGATAATGCCCGGAACGGGCCTTGGCCAGGACCTGGGTGCTGATGTCCGAGCCGATGACTTCCCAAGGCGTGGTGCCGAGGCTCTCGGCCAGGGTCATGGCAAGGCTGTAGGGCTCCTCTCCAGACGAACTGGCCGCGCTCCACAGGCGAAAGGTCTTGCCCGGCGTCGCGTGGGGCAGCACATGTTCGCGCAAAAAATCGAAGTGCTTGGGCTCGCGGAAAAAATAGGTCTCGTTAGTGGTGAGCAGGTCCAGCGCCACCTGCAACTCATCGGTGCGCTGGCCGTTCATGATCAGCTTGAAATAATCGCCGTAGCTGTCCAGCTCATAGTGCTTGAGGCGCTTGAACAGGCGCCCGGCCACCAGGGCTTTCTTGGCCGGCGACAGGTTGATACCGGCGGCCTGGTACAGCCAGGATTGAAACTGGCTGAACTCCCGGTCGGTGAGGGCCATTGAGTTCACCGTGCGTTCCCTGCAAATGTCTGTGCTCATGATCCGGGCGCTTCCAGCGCGGCGGGGCTGGCCTGGGCGAGTTCGGACATCTCGTCGATGGACAGCACGCGATCCACCTCCAGGACAATGACGAACTTGCCGTCGACCTTGGCCATGCCGCTGATGAAATCGGCGCGGATCTTCGCTCCGAAACTTGGTGGCGGCTCAATCTGCGAAGCCGGAATTTCCAGCACCGCCGACACCGTATCCACCAGCAGGCCAATATCCTGGGCCTGTCCGTCAGCGCTGGCGGCTTCGATGATCACCACGCAACTGCGGCGGCTGATGGCGGAATTTGGCCGGCCAAAACGGGCCGACAAATCCACCACCGGCACCACCGCGCCGCGTAGATTGATGACCCCGCGCACGAAGGCCGGCATCATCGGCACGACGGTGAGGTTGCCGTATTCGATGATTTCCTTGATGCACAGGATGCCGATGGCAAACATCTCCGTGCCGAGCATGAACGTCAGGTACTGCGCTTCTTCCTCGACCGCGCTGGCCGTTTGACGTGTGGTCGCGATGGCGCCCATTGCCTTTTCTCCTTTAAGCAAGCCTGTGGAACCGGGCTATCAGAACCGGGTGAATTCCGATTCGTCCGGCGCGCTGGCCATGTTGTAGGCGAACGCCTTGGGCATCACCGGTGCAGGTGCCCGGGCCGTTTTGCGGCTGGACGGACCGGGCGTGTTATCCGCCCTGGAAACCTGAACGGCGGATTTCGACGGCGAGTCCAGGGTGAAGAAGCTCATGGCCTGCTGCAGCTGTTCGGCCTGGCTGCTCATCTCCTCGGCGGTGGCGGCGAGCTCCTCGCTGCTGGAGGCGTTTTGCTGGGTCACCTGGTTGAGCTGGGTCATCGCCGTGTTGATCTGCGCCACACCGGCGGCCTGTTCCTCGGAAGCGGCACTGATTTCCTGCACCAGGTCCGAAGTCTTGTTGATCGATGGGACCATCTCATTGAGCAGATGCCCGGCCTTTTCGGCCATGTCGACACTGCTGGAGGACAGTTCGCCAATTTCCTGGGCAGCCACCTGGCTGCGTTCGGCCAGTTTGCGCACCTCGGCGGCGACCACCGCGAAGCCTTTGCCATGTTCTCCGGCGCGGGCGGCTTCGATGGCCGCGTTGAGCGCCAGCAGGTT
>Ga0308169_10005480_pt1 | contig 11515 bp, 7 predicted proteins | sample PhyBR1_2_FD_202139 | JGI IMG/M metagenome (GOLD analysis project Ga0308169, IMG submission 202139) | Phyllosphere microbial communities from UC Gill Tract Community Farm, Albany, California, United States - DLSLSB.R1 | ecosystem: Host-associated > Plants > Phyllosphere > Unclassified | place... | reverse complement strand
CTGGAAATCGGACTTGAAGTCTTGGCACAAGATTTATTCCCTTGTGCGGTCATGATCAAAACAGATCGTCATAGCAATAATTACCAACCTGCGCTGATTGTTCAGTCCACCCAGCTTGATGAAGAATCAACCAGTCTGATCGTGTCTGGTTCACATATGTTTAGAGAAAAACAAACCATTCATTTACGCTTAGGCCAAGAAGAAATAAAAATTTATTTAACTAAAGCGCAAATCATTACACAGAGTTTTATTCGCTTTGAATTCGAGTTACTCAATGAGCAACAAGAAAGCCTGATCAAAAACTTTATTCATAAGCAAACGAATGAAATCAAGAATCACGATTTATGGGAAGCATTGAAGTGAGAAATCCATTATTGTCTAAAAAGTTAAAACGTACTGAAACACGTTTACTCATTATCGATGATAATCAAATCCGTTTTAACCAGATTCGTGATCTTTTAACATCGAGTGAACATGTGGTACATGCCACCTTGCTTGATGATTTACAAAATTTCGAAAAACAATTACATCACACTTGGGATCTGGTTATTTTTGGTCGTGCTTATGACTTAAAATATGAACAGGCTTTAAGCCTGATTCGCTTATCCAAACAACCCAACTTACCCATGATTTTGCTCAAACCTGAGGATTATCAAGCTGACCAGTATGCAGCATATATTCGTAAAGGAGTTTACGATATTCTGAATCTGGATTATCCAGATCGTTTTTATTTGGGGCTTTTACGTGCACTTTCACTGAGTCGCTTAGTCCTGACTCAACAACATTTAATGGAACAGCTAGAAACAGCTCAAACCCATGCCCAGTCTTTAGTTCAAGAGAGCAATAAAGCCATTGCACTGATTCAAGAAGGCATTCATATTCAGGCAAATCCTGAATATTTGGCACTTTTTGGCCTTAAAGATGAAGAGGATATTGCTGGACTTCCCCTGCTCGATCTCCTTCAGCCTAAAGATTTAAATGATTTTAAATTACGTTTTAAAAAGATTTCTCAAGGTCAGTTCGATTTAGGGCGTTTTGAAATCAATAGCCTGAATAATCAGATATCTATCCCAAACCCGCTTAAAATTGAGTTTTTGCCATCTACGGATGAAGAAGATGCAGTTCAAATTACCGTTGATATTGAATCTTTATCCCCTGGTCAGACGACATCAGCGACAGCGGATGCTCAAAAGCCAAATACCTATCAGTTGATTAATCGTACAATTACTCAACAGCCTTCTGATATTAATGCACTGGTTCTGTTCTCTTTGACTTCCTGCCCTGACAGCATTTTTGAAGGCGATTGGGATACTTTCAAAAATTATTTCAGCCATATCAAGGAATTTTTAAAAGAGCAAACCCATGTACCCTTATTTCAAATGAGTTCTGGGATTTATGTCGCTTTGTTCCAGGCAGAGTCTAAAGCCAAGTTAGAGTCCAAACTTATAGGTCTAAGCTCGCTGAAAAAACCGCAATTATTGTCAATTAATCAAACCTCTTATCCGCTGAATCTCAGAATTGGCTATACGCTATTAGAAACTGAAATACGTGACGAAAAACATTTTGAACAATTTATTGCTTCAGCTTATAAGACCGCTTTACCGGAAAATCAGCCGACTCCAGCACTTGAACTTGAAGCACCTTTAGATCTTCCAAGCATTGAGTTGCAACAACCGAAAATTAAGGCAGTCTCTAGTTCACCTGAAGCAACGTTACTCAGAGCTTTACAACAAAGTTTGGATCGTGGGGAAATTCATCTTAAATATCAGCAACTTTATGACAAGCAAGACACCAATTTATATACTTATGAAGTGACCAGCGGTTTCATTTATGAAAACGCCTGGAAAGATTTGTCCAGTTTGAGAGAACTTGCAGAAGATCCTGAATTATCTATTAAGCTGGATCGCTGGATATTAGTGGAATCATGTAAACAACTGCATAATTTCATTACTCAATATCCTGAAGCAAAATTGATTGTAAATTTGAATAAAGCGGTTCTATTCCACGACCGAACCTTCCCTGAGTTTATTTCCAAACTCATTACCATCATTCGCAGCAAATTAAAACATCCGCTAATTTTACAGTTTTCGGAAGAAGATATTAGTCAAAATATTTCAGATGCCCAAAAGCATATTGCCCAGTTACGTCAATTTGGTGCTGAAGTCGCTCTTCGAGACTTTGGTAATACCATTTATAGCGAATCGATGTTACGTCAACTTGATCTTAATTGTTTAACTTTACATCCAAATTTGACCAAGATGTTGCAGGCAGAGAAATCGACGCAGGAATTACAGGAAAAGCTGAGCTCTTTCCATGAAATTAAACCTGGCGAAATCATGCTACGTGATCTGAATGACATGACCCTTTTCGCAAATGCCTGGAATGTGGATGCACGTTTTATTCAAGGTGACTATTTCCAGAAAAAACTGGATCATTTGATTGATGTACAAGACCAATAGGTCTTGTATACGGTCTGCAATTAAATTCCTCACTAAACAACAGACATAAAAAAACGGGCAAGAAGCCCGTTTTTTTCATTCTGGGTATTAACGTTTGATAGAACGTGACATACCAGCAAAACGTTGTTTGAACTTGTCGATACGGCCGCCAGTGTCCACATTCTTTTGTTTACCAGTATAGAATGGGTGGCATGCTGAACATACGTCTAGGTAAATAGTTTCTTTACCAAGAGCTGAACGAGTTTCAATTACGTTACCACATGAACAAGTAGCAACTAATTTTTCATATTTTGGGTGAATATCGGCGCGCATCGTCGATTACTCCTAAGTTAAGAAAGGCTTATGCTGTCATCGCAATTGATCACTCTCATGATTCATGAGGAAAAAAGCTTCTTCAAAAAAAAAGCGAGACCAACACCATAACAGACCATTCTTTTGGCCCACCGAGACGGATACCGTCAGAGCTAAGCACAACAAGTGGGCGTAATTATACGTGAAAAACTAACAGATAGCGAATTATTCTTTACACTCTTCTACAGCATAGTCCTTCTCTGGATGTTTCGACCAATAATTGGCAATGACACCACAGACCATGAGCTGAATCTGATGGAAAATCATAATCGGTAAAACAATCATCCCTAAAGGTTGCCCAATAAACAGAATTTGTGCCATTGGCACCCCACTGGCTAGAGTTTTTTTGGAACTACAGAAAAACATCGCAATCTGGTCTTCCCGGTTAAAACCCAGCCATTTGGGGATGTATAAAGCCAGCAGCATGATGAGGGTTAAAAACACTGAACAAGCCAGAGTCAAAACAAACAAGGTTTCCCAACTGACTACGTCCCATAATCCTGCAACGACTGCCCCGCTAAAAGCACCATATACCACCATCAGAATAGTGCCCTGATCGAATGCTTTGACAATACCGGGCAATTTCAACATATATGGATAAACATAAGGGCGTAATATCTGCCCCAATACAAATGGCACCAGTAACAATAAGGTAATTTGAAGAATTGAGGAGGTAGGATCAAAGCCATGTTGCGACTGACCTAAAATAAAGAAACTGACCAATACCGGGGTAATGAACATCCCGACAATATTGGAAAATGAAGCACTGCACACCGCACTGGCCACATTGCCTTTTGCCACCGAGGTAAATGCAATGGAAGATTGCACGGTTGATGGCAAGAAGCACATGAACAGGAAGCCCCAGTACAACTCTTTTCCTAACAGCGGTAAAAGAATCGGTTTAGCCATTAGCCCTAAAAGCGGAAACAAGGCAAAGGTGAAAGCAAATACCACCACATGAAATTTCCAGTGCATGATGCCCTGCACCACTGCTTCTCTGGACAGTTTTGCACCATGCAAAAAGAATAGAATTGCAATTGCTACCGAGGTGATCACACTAAAAATATCTGCAGCCAAGCCCGATATGGGCAGAATGCTTGCCAAGATCACCATCACAATCAACAAAATAGTAAAGCGATCCAATGCCAATAATTTTAACATTGCTACTTCCTGTAATAATTGAAAATATAAAAAAGCCCAATAAGTGAATTTACCTACTGGTAAAGTTTCATCTTACTGGGCTAAATAAATAAAGCCAGTTTTTCAACTCAATGTTGAATATTTAGTTTATCTATATCACTTTATAAAAAAATCTATTAGTTATTACGAGCATCTTTATCTTGCTGAATCAGCTCGATTTTATAACCGTCTGGATCTTCAACAAAAGCAATCACGGTGACGCCGCCTTTCATAGGACCCGCTTCACGCACGACATTACCACCGCGCGCCTTGATTTCTTCACAAGCTTTATAGGCATCATCTACTGCAATGGCAATATGACCGTAGGCATTGCCCAGTTCATAACTTTCAGTATCCCAGTTATGGGTGAGTTCCAACACAGTATGATTTTCTTCATCACCGTAGCCCACAAAGGCTAAAGTGAAACGACCTTCTTCATAATCACGTTTACGAAGCAAAGTCATACCGAGTACTTCAGTATAGAACTTTAAAGATTGTTCTAAATTGCCTACACGTAACATGGTATGCAGCATGCGCATCTTTGATTTTCCTAAGTTATCAATTTTTATAGACACTATAGGGATTTCATGTGGAAAATTCAATTTAGCAATAGGGTTATAGAGAGTATTTATTGTCTTACTTCCCTGTGGTCTTGACATTTTTAAATCAATACCGGGCTTAGCTGCCTGTTTTGCCTAGTAATTAATTACCGATACTTAGGCTATTTATACGATAATTTTGAACCTTTACAGTTTTTTTTAGCTAAAGAAAAAACCCATTTCCTCCTCAAGACAAAATGGGTTATTCATTCAGTTTTAAAATTTGAGCTTAGCTAGATTGTTGCTGCCCATGTTCACGCAGTAACTTACCTACCCACACCACCAATATTAAAATTGGAATACCAATCAGGGTGGTCATAAGGAAGAAGTTCGGATAACCGATATTGGTCACGATCGTTCCCGAATAGCCACCTAAAATCTTCGGCGTCAAAGTCATGAGTGAACTAAAAATGGCGTATTGAACTGCCGTGAAAGACACGCTGGTTAAACTCGACAAGAACGCAATAAATGCAGCGCCTGCCAAACCTGATGCCAGGTTATCGACAATAATGGCGCAATATAACCACAGTGAACTATAAGGTTTAATCACCTTACCGCTAATTTCCACCTCATCAGCCGATTGTACATTCACTGCCGCTAAAGGCTGTACATCAATATCCAAGCCTTTGGCTAAGCTTGAGTTGATATCCACAGTATAGCCATGCTGTGTGCTTAAAATGGCTTTGTCGTTATCCACTACTTCAGCCACTAACTGTTTTGAGGCAGAATTTGCCAAGGTTGCACCTGGAATAGCTGTGCTAAATACACCTGCTTTATCCAGATTGGCATCAAATTTTTGATTATCCAGACGCAGGACTATTTTTTGCGTTTCAGTTAATGGCTGCCCAAAATACTGTCCTCGCACCACCAAACTGTTTTCTTTTTCATCTGGCGTAATAGCATTATCACTGGTTACCGGCAGAAGGTGCATGCCATTCTGTTGGGCATTTAATTTTAAATATGGTATTTGCGTAGTGACCGGAGCTTGTGTACCATCCTGATATTGAGTTGTAACCTGTACCGCATTGCCTTGAGCTAGAACCTGATTGGGCACCTTTAACTTCCAGTAACCCACTTCATCCGACTGAACCTGATACTTGTGCTGACCAACAGTGACTTGCACATCATGGGTCGGCTGACCAGATTTGACCAAACCGATAAAGATCAGGTTGGTTGAGCTGGCCAGAACTGCACCGACAAACATCAGTTTCATAATGTTCATACGCTGTGCCAGCAAACCGCCCAAGAAACCACCGACCAGACTAAAAATCACCCCGTAGATTTTTACCGCTTCCGCAATCTGCTCTTTACTGAAGTTTAAATCCTGATAAAACACATTGGAGATGACTCCGGCAATAATGTCCGAGATGCGATAAAAACCGATGAGCAATAACAAGACCAAAGCAAGCTTTACGCCATAGCGTTTAAAGAAATCGGCAATTGGATTAATCCAGGTTTCAACAGCCATATGCTTATTGACCGCACCCATTTTCACCAATAATGAGCCAAGCAATACAGCTACCGCAGCAGATCCTATAAAACGTAAGCTTTCAAAGCAGAACAATAACAATGAATCGGTAATTTCAAATTGTGCCTTAACAGATTCAGTTAAATTTCCAGAAAAAATATAGCTCACGACAAAGCCAATTACGGCCACAAAAAATACCGCCACCAAGCGATAATAATCGCTACGTTTATAATCTTTATAAGTACGCTCAACCCGCGGTTCACGAATCACTAAAGTGGTGATGATTCCGACAAGCATGACTGCAGCCATAACCAAATAAGTGATTTTCCAGGCACTATAAATATAGTTTCCCTTGGCCGTTCCCAGTGATGCTGCAAGGAACAGTGCACCTGCACCGGCCACAATCATCCCGATGCGATAACCTGCATTGTAAGTCGATGCGAGCACGGTTTGCATTTCAGTTTCTGCAAGCTCAATACGATAGGCATCAATCACAATATCTTGAGTCGCTGCAGAGAAACCCAGTAACACCGCCCCTACTGCCATCTGATACAAATAGCCCTGACCGAGTGCAGGGTTAGAAAAAGCCATAATGCAGATGGCGCTAATAATTAAAACTTGCGCAATCAGCAACCAGGCCCGACGTCGTCCCAACATCTTGGTCAAGAATGGCACCGGCAATTCATCAACCAAAGGCGCCCAGACAAATTTGAATGAATAACCCAGGGCTGCCCAGCTAAAAAATGTCACTGCGCTTTTTTCAATACCCGCTTCACCCAACCATAAAGACAAACTGGAAAAGATCAAAAGAATGGGAATACCGGCCGAAAAACCTAAAAACAGCATGATCAGTGCACGACGATCGAGAAAAGCAGTAAAGGCAGATTTCCACCCTGTAGATTGTGTTGTCATTGCGTTGTTTTTTTCTGCAAAACTGAATGCTGCTATTCAAACGCTTAATAGGTTCAGTTTCAACAATAATTATGAAATCATTATTTTATTTTATCGATAAAAACGAGCTGCCTGCTTGAATTTTTCAACTAAACCTGTATACCTTTAAATCTCTATTGCAATATTTTAGTTTTGGATTTAAACAGTGCCCCAAAAACTCGATCAAATGAATTCCTCATTATCTGCAACCATTACAGTAAATCAACCAGACCCTATACAAAGCAGCTTAATTTCAGCATTCGATCAACCGGAAATTCAAAACACCCTGACCAAAACACAGCTTCAACCCAAGCAACTGACGCACACGCCTAATCTTGAAAAAATTCCTGCGTCAACACGAAGAATAAAACCGCTCAATGACTTTCTTGGGCAAGACCGCGCACGTGCCTCTGTTGAGGCAGGTATCGCCTTGCCTTACTCGGGCTATAACATTTTTGCAGTAGGTACGGCAGGCTTAGGTAAACGCACCATGATCAAGCGTTTGCTGCAACAGCATGCCAAGACCATGCAAACGCCAAATGACTGGGTTTATGTCAATAATTTCAAGTTTCCCCGTCAACCGATTGCACTTGAACTTCCTGCAGGACAAGGCCCTAAATTTCAGGCCTTGCTGCATCAAACCTGGCAAACCATTTTAAAGCAACTGGAACGACGCTTTACTGCTGAAACCTATCACAACCGTATTGAAATGATTCGCGAGCAAACTGGCGATGAACAACAAACGGCATTGGTCGAACTGACCAAAGAAGGTGCAGATTTTGATTTAAAACTGATTTCACAAGATGACGAGCACTGCTTCGTACCAGTTCATCTGAAAGACAATGAATATCAGGAAATGTCTAAAGAAGACATTAATGCCTTAAATAGCAAACAGCGCGCAGAGATTGCTTCAAACATTCGCTACATGAATAAAAAACTGGAGCGTTTGGGCCTACATTTAGGTGATCTGGAAGATGATGCACGGGATCAGGTTCAGCACCTGAACCGTGACATTGCCAAGCAGGTGGTGATGCCGCGCATTGATGTGATTCAGAATAAATATCCCGATGTCGATGGACTGACTGAATATCTGCAATATTATGCTGAAGATATTATCAATAATGTAGAAATTATCCTTGAGCAAGAAGAAGATGACTTTTCTCCAGGAAGCTTCAGCCGCGTACCTTCACGTTATCAAGCCAATATCATTGTTAGCTATAAGCCGAATAGCGGTGCACCAGTCATTTTTGAAGATTTCCCTACCCACTATAACTTATTGGGTCATGTGGAACAGCTTACCCAAAATGGCACCATCACCACTGACTTTACATTGATCCGTCCAGGTTCGCTGCATAAAGCCAATGGCGGTTTTCTGATGCTTGAAGCGGAACAACTGCTGGAACAGCCTTATGCATGGCAAGGTTTAAAACGTGCATTAAAATCTGGAAAATTAAAGCTGTCCTCGCTAGAACATATGATAACTCTCACTGGCAGCATTTCCATAGAGCCGCAAGCGATTCCATTAAATATCAAAGTAATTTTACTGGCAGAGCCTGAAATTTATTATGAAATTTTAGAACTGGAACCAGAACTCGGCAGCATATTTAAAATTCGCGCCGATTTCACCGACACATTACAACGTAATGACATTAATGAACAAGCCTATATGCAATTGATTGCAGACTATGTTCAGGCCGATAAATTATTGCCTTTTGACCGTTCTGCGCTGGCTGCATTGCTCACCGATTCAAGCCGTCAGGCTGAAGACCAAAGCTCATTGTCATTACATGCCCTAACCTTGGGTGATCTGATCCGGGAAGCACATCATCATGCAGCTCAAGCCGGTGATAAATCCGTTTCAGAAAAGCATATCAATACCGCACTCGATCACCGCAAATATCGCTTGGGTTATTTACGTGAATTGTACTGGCAAGATCTAACGCGTGGCACGCAGTTGATTGAAACCAAAGGCCATCGTCTAGGACAGATCAATGCCCTGTCGGTGATTCAGTATGCCGATGTCGAATTTGGCTTGCCTTCACGTTTGACCGCATCGGTCTATCAAGGTGGCGGTGACATTCTGGATATCGAGCGTAGCGTCGAACTGGGCGGTTCTCTGCATGCCAAAGGCGTATTGCTGATGTCGAGTTTCCTCAAAGCGCACTTTGGCCGTGAACAGATGCTACATTTTTCGGCAGCCCTCGCCTTTGAACAAAGTTATGGTCAAATTGATGGCGACAGTGCCACCGTTGCTGAACTTTCCGCACTCATTTCTGCCATCAGCCAGTTACCAATTGATCAGTCCTGGGCCATTACCGGCTCCATGAACCAGTTGGGTCAGGTTCAACCGATTGGCGGTGTGAATGCCAAAATTGAAGGTTTCTATGATGCTTGTAAACTACAAGGCTTGACTGGCAAACAAGGGGTGATTATTCCACGTCAAAACATGGAGCATCTGATGTTACGTCATGATGTGATTGACGCTGTAGCCAAAGGTCAGTTCCATATTCATGCCATTGAAACTATTGATCAGGCTTTAGAGCTTTTAATGGCACGTCCTGTAGGCACACTCAATAAAAAAGGACGTTACAGTAAAGGCTCAATTTATGCTGCGGTCATGGCGCAATTAGAATATTGGCAAGCGCTGGAAGATGGTGCCGAACTGGAAGAGGAACCGAAGAAAAAGAAAAAAAAGAAGAAAGACAAGAAAAAGGCCAAAACTGAAATAACACCTGATGAAACGGTAACTGCAACATCCGTTGAAGCTACTACAAATGATCAGGACAATAGCTCAAAAGATACCTGACATTTTTTGAGACATTAAAAAAGCGCCTTCAAGGCGCTTTTTTATTTAGCCCTGAATTAAGCTTCAGGTGCCGGGCTGTACTGTTCTACTAAAGGTTTTAATTCACCTTTTTGGAACATATCAAGCATGATATCGCTACCGCCGATTAATTCGCCATTGATCCACAACTGCGGAAATGTAGGCCAATTTGCAATTTGCGGTAAAGTTGCACGAATATCCGGGTTTTCCAAAATGTTTACATAGGCAAATGGACGACCAATTTGACTGAGTGCTTCTACCGCACGTGCAGAGAAACCACATTGTGGAAATTGTGGTGTACCTTTCATGTAAAGTAATACTGCATGTTTAGCAATTTGGTCACGAATTAACGCTTCAGTATCGCGTGCTTGTTCAGTCATTGATAAATCCTCAACTAATCTGCTTCGCATTATACCCAAAACTTAGCAAAACAGTATGTCTAAAGCAATAATTCCATTTTTATTTACATTTGGGCTTTTATTCTGTTCTGGATTTTGCTTATATAAACTTTTATTTTTCCCTCCTAACAGATAAGAGTTAGTCATGAATAACATTACCCTTGCTCCTGTGCAAACTGATCAACCATCTCATTTGATGCCGGTATTTGGCCGTCAGCCGATCAGCTTTGTCCGAGGACGAGGTTCTTATCTTTATACCGAAGATGGCACTGAATATTTAGATGCCTTAACAGGTATTGCAGTATGTGGTCTAGGTCACTCTCATCCTGCTGTAACTGAAGCCATTGTAGAACAGGCCGCTACCCTGATGCATACCAGCAACATTTTTGAAGTGCCGTGGCAAACGGCTGCTGCACAAAAACTTGCTGAAGTTTCAGGTATGGAAGAAATTTTCTTCTCGAATAGTGGTGCAGAATCAAATGAAGGTGCCATTAAAATTGCGCGTAAATTTGGCCATATGCAAGGCATTAAAATCCCAAAGATCATTGTGGCAGATCATTCTTTCCATGGTCGTACTCTGGCGACTCTTTCAGCGACAGGCAATAAAAAAGTTCAGGAAGGTTTCGCACCTTTGGTTGAAGGTTTTATTCGTGTGCCATTTGGCGATATCGAAGCAATTGAAGAAGCTGCAATTCACCATCCAGATATCGTTGCGATTTTAGTTGAACCAATTCAAGGTGAAGGTGGTGTCAACACGGCACCTCAAGGTTTTAGCTACCTTGAAGAAATTCGTCAAATCTGTAATCAGCACAACTGGTTAATGATGCTGGACGAAGTTCAAACCGGTAATGGCCGTACCGGTAAATACTTTGCTTACCAGCACACCAATATTGTGCCAGATGTACTGACCACAGCCAAAGGCTTGGGTAATGGCTTCCCGATTGGTGCGGTGATGACCCAAGGCCGTGGCGTAGGTGTGTTAACTGCCGGTAACCATGGTTCGACTTATAGTGGTACTGCGCTGGGTTCACGTGTAGTTTATACCGTGATTGATACCCTCCAAAAAGAAAACCTGGTTGCAAATGCTGCGAACATGGGCAGTTATATTGTTGATCAATTAACCCAGCAACTGGCTGATCAGAACATTACCGTTCGTGGTTTTGGTCTGATGATCGGGATTGAATTACCAAAAGATTGTGGCGAATTGGTCAATGTTGCACGTGATGAATATCATTTAATTATCAATGTGACGGCAGGTTCTGTGATTCGTTTATTACCGCCACTGAACATTAACCAGCAACAGGCTG
>Ga0308169_10005479_pt1 | contig 11515 bp, 7 predicted proteins | sample PhyBR1_2_FD_202139 | JGI IMG/M metagenome (GOLD analysis project Ga0308169, IMG submission 202139) | Phyllosphere microbial communities from UC Gill Tract Community Farm, Albany, California, United States - DLSLSB.R1 | ecosystem: Host-associated > Plants > Phyllosphere > Unclassified | place... | reverse complement strand
GACGCGTCGGTCGAGTACGCCGAGCCGGACCGCATGATGCACAAGCTGATGACGCCGAACGACACCAGCTACAGCCAGCAATGGGACTACTTCGACGCCACCGGCGGCATCAGCATGCCCGCGGCCTGGGACAAGTCGACCGGCGCCGGCATCAAGGTGGCGGTGATCGACACCGGCTACCGCCCGCACGCCGACCTGTCCGGCCAGTTCCTGCCGGGCTATGACTTCATCTCCGATGCGACGGTCGGCAACGACGGCAACGGCCGCGACAGCGACGCCAGCGACCCGGGTGACTGGGTGGCGGCGGGCGAGTGCGGCACCGGCTCGGCGGCCGAGAACTCGAGCTGGCACGGCACCCACGTGTCGGGCACCATCGCCGCGCTGACCAATAATGCGGCCGGCGTGGCCGGCATCGCCTACGGCGCCAAGATCGTCCCGGCGCGCGTGCTCGGCAAGTGCGGCGGCTACACCTCGGACATCGCCGACGCCATCGTCTGGACCTCGGGCGGCACCGTGACCGGCGTGCCGGCCAACGCCAACCCGGCGCGCGTGATCAGCATGTCGCTGGGCGGCAGCGGCGCCTGCGACACCACCACCCAGAACGCGATCAACAGCGCGCGCTCGCGCAACACCGTGGTCGTGGTCGCGGCCGGCAATGAATCGCAGAACGCCAGCAACAGCAGCCCGGCCAACTGCGCGGGCACGATCGTGGTTGCCGCCACCGGCAAGACCGGCGGCCGTGCTTCGTACTCGAACTACGGCACCATCGTGACCCTGGCGGCGCCGGGCGGCGACACCGGCGCCGGCATCCTGTCGACCCTGAACGCCGGCACCACGACGCCAGGCGCCGACAGCTACGCCTCCTACATGGGCACGTCGATGGCGACGCCGCACGTGTCGGCCGTGGTGGCGCTGATGCTGGCCAAGAACCCGAACCTGACCCCGGACGACGTCGCCGCCAAGCTGAAATCGAGCGCGCGCGCCTTCCCGGCCAGCTGCTCGGGCTGCGGCGCGGGCATCCTGAACGCCTCGGCCGCGATCGATGCCGCGACCGGCACCGGCGGCGGTACCGGCACGACGATCTCGGAAACCGAGTCGAACAACACGATCTCGACCGCGAACAGCGTGACCACCACCGGCACCACGGTCAACGGCACCATGGCCAGCAGCACGGACACCGACTACTTCGTGGTCCAGCTCCCGGCCGGCAAGACCCTGACCTCCACGCTGACGCCGAACTCGACCTCGGACTACGACCTGTACATCTACAACGCGTCGGGCACCCAGATCACGTCGAGCACCAACGGCGCAGGCGCGGCGGATTCGGCATCGGTCATCAATAACGGCACGACCGCGGCCGGCGTGTATGTGCGTGTCGTCTACTACAGCGGCGGTACCGGTTCGACCAGCGGCAAGTACACGCTGAAGCTTACCTGGTAACAACTGGTTACATCTGCGTGCATCACACACTCGAACACGCCCTCCAGGGCGTGTTTTTTTATAAATTTTTCTTATAAATCAGCCAGTTGACAGAAATTTTCTTGTTGTAAAAGTCCCGAAAGCCAACCCAAGCTCATCACTTTTGGTTACTCTGCTGCGTTCAATAATCCACATAGGACACACAGGATGACGCATCGCCAGAAGTTTTGTTCCGCATTGAAATTCTTGGGCATGGTCTTCTCCGTCGCTGCGCCGTGCGCAGCCGCCCACGCCGGCCTGCAGGATGGCCACGGGCAGCATTACATCACCCAGACCGATCGCCTGATCGTCAAGTACAAGGACGCCAAGGCCGCGTCCGAAGCGCCCACCGTTTCGGCCGCCCGCCAGGCGATCGTCGATCGTGCCGGCCAGCAGTTCGGCGCCACCCTGCGCGCGCTTCGCGCAACCGCAGGTGGCGCGCATGTCTTCCAGATGAACCATTCGATGACGCTGGAGCAGGCGCGCTCGCTGGCCGCTGAGCTCAAGTCGCGCGACAGCAACGTCGAATACGCCGAGCCGGACCGCATCATGACCACGATGGCGACGCCGACCGACCCCAGCTACACCCAGCAATGGGACCTGTACGAGACCGCGGGCGGCATCAACGCCCCGGCCGCCTGGGACAAGTCGACCGGCGCGGGTATCAACGTGGCGGTGATCGACACCGGCTACCGTCCGCATGCGGACCTGTCGGGCCAGATCCTGCAGGGCTATGACTTCATCACCAATACCACCATCGCCAACGACGGCAATGGCCGCGACACCGACGCCAGCGACCCGGGCGACTGGACCCTGGCTGGGCAGTGCTCGGCCGGCGTGCCGGCGGCGGACGAGAACTCGAGCTGGCACGGCACCCACGTGGCGGGCACCATTGCGGCCAAGGCGAACAACGGCGTGGGTATCGCCGGCATTGCCTACAACGCGAAAATCGTTCCGGCACGTGTGCTCGGCAAGTGCGGTGGTTACACCTCGGACATCGCCGACGCCATGGTCTGGGCCTCGGGCGGCACCGTCTCGGGCGTGCCCGCCAACGCCAACAAGGCGCGCGTGCTGAATCTGTCGCTGGGCGGCAGCGGCGCCTGCGACACGACCACCCAGAACGCGATCAACAGCGCCCGTTCGCGCGGCGCGGTCGTGGTCGTGGCGGCCGGTAACTCGAACGCCGACGCTTCCACCTCCAGCCCGGCCAACTGCGCCGGCGTGATCTCGGTGGCCGCGGTCGGCCGCACCGGCGGCAAGGCGTCGTACTCGAACTACGGCAGCAGCGTTACCGTCGCAGCGCCGGGCGGCGACAGCGGCAATGGCATCCTGTCGACCTGGAATTCTGGCACGACGACCCCGGGCTCGGACAGCTACGCCTACATGATGGGCACCTCGATGGCAACGCCGCACGTGTCGGGCGTGGTGGCGCTGATGCTGGCGGCCAACTCGAGCCTGACGCCGGACGACGTCGCGGCCAAGCTGAAGTCGAGCGCGCGCGCCTTCCCGGCCGCCTGCAACGGTTGCGGTGCAGGCATCGTCAACGCGGCGGCGGCCGTGGCTGCAGCGCTGCCTTCCGGCACGACCACGCCGGCGCCGACTGTCACCTGGACCGCTTGCGCCAGCGAAGGCGGCACCTGCAACTTCAGTGGCACCCTGCAGGTCCGCTACGGCGCGAATGGTGTCTATGTGACCAAGACCCTGACCGGCCCGGTCGCGTGCAACAACACCACCTTCGGCGACCCGGCCCCTGGCGTCGTCAAGTCGTGCAGCTACGCCGGCACCGCGACGACGACCACGCCGACCCCGGCGCCGACCGTCACCTGGACCGCTTGCGCAAGCGAAGGCGGCACCTGTACGTTCAGTGGGACGCGTCAGGTGCGCTACGGTGCCAGCAATGTGTACGTGACCAAGTCTTTCACCGGCTCGGCCGCCTGCAACAACAGCACCTTCGGCGACCCGATTACCGGCGTCGTCAAGTCGTGCAGTTACTCGAGCGTAAGCCAGTAAGTCCAGGCACGCTCGACCGAAGGCCCATCCGGGATGCCGCGATGGGCGCAAGGGGCCTCGTGTGGCCCCGAAAGAGGCCTCGTGTGGCCTCTTTCTTATTCCACCGTGGGACTTGCGTAACGGCATCCATTCAGTGATACTGTATGCAAGCACAGTATCTTCAACGTGAACCCGCCCGCCCGCAAGATCATCCACTGCGATTGCGATTGTTTTTACGCGTCCGTCGAGATGCGGGATGACCCGTCGCTGGTCGGCCGGCCGCTGGCGGTCGGTGGGCGGGCCGACCAGCGCGGCGTGGTCGCGACCTGCAACTACGAGGCGCGCCGCTACGGCATCCACTCGGCCATGGCGACGGCCCAGGCAATGAAACTATGCCCGGACCTGATCCTGATCCCGCCGAACATGGAAAAATACCGGATCGCCTCACGCCAGATCATGGAAATCTACCGCGACTACACCGACCTGGTCGAACCGCTGTCGCTGGACGAAGCCTACCTGGACGTGAGCAACTCGCCGCACTGCAAGGGCAGCGCGACCCTGATCGCCCAGGAGATCCGCCAGCGGATTTTCGAGACGGTCGGCATCACGGCCTCGGCCGGCGTGGCGCCGAACAAATTCGTGGCGAAGATCGCGAGCGACTGGAACAAGCCGGACGGGCTGTTCCTCGTCAAGCCGAGCGAGGTCGATGCCTTCGTGGCTGCGCTGCCGGTCAAGAAGTTGTTCGGGGTCGGCAAGGTGACGGCGGCCAAGCTGAATCGCCTGGGGGCGCAAACCTGCGCCGACCTGCGCACCTGGAGCATGGACACCTTGCAGCAGCATTTCGGCGCGTTCGGCGCGCGTTTATATGACCTGTGCCGCGGCATCGATGAGCGCGAGGTCAATCCGGTGCGCGAGAGAAAATCGATCAGCACCGAGGAAACCTATACGCCCGACGTGCCGGACCTGGCCGCCTGCCTGGCGCTGCTGCCCGACCTGATGGAGCATTTGCAGGGCCGCATCAAGCGCAACGATGCCGCGAAATTCATCAACAAGCTGTTCGTGAAAATCAAGTTCAACGACTTCCAGCAAACCACGGTCGAGTGCGTCGGCTACGCGCCGAACATGGAAACCTACCGCCACCTGATGGAAACCGGCTGGCTGCGCGCCAGCCGTCCGGTGCGCCTGCTGGGCGTGGGCGTGCGCCTGAGCGACACCGAGCAGGTCGAGCAACTGAGCCTGTTTGACGAACGCGCAACACATTGAAAAACCCTTTCCGACGACGTGAAGATTGCTGCCCGGCAGCGTGTAGAATGTCGTTCCTTTGAAATTCTGGATAACTGAGAGCAACGTTATGTGGTTCAAGAATCTGCAGATTTACCGCCTGCCCGCTCCCTGGGCGTTTACCCCTGAACAGATGGAAGACGCGCTGCAGTCGCAGGCGTTCACGCCGGCCAGCAGCAACGAATTGTTGCAACAGGGCTGGGATTCGCCGCGCGGCAACGGCAAGCTGGTGCATGTGGTGAACAAGCAGATGCTGATGATGCTCGGCACCGAGAAGAAGCTCCTGCCGAGCTCGGTCATCAACCAGGTCGCCAAGGCCAAGGCCGCCGAGCTGGAAGAGCAGCAGGGCTTCCCGCCGGGCAAGAAGGCAATGAAGGAACTGAAGGAACGCGTGGCCGACGAACTGCTGCCGCGCGCCTTCTCGATCCGCAGCAACGTGTTTGTCTGGATCGACCCGGTCAACGGCTGGCTGGTAGTCGACGCCGCCAGCCCCACGAAGGCCGACGACGTGATCAAGCTGCTGCTGAAGGCCGTGGACAAGATGCCGCTCGAGTCGCTGCGCGTGCAGAGCTCGCCGGTCGCGATGATGACCACCTGGCTGGAAACCGACGAAGCCCCGTACAACTTCACGATCGACCAGGACACCGAACTGCGCGCCACCGGCGAGAGCAAGGCGACGGTGCGCTACGTGAAGCACTCGCTCGATCCGGAAGACATCCGCCGCCACATCGCCTCGGGCAAGCAGTGCACCCGCCTGGCGCTGACCTGGGCCAGCCGCGTCTCCTTCACGCTGACCGAGGCGCTGGCCGTCAAGTCGATCAAGCCGCTCGACGTGATCAAGGAAAACGAGACCATCACCTACAGCGACGACGAGCGTTTCGATAACGACATGATGCTGATGACGGGCGAGCTGGCCAAGATGCTGGCGGACATCGTCGAAGCGCTGGGCGGGGAAGCCAAGGCCTAAGCACGTCGTCCCCGCGCAGGCGGGGACCCATGCTGAGTTGCAGGATGAGTTCTGCGTGCGGCTGGTTGATGCTATCGACTTCGGCGCTTCAGCATGGGCTCCCGCCTGCGCGGGAGCGACGGTGCGGGCGCGTCACGCACGCGCGATCATCACTTCGCCGCCACTTCCTCCGTGGTCGCCGGCTCCTTCTTCCCACCCTGTTCGGACTTGCCGCTGGTATAGGTCGCCCCATCGCGCTTCTGCCCCGGCGCCGGCTTGCCCGGCAACGGCGGCAAGGCCTTGGCCTTTTCCAGGTCGATGCCAGCCACCTCGGCCACGCGGCGGCCGTAGTCCTCGTCGCAGTGCCACAGGTGCCAGACCATGCGCAGCTGGATCAGCTCCGGGCACTTCCTGAGGTCGCCGCCGACGTTGGCCACCAGGTCGTCGCGCTCCCAATCCTGGAACGTCCGGTAACGGTCGCCGGCTTGCCGGTAATCGTCCGCGGTGCGCGTGGTCTGGTAGCGGCCCAGGTGGCCTTCGACGTGCTGGTGGTAGTCCTTGCCGGGCTGCTGCGCCTCGGCCAGGCCGCCCAGCAGGCTGGGTTCGTAGTTGATGTGCTTGTCCTCGCCGCCGGTATCGACATAGAAGGTCATCTGGCCGTCGCGCTGGTTGGTGCGCGCCTGCACCTTCTGCTGCGGAGCGTTGATCGGCAACTGCAGGTAGTTCGGGCCGACGCGGTAGCGCTGGGTGTCGGAATAGGACAGGGTGCGTCCCTGCAGCATCTTGTCGTCCGAGAAGTCGATGCCGTCGACCAGCACGCCGGTGCCGAAGGCTGACTGCTCGGTTTCGGCGAACACATTGTCCGGGTTCTTGTTCAGCACCATGCGGCCCACCGGCAGCAGCGGGAACTGGTCTTCCGGCCAGCGCTTGGTGTCGTCCAGCGGGTCGAAGTCGAGCTCGGGGTGCTCGCCGTCGCTCATGATCTGCACGCAGAATTCCCACTCGGGAAACTCGCCGCGCTCGATCGCATCGTACAGGTCGCGCGTGGCGTGGCTGGTGTCCTGGCCCTGGATCTGGGCGGCCTGGCTGGCGGTGAGGTTGCGCACGCCCTGCTTGGGCTGCCAGTGGAATTTGACCAGGTGGGCCACGCCCTGGTCGTTCACCAGCTTATAGGTGTTCACGCCCGAGCCTTCCATCTCGCGGTAGTTTGCCGGGATGCCCCACGGGCTCTTGACCCAGGTGACCATGTGCAGGGCTTCCGGATGGCCGCAGATGAAATCGTAGAAGCGCCAGGGTTCCTGCTGGTTGGTGACGGGGTCGGGTTTGAAGGCGTGGATCATGTCCGGGAACTTGATCGCATCGCGGATGAAGAAGACCTTCAGGTTGTTGCCGACCAGGTCCCAGTTGCCGTCGACGGTTTTCAGCTTGACGGCGAAGCCGCGCGGATCGCGCGCCGTCTCGGGCGACTCCTTGCCACCGATCACGGTCGAGAAGCGCACGAACACCGGCGTCTGCACGCCGACCTCGTTCAGGACCTTGGCGCGCGTGTACTTGCTGGCCGGCTCCTTGCCGATCTTGCCGTAGGCTTCGAAATAACCGTGAGCACCGGTGCCGCGCGCGTGAACGACGCGCTCGGGGATGCGCTCGCGGTCGAAGTGGGTGATCTTTTCGATGAACTGGTAGTTCTCGAGGGTCGCCGGACCACGTTCACCGACCGTCCGCATGGACTGGTTATCGCGGACGGGATGGCCCTGGCGGGTGGTCAGAGTGGGTCGCTGCTCATTCATCGCTTCATCCTCCTGTTGGTGGGAGAGCCATTATAGGATTGACGAAAATGGGCAGCGCCCTGCAGCCCACGGGCAAAAGCCCGGTGTATCAGAGCGCCTGGAATACGCCGGCGGTGCGGTTCTTGGTCACGTTATCCCAGCTGAACACCTTGCCGTTCATGGCCACGTAGACGCCGGGCGGCAGGGTCTGGGCCACGCCGCAGGCGAAGCCGAAGTTGAACAGGGCGTCCGAGTTCGCGATCTCGTAGGGGATCATGGCGCCGGTGAAGACGATGGTCTTGTCGCTCAGCGCCGAGCCCAGCACCTGGGCGGTTTCGCGCATGGTGTCGGTGCCGTGCACGATCACGATCGCCTTCTCGCTGGCGGCCTGGCAGGCGGCCAGCACCTTCTGGCGGTCAGCGTCCTGCATGTCGAGCGAGTCGAGCAGGGACACGACTTCGAGCTCGACCGGAATCGTCATGCGCGTGCGTTTGATGACCTCTGGCAAGTGGCTGTCTGCAAAGCCCAGCACGCCGTTGAGTTCATTGTAGTGTTTATCGAAAGTGCCGCCGGTAGCGATGATCCGCAATGTCATGATGATTAGATAACTGAGTAAAAAAAGGTGGGTAATGATAGCCCCAAACCGTAGTGTATCCGCCTGGGTCTGCGCTAGAATCGATTGATCGGATGAGTACACTGGAGAGCATTCAAGAGCTTGCCGCATCGTACCGCAAGCCTCCTTCCATCTCTCCAGCGATCCTTTTAATGATGGGCTCGCGCCCGATTTTCCATGAAACCCGTTGCTCCCGGAACTGTCATCTTTCACCGCCATCGCGGCTATGGCGTCATCACCCACGTCAACCTGCTGACCGGCTGGATCTCTGCGCGCTTCGGCAACGAAACGCGCACGCTCGACCTCAATTTGTCGACCGACGAGGTGCAGCATGCCGACGGCGAGGCAATCCTGTTTCGCAGGTCTCCGCCCGACCGCATGCCGCACGCGCGCCTGATGGCCATGGTGCGCGAGCTGCACCAGGCCGGCTACCAGAAACTGTATCTGTATTCCTGGCCCAAGCCCTCCGGCCTGCACTGGCGCTGGCACCTGTTCACCGGCCAGCGTGACTGGATGCAGCGCTCCTGGCGCGAAGGCTGGTATGGTTCGGGCGACGTCTACAACGGCAACCCCGTCATGGGCTGGGGCGACACGCCCGGCGCCAGTACGGAAGAGTTGATCCATGCGCTGGCCAAATTCGACCCCGAAGGCCTCGCGCGTGCGCTCGGGCGCGACGACGACCACACCGCCTGGTTCGCGGACGTCTGCGACGCCTTGCTGCCGGGCTATGCGTACTCCTTCGACATGGCGCCGCAGCCCAAGAACGGCGGCCTGGTCGAAATGCCGCCAGTGCCCGTGGTGCCGGTGCGCGCGGGCTTGCCGGCGTATGCGGGCCGGGCCATCGGCTGGCCGCCGGGCTGGGCTGGCTTGTGGACGCGCCGGCATGAGATGCCGATGCGCAAGCCTAACTTTACGGGCGAGCCCGAGCTGCGCTGATCATCGCGTCAGCGCTTCCGGATTCAGGATGTTGGTCGGATTGCCGTTCGCAAAGTTCACGACATTCTCGAACGCCTTGCTGAAATACAGCTCGTAACTGTCCTGCTCCACATACCCCAGGTGCGGCGTGGCCAGCACGGTCGGGATTTTCAAAATGGGCGCATCCGCCGGCAGCGGTTCGCTGGTGAACACATCCAGCGCCGCATAACCCGGCCGTCCCCGCTTCAGCGCGGCCTCGAGCGCGCCTTCCTCGACCAGTTCGGCCCGGCTCGTGTTCACGAACAGGGCGTCCGGCTTCATGCGCGCCAGATCCGCCGCCGTGACGATGCCGCGCGTGGCATGGAGCAGCCGCAGGTGCAGGCTCAACACGTCGGCCTGTTCGAAAAAATCCTCGCGCGAGGCTGCCGCCTGAAGCCCATCGGCCAGCGCCGCCGCCCGGCTCGCCTCACTGCCCCAGACCGCGACTCGCATGCCAAAGGCCTTGCCGTAACCGGCCAGCATGCGCCCGATCTTGCCGTAACCCCAGATCGCCAGCGTGCGGCCCTTGAGCGTGCGGCCCAGGCCGTTGAGTTCGGGGTTGATCGAGGCCGTCTGCCACAAGCCGTTTTTCAGGTTGTTGGCGTAGGGGACGATCTTGCGGCTGGCCGCCATGATCAGCGCCCAGGTCAGTTCGGCCGGGGCCACCGGCGAGCCGACGCCTTCCGCGATCGCGATGCCATGCTCGGTGGCGGCGGCGACGTCCACGTGGCCGGACACCTTCCCGGTCTGCGAAATCAGCTTCAGGTTGGGCAGCCTCGACAGCAACGCGCGCGGAAACACCGTGCGTTCACGGATCAGCACCAGTGCATCGAAGGGCGCGAGCCGGATCGCCAGCTGGCCGGCGCCGCGCGCGCCGTTGGTGAACACTTTAACTTCATGACCGTTCAACAACTCGATGCATTTCAGCTGGCGCACCGCGTCCTGGTAATCGTCGAGGATCGCAATTTTCATGGGAGTTAGCACTAGTGGTGTTCAGAAAGTAATGAAATAACAGGATTTGGCTGATTGCAAATAGCCTACTATATTTGTCAACCAAAATTCCTACATTTTTGTTGTTGAAGCATTTGAAACGGAATTGTGCGGGTGTAGAATCGGTCAGACATAAGGAATCGCGATGACAGATTGATATCATTCGCGAGCAGCATCACATGTTCCACCCAGCCGGGGTTGACACTTGACCGCAGCTGGCGACAAGACCGCCGTAACCGCCGCACCATGAACGCATGATGCCCGAGCGCAGGCCCATGAGGCTCCATTGACGACGATCCTGCCGGGACAGGGAACCGAAGAACATAAGGACTTCGAATTGCCGTAGCGTGCATCGATTCGTGGGCCAGGCGCCATTCGACAACCGCACGCCGCCTTTCGAAGTGCCACGCATTCTTAAATGGCATTGGAGGCACTATGAACCAGCCCGTGATGGGCGGCGTCGCCGCACTGAACGTTCCTGCATACATCAAGCATAACAAACTCATCAATTGGGTGGCCGACATCGCGGCCCTCGCCAAGCCCGACGCCATCTACTGGTGCGACGGCTCGCAGGAAGAGTATGACCGCTTGTGCGCTTTGATGGTCGAGGCCGGCACGATGAAGCGCCTGAATCCGGAAAAGCGCCCGAATTCCTACCTGGCCTGCTCGGACCCGAGCGACGTCGCGCGCGTCGAGGACCGCACCTTCATCTGCTCGGCCACGAAAGAGCAGGCCGGTCCGACGAATAACTGGACCGATCCGCAGGAGATGCGCCAGACCCTGAACAGCCTGTTCGACGGCTGCATGGCGGGCCGCACGATGTACGTGGTGCCGTTCTCGATGGGCCCGCTGGGCTCGCCGATCGCCCACATCGGCGTCGAGCTGTCCGATTCGCCCTATGTCGCCGTCAACATGCGCATCATGACCCGCATGGGCCGCGCCGTGTACGACGTACTGGGCGAGGCGGGCCCCTTCGTGCCGTGCGTGCACAGCGTCGGCATGCCGCTGCAGCCGGGCCAGCAGGACGCGCGCTGGCCGTGCAACAGCACCAAGTACATCGTCCACTATCCGGAAACCCGCGAGATCTGGTCGTTCGGTTCGGGCTACGGCGGCAACGCGCTGCTGGGTAAAAAATGCTTTGCGCTGCGCATCGCTTCCAACATGGGCTACCAGGAAGCGCAGCTGGGCGGCACCGGCTGGCTGGCCGAGCACATGCTGATCCTGGGCGTCGAATCGCCGGAAGGCGCAAAGAAATACGTCGCGGCCGCCTTCCCCTCGGCCTGCGGCAAGACCAACTTCGCGATGCTGATCCCGCCCGCCGGCTTCGAGGGCTGGAAGGTCAGCACCATCGGCGACGACATCGCCTGGATCAAGCCGACCGACGATGGCCACCTGGTCGCGATCAACCCGGAAGCCGGCTATTTCGGCGTGGCCCCGGGCACCAACGACAAGACCAATCCCAACTGCATGGCCTCGCTGCGCGAAAACGTGATCTTCACCAACGTCGCGCTGACCGAT
>Ga0308169_10005478_pt1 | contig 11515 bp, 11 predicted proteins | sample PhyBR1_2_FD_202139 | JGI IMG/M metagenome (GOLD analysis project Ga0308169, IMG submission 202139) | Phyllosphere microbial communities from UC Gill Tract Community Farm, Albany, California, United States - DLSLSB.R1 | ecosystem: Host-associated > Plants > Phyllosphere > Unclassified | place... | reverse complement strand
GTGTAGGCGATGGTGTCGTGCGTGGATGCGGTCAGCTGCCCGTCCGGCTTGGCCGCGAGGCGGAAACGCTGCTCGGTGTTGGGGCGCTGGCCGACCGGGCCGAACATGTTGTTGCGGTCCAGCGAGAGCTTGACCGGACGATTCAGCATCTTGGCCGCCATCGCGGTCAGCGGACCGTGCGACCACAAGGACCCCTTCGAACCGAAGCCGCCGCCGGTGTAGGGGCAGATCGCGGTGACGTTCTCGGGCGGGATGCCGAAGATCGCCGCCATGATGCGCTGCACACCCTTCATGTACTGGGTCGATTCGTAGACGGTGAGCTTGTCGCCATCCCACTGCGCAATCGTTGCGTGCGTCTCGAGCGGATTGTGATGTTCGATCGGCGTGGTGTAGGTCGCGTCCAGGCGCACGCTGCCGGCCAGGAAGCCGGCCACCGGGTCGCCGCGCTTGGTGTCGGTGTCTTCGGTCAGCACCTTCTCGGGCGGATGCAGCGATTGCTTGGCCTGCTCGAAGTCGAGCACGGCGTCCTTGCGTTCGTACGCCACGCGCACGCGCGCGGCCGCGTCACGCGCATGCTCGAGCGTGTCCGCGACGACCACCGCGATCGGCTGGTTGTTGTAGTAGACGTCGTCTTCCTGCAGCAGGGTCAGGCGGCGGCCGATCGGCGGCTGCACCTTGCCGTCCTTGGTCTCCTTGGGCAGGCGCATCGCGTTCTGCGGCGTCATCACGAGCAGCACGCCGGGCACTTGTTTCGCCTCGTCGTCGATCACGCGCAGCACGCGGCCACTCGGGATGCTGCTGGTGACCAGCACGGCGTGGACCAGGCCCTCGATGTCGTGCTCGGCGGTGTAGTGCGCGCCGCCGCTGACCTTGGCCCAGGCGTCGGTTCGGTTGATGGGTGCGCCGATCACGTTCATGCCATGCCTCCCGCAATTTTCAAGGCGCGCGCCACCGCGCGGCTAGCAAGTTCGATCTTGAATGCGTTGTGTTCATAAGCCTTGGCGCCGGCCACCGCAGCCGCGCCTACGCGCTTCAACACCTCGTCGGTCAGCGGCTGGCCACGCAGCTCGCTTTCCGCATCCTGTGCGCGCCAGGGTTTATGGGCCACGCCGCCCAGCACGATGCGCGCGTCGCGGACCGTGTCGCCATCTGTGTCGATGCCGGCCGCCACCGAGACCAGCGCGAACGCATAGCTGGCGCGGTCGCGCACCTTCAGGTAGTGCGAATGTTGCGAGAACTTCGGCGGCGGCAACGTCACCGCCGTGATCAGCTCACCCGGCTGGATGACCGTGTCGTCCTGCGGCCGGTCTTCCGGCAGGCGGTGAAAATCGCCGATCGCGACCTGGCGCTCGCCGTTCGGCCCCTGCAGGTGGATGACGGCGTCGAGCGCGGCCAGCGCCACGTTCATGTCCGACGGGTTGGTCGCGATGCATTGATCGCTTGCGCCCAGGATCGCGTGGATGCGGTTGAAGCCGCCGATGGCGTCGCAGCCCGATCCGGGGTCGCGCTTGTTACAGTGCGGGAAGGTCGGGTCGGTGAAGTAATAGCAGCGCGTACGCTGCAGCAGGTTGCCGCCCACGGTCGCCATATTGCGCAGCTGGCTGGTGGCGCCGTTCAGGATGGCCTCGGACAGGATGCGATAGCGCTCGCGCACCAGCGGGTGGTTCGCGGCCGCCGTGTTGCTGGCCATCGCGCCGATGCGCAGGCCGCCGTCCGGCAGCGCCTCGATGCCGGCCAGGTCCAGGCGGCTGACGTCGATCAGGCGCACCGGCTTCTCGATGCCGCTTTTGTACAGGTCGAGCAGGTTGGTGCCGCCGCCGATGAATTTCGCGCCGGGCTGGCGCGCCAGGTCGATCGCATGGCGCACGTCGTTGGCCCGATCGTAGAAGATCGATTGCATATGCTCCCTTTCGTGTGGGTTCAGGCCTGGCGCAGAACGACGCTGTGGATCGCCTTGACGATGTTCGGATAGGCGCCGCAGCGGCAGATGTTGCCGCTCATGCGCTCGCGGATTTCGTCTTCCGACAGCGCGCCGGGTTCGAGCTGGTCGGACTCGGTCAGCAAGCTGGCTTGCCGTTGCTTGATCTCGTCGAGCAGGGCGACCGCCGAGCACACCTGGCCCGGGGTGCAGTAGCCGCACTGGAAGCCGTCGCAGTCCATGAAGGCTTGCTGCATCGGATGCGGCTGGGCTTCGTTGCCGAGACCTTCCACGGTGGTGATCTCGCGGCCCTCGTGCATGATCGCCAGGGTCAGGCAGGAATTGATGCGCTGGCCATCGACGATGACCGTACAGGCGCCGCACTGGCCGCGGTCGCAGCCCTTCTTGGTGCCGGTCAGGTGCAGGACTTCGCGCAGCGCGTCGAGCAGGGTGACGCGTGGCTCGATCGTCAGGCGCTGCTCGCTGCCGTTGATCCGCAGCGTGACCGGCTGCGGCGGCGCATAAGCGGCCTGGGGTGCCAGATTCGGTGACTGGCGCTGCTCATCTTGTGGCATGGTTTGCTTGCTCCAGGTAGATTCGTCATATTCATGATCGCTGAAATCGGCAAACCGAGGAGCGCAACAGAATCCAATTCCGCCTAGAAATCAAAGACTTATGAGAAAGAAAGACGCGATGACGGACGGATGCGTTGCGGCCGGGCTTTGAAGGGTTTTATACTCGGAGGAATGACCACGCGCTCCCCCCTGCTCCTGCTGACACCGCTGCTCCTATTGGCCGGCTGCGTCAACCAATCGGCCAGCTACGACATCGACAGCACCGACCACGCCCTGACCGTGATCGTCACCCAGGATTATTTCTGGAGCAAACAGGCGACCCTGCGCCTGGTGGCGTCGCGCCTGCCGGATTGCCAGCGCCAGTTCGACCTCGGCAAGACGCCGCTGGCGGACCTGAACGTCGAGCTGTTCTCGACCGGGGAGGAAAGTTTCCTGCTGCGCGCAGGCGAGGACATGTGGCAGGTCGACGCCCAGAGCTGCAGCGAACTGCCGCCGCCATCGGCCAATGTGCAGGCTCAGCCGATCGGCGTGTTCCACATGGACGCGAAAAAGAAGCTGGTGTTCGAGCGGGCCGAAGGCGCGGTGGCTTCGGCCCAATGATGTCTATGGGCGCAGCCAGCCGCGCTGGATAGGTACGGCGAGCACGCGGCGGTACAACTGCGCGACCGCCCGCGTCAGTGCGGGGCATACGTCATCCGCCAGGTACGAGCGCGACAACATCAGCATGCACAAGGACACGACCGCGGCGCCCAGCATGTCCATCGGCCAATGCACGCCCAGGAAAACGCGTGACCACGCGACCACGACGGCCAGCGGCAGCAGCGAGCGGCCGAAACGTCGCGCGGCGGGATCGCTGCCCCCAGCCAGCACCAGGGCCACGGTGAACATGATCGTCCCGTGATCGCTCGGGAAGGAGCTGTCCGGCGCATGGTGCAGGAAGGTGTGGCCGATGCCAGCCACGAAGGGCCGGTCGTGATGCCACCCCAGTCCGATCAGCGCATTGATGCCCAGCGCAATGCCCGTCATGACCGCCGCCCGGACCGCCGCGTCACGCTGCCCCGCCTGCCCGCTCATCCACAAACCTGCCAGGCCGATCGGCACCAGCAGGATCAGCCATTGTGCGGCGAACACGGACAATTGAAGACGCCAGCCGTGCAGGCCGGCATCCGCGTTCAGCAGGGAAAACCACAGCAAGTTCAGATTCTCTAACATAATAAAACGGCATCTTTGAGACAAAAATCCACTTTACCAGCTCAGGTGCAATTTCCCCGTTACGGCTCGGCAAGGTGAAGAATGAGATGGGTCAACGGTCAGCCGAAAAAGCTTGACCGGACGCATTGCAGGAGAGTTTGGAGGGAACTTTCGGCGTTTAGCAAAACCCTCAGCCCATTTCACTGTCGAGGTGGGCCATTTGGGCGGGACTATAGCGTTCGCCCGCGGCGGCATTCGGCGGCACGATGGCTTCCAGGCGTGCGGCGTCCTCGGGACGCAGCTGCAGGTCGGCCGCGCCGAGCGCTTCCTGCAGGCGGTCGGGACGGCGTGCGCCCACCAGAGGCACGATATCCGCGCCCTGCGCCGCCACCCAGGCGATGGCCAGCTGGGCCACCGACACCTCCAGCTCCTGCGCGAGCGCGCGCATGCGCTCGACCAGGGCCAGGTTGGCGTCCAGGTTGGCGCCCTGGAAACGCGGGCTGGCCATGCCGCGGAAATCCTTCTCGCCCTGGCGTTCCCGGCTCCAGTGCCCGCTGATCAGTCCGCGCGACAGCACGCCGTAGGCCGTGATGCCGATGCCGAGTTCACGTGCAACGGGCAAAATCGCCCGCTCGATGCTGCGCGAGATGACCGAATACTCGATCTGCAGGTCGCTGATCGGATGCACGCTGCTTGCCCGGCGCAGGGTGTCGGCGCCCACTTCCGACAGGCCGATGTGTTTGACGTAGCCGGCCTTGACCATGTCCGCGATGGCGCCGACGGTGTCTTCGATCGGCACCTTGGGGTCGAGGCGCGCGGGGCGGTAGATGTCGATGTAGTCGGTGCCCAGGCGCTTCAGGCTGTAGGCCAGGAAGTTACGCACGGCTTCCGGACGGCAGTCGTAGCCGAGCCAGGCCCCGTCCGGGCCGCGCATGGCGCCGAACTTGACGCTGATCTGCACCTGCTCGCGCGGGCGTCCCGCCAGCGCCTCGCGGATCAGCATCTCGTTGTGGCCCATGCCGTAGAAGTCGCCGGTGTCGAGCAGCGTGATGCCGGCGTCGAGCGCGGCGTGGATCGTGGCGATGCTGTCGAGACGGTCGGCCGGACCGTAGAGGTCGGACATGCCCATGCATCCCAGGCCGATGCGTGAGGTGTGCGGCCCGTTTTTTCCAAGTCGAGTCGTCTGCATTGCTTCCCTAGCGTTGTCCCGTCAACTGGCGCAAGCGTGCGATTTCGGTGGTGCGCCCGAGTTGGTCCAGGGCCCGCTCGAGCAGCGTCTTGTCGCCCTCGCGCAGCATAGTCCATTGCGTGAAATACTCGTGCACGGTACGCCAGGGCGGGAAGTCCGGCGGCATGCTGCGCCAGGCGTTGCCGGTGTGAAGGAAGTAGAGCACGGCGCAGAACACGTCGTACAGATCGTGCTTGCGCGGCCGGGTCTTTCGGCGCGCCGCTTCCAGCATGTCGCGTACGGAATCAAACTGTTCTCGCGAAACATCGCTTGGGAATTCTGGCCTGGCCATATCGATCGCCTCAAAATCACTTGGAGACGCAGGATCTGGAACAGGTTCCCGGCAAACGCGCAAAACACGCCCGCACGCCGGAAAGCCGCCAGACTATGTCAATACAGTGTAGCAGTCTGCCGGCAATGGCGTGTAATTTTTACATCAGTACGGAGAGGCGGCCCCGGCCGGAAGCTCAGTTGTCGCGGGCCAGCGACAGGAACTCGGTGCGCAGCGCCAGGTTCGGCTGCAGCTCGCCCAGCATGGCCGACGTGATGGTTTCTTCGCCCGGGGTGCGGATGCCGCGGCTTTCCATGCACATGTGGCGGCACTTGATGACGACGCCGACGGCTTTCGGCTCCAGCACTTCCATCAGCGTGTTGGCGATCTGGACCGTGAGGCGCTCCTGCACCTGCAGGCGCTTCGAGAACACGTCGACCAGGCGGGTCAGCTTCGACAGGCCGACGATGCGGCCGTTCGGCAGGTAGCCGACGGTGGCCTTGCCGAAGAACGGCGCCAGGTGGTGCTCGCAATGGCTGTAGACCGGGATACCGCGCACCACGATCAGCTCGTTGTATTCTTCGGCGCCATCTTCGAAGGCCTTGAGGATCTCGACCGGATCCTGGTCGTAGCCGGAGGTCCAGTGTTTCCAGGCCTTGGCGACGCGCGCCGGCGTCTCGTGCAGGCCTGGACGGCTCGGATCTTCGCCGATGCTGGCCAGCATCCGGCGCCAGTCGTTTTCGGTGAAGACTTCTTTGTCAGACATGGTGCATCCTAAAATTTTCGATTTGCCGAGAGTATATAGAAAATGTGCTGGCCCCACAGGTCATGGCCATTTTTTGAGCAGAGCCAACATTCCTTCAGCAAGAACGCGCTAGCGTCGATGACGTCCTTAACTCATCAGGAGAACAGCCATGCTTGGCAGCACTGTCCTGGAAGTCGCGATCGGCCTGACGTTTTGCTATGGCACGGTGGCCCTGATCGTCACTACCGTGCAGGAGGCACTGGCGTCGGCGTTCCGCCTGCGCGCGAACACCTTATTGGCAGGCATCAAAACCATGCTGAACGACCCGAACTTCGAGGGCCTGGCGCGCGCCGTGTATGCCCATCCGCTGGTCAATCCACACGTGGATGGCAGCGAAGCGAGCGAGCGCGACCTGTCAAATAAACCATCCTACATCGAACCGGCGCATTTTGCGATTGCGCTGGTGGACAGCCTGTGGCAACTGCCGGGCGACTTCCTGCAACTGGCCAGTGCGATCGATGAGATTCCCGATCCCCAGCTCAGGAAAGCCCTGCAGGGCATGGTTGGACGCGCGCGCGACCTGCGGCACTTCCAGGAAATGCTGGCCGGCTGGTTCGACAATGCGATGGCGCGCATGTCCGGCGCCTACAAGCGCCAGCAGATGCTGATCTCGCTGCTGTTGTCGCTGCTGCTGGCGATCCTGCTCAACATCGACAGCATCCACCTGTTCCGCGCGTTGTGGCAGGCGCCGGCGCTGGCCGCGCATCTGCATGACGTGCCCGGCAAGCTCGATCCGGACACGCTGAACGCCCTGCTGGCCCTGCCGATCGGCTGGACCCATTTCCCGCCCCCCTTGAGCACCGACTTCGCGCTGCAGGTGGCCGGCTGGGTGATGACCGCCTCGACCGCGCTGTTCGGCGCGCCGTTCTGGTTCGACCTGATGCAGCGCGTGGTGCGCATGCGCGGCACCGGCGACAAGCCGGACGGCGTGCCGGTGGCCCTGCGCCTGGAAAGCAAGGTCGCCGTGGGTTCGGCGCTGTCCTGACCGAGCGGGTTCGACGCTCAGCGGCCCGGCGGCCGGTGGGCGTCGACCAGGATGCTCGATACCGAGACGTGCGGCACGCGCTCGGGCCACTCGTCGTCGGGTCCGAACCAGCGCGCTTCGAGAATCTCGTTGGGATCGGTGCGGATCTCGCCATCCAGGTAATCCGCGGTAAAGGCGATCATCAGCGAATGCGGGAAGGGCCAGGACTGGCTGCCGAAATAGCGCAGGTTTTGCACGCGCAGGCCGACTTCCTCGAACACTTCGCGGTGCACCGCCTCCTCGATCGATTCGCCGGCTTCCAGGAAACCGGCGAGCGGCACGAAGCGCTTCACCGCCGGCTGCGTGTGCAGCGCCAGCAGGACCTTGTCGCCGTTACGGATCAGCACCATCATGGCCGGCGAGATGCGCGGATAGGCCGTGTGCCCGCAATTCACGCACTTGAAGCAGCGCTCGCCCGCGAGCTTCGTGGTGCCGCTGCCGCAGGCCCCGCAAAAGCGATGGGTGCGCGCCCACTCGGCGATCTGGACCGCGCGCCCGGCCACCCCGAGCAAGTCTTCGTCGAATTCCGCGAACAGCGAGCGCAAGCCGCGCCAGGCATAGCCGGGAGGCAGGAGCGTTTCATCGTCGACCCAGCCGGCCTGGCAATAGCGCTGGCCGAGCAGGCCGACGGGCTGCAACTGCACCGGATCCAGGATCATCTGCGTGATGAGCGCCTGGTCCGGCAGGGCGAGATCGCCTTCGCGCACCAGCAGGCGGCCGGCGTGGAAGATGAAGAACAGCGGGTCCGGGCCGAGGTCGGCGGCGGCGCGCGGCGCGATCAGGGGCGTGAATGAAGCGGGGGTCTGGAGCATGGCGGTATCCGATGAAGGCTGTTGCCCGATGATACCGCCTTTCATGGGCTTGCTCAGTGCGCCGCGCAGTTGCGGTCCCTTGCTGCGGCGCCTCGCCTGACGCGTCACAACGCCTCCTTTGATTGACCAATCCGATTCGAACTAATCCAGCTCATCGCGTTCCAAAGCTCAGGATAGCCAAGGAGACGACGATGAGCGGAGGCCCCCTCGTACTCGGCATCAACCGGACCCAGGATGCCAGCGTCTGCCTGATGCGGGGCTCGCGCCTGCTGTGGGCGATCCAGAAGGAAAGGCTGACGCGCCAAAAACACCACTGGGGCCGGCTCGGCGATTTCCGCGATGATTACGGCCCGCGCCTGCCCTGGCCCGAACGGCCGATCGATGTCGTGGTCGAGTGCTTCTCGTCGGACGAGGAAATCCGCCGGCTGGCGCAATACGACGAGGAACTGGCGGCCACCCTGCGCCTTGCGCCCGGCTGCCGGCGCGCGCGCATCTCGCATCACCTGGCCCATGTCTATAGCGTATTCCACCCGTCGCCGTTCCGCGAGGCCGCAGTGATGATCGTCGACGGCCAGGGCAGTCCCGTGTCCGGGCTGACCGATCACTGGAGCGGCGCCGCCTACGTGCCAGGCGACTGGCGCGAAGTCGCCTCCTTCTACCGCGCCGACCGCGAAAGCGTCCTCTGCATCGGCAAGCAGCTGTGGGACCGCGACGATGCGCGCCTGGTCGGCCTGGGCATGTTCTATTTCCTGCTGACCCAGACCATGTTCCCCGGCGAGGGCAACGAAGGCAAGGTGATGGGCCTGGCGCCGCACGGCAATCCGCGCGCGCTCGGCCTGCCGCCGCTGGACGTACTCGACGGCCAGGTGCACATCCCCGAGGGCTGGCGCGCGGTCCTGCGCGAGCGGGAACGCTTCCTCTACGGCCAGCCCGGCCTGGCCTTCGCCGATTGCGCCAACCTGGCGGCGGCCGGGCAGCGCGCCTTCGAGGATGCCCTGGTCGAGGTGGCGCGCTGGCTGCATCTCGAAACCGGCCTGCCCAACCTGTGCTTCGCCGGCGGCACGGCGCTGAACTGCTCGGCCAACGAACGCCTGCTGCGCGAGACCCCGTTCAAGGCCGTGTTCATTCCACCGGCCCCGAGCGATGCCGGCACCGCCCTCGGCTGCGCGCTGTACGGCCTGACCGAGCTGGCGCGCGAAAGCTGCGCCTACCGCTGGACCCAGGACTACCTCGGCCCCGTCCACCAGCGCCCCGAGATCGAAGCTGCGCTTTCCGAGCGCGACGACCTGAACATCGAGTACCTGCCCGACAGCGGCGCGCTGTGCAAGCGCATGCTCGAGCTCCTGCTGGGCCAGCGCGTCCTCGGCCTCTACCAGGGCGGCAGCGAATTCGGCCCGCGCGCGCTCGGCCACCGCAGCATCCTGGCCGATCCGCGCCACGCGCACATGCGCGAGTGGATCAACGCCCGGGTCAAGCGACGCGAATGGTTCCGTCCGCTGGCGCCGGCCGTGCTGGAGGAGCGCGCCGCCGCCTGGTTCGACCTGCCCGGCCCCTCTCCCTTCATGCAGTTCGCGGCGCCCGTGCGTCCCGACATGATCGCTCAGGTACCGGCCATCACCCACGTCGACGGCACCGCGCGCCTGCAGACCGTCGGCGCCGATGACGATCCGCTTCTACGTAGTCTGCTGAAAGGTTTTGAAGCACGTACTGGCGTGCCGATCCTGCTGAACACGTCGTTCAACGGCAAGGACGAGCCCATCGTCGAGACGCCGCGCGAAGCGCTGGCCGCATTCCGCCGCATGCCGCTGCACGCGCTGGCCATTCCACCCTTCATCGCCAGCAAACGCGTCGAGCCGGAGCTGCCGGCATGATCCGCGCCTACCCGAGGGCGCCCAGCGTGGCGCCCGGAGACGTGCTGACCCTGCACGTCGCCACCGACAGTCCGCATCGATGTTTTCGCGTCGCCTTCTACCGCTGGGCCGACGGGCCGCAACTGATGCACCGGTCCGGCTGGCTGCCCGGCAAGGACGCGCCCGCAGGCCGGCCGGACCAGGACTGGGACTGGCCCGCCTACGCCTTCGCCATTCCCCAAAGCTGGCCATCGGGCGTCTACATCGCGGCGCTGGAAGAGGCAGGCCGCAAGCGATCGTTCGAGCTGGCGTGCGACAGCGGCGCGGCGCTGTTCGTCGTGCGCGCGTCACGCACACGCGGGAGCGCGCGTGCGCGAGGCCTGCTGTATAAACTGCCGATCGCCACCTACCACGCCTACAACGACAGTGGCGGCGGCTGCTTCTATCATGAGCCGCCGCGTTCGCTTGAACCGCCCGGCGCGCGCGTCTCGCTGCGCCGTCCCGGCGGCGGCATCGGCGGGCCGGTGTGGGGCGCGCCCGATCACTACGACGCCGGCTCGCCGCGCCAGACCTTCGCGCACTGGGACGCGCGCTTCATCCGCTGGCTGGCAAGGAATGGCTACGCGGCCGAGTTCTGCACCGACCTCGACGTCCATGACAATCCTGATCTGCTGCGCGATTATCGCCTGCTGGTCTCGGCCGGGCACGACGAATACTGGAGCGAGCCCATGCGTGACGGCGTCGAACGCTTCGTCGAAGGCGGCGGCAACCTCGCCTTGTTCGCGGCCAATGTGTGCTGGTGGCGCATCCACCTGGTCGACGGTGGCGCGGCCATGGTCTGCCACCAGGGCGGACCACAGGGCGCGCGCGACCACTGGTGGCCGGCCTCGGGGGCGGGCCGGCCGGAAGACGCGCTGTCCGGTGTCAGCTATCGCCACGGCGGCGGCTGGTGGGACGGCCCGCGCGAGACCGGTGGCTATATCGTCCAGCATCCCGGGCACTGGGTGTTCGCGGGCACCGGCCTGAAGGAAGGAGACCGCTTAGGCCGGCGCACCTGGCCGCCGTTGCCGGGTTACGAATGCGATGGCGCGCCGCTGGACGGCTTCGAGGGCGGCAAGCGCGCCGTGCTCTCGCGCCGCGCACGCAGCCATGGCACCCCGCCGGGCTACGCACTGCTGGCCGCAGCGCCCCTCGGTTCAGGCTGGCAGGAACTGCCGCCGCGCAATGGTGACGCGGCCGGCGCGGGCGTACACGCCGCTGCGCTGGGCCTGTTCGAACGCAATGGCACGGTCTTTTCGAGCGGCAGCACGGACTGGGCGCAGGTGCTCGCCTGCGCACGTGACCGCCGCGTGGAACAGATCACGCGTAACGTGCTCAATCGTCTAAACTGCACATGACGTGTCTGCAAACGGCGTCTACCAACGTTTCGATGGAGGACATATGGCTCGCCAAGCTCTCCTGCAACGCCTCGACCCGCCGTCCGTGGTCGTATTCCGCGCACTCCACCTGGGCGACATGCTGTGCGCCGTCCCGGCCCTGCGCGCCCTGCGTACGTCTCTGCCGCGTGCGCGCATCACGCTGGTCGGGCTGCCGTGGGCGCAGCAATTCGCCGACCGCTTCCCCTGCTACATCGACGAATTCATTCCCTTTCCCGGCCATCCGATGCTGCCCGAGCGAACGGTCGATCATGATGCGCTCGCCGAGTTTTGTGCCAGCATCTGCGCGCGCCGCTTCGCGCTGGCGATCCAGCTGCACGGCAGCGGCGACGTCAGCAACGACATCGTCAGCGGTTTCGGCGCCGACGCGATGGCGGGCTTTTGCCGCGGCGAGGCCGTCCTGCG
>Ga0308169_10005476_pt1 | contig 11517 bp, 10 predicted proteins | sample PhyBR1_2_FD_202139 | JGI IMG/M metagenome (GOLD analysis project Ga0308169, IMG submission 202139) | Phyllosphere microbial communities from UC Gill Tract Community Farm, Albany, California, United States - DLSLSB.R1 | ecosystem: Host-associated > Plants > Phyllosphere > Unclassified | place... | reverse complement strand
TCAAGGAGACCGTCGCGCACGGCGGCACGATCCTTTTCGTCGGCACCAAGAAGCAGGCGCAGGAAGTGCTCGCCGAGCAGGCGACCCGCGTGGGCCAGCCCTACGTGAACCAGCGCTGGCTCGGTGGGCTCCTCACCAACTTCAGCACCGTCAGCAAGCGACTGGCCCGCATGAAGGAGCTCGAGGAGCTCGACTACGAGAACCCGGCTGCGAGCGGCTTCACCAAGAAGGAGCTGCTGCTCAAGAAGCGCGAGCTCGACAAGCTGCACAAGTCGCTGGGCGGCATCCGCAACCTGCAGAAGACCCCGTCGGCCCTGTGGGTCGTCGACGCCAAGCGCGAGCACCTCGCCATCGACGAGGCCAAGAAGCTCGGCATCCCGGTGATCGGCATCCTCGACACCAACGCCGACCCGGACGACTTCCAGTACCCGATCCCCGGCAACGACGACGCGATCCGCTCCGTCTCGCTGCTGACGCGCATCATCGCCGACGCCGCCGCCGAGGGCCTGCAGCAGAAGCACAACCCGGAGGCCGGCGAGGCTGAGCCGCTGGCCGAGTGGGAGCGCGAGCTGCTCGAGCAGGGTGCTGCTGAGGCCCAGGCCGACGCGACCGAGACCGCCGCCGAGGCCGTGGTCGACGCGACCGAGACCGTCGCCGCCGAGGCCGTGGCCGAGGAGCCGGCCGTCGAGGCTGTCGTGGCCGAGGAGCCGGCCGTCGAGGCTGTCGTCGCCGAGGAGCCGGCCGTCGTCGCCGAGGGCGACCAGGCCTGAGCCACTGAACATCGCCACGGCGGGGTCGTCTTCGGACGATCCCGCCGTGGCATCCCGCACAACTTCCACAAGAGCAAGGAGCCACCACCCATGGCAAACTTCACGATCGCCGACATCAAGACGCTGCGCGAGCAGCTCGGCACGGGCATGGTCGACACCAAGAAGGCGCTCGAGGAGGCCGACGGAGACCTCGAGAAGGCCGTCGAGATCCTGCGCCTGAAGGGCGCGAAGGGCAACGCCAAGCGCGCCGACCGCTCCACCAGCGAGGGCCTCGTCGCCGCCCGCGAGGGTGACGGCCAGGTGACGCTCATCGAGCTGAACACCGAGACCGACTTCGTCGCGAAGAACGACCGCTTCATCGCGCTGGCCGACAAGGTCGCCGACGCCGCCGCCGCAGCCGCCGCCGACTCGGCCGAGGCCGCGCTCGCCGCCCCCGCCGGTGACCAGACCGTCGCCGAGCTGATCGCGGACGAGGCCGCCATCATCGGCGAGAAGGTCGAGCTGCGCCGCGTGCGCACCGTCTCAGGCGAGAACTTCCAGGTGTACCTGCACAAGACCAGCAAGGACCTGCCCCCGCAGGTCGGCGTGGTGGTCGCGTACACCGGTGACGACGCCGAGACCGCTCGCAGCATCGCGCAGCACATCTCGTTCGCCAACCCGAGCTACCTCTCGCGCGACGAGGTTCCCGCCGCCGACGTCGAGAAGGAGCGTGAGATCGTCACCGAGATCTCCCGCAACGAGGGCAAGCCGGAGGCCGCGCTCCCGAAGATCGTCGAGGGACGCGTCAACGCGTTCTTCAAGCAGGTCGCGCTGCTGGACCAGGACTACGCGAAGGACAACAAGCTGTCCGTCGCACAGGTGGCGAAGGACGCCGGCATCACGGTGACCGGCTTCGCCCGCTTCAAGGTCGGCGCGTAAGCATCCCGAAGGGCCCGCATCGTGTTCGATGCGGGCCCTTCGCATGCCGTTCGATAGGTTTGGCTCTGGCAAGGAGGAACAGTGATCAGTGAGGCAACCGGACGTCGACGCGTCCTGCTCAAGCTCTCGGGAGAGGCCTTCGGCGGCGGCGGACTGGGTGTGAACCCGGACGTCGTCAGCCAGATCGCCCGCGAGATCGCGGAGGCGACGGATCGCGTCGAGATCGCGGTCGTCGTCGGCGGCGGCAACTTCTTCCGCGGCGCGGAGCTCAGCCAGCGCGGCATGGACCGCGGGCGCGCCGACTACATGGGGATGCTCGGCACGGTCATGAACGCCCTCGCCCTCCAGGACTTCCTCGAGCAGGCGGGTGCCGCCACGCGCGTGCAGTCCGCGATCCAGATGACCCAGGTGGCCGAGCCCTACATCCCGCTGCGTGCGGAGCGCCACATGGAGAAGGGACGCGTCGTGATCTTCGGCGCGGGCGCCGGTCTGCCCTACTTCTCCACCGACACGGTCGCCGCCCAGCGGGCGCTCGAGATCGGCGCCGACGAGGTGCTCGTGGCGAAGAACGGCGTGGACGGGGTCTACACGGCGGATCCGAAGAAGGATGCCTCGGCCACCATGATCGATCGCATCACCTACCTCGACGCATTGCAGCGTGGTCTCAAGGTCGTCGACTCGACGGCGTTCAGCCTCTGCATGGACAACCGGATGAGCATGCGCGTGTTCGGCATGGAGCCCGCCGGTAACGTCACCCGCGCCCTCCTCGGCGACCCGATCGGCACCCTCGTCACCGCGTGACGGAAGCCCGCCGCTCCGCGGCCGCCCACCGCCCGACCGCTAGACTGACTCAGACGTCTCAGAAGAAGGAGAAACCGTGATCGCGGATGTCTTGGCCGATGCCGGAGCTCGCATGGACCGCGCCGTCGAAGCGGCGAAGGATGACTTCGCGACGGTGCGCACCGGGCGTGCGAACCCGCAGATGTTCCAGAAGATCCTCGTGGACTACTACGGCACGCCGACGCCGCTGGCCCAGCTCGCGTCGCTGAACAACCCCGAGGCGCGCACGGTGGTCATCAACCCCTATGACAAGGCCGCGCTCAAGGACATCGAGCAGGCGATCCGCGACACGCCGAACCTCGGGGCCAACCCGACCAACGACGGCACCCTCCTGCGCGTGACCCTTCCCGAGCTCACCGAGGAACGTCGCAAGGAGTACGTCAAGCTCGTCCGCGGCAAGGGCGAGGACGCGAAGGTGCACGTGCGCGGCATCCGCCGCAAGGCCAACGACGACCTCGACAGCCTCAAGAACGACGTCGGAGAAGACGAGCTCAAGCGCGCCGAGAAGGACCTCGACGCCCTCACGCGCACGCACGTCGACCAGATCGACGATGCGCTCAAGCGCAAAGAGGCCGAGCTGCTCGAAGTCTGAACGGTTCGATGTCCGGTGTCGAAGGCGGTGAAGAGCCCGATCGCGTCGAACGCGACCAGGCCGATCCGTCGCACCCGGACGACGCCGCCTCGGCGCTGCAGGCCCACCTGCGCTCGGCTCGTGCGGACTTCGAGGAGGCCAACGAGCGCATCAAGGAGCGCACCGGTCGCGACCTGATCGTCGCGATCCTGATCGCACTCGCGATCGGCGCCGTGGTGGTCGCGTCCCTGGTGTTCCTGAAGCAGCTCTTCGTGCTGTTCGCCCTCGCGGCCGTGGGGCTCGCGGTGTGGGAGTTCTCCCGCGCGCTGCAAGCCGCCGGACATCGGGTCGACATCATCCCGCAGACCGTGTGCGCGGCGGCGCTGGTCGTGACGGGCTGGGTCTACGGCGGGCGATGGATCTGGTGGATCGCCCTGTTCGGTGCGGTCGTGCTGGTCATCGCGTGGCGCTTCATCGGCCAGATGATCGCCCGGGACGGCCGGACCTACGGCGCGGTGCTCGACGACGTCGTGCTGGCCTCCTTCATCCAGCTGTACGTCGCTCTCACGGGGAGCCTGTGCGTCATCCTGCTCGACCAGGACCGCGGGGAATGGTGGGTCCTCTCCTTCCTCATCGTCGCGGTCGCCGCCGACACCGGCGCGTATGCGTCGGGGCTGCTGTTCGGCAGGCATCCGATGGCCCCGCGCATCAGCCCGAAGAAGACGTGGGAGGGGTTCGCCGGCGCCGTGGCGGCATCCCTCGCCGCCGGCGTGCTGCTGGCACTGTTCCTGCTCCGCCTGCCCTGGTGGACCGGGCTCGTCTTCGGCATCGTGATCCTCGCCACCGCGACATGCGGCGACCTGGGCGAGTCGATGATCAAGCGCGCTCTCGGCATCAAGGACATGAGTTCGTGGCTGCCGGGCCACGGCGGCGTCCTCGACCGCCTCGATTCGATCCTGCTGTCCGCTCCGGCGGCGCTGGCCCTGTACTACCTGATGACCCCGATGGTGACCCCATGACGACGACCGCCGACACGAAGTCTGCGCCGGCCCCCGGCTTCCCCGTCACGACGGGGCGCACGAAGGGTTACCAGAAGAAGGCCGTGGACGCGTTCCTCGCCCGCGCCCGCGCAGCGTTCGAAGGCGATCCGAGTGCCGTCGAGATGACGGCGGCCGACGTGCGCACGGCGGCGTTCCCTCTTGTCAAGCACGGCTACGTCATCGCCTCGGTCGATGCGGCCCTCGGACGGGTCGAGGATGCCTTCGCCGCCCGGGCGCGGGGTGCCGCGATCTCCGGGACGGGGCGCAGCTCGTGGGTCGCCCAGTCCCGCGAGCACGCGCAGGAGATCCTCGACCGGATCAGCCGCCCCCGGGGCGAGCGATTCCGCCGGGTCGCGTGGCCCGCATACGGGTATCGCGTGGACGAGGTGGACATCGTGGTCGACAAGCTCGCCGCCTACCTCGCGGACGGGCGCCCGGTGACGGTGGACCAGGTGCGTTCGGTGGCGTTCCGGATGCAGCGACGCGGCTATCGCGAGGCGCAGGTCGACGCCGTGCTCGACGCGATCGTCGACGTCATGCTGGCAGTTGACTGATCGCCGCGGCCCGTCGGATGGCGCCGGACGCCGTCGGCCGCTAGTGTTTACCGTATTGTGACTTCCCGCAGCGAGATGATTACCGAGACATCCCGGCGGGCGAGGCGAATGGCGGCCCAGAGCACTCCGCTGCGGCGGAGGATGCGCGTGCAGCCGCCCGCTCCCGGGACCACGCTCTCTCTTCCGCGCCGTCGGCCCGAGCCGCGCACGCGGTGGTCCCGCCGTCAGGGGGTCCTCTCGGTCTTCGCCGGCTTCGCGGTCGTGGCGTTCGGCGTCGCCGCCGTCGGCCCGCTCGGCGCTTCGCTCGCTACCCGCGCCGACGCCGCGACGACTCCGCCCGCGACGATCTATTCGCTGACGCGCGCCGACGCCCAGACGCTCGACACCCAGGCGCACTCCGCACAGCCGGCGCTGCAGCGCGACACCTATTCGGTCAAGGTGATCCCGCAGGCTGTTCCCGCCCAGACGTCGTCTTCGGCGTCGATGATGGCGCAGGTCGCGTCGTTCGTGGCGCCGTCCCCGGGCAGCGCCCAGGCGATCGCCTACCAGCTCGTGCGGGCCCGCGGATGGGACGACAGCCAGTTCCAGTGCCTGGTCGCGCTCTGGAACCGCGAGTCGGGCTGGCGCGTGAACGCCGCGAACCCGAGCGGCGCGTACGGCATCCCGCAGGCTCTTCCCGGCAGCAAGATGGGCGCGTACGGCTCGGATTGGGCGACGAACCCCGCCACGCAGATCAAGTGGGGCCTGTCCTACATCTCCGGCAGCTACGGCACGCCGTGCGGAGCGTGGGGTCACTCGAACTCCTACGGCTGGTACTGAGCGGATGCCGCGGGCACGACGGCCCCGGCCGCAGCCCGACGGCGACGCGCTGGAGCGGATGGTCCTGGGCTGGAAGCGCACGGAAGTGCGCGGCGGCGTGGAGTGGTACGTCCAGCCGATGCCGGCGTCGCGATCGGAGAAGGCCTACATCTGCCCGGGATGCGGCCGGCAGATCGCCCCCGGGGCGGCGCATCTCGTTACGTGGCGCGCCGATGGCATCATGGGTGATGCGGCCGATCTCGCGGCGCGACGGCACTGGCACACAGCCTGTTGGAGGGTGAGCTGATGGAGATCCGTGGAGCTGTGACGCTGCCCGCGCACCGTGAGGACATCGAGCTCGAGACCGCGGACGGCATCCGCCTCGTCGGGGAACTCGCCGTGCCGCTCGAGCGCCAGCCCGTGGCGACCCTCGTCACCCTGCATCCGCTTCCCACCGCCGGCGGGTTCATGGACTCGCACATCCTGCGCAAGGCGGCGGCTCGCCTGCCCGCGCTGGCCGACCTGGCGGTGCTCCGGTTCAACACCCGCGGCACGACGTCGCCGCGGGGCACGAGCGGCGGCGCATTCGACGGCGGCGCGGCCGAGCGGTTCGACGTCGCTGCGGCGATGGACTTCGTGGCGGCTCGCGGGCTTCCCCGTCCCTGGCTGGTCGGCTGGTCGTTCGGCACGGAGCTCGCCCTCAAGTACGGTCCCGAGCACCCCATCGAGGGCGCCGTGCTGCTCTCGCCGCCGCTGCACCGTGCGACGCCCGCAGAGGTCGCGGCCTGGCACGACGATCCGCGTCGCCTCGTGGTCCTCGTTCCCGAGTTCGACGACTATCTGCGCCCCGCAGAGGCCGTGAAGCGATTCGCGTCGGTTCCCGAGGCCACCGTGATCGACGTGGACGGCGGCAAGCACCTGTGGGTGGGGGAGAACCAGACGCGGCGCGTGCTCACCGAGATCGTCGCCGTCGTGAACGCGGCCGCGCTGCCGCTGCCCACCGAATGGCACGGAACGGGCGCCGCCGCACGGTCCTGATCGCCCGCTCGGCGCAGGCGCCTCGGCGGCTCAGCGCTCGTTCTGGCGGGGGATGATCACCTGGCGGTAGATGATCAGCACGCTCGCCGCCACCGGGATCGCGATGAGGGCCCCGAGCAGCCCGAGCAGCGACCCGCCGGCGAGGGCGGCGACCACGACGACCCCGCCGGGAACCGAGACCGCGCGGTTCATGATGCGCGGCGACAGGACATATGCCTCCACCTGCATGTACACGAGATAGTAGACGGCCGCGATGAGGGCCGTCGTGGGGGAGCCCAGCCCGGGGATCAGGCACGTGAGCACGATGATCGTGGAGCCGGTCAAGGTGCCCACGAGCGGGATGAGCGAGAAGAAGAACGCGATCACCGCCAGCACGGCGGGGAAGGGCGCGTTGATCACCGACAGGAAGATCGTGCTCAGCACGCCGTTGATGACGCCGAGCGTGACCTGCCCCATCACGTAGTAGCCGACCGAGTCGGTGATCTGCTCGGACAGGTCGATGAACCGGGCGCGTCTCGAGGCCGGCACGAGCCGGTACACGGCGCTCTTGAGCGACGGGACGGAGGCCGTGAAGTAGATCGTCAGCACGAGCACGATGAAGGCGCCCGCGAGCAGGCCCAGCGCCTTGGCCCCCGCCGTGATGACGCCCTGCCCGATCGAACCGCTGATCGTGGCGACGTTGCGGGTCAGCCAGTCCTGCAGATAGTTCGAGACGACGTCGACGTTCAGCGCCGGGAAAGTCTGGTGCAGCCAGTTCTTGACGTCGTCGATCGCGGTGTTGCTGTTGACGAGCTCCGTGACCTGCGCGACGAGCTGGGTCACCTGGCCGCCGATGATCGGCACCACCATGAGGATGATTCCGGCCACCACCGCGAGCGAGGCGAGGATCGTGACCACGACGGCGGCCCAGCGCGCCAGGCGCCGGCGCACCAGGAACGCGACCACGGGCTCGAGCCCGAGGGCGAGGAAGAGGGCGGTCCCGACGTAGAGCAGGATGGTCGACAGCGTCTGGATGCTGCCGATCAGCAGCAGGCCGAGCCCGACCCCGAGGGTGGCCACCAGGGCCACGCGGAACGGGTTGTGCACCTTCATGGACGCTCCTCCCGCTTCGTCGGCCGTGTCACGTCAGGATACTGACATCCGGCCCGGGGCCTGCGGCGCCGCGCGCTCTGTGACCGCTCTCAGGTCCGTTTCGCTATGGTGGAGGGTCGATGCTGTGGCCTGCGCGTGCCCGATGCGCCGGCCCGGAAGGGTGTTTTCGTGCGTTTCGTGTGGGCCATCGCCGCCTTCGTGCTCGCGGCTCTGATGATCGCCGCCGGCATCGCCCAGCGCACCGTGTTCGAGGGGCCGTCGTCGGAGACGACCACCATGCACACGGCCGGCGACGCCCCGTTCACCGTCATCGACAGCTCCGTGCTCACGCGTCATCCGGGGTCGCAGACCGTGCGCGCCGCCGCGCCCGGACAGGTGTTCCTCTCCTACGGGCGTACCGCCGACGTGAAGGCCTGGCTCGCGGGCGCCACCTACAACCGGGTGTCGCTGGGGCGCGGCGGCAGGATCGTCACCACGGTGATCGGTCCCGACGGCGCGACGGTCGGCCGGCAGGCGTCCGCGCCGTCGCCTTCGCCGTCCGCGACGACGTCGGCATCCCCGGACGCCACCGCCACCCCGTCCCCGTCCGCGAGCGGGGCGACCGGCGCCGCATCGACCGCGCCCATGGTCGGCGTGCACGACCCGGTGGGCTCGGACCTGTGGCTCGAGGAGTTCCGGGACAAGGACCTGCTGATCCAGCCGCTGCAGCTGCCCGCCGGCACGAGCGCGCTGATCGCGTCCGACGGCACGAAGCCGGCACCCACGGACATCTCGGTCACGTGGCCGCTGTCCACCGCGACGCCGTGGGCCGGCCCGCTCATCGTGTCCGGCGGCATCCTCATGCTCGTCGGCGTGCTGCTGTACATCCTCGCGATCCGGCACGTGCGCCGCTCCCGCGGGCCGCGCCGCAAGAGCCCGCCGCCTCTGCCGTCCGGGCACGTCGACGAGCCTGAGGATCTGTCGGTCACCGCGGCCGACAAGGGCGTGATCTCGTCCGGATCCGCATCGCCGACCCGTCGGTCACGCCGCGCCTTCATCGCCGTCCCGCTCGCATTCAGCGCGCTGCTGTTCGCCGGCTGCAGCCCGGACGCCTGGCCGCACTTCGGCCCGTCGGCGACGCCGTCCGCGTCGGCGACCGTCGTCGCCGACGACCAGCAGGCGCCCGCCGTCACCGAGCCGCAGGCCGAGCACATCCTCGCGAGCATCGCACGCACGGTGGCCACCGCCGACGCGAAGATGAACGCCACCACGGCGGCGACGCGGCTGGCCGGCGCTCCGCTCGCCGAGCGCCGGGCCAACTACACGATCCGCAAGAAGGCGAAGGGGGTGTCCGCGCCGGCGGCCATCCCGGCCACGGGACTCAGCCGCGGCGTCGTGCTGCCGCAGGCGTACGACGGGTGGCCGCGCACCGTCATGATGATCGCGTCGGACACACACAAGACGTCGTCGCCGTCCTCGGTCCTCATGATGACGCAGGCCGATCCGTGGACGAACTACAAGCTCGTCTCCGTCGCCCAGCTGCAACCGTCCACGCAGATCCCCGACCTCGCTCCGTCGTACGTCGGTGCGTCCGCGGTGCCCCCGGACTCGTCGTTCCTCGTGCTGCCCCCCGACCAGCTCGCCGCCGCCTACGCCGACGTGCTGAACAAGGGCGCCACCAGTCGCTTCGCAGGCAGCTTCGATGAGGCGACCGACACCTTCCTCGACCAGACCAGGAAGGCGCACGCGGCTCAGCTCGCCGCCTTCAACAAGTCGGCCAAGAAGAGCGGGCAGACCGGCACCATGACCTTCAAGGCCGGCGCCGGCAGCACCGCCCCGTCGTCGCTCGCGACCCTGGACAGCGGCGCGATCGTCGCCGTGCAGGTGGATGACTCCACGATCACGAAGCCCACGGCGTCCGGTGCCGTGATCTTCGCGAGCGACGAAGCCCGGGCCCTGACCGGCACGAAGCAGTCGAGCACCGGCTACACCACCACGTACAGCGATCAGCTCATCTTCTACGTTCCCGGCCAGGGCGGCGCGAACACGAAGATCCAGCTGCTCGGCTACGCGTCCGACATCCTCTCCGCGAAGGTGAACAAGAAGAAATGAGCGACCCGAACCTGGGCGCGTCGCTGCGCGGCGCCGTCGACCTGTCCTCCCTGCGCGGCCGGCCCGCGACGCCGGCCGCGCCCGCGCCGGCACCGGGCGACGCCCTGCCGGGCACCGGTCTCGTCGTCGACGTCACCGACGAGACGTTCGGCGACGTTCTCGAGCTGTCGCGGTCGGTCCCCGTGGTCGTCGACCTCTGGGCCGAATGGTGCGGCCCCTGCAAGCAGCTGAGCCCCGTGCTCGAGAAGGTCGTCACCGAGCTCGCCGGCCGCCTTCTGCTGGCCAAGGTCGACGTCGACGCCAACCCGCAGCTGGCCGCGGGCTTCCGGGCGCAGTCGATCCCGATGGTCGTCGCCCTCGTGGCCGGTCAGCCCGTGCCCCTGTTCACCGGCGCCGTGCCGGAGCAGCAGGTGCGCGAGGTCTTCGCGCAGCTGCTCCAGCTCGCCGCGCAGAACGGCGTCACCGGCACGCTGCCCGTCGGCGATGAGGCGCCGTCCGCCGCCGCCGACGACGAGGAACCGCCCCTGCCACCCCTGCACGCCGAGGCCTACGACGCGATCGAGGCGGGCGACTACGCCCGTGCGATCGCGGCCTACGAGAAGGCGCTGGCGGAGAACCCGCGCGACGAGGACGCCCACGCCGGACTCGGTCAGGTGCGACTGCTGCAGCGCGTGCAGGACGTGTCCCTGGAGGACGCGCGCCGCGCCGCGGCGGAGGACCCGTCCGACGTGGATGCCGCCCTGCGCATCGCCGACCTGGACGTCGCCGGGGGCCACGTGGACGACGCGTTCGGGCGTCTCCTCGACCTGTTCGCGGTGCTGCCCGCGGAGGAGCGCCCCCGGGTGCGCGAGCGGCTGGTCGAGCTGTTCGGCCTGGTCGGCGATGACGACCCCCGCGTCGTGCGGGCACGCGGGCGCCTGGCGAGCCTGCTCTTCTGACCCGGTCCGCATCGGGCGGGCACGCGTGAGGGGCTCCGGCACGATGCCGGAGCCCCTCACGCGTGTGTCAGCGGGTGCGGACCGCCCCGTCGCCCTGCGGCGCGTTCACATGCCGGACGCCGTCGTGCTGCAGCCACAGCACGCCGAGCGGAGGCAGCACCATCGTGGCATGACCGTCGGGCGCGGCGTTGACCACGCCCAGATTGCCGACCCCGGAACCCCCGAACTCGCCGGCATCCGAATTGAGGATCTCGTGCCACGTGCCGCCCTCGGGCAGCATCAGCTCGTACCGGTCGATCGGGTTGCCGGAGAAGTTGCAGACCACCGTCACGGCGTTGCCCTGAAGGTCGCGACGGGCGAAGGCGACGACGTTCGGGTTCCAGGTGGGCTCGCCCAGTCGCGTGAAGGCGGCGCTCTCCGAGTCCCGGCTCCACAGCGCCGGCTGACCGCGGTACACCGCGTTGAGCGTCGCCACGAAGCTCTGCAGCTGCGCGTGCGACGGCTGCTCCGTGAGCCACCATTCGAGGCCGCGGGACTCCGACCACTCGGACAGCTGGCCGAACTCCTGGCCCATGAACAGCAGCTGCTTGCCGGGATGCCCCCACATGTACGCGAGGAACGCGCGCATGTTGGCGAGCTTCTGCCAGTGGTCGCCCGGCATCCGGGAGATCAGGCTGCCCTTGCCGTGCACGACCTCGTCGTGGCTGATGGGCAGCACGTAGTTCTCGCTGAACGCGTATACGAACGAGAACGACAACTCGCCTTCGTGGTGCGCCCGATAGAGCGGATCGCGGCCGATGTAGACGAGCGAGTCGTTCATCCAGCCCATGTTCCACTTGAATCCGAAGCCGAGGCCGGCGTGATCGG
>Ga0308169_10005475_pt1 | contig 11518 bp, 11 predicted proteins | sample PhyBR1_2_FD_202139 | JGI IMG/M metagenome (GOLD analysis project Ga0308169, IMG submission 202139) | Phyllosphere microbial communities from UC Gill Tract Community Farm, Albany, California, United States - DLSLSB.R1 | ecosystem: Host-associated > Plants > Phyllosphere > Unclassified | place... | reverse complement strand
CGCCTGATCGGCGCCGACGACTCGCTCGACGTGTTCGGCGTGCACGGCGTGGGCGGCATCCTGGGTGCGCTGCTGACCGGCGTGTTCGCGGCGCCGCAGCTGGGCGGCCAGGGCATCTTCGACTACGTCACCAACAAGATGTCGGCCGATCCGTATTCGATCGGCAGCCAGGTGCTGGTGCAGGCCGAAGCCATCGGCACCACCATCCTGTGGTCCGGCGTCGTCTCGTTCATCGCTTACAAGATCGTCGACATCGTCCTCGGCCTGCGCGTGGCGGAAGAGGCGGAACGCGAAGGCCTGGACATTACCAGCCACGGCGAACAGGCTTACCATTCCTGATCTGAGCGCGGCCAAGGCCCGGATCCTGGACTGACCAGGACCCGGGCTTTTTCATCTGTTATATAGTGACGAGCCTTTGTTTCGCTATAGGGCAGCCATGCACGTCCAGGCGTTGCGTTATTTTCTGATGGTCGCGACAAGCGGGAGTTTCCTTGCGACCGCACGGCATTTCGAGGTCCCGGCTTCGTCGGTATCGCGCTCCATTGCATCGCTGGAAAAGGAAGTCGGCCAGCAGCTCTTTTACCGCAGCACGCGCGCCGTCCGGCTCACCGAGCAGGGACAGCACTATTATTCGCAGGTCCGGGAAGCGGTAGAACTCCTGGACCAGGCAACGGACCAGCTCAACGACAGGACGACGGGTATTCGGGGACTGGTCAGGATCAATGCGCCCGAATCGCTCGGCAGGCTGCATATCGCCAGCCTGGTCAACCAGCTGCAAGCCAGGTATCCGGACCTGTTGGTGGAGCTTACCCTGACGAATACCTTCATCGATCCGGTACAGGAAGCTGCCGATATTACGATCCGCGTGGGCCGGCTCGTCGATTCGGGCCTGATCGGCAAGGTCGTGTGCACGAATCGATATCTGCTTGCGGCGAGCCCCGACTACCTGGCCGCGCATGGCACGCCGCATAACCCGGAAGACCTTTTGCAGCACAGCTGCCTCTTGTACAAAGGTCTGCTGGAACCCCAGAAATGGCATTTCAGGCGCTCCGCCCGGGGAGCGTTCGAACCGCTGATTGTGAGCGGCCCGTTACGCAGCAATAATTCCGAGGTATTGTTGAACGCGGCGCTGGCAGGACGCGGGATCGTGTTGTTCCCGACCTGGCTATTTCCTCCGACAAGTTTCAAGGACGGGAAGCTGGTGCGCCTGTTGAGCGACTGGGACAGTTCGGCATACGCTGACGAGCTCCACATCCAGATCCTCTCGCCCGAAAACCGGCTGCGGTCTCAAAAAGTGCGCGAGGTTTCCGCTTTCCTTGTCGATGCGATCGGATCGCCCCCGTACTGGGACAATGTATAGCTGTTATGCCTACCGGCCGGCGCTCTGGCCGCCATCGACGTGCAGGACCTCGCCCGTGATGAAGGTTGCCGATTCCAGGAAGGCGATGGCGTCGGCGATTTCGACCGGTTCGCCGATGCGGCCCAGCGGATGGAAGTCGCCCAGTTTGTCGACATACTCCGCGCCATGCATCGGTGTCCTGATCACGCCGGGCGCGACGGCGTTCACGCGGATGCCTTTTCCGGCGTATTCGATCGCCAGCGTCCTGGTGGCGGCATTCAGGCCGCCCTTGGTCAGCGCCGCCAGGGTCATTTGCCCGCCGCTGATGCCGTTGTCGATGCTGCCCGTAACCGTTACCACATGACCACTCCCGCGCTTTTCCATTTCAGCGAGGGCCAATTGGGTGATATGGAAGAAGCCCGCCATGTTCACGTTCATGACGGCGTTGAAGTCTTCGATCGTGTTTTCAGTAAAAGGCTTGCCGATGAAAATACCGGCATTGTTGACCAGCGTGTCGACCCGGCCGAAGCGTGCGATTGCTTCGGACATGACGCGTTGTGCCGTCGCCGGATCGCCGATGTCGCCGGTAACGGTCACGATGTTCGGATCGTCGGAAGGCTTGATCGTGCGCGAGGTCGCGACGACGCGATAGTCGAGCTTGCGAAACGCCTTGACGATTTCAGCGCCGATGCCTTGCGAAGCGCCGGTAACAACGGCGACCTTTTGCGATGTGCTCATGTTTTACTCCTGAATATTCGACAGAGAAAATAATAGGAGGCCCCGACACGTCGAACAATCCGCTGGCCAAGCAATTCATCTTTGCTGAAACAGCATTTTGCTCCGGTCGCGAATGGCCAATCCGGAACGCCGTGCGTTTTTTCTTTCCGATGGGATAATCGGTACTTTAAAAGCGCTGGCCCGCCCCCATCTGAGCCAACCCATACCGCCAAGAAAAGCCTGAAGGACGTCACACATGGTTCCCCACCTCGCCACCGCCCTGTCGGGTCCGCTGCTGGACCTGGAAAAGAAAATCCTCGAAGCCACGCCCGCGATCGAGCGCTGGTTCCGTCTCGAGTGGCAGGAGCACACGCCGCCGTTCTACTGCTCGGTGGACCTGCGCAACGCCGGCTACAAGCTGGCGCCGGTGGACACCAACCTGTTTCCTGGCGGCTTCAACAACTTGTCGACCGAGATGCTGCCGCTGACCGTGCAGGCGGCCATGGCGGCGATCGACAAATACTGTCCGGACGCGCGCAACCTGCTCCTGATCCCGGAAAGCCACACGCGCAATCCGTTCTACCTGCAGAACGTGCAGCGCCTGATGCAGATCTTCCGCCAGACCGGCCTGCACGTGCGCCTGGGCTCGCTGTCGCCCGAGGTGACCCAGCCGACCCCGCTGGCGCTGCCGGACGGGAACATGCTGGTGGTCGAGCCGCTCGTGCGCTCCGCCAACGGCCGCCGGGTCGGCCTGGCCGACTTCGATCCATGCACGATCCTGCTGAATAACGATCTGTCGGCGGGCATCCCGTCGATTCTGGAAAACATCCACGAACAGTCGCTGCTGCCGCCGCTGCACGCGGGCTGGGCGGTGCGCCGCAAGAGCAACCACTTCAAGGCCTTCGACGAGGTCGCGAAAAAGTTCGGCAAGCTGATCGATATCGACCCGTGGCTGGTCAATCCGCTGCACAACAAGTGCGGCGAGGTGAACTTCCAGGAAGACGTCGGCATGGAGTGCCTGGCCGACAACGTGTCCACGCTGCTTTCCAAGATCAAGAAGAAGTACAAGGAATACGGCATGAAGGACCAGAAGCCCTTCGTCATCGTGAAGCCCGACGCCGGCACCTACGGCATGGGCATCATGACCGTCAAGGACGCCAGCGAGGTCAAGGACCTGAACCGCAAGCAGCGCAACAAGATGTCGGTCATCAAGGATGGCGTCACCGTCACCGACGTGATGATCCAGGAAGGCGTGCCGACCTTCGAGTCGATCAACGACGCGGTGGCCGAGCCGGTGGTCTACATGATCGACCGCTACGTGGTGGGCGGCTTCTACCGCATCCACGCCGAGCGCGGCATCGACCAGAACCTGAACGCGCCGGGCTCGCAGTATGTGCCGCTGGCGTTCGCCCAGCAGCACGCGGTACCGGACCTGCAGGCCAAGCCGGGAACGGCGGCGCCGAACCGTTTTTATGTGTACGGCGTAGTGGCGCGCCTGGCCTTGCTGGCGGCTTCGCTGGAGCTGGAGCGTACCGATCCGGACCCGGAAATCTACTAAGCCGGCTCCTTCTGCGCCATGTAGAAGAAGTGCGTGCGCAGCAGGGGTACCACGCAGGAAAGCATGTCCGGCACCAGGTGTGGCAGGCGCGTGAGCGTGCGTGCGAGCGGCGGGGCCAGGATCAGGGTGCGGTAATGGCGCTTTTCGGTCGGCCAGAAGCGCAGCAGTTCCACTTCCGTGACCTTGCGCAGGTTGCGGTTGCCCGGGGTGCCGTAGCGGACATCGAAGATCATCGCCCAGCCGCCGGGCCTGAGCACGCGCCACATCTCGTCCGCCGTGTCGCGCCGCAGCTCATCCTCGAGCAGGGCCGAGAACACCGTGTGCGCGCTCACCAGGTCGGCGCTGTTGTCAGGGAAGGCGTCGAGCGTGCCCAGGTGCCAGCGCACGCCGTGCGCCGTGCGCTGGCGCGCGTGCTCGAGCCGGTCCGGGTACACGTCGGCGCCGGCCAGGCAGGCGGGACTGGCGCCCCAGTCGATCAGCTGGCGCAGGAAGCTGCCATGGCCGCAGCCGATGTCGATCACGTGCACATCCGACAGGTCGGTCCCGACCGTCACCGGCAACAGCGAGGCCAGCGCGCGCACCCGGTCGGCTTCCCGCAGCAGGATCTCCTGCCTGTGCCAGGCATCGCGGGCCTGCCCGGGGCCGGCACCCCACTGCCGGTTGACGTGATTGATGCGGTCCTGCTCAGCATGGTTGCTCATTGTTTTTCCCCTCGCCCGCCATCCTCGCCGCCATAATCCGTAACAGGTCATGCAACCTGCTTGAGAGCGCGCAAATGCAGGCTGAATAAATGACTTTTTTCCAAAGGGAATCAGGCGGGGAATCGGGCCAGGAACTGGGCGGGCGAGGGTGGGGCGGCTTTTCGCGAACATCTGCGTTTCCGGCTAAAATCTGGGCATTGCCCCGACTGGAACCAACATGAAAATCGCTTTTCTCGCCGATCCGCTGTCCAGCTTCAAGATTTACAAGGACTCGACCTTCGCCATGATGCGCGAAGCGGCGCGCCGCGGTCACCGCATCTACGCCTTTGAGCAGCGCCACCTGGTGCTGGACCAGGGCGTGGTCACCGCCGAGGCGGTCGAGATCACGCTGACCGGCGACCCGACGGATTGGTATAGCGCAGGCGAGGCGGAAGAGCTGCGCCTGTCCGAGTTCGACGCCGTCATCCAGCGCAAGGATCCGCCCTTCGACATGGAATACGTCTACGGCACCTATTTGCTGGAGCTGGCCGAGCGCCAGGGCGCGCGCGTGTTCAACAAGCCTTCCGCGATCCGCGACCACAACGAAAAGCTGTCGATCGCCCAGTTCAGCCAATACACGTCGCCGACCCTGGTGTCGTCGTCAAGCACGCGCCTGCGCGCCTTCCACGCCGAGCATGGCGACGTGATCTTCAAGCCGCTGGACGGCATGGGCGGCGCCGGCATCTTCCGCGTCAAGGACGACGCCTTGAACCTCGGCTCGATCATCGAAACCCTCACCGACAACGGCGCCCGGACCATCATGGCCCAGAAGTACATCCCGGCCATCGTCAAGGGCGACAAGCGGGTGCTGGTCATCGGCGGCAAGCCGGTGCCGTTCGCGCTGGCGCGCATCCCGCAGGCGGGCGAAGTGAGGGGCAACCTGGCCGCCGGCGGCCTAGGGGTGGCCCAGCCGATTTCCGAACGCGACCGCGAGATCGCCGAAGCGCTCGGCCCGGTGCTGGCGGCGCGTGGCCTGTTGCTGGTAGGATTGGACGTGATCGGCGATTTCCTGACCGAGGTGAACGTCACCAGCCCGACCTGTTTCCAGGAGATCACTGACCAGACCGGTTTCGACGTTGCTGCGATGTTCATCGACGCCGTCGAAGCGCAGGTGAATGGAACACAGACATGGTAGGCATTCTGCTGATGACCCACGCGCCCCTGGGTCAGGCATTCATCGCCGCGGTGGCGCACGTGTTCCGCGGCCCCACCGAGCGCTTCGAGGCGATCGACGTGACGGCGGACCAGGACACCCACGAAGTCAACGAGCTGGCGCGCGCCGCGATCCAGCGCCTGGACGATGGCGACGGGGTGCTGGTCATCACCGACATCAAGGGCGGCACGCCGTCCAATTGCTGCAACTCGCTGCAGGAGGCGGGGCGCGTGGAAGTCATCGCCGGCATCAGCCTGCCGATGCTGCTGCGCGCGATCACCTACCGGCGCGACACCCTCGACGTGGTGGTCGAGATGGCGCTGGCCGGCGCCCAGAACGGCGCGGTCAGGGTGGACAACCGGATCCGCGTCGGCGGCTGACCTTTACACTTACCTATTGGCGTACGAGACGACAACTAGAACATGATTCAACAAGAACTCGAGATCATCAATAAACTGGGCCTGCATGCCCGCGCCTCCGCCAAATTTACCCAGCTGGCAGCGAAGTTCAAGAGCGACGTCTGGCTGACCCGTAACGCGCGCCGTATCAACGCCAAGTCCATCATGGGCGTGATGATGCTGGCCGCCGGCAAGGGCGCCAAGGTCACGCTCGAGGCCGACGGCCAGGACGAACAGGAAGCCATTGCGGCCTTGACGGCCCTGATCAACGATAAGTTCGGCGAAGGCGAGTAATGCCGGACACTCGAAGCGGTCGTTACCATTCAGGAAAACCGATGGCGTCGTTCACACTGCACGGTATTCCGGTCTCGCGCGGGATCTCGATCGGGCGCGCGCACCTGCTCACGCCCGCGGCGCTCGACGTCAAGCACTACCTGGTGCCGGAAGAGCAGGTCGAGGCCGAGGTCAAACGCCTGCAGGACGCGATCGCCGAAGTCCACCACAACCTGCAGGAGCTGTGGACCGAACTGCCCAAGGACGCCCCGACGGAACTCGGCGCCTTCATCGACGTGCACGTGCTGATCCTGTCCGATCCGATGATCTCGGAAGCGCCGCTCGACATCATCCGCAGCCGCCACTACAACGCCGAATGGGCGCTCGTCACCCAGATCGACGAGTTGTCGGCGCAGTTCGACGAGATCGAGGACGAGTACCTGCGCGAGCGCAAGCAGGACATCCAGCAGGTCGCCGAGCGCGTGCTCAAGGTGCTGATGGGCACCGCGCTGACCGCGCCGCCACCGCCCGCGACCGGCGAGGACCAGTTCCAGCCGCAGATGATCGTCGTCGCGCACGATATCTCGCCGGCCGACATGCTGGCCTTCCGCGACCGCTCTTTCGTCGGCTTCGTCACCGATGTCGGCGGCCAGAACTCGCACACGGCCATCGTCGCGCGCAGCCTGGATATCCCGGCCGCGGTCGGCATGAGCCAGGCCTCGCGCCTGATCGAGCAGGACGACTGGGTGATCGTCGACGGCGATGCCGGCGTCGTGATCTGCAACCCGAGCGCGCTGGTGCTGGAGCAGTACCGCGCGCGCCAGAACGTGCTGCTCAAGGCGAGAAAGCGCCTGCTCAAGCTCAAGAAGACGCCGGCGATCACCAAGGACGGCACCCCGGTCACGCTGCTGGCCAACATCGAGCTGCCGGACGATTGCGGGCCCGCGCTGGAGGCGGGCGCCACGGGCATCGGCCTGTTCCGCTCCGAGTTCCTGTTCATGGGACGCGGCGCGCACGGCGGCGTCAAGGTGCCGGGCGAGGACGAGCAGTTCGAGCAGTACCGCAAGGCCGTGGTGGCGATGAAGGGCCGCACGGTCACCATCCGCACCCTCGACGTCGGCGCCGACAAGCCGCTCGACCAGAACGAGCACACCGCCCTGAATCCGGCCCTGGGCCTGCGCGCGATCCGCTACTGCCTGGCCGAGCCGCAGCTGTTCCTGACCCAGCTGCGCGCGATCCTGCGCGCCTCCGCCTTCGGCAAGGTGCGCATCCTGATCCCGATGCTGGCGCACGCCTTCGAGATCGACCAGTCGCTGTCCATGATCGAGCAGGCCAAGCAGCAGCTGCGCGAACAGAACATCAAGTTCGACGAAGGCGTGCAGGTCGGCGCCATGATCGAGATCCCGGCCGCCGCGCTGGCGCTGCCGATGTTCGTCAAGCGCATGGATTTCCTGTCGATCGGCACCAACGACCTCATTCAGTACACGCTGGCGATCGACCGCGTCGACTACGAGGTGGCGCACCTGTACAATCCGCTCCACCCGGCGGTGCTGCAGCTGATCTCGATGACCATCGACGCCGGGCACAAGGCCGGCATCGACGTCGCCGTATGCGGCGAGATGGCGGGCGACGTGCGCATGACCCGCCTGTTGCTCGGCATGGGACTGCGCGAATTCTCGATGCACCCGGCCCAGCTGCTCGCCGTGAAGCAGGAAATCCTGGCCAGCGACCTGGCCGTGCTCACCCCGCGCACGCGCCGCATCCTGCGCACGATGGAGCCGGCGGCGATCGCCGACGCCGTCGAGCAGCTGCAGTCCTTGTAGGCCCTTGTAGTCCATATAAAAAAATCTCATGGGATCCATCGGAATAGTTTCACCCCAGGCGATGCATTTCGCCGAACCGCTGCGCCTGCAGAGCGGCGCGGCCATCGGCGACTACACGCTGATGTACGAAACCTACGGCACGCTGAACGCGGAACGCTCCAACGCGGTGCTGATCTGCCACGCGCTGAATGCCTCGCACCACGTGGCCGGCACCTACGAGGGCGAAGCCAAGAGCGCGGGCTGGTGGGACAATATGGTCGGCCCCGGCAAGCCGGTCGACACCGACCGCTTCTTCGTCATCGGCGTGAACAACCTCGGCTCCTGCTTCGGCTCGACCGGCCCGATGCACACCAATCCCGCCACCGGCAAACCATATGGCGCCGCCTTCCCGGTGGTGACGGTGGAAGACTGGGTCGCGGCCCAGGCGCGCCTGGCCGACCGGCTCGGCATCGAACAGTTTGCCGCCGTGATGGGTGGTTCGCTGGGCGGCATGCAGGCCCTGGCCTGGAGCATCATGTTCCCGCAACGCCTGCGCCATTGCATCGTGATCGCTTCGACGCCAAAACTCTCGGCCCAGAACATCGCCTTCAACGACGTCGCGCGCCAGGCCATCCTGACCGACCCGGACTACCGCGGCGGCGACTTCTACGAGCACGGCGTGGTGCCCAGGAACGGCCTGAAGGTGGCGCGCATGGTCGGCCACATCACCTACCTGTCGAACGACGACATGGCGGAGAAATTCGGCCGCAAGCTGCGCAACGCGGCCGAGACCAATGACTACAAATTCGACTTCGGCATCGACTTCGAGATCGAGTCCTACCTGCGCTACCAGGGCGACAAGTTCTCGGAATACTTCGACGCCAACACCTACCTGCTGATCACCAAGGCCCTCGACTACTTCGATCCGGCGCGCGAGCATGGCGGCAACCTGACCAAGGCGCTGCAGAACACGCAGGCCCAGTACCTGATCGCCTCGTTCACCACCGACTGGCGCTTCTCGCCCGAGCGCAGCCGCGAGATCGTCGAGGCGCTGCTGGCGAATCGCCGCAAGGTGAGCTACGCCGAGATCGACGCGCCGCACGGCCACGACGCCTTCCTGCTCGACGACGCCCGCTACATGAACATGGTGCGCGCCTACTACGAACGCATTTGGGAAGAAAGCGGGGAGGCCGCATGAAATTCGAAGACCTGAGCACCCTGCGCCCCGACCTGGCCTTCATCGCGCACTGGGTCCGCGAAGGCGCGCACGTGCTGGACGTCGGCTGCGGCGACGGCGCCATGCTGCGCTACCTGGAAACGAGCAAACGCTGCAGCGGCTACGGCGTCGAGATCGCCGACGACAAGGTTCTGGAGAGCACGCAGCGCGGCATCAACGTGATCCAGCACGACATGGAGCAGGGCCTGGACCTGTTCGGCGACGACGCCTTCGACATGGTGCTGTGCCTGTCCTCGCTGCAGATGATGCAGCATGTGGAAGCGCGCCTGCGCGACATCGTCCGGGTCGGCAAGGAAGCTATCGTGTCCTTCCCCAACTTCGCCTACTGGCCGCACCGCGCGGCGCTGCTGAAGGGCCGCATGCCGGTCTCGCGTTCGCTGCCTTACCAGTGGTTCGACACGCCCAACGTACGCTACGCCACGATCTACGACTTCAAGGACCTGGCCGAGAAGTGCGGCCTGGAAGTGCTCGAATACGTGGCGCTAGCCGAGGGCAAGGCGGTCCATTTCCTGCCCAACCTGCGCGGCAGCCTGGCGGTGTTCAGGTTGCGCAAGAAGGATCTCGTCGTCGCCTGAAACCTGTGGCTGGCTATCGCGTGCTGTACATACAGTCTTTCTGCGATCATCTCGCTGTCGAGACAGCATGGAGAAAACGCCATGAACAAGATTCAATGTAAGCGGATTGCAGTCCTGCTGGCGCTGTGCGGCGCCGTCCATGCGGCGCCTGCCCAGGACCAGCGCCAGGGCCAGGGCCAGGTGGTGCAGGACGGCATCGCCGTGAAGCCTCTCAAGAGCAGCATCTGGCGCGACATCGCGGCGCCGGAACAAACCGTGAATGAGCAGTCGGAGCAGCAGTACATGGCCCTGATGTCCCAGGCGCGCGACAAGGGCGTGCTGGTGCCACAGGACGACGCGCGCGTGCAGCGCCTGCGCGCCATCGCCCAGCGCCTGATCCCGGTCACGCCGCGCTGGAACCCGGAAGCGAAGACCTGGCGCTGGGAAGTCAACCTCTTGCAATCGAACGAGGTGAACGCATTCTGCATGCCGGGCGGGCACATCGCCTTCTACACCGGCATCATCGACAAGCTCAAGCTGACCGATGACGAGATCGCGGCCGTGATGGGGCACGAGATCACGCACGCGCTGCGCGAGCACGGGCGCGACCGCATGAGCAAGGCGGCGGCCACCGGCATTGCAAGTCAGCTGGGCGGCGCCGTGCTGTCGGCCTGGCTGGGCGTGGACGTGCGCGACATGACGAATGCGGCCGGCCAGTTGTATGTCTTGAAATTCTCGCGCGACGAGGAACGCGAGGCCGACCTGGTCGGCCTGGACATCGCCGCGCGCGCCGGCTACGATCCGCGCGCCGGGATCGCCCTGTGGAACAAGATGGCGGCCCTGAACGACCGCGGCGAGCCGCTGGCGATCCTGTCCGACCACCCCGGCGGCGCCGAACGCACGCGGCAGATCGAGGACCACATGAACGTCCTGCTGCCGCTGTATGCGCGCACCAGGGGCGTGGCGATCGACCGGTTGCCGCCTTACCGCACCAATACCGCACTACGCTGACGAAAGAATGGCAAGATTCATCCGCAAGGGCCACCAGGCCGAAGCCAATGCCCATGTGCCGCTGCCGGTGCGCGACGGCGTCGCGCCCAGCTATTTGTGGATCACCGAGACCCGCGTCGGCGGCATGCTGCGCTTCCTGGAGGAGCGCTTTCCCGGCATCGCCGGCCCGTCCTGGCGCGAGCGGCTGGCGCGCGGCGACGTGGTCGACGCCAAGGGCGAGGCCCTGAGCCCGGACAGCCATGTGCGCCAAGGCATGCGCATCTGGTACTACCGCGAGCTGGAGATTGAAACGCCGATCCCGTTCGAGGAACAGGTGCTGTTCCAGGACGAGCACCTGCTGGTCGTCGACAAGCCGCACTTCCTGCCGATGATCCCGACCGGGCGCTTCCTGCGCGAGACCTTGCTGGTCCGCCTCAAGCAGCGCTTCGAGCTGCCGCACCTGACGCCGATCCACCGCCTCGACCGCGAGACCGCCGGCGTGGTGATCTTCTCGCACAACCTGGCCACGCGCGGCACTTACCAGTCGATGTTCCAGAAGCGCAGCATCCGCAAGGTCTACGAGGCGCTGGCGCCGATGCTGCAAGGACGCGACTTCCCCTTCACCTACCGCAGCCGCATGGTCGATGGCGAAAAATTCTTCGTCATGAAGGAGGAAGAGGGCGAGCCGAATTCCGAGACCCTGGTCGAGCTGATCGAACGGCGCGGGCAACTGGCCCGCTACCGTCTGCACCCGCAC
>Ga0308169_10005474_pt1 | contig 11519 bp, 9 predicted proteins | sample PhyBR1_2_FD_202139 | JGI IMG/M metagenome (GOLD analysis project Ga0308169, IMG submission 202139) | Phyllosphere microbial communities from UC Gill Tract Community Farm, Albany, California, United States - DLSLSB.R1 | ecosystem: Host-associated > Plants > Phyllosphere > Unclassified | place... | reverse complement strand
TCCTCGCGGCGATCTCGCGAGCGAAGGACGAGGTGGTCACCGCCGAGGAATATGCGCGGCACGCGGAGGCCATGCGCGTCGCTGCGGTCGGAGACGAGGCACGGACGACCGAGGCGCTCAAGTCCACCGAGGTGGCGTGGGTCTATGCGCTATACGAGAGGATCAAGCGCGAACGGCGGGCGGTCGATTTCGGCGACCTGGTATCGCTCCCCGTCGAACTCCTCGAGCGGCGCACTGACATCGCCGCGAAGCTCGGCGGAATGTACGACCATCTGCTCGTCGACGAGTATCAGGACGTCAACCGCGCGAGCGTTCGGCTACTCAAGGCGATCCGCCCAACCGGCGATAACCTCTGGGTCGTCGGCGACGCGCGGCAGTCCATCTACCGGTTCCGGGGAGCGTCCCCGATCAGTACCTCCAAGTTCACGACGGAGGATTTCCTTGGTGCCGTGTCGGGCAGGCTGAAGGTCAACTACCGCTCGTTCGACGAGATCGTCACGGCCTACTCCGCCTTCGCGGTCAGAATGACGGCGAGCAAGACGGAGACGCTGCTTAAGGCGGACCGTGGTCACTCTGGGATCCCGATCGAGCTCAGGACCCGCGCCATGAAGGACGAGCAGTCGGTCGCGATCGCCGACTGCGTCGCCGAGATGCACGAGGCCGGCTTCGCCTACCGCGACCAAGCGGTGCTGTGCACCGGCAACGAGCGGCTCGGCGTGATCGCCCGGGACCTCGAGCGCATGGGCGTCCCAGTTCTATTCCTCGGCAGTCTGTTCGAGCGCGGCGAGGTCAAGGACCTTCTGTCGATGTTGTCGCTGCTCGCCGACCGCCGGGCGATGGGCCTCGTTCGCGCCGCAGGCATGACTGAATTTGCCATGTCGCTCGACGACGTCGGCGCCATACTCGCGACTCTGCGCGACGACGAGCGGGAGCCGCTCGATTGGCTTGCCGCGCGACGGGACCTGCCGATCTCCGCGGACGGCCATGCCGCGTTGGACAGGCTCGCGGAGGCGCTTGAGGGCTTCGACGCCGACACGCCGCCTTGGCGAGTCCTCGCCGTGATCCTCCTCGACCGAACCCGCATCGCCGCCACTATCGCCGTGGCGCAGTCGGTCGGCCAACGCAGCCAGGGCATCGCGCTTTGGCAGCTGATGAACTTCCTCCGCGTGCAGCCGCGCGAGCAGGGAAAGGCCGTTCCCCGCCTATTGGACCGGATCAGGCGGCTCGTGGCGATCGGCGACGATCGCGACCTTCGCCAGCTACCTGCCGCCGCGCAGGGACTGGACGCGGTGCGGCTCATGACGATCCATGGCGCCAAGGGCCTCGAGTTCCGGTGCGTCCACCTCCCGGGCCTCAACCAGGACACGCTCCCAAGTCAGTCAAAGGCGCCCGCATGCCTCCCGCCGGAGGGCGTCATCGCGGGATTGACCGGCGATGTGAAGACGGCCTTGCGCGATGGGGACGCGGAGGAGCGGGAGTGCCTATTCTACGTCGCGCTGTCGCGCGCGCGCGACCGACTCGTCATGTATGCGGCCACGGAGAAGGCCAACCACTCCGCCAGACCCCTGTCCGAGTTCCTCAACCGCCTCGGGGCGGCCGTTGCGCGGTCCACGCCCGATCTGCTCCGCAAGCTGCCTCCCGCCCCGGAGGACGAGCCGGTCACGCTCGTGATCGACGGGACGATCCGGCTGCGGGATTCGCAGGTGGCGATGCTGGACAAGGACAAGTGCAGGCGACGCTTCTTCTACACACACGTGCTCGGCATTGGGGGGCGCCGGACCGAGACCGACTACATGAGGATGCACGAGGCGGCTCGGTCCGTCGTCCGCGCGGCGGTGCGGGAGGGGCTCGACCTGTCGGATGACGCGCACCTCCGTGCCGCCGTCGAACAGGCCTGCGACGATCATGGTCTCGACACTCCCGGCAGCTTCGCGGAGCTGCGGACGATGGCGATCACGCTGGTGACGCGGTTCCGGCAGTCTCGCTTGGCCCACCCCGCCGAGATCCCGGCAGCGGTGTCGCTCACTATCGGCTCCGATCAGATCGTCTTCAACGCCGACGATGTCCTTGTAGACGCGCGGGGCGTTCGAATCTACCGGCGCATCCGAACGGGAGCTTACCGCAAGTCGGACACCGAGAACCTCGGCGTAGCCACCGCGCTGCTCGCCCTCGCCGAGAGTGCACCTGGCGCGGCCGCGGAGGTGGTGCACCTGATGAGCGATCAGGTCACCGCGCTCGACATGACGACGCGCGTGCTCGGCAACCGACGTGAGCTGCTGGATAAGGTCGTCGCGGGAATCCGCGACGGTTCGTTCCCCGCATCCCCGTCACAGCGCATCTGCCCGGGGTGCCCCGCCTTCTTCATCTGCGGGCCCGTCCCCAGCGGCTCGCTGCAGAAAGTTTTCTGATCGCCTTTCCGGTCGGCAGTGTCCGTTCCGATTGTCCCTTCGTGACCGGGTTGACCCGGCTAGACACGAAGGAAAAAGCAAGATGAACACCCCCGAACTCCCCGAATACGACGACGTCGGCGACGCGATCCGCGAGGGCCGCCCCCTGCTGGCGGCAAAGGCCTACCGCATCCAGTTCGCGCTCGACGGCCTCGACTTCCGCCCGCTCGGCATCGCCGACCCGATCCCGGTGGGCCGCCAGATCCTCGAGGCCGCGGGCCTCGAGCCCGAGCGCGGCTACAGCATCTTCGCGATCCTCGACACCGGCGATTTCGAGGATGTGCGCCTCAACGAGACGTTCGACCTCCGCGGGGCCGGCGCGGAGCGCATTGTCGCCTTCCTGACGGACCGCGACTTCAAGTTTGAGGTCAACGACCACGAGGAACGCTGGGGCAAGCCGACGATCAGCGGCCGTATCCTCGAGCAACTCGCCAAGCCGGGCCCCGACGAAGCAGTCTTCCTCGAGGTTCGCGGCGGGACGGACGTCCCGATCGAGCCCGCGATGCTGGTCGACCTCAGCGCGCCGGGCATCGAGCGCTTCTACAACGCGAAGCGCCCGACGGTGGAGATCGAGATCATCGTCAACACCCGTCCGCGCACCGTGCCGGGGCCGGAGGTGACCTTCGAGCAGATCGTCGAAATGGCCTTCCCCGGTCCGCACGAGCCGAACGTCGTGTTCTCCATGACCTACCGCAAGGCGGCCTCGACGCCGCATGCCGGGGAGCTTGGCGCCCACGGCTCGGTCACCATTAAGCAGGGGACGGTCTTCAATGTCACGCGCACTGTTCAGTCGTAACGCCGACCTCGCGAAGCTGCGCGAGGAGGGCTATTTCGTCCAGATCGTCGGAGGGTTCCTCGTCATGCGCGAGGTCCCCTACGTCGACGCCGACCGCAAGGTGCGCAAGGGGACCTTGATCTCAAGCCTGGCGCTGGCCGGCGACCAGACCAGGCCGCCCGACACGCACGTCGTGCATTTCGACGGCGAGTACCCTTGCTTCGCCGATGGGGCCCGCATCGCCGCGATCGCCAACCAGACGACCCACTTCGACCTCGGCCACGGTCTGACCGCCGAGCATGCGTTCTCGAGCAAGCCCGACGGCGGCTATCGCGACTATCACCACAAGATGACGACATACGCGTCGATCATCGCGGGGCCGGCCGCGGTGCTCGATGCAACTGCGACACCCCGGCCCTATCGCGCGCTCGACGAGGAGGACGCCGACAGCGTGTTCAACTACGTCGAGACCGCGTCGGACCGCGTCGGCATCGGCGCGTTGACGGCGAAGCTGGCGGGGCACCGTATCGCAATCATTGGGCTCGGCGGCTCGGGCAGCTACATCCTCGACATGGTCGCGAAGACGCCGGTGGCGGAGGTCCGCATCTTCGATGCCGACGAGTTCCTCCAGCACAATGCTTTCAGGGCACCCGGCGCGCCGAGCCTCGACGAACTCCGCGAGGCGCCGCTCAAGGTGGACCACTTCAAGGGGATCTACGAGCGCATGCATCGCGGCATCACCGCGGTGCCAGTCGCGATCGCGCCGGGTAATCTCGACCTGCTCGACGGCATCGACTTCGCGTTCCTGAGCCTCGACGCAGGCGAGGCCAAGGCGGCGCTGGTCGAGCGGCTCCACGCGCGAGGCGTCGGTTTCATCGACATCGGCATGGGGCTGGAGCTAGGCCACCGAGGCCTCAGCGGGATCCTTCGCGTGACGACCAGCACCCCGGAGACGCGGGAAACCGTCGCGTCGCATGAACGGATGCCGCTCGCCGGGGGCGGTGCCGGCGACATCTACGCGTCCAACATCCAAGTCGCCGACCTCAATGCGCTGAACGCAGTGTTCGCGGTCATCAAGTGGAAGAAGCTGTGCGGCTTCTACTGCGACCTCGAGAACGAGCATCATTCGACCTATACGCTCGATGGGAACATGCTGCTGAACGAGGATCAGTCATGATGCGGCATTCCGACCTCGAACACCGGTTCGTCGAGACGTTTCCGGAAACGCTTGAACCTGGCGTGCTCTACGTGTCGATGGAGTTCGGAAGCGCTGCGCACAGCTGCTGCTGCGGCTGTGGCGAGGAGGTCGTGACACCGCTCACGCCGACGGATTGGAACATCAGCTACGACGGCGAGACGATCACGCTGCACCCGTCGGTCGGTAGTTGGACGCTCCCATGCCGATCGCATTACGTGATCCGCCGCAATCGGGTGATCGAAGCGCCTCCTTGGTCAGATGCGGAAGTTGCAGCTGAACGTCGACGCGACCGTCGGGCGAAGGCGGCGCATTATGGTTTGAATGAAGTTTCCGAGGTGGCCGTATCAAAGGTGAATGTCGAACGATCTCAAACACTACCAGCCGCCTCCGGATGGAAAAAGCGCTTCCTCGGTTGGCTGATGGGATCAAAATCTTAGGCGACCGCTTGTCAGGGTTCTGCGCGCTTCAACCGCGCGCAGAACCCAACCAATTTTCATTCGATGAGTCGATCCAAGCGACCGGAGCGAATGGCAGCTTTAGGACTCGTTCACAGAAGCGGCGCGTGACCGAAATTGGGGCGCGTAGCTGCCGTCGCGAGCTTTATGAACAAGCGTCCGCTTACGTTGTCTGCGCGCCCGAAAGCGGACCGGCGGCTCTCCACCAGTTTTGCCGAAAAACCGACGTTCCGCTGCGCGCCGCTACTCCATTCCCGTCAGCGTTATGCGGTTGCCTAGATGCCTAAAGGCACGATCGCGACACGTCAGCAGAATGACCTGCATTCGCGTCGCAGCATCGGTCAGGATCTCGGTCATCAGATCAAGGCGGGCGTCGTCCGAATAGACGAGCGGATCGTCCAAAATCAGTGACACCGGCACACCCTGCTCCAGCAGCATGTCGGCGAAAGCCAGCCGAGTGAGCACCGCAAGTTGTTCTTGAGTACCCCGGGAAAGGTCACCGCAATTCTCACCGAGCCCGCTACGCACGATCGACGTCAGGCCCAGATCATCACCAAAGCTCGGATCGCAGCCAGGCAGGAGCCGTTCGATATGCCGGCGTGCGCGCCGCGCAACCGGCCCGACGAACGTCCGTGAGGTCTCTGCTCGCGCACCTTCCAAGGTGTCGCGAAGCAGCTTCAGCGTTTCCGCCTCCTGCGTTACGCGCGCCAGGTTGGCGGCCGCAGCATCCGCTTCTTCTCGCGCAGCAGCAGCGCGGTCTGCCAGTCCCTTGCCGCCTTCCGCCTCGATCCGCGCCTCGAGCCCGGCGATTACCTTCTCCAGATCGATGCGCTGCGTCCGGGCGACCCCGACACGTTTGTCCAACACCCCGATCTGGCGCTCGATCGCCGCGACATCATGCGCCGTCGCGGCACGTTCGGCGTCCTGCAGACTAACCAGCGCTGCCGCTTCCCGCTGACGCGCCTCCAGCAGAGCCTCATTCAGGCGGTCTATCTCAGGCTTGCCTTCCAGAGCAGCGAGCTGGGCTTCGGCGTTGGCAGCATTACGCTCGGCGCCAGCCGCCTGGACCATCAGCGGCGCATTGCGCGCTTCCAATTCGCGCAGTTGCGCAGACGCCGCCTCATCGACACCCTCCGCCCTTGCGAGCGCTGAGTCCGCCTCCGCCGCGATCGCCGTCAATGCGTTGACGTCCGGTCCCTCCTCACTGCCCTCCCCTTCCGCGCTTTTCGGCAATCCTGCCATGAAGGTCTTCAGGGCCGAAGCACCGGCGTCGAGACCAAGCAACGGCACGGCCGGCGTGATCCCTATGATCCGCGCTTCGAGCGTGCGAACGTTGGCGACAGCATCACGCGCGACCTCGTTACGTGACCGGGCGTCGGCCACATTCGTCACACCGTGGTCAGCCAAGGCGGCGTCCAGATCATCGCGGGCGTTGGCGAGCGCCGTTTCAGCGCTTTGCAGCCCTGCTGGCGGTCGGATGATCAACTCAGCCTCGCCGAACCGGATACGCGTCTCACGCGATAACGTCCGGTCACCGATCTCTGCCGGCACCCCGTCGATCCGAACGCCGCTGACATCGCCCGCGAACTCGACCCGGGTCGCACCAGCCTCGACTGCCGCGCGCGCCTTGTCGACGGCACGTTCGCGTTCCTCCAACGCCTTGATGACGCTGGGTGCGATCACGGTCGTACCAAGCTTGCGCGCTGCCTCCAGTTCGCGTTCGAGGGGAAGCAGTTCGGCGTGCCGCTGGCGTACCCGGGCGATCTCGACGTGACGTGCTCGTGCGACAACCAACTTGGTGGCCCCCTCGAGCGCCGCGCGCGCCTTGCGCCGGTTGTCGCGGGCGGTCGCCAGCCGATCACGCGCCGTACCCGCTCGCTCATGCGTGCTGGTCAATTCCTCTTCCAGGCCGGATCGTTTCTCACGGGCCTTGCTTAGCGCTGCGGCCGTGTCACTGACAGCCTTCCGAGCATCGGTGAGACGCGCGGTAAGATCCTCCAGTCCCTTGACCTGATCAGCAAGGCGGCCTTGCTCGGCCAGTCGGGTGTCGCGCAACTGCGCCGCGGACCGCGCCACGTCGATCTGAGCAACCAGAACCTTTCGCCGATCCGCGTCCGTCGTATCGGCAAGATCACGGTCCAACACCTTCAGCCTGGCCCGAGCCGCCTCGAGATCGGAGAAGCCCTGTTCAAGGGCGGCGAGCCGGGTGGCGGCTTCGGTCGCAGCGCTCTCGGCAGCGTCATGCTCTGTACGTGCTGCCGTCTGGCGACCGCTAGACCGGCCGGTGGTGGTCCAATAGTCTGCGAACTGGCTGTCGATCCGGGGCCGGACACGTTGGTAGGCTGCGCCGCCCATGATCGTGCCGACCTCAGCCTCCAGCGTGGCGCGCACGCTGTCGCGGACTATGTCACCCGGAGCCGTGACTTCGAGCGCCTGGGCCTGCCCTACCCAAAGCAGCCCCAGCGCGCCGTGTGCGGCCGCGTCGCCGGCCTGACTCGTGTCACGCCGCGCGCCGAGCAATGCCTGCAGCTGGGCTTCGGCATCTTCGCCCTGAGCACGGCCGTTTGGCCCACGGACTTCGACTGATGCACCTTTCAGGAAGCGCTTGTTGACCTGCCACTCTTCGCCTCTCGCTTCGAAGCCGATCTCGATCTGCGGCGCTACGGCTTCACCGTGCGGCGCATAGCTGCGCGCCAGCCGGTTGGCTGTGTTGTGCCGAATGAAGAAGGCTGCACGCATGGCTTCGAGGAGCGTCGACTTGCCGGTCTCGTTAGGCTCGATGATGACGTTCAGGCCGTCGGTCAGCCCATCGAGGACGAACGGATCGCGAAACTTGCGAAAGTTGGTCAGCGCAATGCGCCGGATCTTGAGGCTCATGCTGCGTCCTGTCCGCGCTGATATTCTACAAACAGGCGCTCGAGCGCCCGCTTGGCGGTGACGCCGTCGGCACCCCCCACCTCAATCATGCTCATCAGCTTTGCAGCAGCCGTTCCGATCATCCCCTCGACCTGAAGGTCTGCCAGATCCTGCTCACTCGGCCGTCCGACGAGATCATCCGCCGTCACCGCCAAATGGCGCAGACGATGGCGCAGGTCATTGTCCAGCCTGCCGAGGATCGCGATCCGGTCAGACAGGCTGACGATCCCGGCAAGCGACAGCTGCAGGAGCGTTGCCGACGGTTCGATCGGTCCGAGCAGCCGTTCGCACTCAGCAGCAAAGCCATCCGCGTCCGGTATCGTCCATTCCCGCATCAGCCACTGGAACCTGCCCGTCCGGATCGGCGACACGACGGGCTCCACGCCTGGCTCAAGCGCCACGAGCAGCGCATATCCAGGTTCGTCTCGCTGGAAGCGGTCTGTTTCTGAGGTGCCCGAGTACCAGGTGCGCGCGTCAACCCGCAGCGCTCCATGCCAGTCGCCTAGCGCCAGATAGTCCAGGTTGGAGCGCTGGGCACGATCGGGAGCGATCTGGTTTTGCGCTTCGCCACGCGAGGAGAAGTCACGGATCGAACCATGGGCCAGGCCAATACGAAGCGCCGCGCCCGGCGTCTCCATCGTGTCGAACAAGGCCGTCGGGTCATCCAGATTGTGCCGGTGGGTCAGCGGCGCTGGCAGGAGCCAATGTCCAGGTTCAAGTTCGCATGGTACGGGCTCGGTGACGATGCGGATGTTCGTCGCCCCCTTGGCGCGGACACGGTCCCAAAGGCCGCTGTTGCGAGCAAAGTCATGATTGCCGGGCAGCAGCCACCATGTGCAAGCGTATCGCTGCATCCGTGACACCGCCTGCACAATCACGCGATCTTCGGGCCCTTCAGTATCGAAGACGTCCCCTGCGACCAGGACATGCGTAGCGTCATGCTCGGTCGCAGCCTTGCCGATTGCGTCGATCGCATCGAAACGCGCCTCGCTGAGCGCCGCACGGACATCGCTATCGAAGCGGCCATAGGGTTTGCCGAGCTGCCAGTCAGCCGTGTGGATCAGGCGTAGCATGGAGACTTTCTGATGCTGGAAGGACAGCTGTAGGACCGGACCTGATTGCCCCTGCCCTATCCTGTACCTAACGATACAGTTAGCCAGCGACGAGCAAGGTGCAGACGCGAGGTCGTACGATGCTACCGGATCGTCACAACCTTGACCTCGACGGCGTCGGCGATCTTCTTCCAGTTCTGGTCGCTGGTCCACGCCGGCAACCCATCCCGCTGCGCCAGCGCCAGACAGAAGCGATCGCCAAGGCTAAGCCCCGCCTCGGCCGTAATCGCGCGGAGCCGCCCGGCAATCTGCGCCAGGGCCTTGTCCGCTGGCACGACGGTCAACGGCAACGGGTCGAGCATGGCATCGACTTCCCGCTCGGGCATTCCGGCGTGGATGAAATGGGTGACCACCTCTGCGTAATTCACGCTGCTTACCCGCGCGCCAGCGATTACCGCCGCAACCTTGGCGGATCCTTTCTCACCCTTGATCATGGCGATGAGCGCAGACGCGTCCAGCACTACGGTCATTCGCCGCTATCCTCGCGACGCCGGTTCAGAAAAGCGTCGACTGTGGCGTCGGGGTTACCACCGGTATATTGCTTGGCCAGCGCCTGCGCTCTTGCGACCGCCTGATTTGCCGTCCGCAGCACGACACCGTCTTCAGTTTCGTCGAGATAGACCGCACCCCCATCAGTCAGACCCAAACGCTTACGAACGTCAGCGGGCAGGCTCATCCGCCCGTTGGGAGTTATGTTGATCTGTAACGTCATGACGGCACCCACCTCAACTCACAGCATCGTCGTCGCTAATTAGCCGCTTACAAGGGCGGGAACAATCGTGATCGAGCCATGTCATATAAAGCCTCTTGTGGCAAACCGGCGCGCTAATGTCATCCCGCTCTCATTTTGCCCAGATGGGTACGAAGAAGGTTCCTTTAGGGTATGCCTTTTGAGGACTGGCCCTAAGCCAGTGCCTTAAAGGCGCCCTACCCATTCAAAAAGGACTGGACAAACAAGTACCACGTATCAAAGACTAAACCATGTTCATCCGTGCTTATCTTCGCGCTTCCACCTCGGAACAGGACGCATCACGCGCCCGTGGTGTCCTCGATGCGTTTGCCGCCGAGCAGGGCCTGCGGATCGCAGCCCGCTATGTAGAAAATGAAAGCGGAGCCAAGTTGCATAGGCCCGAGCTGTTCCGCCTACTCGGTGACTGCGAACCGGGAGACGTGCTGCTGGTAGAGCAAGTCGACCGGCTATCCCGCCTCACCTCACCGGACTGGTTGCGCCTACGCGGCTTGATCGACGCCAAGCAGGTCCGCATTGTGGCGCTCGACCTGCCCACCTCGTGGAGCCTGACGGCGCCGGCCGATGAGTTCACCGGCCGCATGTTCGCCGCGGTCAATGCCATGATGCTTGACGTTCTCGCCGCGGTCGCGCGCAAGGACTATGAGGATCGGCGTCGCCGCCAGGCGGAGGGCACCGCCAAGGCGAAAGCTGCCGGCCTCTATAAGGGGCGCCCCGAGAACAAGACCCGCAACGCTGCCATCTCGTCCCTACTGCGCGACGGCCGAAGCTGGCGAGAGATCATGAATGCGACGGGATGCAGCCGCACCTTGCTCGCCAAGATCGCGCGCGATCGCCGGCTGCTAAAGGCTGCGACACCGGCCGAACCGGTCGACTAAATCATTCCCATAACTCCGTCTCCATCAGTCCATTTCGGGAAAACAGTTTCGGGAACAGGTTTCGAGAATCTCGCTTCAGCCGAGCCGTGTTTGAGGCCCCCTGCCCTGCCGCTCTCTCAGCGTTCCTTCGTTTTCGGGAAGCCATTGGCCGGCTGCGGGGGTACGCGTTAGAATGATTGTAAGCCATCCGCGTTAATGCCGTTGAAGGCTAAAAGGGTGAGCGGATGATGGTGGGTGCATTTTATGTTGAGTTAATGCTCGTATTAGCCGCACCCTTTGTGTTTAGTGCAATTCTACTTGCGTTAATAATGAGTGGCTTTCGAAGTGTCCGGAGCGGATTTCGTCGAGATGGGCGTATTGATATTGTCGGCATCGTAGCAATATTTAGCGGAATTATAGGCGGAGCGGTATTCTATCAATGGCTTCGCGGCCCAACTGCTGAACTTGCAACTTTGCAGCCGTTAATTGTTGACGCGAGGCTTGCTCAGAGTTTGCCAAGCACTTGGGTGATAAGCTGGGGAAGCGCTAAACAAAATGTCGATATTGCAGCCAATGCCGAAGCCCACAAACCCTATCTCAAGCTGGAACACGTCGATGATGGTGACGCGCAGATTCTTAATTTCACGTTGGTGGCGGAAGGCAGCGGCAAGCTGATCGCGCGATGTGCAGGTCGTGCACCGAAGGAAACTAATCCTGTATTGGCCTCGATCCGAGGTAATCGATCACTCGAGGTCGCATCTTCCATATACAAATGCCGAATGCGCGCCGCAGCGGGAGCCTTGTCACGCGCCATTGCTACGGGCACGCCTAGCTAGCTGAGCTTCAAATGGGTGTCATTCCGGTGAACTGGTAATCACTCTCACCGCCCAACGCGGACGCCTATTCTCATTTTACCATCGAGTTTCGGGAATGGCCAAGCCGATCATGAGCGGCACGGATCAGTAGCATACTCCGGTCAGGTTTCGCCTTCAAGGTAACTTCTCGGCAATT
>Ga0308169_10005472_pt1 | contig 11522 bp, 9 predicted proteins | sample PhyBR1_2_FD_202139 | JGI IMG/M metagenome (GOLD analysis project Ga0308169, IMG submission 202139) | Phyllosphere microbial communities from UC Gill Tract Community Farm, Albany, California, United States - DLSLSB.R1 | ecosystem: Host-associated > Plants > Phyllosphere > Unclassified | place... | reverse complement strand
CCCGGCCAGCAGGTGGATATCACCGTTTCGTCCATCGGTAACTCCAAGAGCCTGCGGGGCGGGACCTTGTTGCTGACGCCGCTCAAGGGTATCGACGGCAACGTCTACGCCATTGCCCAGGGCAACCTGGTAGTGGGCGGTTTCGATGCCGAGGGGCGCGATGGTTCCAAGATCACCGTCAACGTTCCGTCGGCCGGTCGTATCCCCGGTGGTGCGTCGGTGGAACGTGCTGTGCCGAGCGGTTTCAACCAGGGCAACAGCCTGACGCTGAACCTCAACCGCTCCGACTTCACCACCGCCAAGCGCATCGTCGACAAGATCAACGACATGCTCGGCCCAGGCGTGGCCCAGGCCATCGATGGCGGCTCGATCCGCGTCACCGCACCTTTGGACCCGAGCCAGCGGGTCGACTATCTGTCGATCCTGGAGAATCTCGAGGTCGACCCGGGCCAGGCAGTGGCGAAAGTCATCATCAACTCGCGTACCGGCACCATCGTGATCGGTCAGAACGTCAAGGTTTCCCCGGCCGCCGTGACCCACGGCAGCCTGACGGTGACCATCACCGAAGACCCGATCGTCAGCCAGCCTGGACCATTGTCCAACGGCCAGACCGCAGTCGTGCCGCGTTCGCGGGTCAATGCCCAGCAAGAAGCCAAGCCAATGTTCAAGTTCGGCCCGGGCACTACCTTGGATGAGATCGTCCGGGCGGTGAACCAGGTCGGCGCGGCACCGGGCGACCTGATGGCGATTCTCGAAGCCTTGAAGCAGGCCGGCGCGTTGCAAGCCGACCTGATCGTGATTTGAGGACCCGGCCATGGATATGCGCAAGGGTGCTTTGACCAGCGGCGATTCGGGTTCCTATTCGGACCTGAACCGCTTGAACCAGCTCAAGGTTGGCGACAAGAACAGCGACGGCAACCTGCGCAAGGTGGCGCAGGAATTCGAGTCGCTGTTCCTCGGCGAAATGCTCAAGTCCATGCGTTCGGCCACCGAGGCCCTGGGCAAGGACAACCCGATGAATACGCCAGAAGCCAAGCAGTATCAGGAAATGTACGACCAGCAGTTGGCCGTTTCCATGTCCCGTGAAGGCGGTGGTATCGGCCTGGCCGATGTGCTGCTGCGCCAGATGTCCAAGAACAAACCGCTGGCGCCTGGCGAGGCTGCCACGTTGTCGGCCGCCAAGCAGCAAGAGGCGTTGGACAAGGTCGCCAAGGCAGTACCGACCCCGGTGGCTGCCGGAACCGTGGCTACCGATGGCCCGTTGTCGCGTACCAACGGCCAGCGGCCGCTGTGGGCTTCGCGGGCCGTGAGCGCGCCGCAAGGGGCCGAGGGTGTTCACCGCAACGACATGGAACTGCTTAACCAGCGTCGCCTGGCCCTGCCGCCCAAACTTGCCGATCGCCTGCTGGCTGGTCTGGTGCCTTCGGCCTCGGTCAATGATGTACCTGCGCAAAATCTGCTGCCTGATCGCGCCGTCGCCGCTGTCAAGCCGGCCACCGGCGAACTCGCCAATGGCGACTGGCTGGCCGCGCTCAAGGCTGCCGAGCCGAAAGGGGATATGCAGGTTTATGGCCGCGCCGTGGCACAGCCGCCGCTGGCACCGGCCCGCAAGGCCTTCCGTGATGCCGACGAATTCGTGAATGCCATGCTGCCGATGGCCAAGGAAGCCGCCGACCGCATCGGTGTCGACCCACGTTACCTGGTGGCCCAGGCGGCCCTGGAAACCGGTTGGGGTAAATCGGTCATGCGCCAACCCGATGGCAGCAGCAGCCACAACCTCTTTGGCATCAAGGCCAGCCAGGGTTGGAAGGGCGATTCGGCACGGGCAATTACCAGCGAATTCCGCAACGGCGAGATGGTCAAGGAGACGGCCGAGTTCCGTTCCTACGCCTCGTATCGCGACAGCTTCCATGACTTGGTCAATCTGCTGCAAAGCAACAGTCGCTATCAAGATGTGCTGAAGTCGGCCGATAAACCGGAACAGTTTGTACGCGAGTTGCAGAAGGCCGGTTACGCCACCGACCCCAACTACGCCAAAAAGATTTCGAATATAGCCCGGCAGATGACGAGTTACCAAAACTACGCCGCTGCAGGCGCCACCACGACTTTATAAGGTCTGAACCATGAGTTTGCTCAATATCGGGATGTCGGGTCTGTCTGCAAGCCACAGCTCGTTGCTGACCACCGGTAATAACATCGCCAACGTCGATACCGCCGGTTATTCGCGTCAGCAGACCGTGCAGACCACCAAGGCGTCCAATCAGTACGGCAACGTGTTCATCGGTTCCGGTACGACCTTGGCAGACGTGCGCCGGGTATACAGCAGCTACCTCGATGCGCAACTGCGTACTTCGACGTCGCTGGACAATGACGCGCAGATCTACTTGGGGCAGGCCTCCCAGGTGGACAAATTACTGTCTGACAGCGGCACCGGTGTAACCAAGACACTGCAGTCATTCTTCGCCTCTTTGCAGACATTGGCGGGTAACTCCAACGACAGCGCTGCGCGTCAGGCGCTGTTGACCAATGCCCAGGGTTTGAGCGGTCGCTTCAATGCCATCTCCCAGCAGTTGACCCAGCAGGGTAATTACATCAACGACCAGTTGGATTCGATGACCCAACAGGTCAACAAGCTGGCAAGCACGGTTGCCGCGTACAACCAGAAAATCAGCGACGCTACGGGCCTGGGGACGGGCAGTATGCCCAACGACTTGCTGGACCAGCGCAACGAAGCCGTTCGCCAACTTTCCGCGCTGGTTGGGACTCAGGTCACCGAGACCGACGGCAGGATGGACATCTACCTGGGCAGCGGTCAGCCGCTGGTCGTCGGCAATACCGTCAATACTTTGCAGGTGGCGGCCGACAAGAATGATCCTTCCCGTTCCTCGATCATCATGACCCGTGGCAGCTCGACGATCGACATTACCTCCGTGACCAGTGGCGGGCAGATTGGTGGCCTGCTGCGTTACCGCAACGAAGTATTGACCCCGGCGGTCAACAGCCTCGGTCGCATCGCCATGGTGGTGACCGACCAGGTAAACAGGCAACTGGGCCAGGGGCTGGACCAGAACGGTAATTTTGGCGCGGCGTTGTTCAACGACATCAACAGTGCCACGGCCATCAGCCAGCGCAGCATTGCCAATGGCAACAACAATCCCGCGTCCGGCAACCTGGACGTGACCATCAACGACACCAGCAAGCTGGCCGCCAGCGATTACCAGGTCACCTTCAACAGTGCGACGGGTTACAGCGTACTTCGCCTGTCAGACAACACCAACATGGGCGCTTTTACCCTGGGGGCAACGCCTGCTCCAGTGATTGACGGCTTCAGCCTGAGCCTCAATGCCGGACCGGTTAATGCCGGCGACACTTTCAAGATCACCCCGACCCGCAGTTCCGCTGCGGACATGAACGTTGTCATGACCGATGCCAAGACCTTGGCAACCGCAGCTCCTCTGACATCTACCAAAGCGTCGGGCAATGACGGCACCGGCGCTATCGGCCAGCCGGCCTTGACCACGGTCCTGGACATCTATGACCCGGTCCAGCGCCTGGAAGTACAGACAGCCGTCAAGAATTCGATGCCGGTTCGCGTACTGATGACCAGTGCCACCGCCTATCAGGCATTCGATGCCAAGGGCAACAGCATCGGCACCGGCACTATCGTGCCGGGCCAGAACAACGATTTGAGCATTTCAGTGCCTTATATCGATGGGGGCGGCGCTGCGAAAACGTTCAATGTGGCGATGACCCTCAGCGGCAGCCCTGCGGCGGATGACAGCTTCAACATTTCCCTGACCCCGGCCAGCAGCACTGACAACCGCAACGCGCAGGGGCTACTGGGTCTGCAAACCAAGGCCACGGTGGGCGCCAATGCCACCAGCCCCGGCGTGAGTTTCTCCGATGCTTACGGTGGACTGGTTTCGTCGGTGGGCTCGCAGGCCAAGCAAGGCCAGCTCGATGCCACGGCTACCGGCACCATCCTGAACCAGGCGCGCAGTTCCCGTGACTCGATGTCGGGCGTCGATCTCGACGAGGAGACCGGCAACCTGGTCAAGTACCAGCAGTACTATTCGGCTTCTTCGCAGATCATCAAGGCTGCGCAGGAAACTTTCAGCACTCTGATCAACGCCCTATAAGGAGCCGTAAACATGCGTATTTCTACAGCACAATACTATGCACAAACGGCGGCCAACTATCAGCGCAATTTCAACAACGTGGTCAAGACCGCCGAGCAGGCCAGCAGTGGCGTAAAGCTGGAAACGGCAGCCGATGATCCTGTCGGTGCGGCCCGCCTGCTGCAACTCGATCAGCAAAAAGCCATGCTCGGCCAGTACACCACCAACATCAGTACGCTGAACACCGCCCAAGCCCAGGAAGAAGCCGTCCTGGACAGCATCAACAATGTGCTGCAAAAGGTCAGTGAGTTGACCGTGCGTGCCGGTGGCGGCTCGTTGAACGATGACGATCGCAAGTCCATTGCCGCCGAACTCGGTGCGTCGGAAGACCAGCTACTGAGCCTGATGAACAGCAAGGATGCCAACGGTAAATTCATTTTTTCCGGCGCCAGCAACAACACCGAGCCTTTCGTGCGCAACAGCGATGGCACCTACAGCTATCAGGGCGACCAGACTCAGTTGCAACTGAAGATCGGTGACTCGATGTCGCTGGGGCTCAACGATACCGGCTGGGACGTGTTCCAACAGGCAGTCAACGCCAGTCGCAGTACTTCGACGATGACTGCGCCAGCGGTCGATGACGGTCGCGTGGCCCTGTCCAAAGGCTTGGTCACGTCGGGTCCGAGCTTCGATGCGAACTTCCGCAGCGGCCAACCCTATACCCTGTCGTTCACCAGCAGTACGCAGTTCGTGATTACCGATGGCTTGGGTAATGACGTGACCGCCGAGGCGAGTCAGGCTGGGGTGTTCGATCCGAAGAAAGAAGGCGGTTCCGACATCAATTTCCGAGGTGTGTTGTTCAAGCTGGATATCACTTTCCAGCCCGGTGACAACCCCGCTGACTCCGCCGCTGCCGACGCGGTGATTGCCGGCCACAGCTTCCAGTTGGCAGCCAAGCCAGACAGCTTTGTCGCCAACCGTGCCCCGGGCAACGGATCGACGGCTGTGGTCAGTCAGGCCGCGGTGACGAACGCAGCGGACTACAAGAGCTTTTTCCCGGAAGGTGGAGCAGTTCTCAAATTCACCAGCCCGACAACGTTCGAGCTGTACGCCCGGCCTTTAACCAGCACCAGCACGCCGGTTTCTTCCGGCGCCGTGGCGGCGGGTGTAGCGACAGCAGCAGGTGTCAGCTTTACCCTCGGTGGCGGCGCACCCGCTGCGGGGGATCAGTTTGATGTGGCGGTCAATACCCACCAGACCCAGAACGTGCTCGACACCATCAGTCAGTTGCGCCAGGCACTAGAGACGCCGACCCAGGGCAACGCCACTGCACAACGGTCCCTGGAAGACACTATCGCCTCGGCCCTGTCCAACCTGAGCAGCGCCAAGAATCAGGTCGATCTGGCCCGGGGCGCCATCGGTGCCCGGGGTAATGTGATGGACATGCAGAGCGAGCAGAACCAGAGCACCAGCCTGATCAACGATTCGACCCAGAACGGCATCAAGAACACCGATCCTGCGGAAGTACTGACCCGCCTGACGTTGCAACAGACCATGCTTCAAGCGGCGCAATTGGCCTTCTCGAAGATTTCCCAGTTGGGCCTGTTCAATAAGCTTTGAGTCGGTCTTGACCGCTCGCGGCCAGCCTCTCTAACAGGAGGCTGGTTTTTTTTTGAGTTTTTTTGACGCATGGCGAAGCGGCGCGCAGGCATTATTGGCGCCGCAAATTAAATAAAGCACCGAGGTCTGAGTGACCCGCCAGTCAAAACGCGCATCTTCACTGTATCCTGTCTGCGGGCGGTGAAGGTGGTGGGGCCTTTTTAGCCTCCGACGTTGCCTCTTCTGGGGCCAATCCCTGACTGTAGACGCCCTCGATTCAGCGAGCGGCGGTGTTCAGCTGTTTATTATTGGGAAGCCATAATGATTGGCATAAAAAATATTGCGAGTTACGTGCCGGCGGCCGGGGTTGATAACTACGCCCAAGGTGCAAAGTTCGACAAGGACGAAACCTTCATCCTTGGCAAGATTGGCTCGGCATTTCTGCCGCGCAAGGGCGCTGAGCAGGAAACTTCCGATCTGTGTGTCGAAGCAGTCAACGCACTGTTTGCCGCCAGCCCTGAACTCAAGCGTGAGTCCATCGATTGCCTGATCGTTGTCACCCAGAACGGTGATGAGGAAGGCTTGCCGCACACGGCCGCAATCGTTCAGGACAAGCTGGGCCTGCCAACTCATGTCGCCGCCTTTGACATTTCCCTGGGTTGTTCCGGGTACGTCTATGGCATCTATGCGCTCAAGGGCTTCATGGAGGCGACAGGGCTGAAGAATGGCCTGCTGGTGACCGCCGACCCGTATTCCAAGATCGTCGATCCGGAAGACCGTAACACCACCATGCTGTTCGGCGATGCCGCCACCGCGACCTGGATGGGTGAAAGCGCTGTCTGGCAACTGGGCAAGTCGAAGTTCGGTACCGATGGTTCCGGCGCTCCGCATCTCAAGGTCAGCGATGGCGTGTTCTTCATGAACGGCCGCCAGGTGTTCAACTTTGCCTTGCTCAAAGTCCCGGCGCATTTGCATGAATTGCTGGACGAATCCAACTTGCAGGCCGGCGATATCGATGCCTTCTGTATCCACCAGGGCAGCGCAGCCATCGTTGACGCCGTGGCGCGTCGTTTCGATGAGAGTGGTTCGGCCCAGTTCGTCAAGGACATGCTCGAGACCGGCAACACGGTGTCATCGAGCATTCCGCTGTTGCTGCAGAATCACATGTTCGATTCCAAATGGACCCGCGTGGCCATCAGCGGCTTCGGTGTAGGGCTGTCGTGGGGCTCGGCGATTCTTTATCGCGGCTGATCCGACTTCCTCCGCTGCAATAAAAAACGCCTGGGAACGAAAGTTTCCGGGCGTTTTGCGTTTTTCTGGCGCCAATAAATAACGCTAAAGCCTTGAAAATAAAGGGCTGGCACGCTGCCACTAAAAATATCCAAAAATTCCCTCAAGCAAAGCACCTTCACGACGATAACTAGTATGTAGGTTCTCTAGGCCACACCCGACGGATGTCAGGGCCGGAAGCCGCAGTATCCATCCAACGAGGATTTCGTCATGGCTTTAACAGTAAACACCAACATTGCATCGTTGACCGTTCAGAACAACCTGAACAAGGCTTCCGCCGCTCAGCAAACTTCGATGCAACGCCTGTCTTCCGGTCTGCGTATCAACAGCGCAAAAGACGACGCAGCTGGCCTGCAGATCTCCAACCGTCTGACCAGCCAGATCAACGGCCTGGGCACTGCGATCAAGAACGCCGGTGACGGTATCTCCATCGCCCAGACTGCTGAAGGTGCGATGCAAGAATCCACCAACATCCTGCAGAAAATGCGTACCCTGGCACTGGCTTCCGCGAACGGCTCGCCAAGCGCCGATGACCGTAAGTCGAACAACTCCGAATACGCCGCTCTGACCGCTGAGCTGAGCCGTATCGCTACCACCACTACCTTCGGTGGTCGCAAGATCCTCGACGGTTCGTTCGGTACCACCGCTTTCCAAGTGGGCGCCAACGCTAACGAAACCATCAACATGAGCCTGGGCGACGTGTCGGCCAACAACATCGGCTCCCAGCAGCTGAAAAGCGTGGCCGTAGCGCCAAGCGCTACCGGCGTTGCTGGCGGTGCGATCGCCATCACCGGTGGTGGCCAAACCGCTAACATCACCGTGGCTGCCGGCCAGTCCGCCAAGGCTACCGCTGCCCAGTTGAACGGCGCCATCGGCGGCCTGTCGGCTACCGCCAGCACCGAAGTCAAGTTCGGCGTGAACACCGCTGCCATCACTGGTGCTCTCCCAGGTACTGCAAACTTCAGCATCCAGGTAGGTTCGGGCACTGCGGTCAACCTCGTCGGCGTAACCGACACTGCTGGCCTGGCTGACCAACTGAAGTCCAACGCCGCCAAACTGGGCATCAGCGTTAACTTCAACGCCACCACCAACAACCTGGAAATCAAGTCCGACACCGGTGAGAACATCACCTTGAACGCAGGTGACGCCAGCGCAATCGCCGGTATCACTGTCGCTGCCAAAGACGGTGCTGGTAACTACGGTGCAGCTGTTGCTGCCGCTGCCACCGCCATTCAGGTGACTGGTGCTGTTTCCCTGAACTCCACCAACAGCTACTCGATGAACGGCGCTGGTGCTACCGGTCTGTTCGTAGCCGCCGGTACTACCGTCAGCTCGACCAAAACCGTAGTCAGCAACACCGACGTGACCACTGCTGCCAACGCGCAGAACGCTGTAGACGTGATCACCCAGGCCATTGCCAACATCGACTCCCAGCGTGCTGACCTCGGTGCTGTACAAAACCGTTTCGACAGCACCGTAGCTAACCTGCGCAGCATCTCGGACAACTCCACCGCTGCTCGTGGTGTGGTCCAGGACGTCGACTTCGCGTCGGAAACTGCTCAGCTGACCAAGCAACAAACCCTGCAACAGGCTTCCACTGCGATCCTGTCTCAGGCTAACCAGCTGCCATCCGCTGTACTGAAGCTGCTTCAGTAATCCCAGCGCTTGGTGACTGACGGAAGGGCGCGTTTACGTGCCCTTTCGTCTTTTCCGTGATGAGGAGATTTAGCATGGACATGAGCGTAAAGTTGAACCTGTCTTATCCGCCCGTTGCCCCTCAGAGTGCAGCGCCGATTGTTGTCGGCAAACCGGACCAGCCGAAGGTTGAGGCCGTTGCGCCATCAGATGCCAAGCCCAAGCGCGAGGATCTGGAAAAGGCCGTGACCGATATTCAGGAGTTCGTCCAGGCTGCCCAGCGCAAGCTGGATTTCTCCATTGATGATTCCTCCGGCCGGGTCGTGGTCAAGGTCATCGCCACCGAAACCGGCGATGTGATTCGCCAGATCCCATCGGAAACCGCGCTGAAACTGGCGCAAAGCCTATCGGACGCCAGTCACTTGTTGTTTGATGACAAGGCCTGAACTGGCATGAATTTTGTTGTTACGACTGTTTAGGGCGCCCTCAGTCAAAAAAGCGGCAGCCACTGGATAAGGAGAAAGATGATGGCGGGTGCAACGATAAGTGGGCCTGGTTCGAACATCGATACCCAGGCGATCGTGGCGTCTCTGGTAGCTGCTGAGAGGGCACCGAAGCAGACGCAGATCAACACCCAGACGTTGAAGGCGACTACCTCACTGTCGTCGATCGGCAAAATCCAGGCTGCGCTGGATGCTTTTCGTGGCGCGTTGGACAACATGAAAACCGCGTCGAGCTTCAGTGGCCTCAGCGGTTCGTCCTCCGACGAAAAAGTCGCGACCGTGACCACAGGTAATGGCGCGGCGGCGGGAAGTTTCGCCTTGACGGTCACCCAACTGGCGACGGCATCGAAGATCTCGACGAAGGTCTTCGCGGGTGGTGCTTCCTCAGTGGTCAATGCCGGTACTGGGCCGACCTCGCTGAATATCAAGCAAGGCTCCAACACGTTCACCGTTAGCGTCCCAGCCGGCGCGACCTTGCAGCAGGTCCGCGATTCGATCAACTCCCAGTACACCAACCAGGGCTTGAGCGCCAACATCGTGACCGATGCCAATGGTTCGCGAATGGTGTTGACGTCGACGACCACTGGGGTCGGTTCGGACCTGACCGTGACGGGAGATTCGGGACTGGAAACCGGCGTTACAGTGCTGGCTCCGCCACAGAATGCCCTGTACACGCTCGATGGGCTGTCGATGGAGTCCAAGACCAATACCATTGCTGACGCCGTCAGTGGCGTTACCATCAAACTGATCGGTGCTTCCGTGGTGCCTGCCAGCGGGACCGCAACGCCGACCAACATCACTGTGGCGGCCAGCGGTGCGAATCTGAAGTCTTCGGTCAAGGGTTTCGTTGACAGCTACAACGCGTTGATCAAGGCCGCTAATGCCGAGACGCAGGTGACGACTGCTGCCGATGGTACGGTGACATCTGGTGCACTGACTGGCGATGCTTCCCTGCGGGCGTTGCTGTCGGCGGTGCGTACCGAGCTGAACTCGATGGCGGGCACCGGCCAGCTGAAGGCGCTCTCTCAGTTCGGCGTCCAGACTGACCAGAAAACCGGCACGCTGTCGATCAATGACAAGCTGTTCGATGCCGCGGCATTGACCAATGCGGCCGACATCAATGGCATTTTCTCCGGTGACAACGGCTTGCTGGCGCGAATGAAGACCGCCACAGATAGCTTCGCCTTAAGCAAAACCGGTGTTTTTGCCGCGCGCTCGGCAAGCCTCAGCGATAGCCTGACAGCATTGAAGAAGCAGCAGGACAACCTTGATGAGCGCATGGTCAGCCTGCAAGCGAGTCTCTCCGCCAAATATACAGCGATGGATTCCCTGGTTGCCCGGCTGCGAGCGCAGGGTGACAGCGTCATGGCCACACTCAACGCCATCAACAAAGCGTCATCGTCAGATAACTGATTCGTACAGTTGAAGATTGAAGCCCAGGCAAGCCGTTCCGACGGCCCCTGGGTTTTTTATTGGCGTTGGCTTTGCATTAAAGTTATCAGTCGCTCAGTCGACATAAAGACCAGAGCAATCCTTTTCAGTTGTTATCTGTCACGAGGTAGAAACATGAACCCCATGAGAGCCCTTCGCCAGTACCAGAAGGTCAATTCCCATGCTCAGATCTCTGAAGCCAATCCCCATCGCCTGGTGCAAATGCTGATGGAGGGCGGCCTCGATCGCATGGCCCAGGCCAAGGGCGCTTTGGAGCGGGGTGACATTGCACTCAAGGGGTTGATGCTGGGTAAGGCCGTCGACATCATCATCGGCCTGCGAGATGGCTTGAACCCGGAAAAGACCGAGGATCCGGCCTCCCTCCAGCAGCTCGACAACTTGTACGCCTACATGATGACGCGCCTGATGGAAGCCAACCGTAATAACGATGTGGCAATCATCGATGAAGTCTCGGGTTTGCTTGAGACGCTAAAAAGTGGTTGGGATGCAATCGCCGATCACGCGACAGTCAATCAATAGGCCGTGGGGCCTGAGGACGACGTAATGAGCCAAGCACTGCTGCGAATCGAACAAACCCGTAATGCCCTGGTCGATGCGTTGGCCGAGCGTAACTGGGATGCCATCAGTGAGTTGGATCTAGCGTGCCGTTCTTGTATGGAAGACGTGCTGAGCGAGTCCCAGGTGGACGAGGCGGCATTGCGCACGAATCTTGAGCAGTTGTTGATGGTGTATCGGCAATTGTTGGAGGCGGCGACAGGAGAGCGCCAGGCGATCGTCGACGAGATGTCGCAGATCCATCAAGCACAGAACGCGGCAAAGGTTTACCATCTGTTCGGTTAATATTCAGTTAATTCGAACCTGATGCGCCATAAATTTGACTGTGCACGGTTTTTTGACTTAACTAGTAGCTGTTTACAGATTTAAG
>Ga0308169_10005470_pt1 | contig 11525 bp, 7 predicted proteins | sample PhyBR1_2_FD_202139 | JGI IMG/M metagenome (GOLD analysis project Ga0308169, IMG submission 202139) | Phyllosphere microbial communities from UC Gill Tract Community Farm, Albany, California, United States - DLSLSB.R1 | ecosystem: Host-associated > Plants > Phyllosphere > Unclassified | place... | reverse complement strand
CAACGGCTGCGGCGCCTGCGACGGCAATGCCCCCGTCCAGGAACTCGGCGAGCTCAAGGGCTGCACCCGTGCCGGCACCCAGTGCGGTTCCTGCGTGCCGATGCTGAAGAAGCTGCTGGAAACCGAACTGACCAAGTCCGGCGTCGAGGTCTCCAAGGCCCTGTGCGAGCACATCGAGCTGTCCCGCCAGGAACTCTTCGACGCCATCCGTGTCCTGGAACTGACCTCCTTCGAGGAGATCATGGCCAAGTACGGCACCGGCGCCGGCTGCGACATCTGCAAGCCCACGATCGCCAACATCCTGGCAAGCCAGAACAGCGCCTACGTGCTGGACGCCGGCCGCGGCACCCTGCAGGACACCAACGACCGCGCCCTGGCCAACATGCAGAAGGATGGCACCTATTCGGTGGTCCCCCGCATCGCCGGCGGCGAGATCACGCCCAAGAAGCTCGGTGTCATCGCCGCCGTCGCCGAAAAATACGGCCTGTACACCAAGATCACCGGCGGCCAGCGGATCGACATGTTTGGTGCCCGGCTGGAACAGCTCCCGGAAATCTGGAAGGAACTTGTGGACGCCGGGTTCGAGTCCGGCCAGGCGTACGGCAAGAGCCTGCGTACGGTGAAGTCGTGTGTAGGGTCCACCTGGTGCCGGTTCGGCGTTCAGGATTCGGTGGCCATGGCCATCCAGCTTGAACTCCGCTACCGCGGCCTCCGCAGCCCGCACAAACTGAAAATGGGTGTGTCCGGCTGCGCCCGCGAATGCGCCGAGGCACGCGGCAAGGATGTGGGCGTCATTGCCACCGCTGACGGCTGGAACCTCTACGTCGGCGGCAACGGCGGGGCCACCCCCGCCCACGCCCAACTGCTGGCCAAGGACCTCGACGACGAAACCCTCATCAAGTACATCGACCGTTACTTCATGTACTACATCCGCACCGCGGACCGCCTGCAGCGTACCGCCCGGTGGCAGGAAGAGCTCGAGGGCGGCATCAAGCACGTCGAGGACGTGGTGGTCAAAGACACCCTGGGCATCGCCGCCGACCTCGAAGCGGCCATGGCGAAACACGTGGACACCTACGTCGATGAATGGGCAGACACGCTCAAGGACCCCGAACGGCTCCGCCGGTTCCGTTCCTTCGTCAACGCACCGGACCAGAAGGACGACTCCATCACGTTCGTCCCGGACGAGCGCGGCCAGATGCGGCCGGCTACCGCGGAAGAAAAAGGCAGGGTCCTGATCGGCGCTTCCATCCCGGTCCGCGCCACCACGCCGGAAACCACTGGAAACGAGGCATAACATGCAGCTCAGTATCGACCTCACCGGCCGGGACGTCCTGGTGACCGGCACCCATACTGCCGCGCGGCAGGCGGTGCGTCGGTACGAAGCCGCGGGCGCCGTCGTCCACCACCTCAGCAGCCCGGGCAGCGCCCACGGCGCGCGGCTGCCCGAGCGGCTGTTCCTGGTGGCTGCCGTCGATGACGGACAGCCCGGCTGGGACGCCCTCCTGGACCGCTGCCGGGATGCCGGCATCCCGGTCGCCACCGAGCCGGCGGCAGGCCCTGCAGGGCACGTCACCCTGGTAGGCGGCGGCCCCGGCACCGGTGACCTGCTCACCGTGGCCGCGGTCAAGGCGCTCCGGGATGCGGACGTCGTCTTCTATGACCGGTTGGCCCCGTACCAGGAGCTGCCGCTGCTGACCTCGGCGGACCTGGTGGACGTCGGGAAGAAGCCGGGCCACCACAAAGTCAGCCAGTCGGATATCGAGAAGCTGATGGTCGAAAGCGCCCTGGCCGGCAACAACGTGGTCCGCCTCAAAGGCGGGGACCCCTACGTCTTTGGCCGGGGCGGCGAGGAAGTGGCCGCCTGCGTGGCCGCGGGCGTCAAGGTCCACGTGGTATCCGGCGTGACCAGCGCCATCTCGGTGCCGGCAGCCGCCGGCATCCCGGTGACCCACCGCGACGTGAGCCACATGTTCACGGTGGTCTCCGGGCACGCCCCGCTGACCGAAAAAGAGCACCACCACCTGGCCGGCCTGGGCGGGACCATCGTGGTGCTCATGGGCATCGGGACCCTCCACCAGCTCGCCGCCGGCCTGCGCCGGGCCGGTATGCGCCCGGACATGCCCATGGCCGTGGTGGAACGCGGCTACCGGCCCGGCCAACGCACCACCATCGCAGACCTGGGCACCATCACCTCCGCCGCCGCCGGCTGCAGCAACCCGGCGGTCCTGGTCATCGGCGAAGTGGTGCGGGTGGCTGAGGCCAACCGGCAGCACGCCGGAGCGGCCGCTGACCTGGACAGGCTGGCGGCTTCGCTGCTGGGATCATGAAAGGATTGACCCCCATGACTGCACTTGCACCGGCCGAACCCACGCAGGCTGAAGAAGCAACTGATGCCGCGGAATCGCCGCTGGAGGGATTCCGCATCGGCGTCACCTCGGACCGGCGCTCCCGCGACCTCATCGACGCACTGGAACGGCGCGGCGCTGAAGTGCTGCATGCTCCCGCACTGAAGATCGCCCCCGTCCAGGAGGACATGCGCCTGATCGAGGACACCCGGGCCATCATCGCCGCGAAGCCGGACCTGTGCATCGCCACCACGGCCTACGGCATGCGCCGCTGGTGCGAAGCCGCAGACTCCTTCGGACTCGGCGACGAACTGCTGGAAACCCTGGGAAGCTGCCGCATGTTCGTCCGGGGACCCAAAGCCCGGGGTGCCGTGCGCGCGGCCGGCCTCGCCGACGTCGGGATCAGCAGCGACGAAACCACCGCCACCCTGGTGGACATGCTGCTCACCGAAGGCGTGCGCGGCAAGACCGTTGCCATGCAGCTGCACGGCTATACGGACGTCCGCCAGATCGAACGGCTGCGGATGTCCGGTGCCACCGTCCTGACCGTCACGCCCTACCGCTGGGTGAAGCCCGACGGCGAAGACAAGCTTCCGCGGCTGATCGAGGCCGCCTGCAACGGGAACCTGGACGTCCTCACCTTCACCAGCGCGCCGGCAGTGGACGCCATGTGGAGCACTGCCCACGAGATGGGCCTGTACAAACAGCTGGTGGAGAGCCTGAAACTGAACGTCACCACCGCCGTGGTGGGTCCCGTCACGGCACAGCCGCTGCTGGACGCCGGGGTGACGCCGCTGATCCCGGAACGCTTCCGGATGGGAGCCCTGATCCGGCTGGTCTGCGAACACCTGGCGTTGAACCATGTCAGGCGCCTGGACACCCGCTCGGGAAACATCGAGCTCCGGGGCCGCAGCCTGCGCATCGACGGCCGGCAGGTGGAACTCGCCCCCGCCCCGCTGCTGCTTCTGCGCGCGCTGCTCGGCGCCGGAGGCGCAGTCCTCTCCCGCGAATCGCTCTCGGACCTGCTGGAACTGCGTGGTTCGGTCCATGCGCTGGACATGACCGTGAGCCGGCTGCGGTCATCGCTCCCGGACGGCAAGCTCATTGAAACTGTGGTGAAGCGGGGCTACAGGATCCGCGTCTGAGGTCCGGGACGCGGCCAAATGTGTCGGCCCGCTCCCGGATGAGAGGTGCGTCACGGGTTCTGTTACCGGCCGGTAAATACTGGCGAACAGGACGCTCCGAAACAGCAATGGACGGGTAACACAACCGAAAAAGCAGGCCCCTACGCTGGGTGCATCACGAAGTTCCGGCCGGTTACCGGCCACCAGCGAAAGGCCCAGCACATGTCCGCTCCGGCATCCTCCCCGTCCACCTCAGACGCAACCCGCATCGTCATCGCCGGGGCCGGACCGGCCGCCCAAGCCCTGGTCGCGCAGCTGGACCGCGCCCGTTTCACCGGCACCATCACCGTGCTGAGCAACCGGGACGACACCCCCGCCGAACTGCTGGAACTGGCCATGCTGCCCCAGGTCTCCGTGCGCTTCGGCCAGCCCGCAAGCCACATCGACGCCGCCAACCGCACTGTGGCCACCGCAGACGGCATGGAATTCACTTACGACCAGCTGGTCATCGCCACCGGTTCCGCCCCCGTAGCCAGCCCCGTTGACGGGGCCGGCCAGTGCCTGAGCTACGCCACCATCGACGACGCCCCGCGCATCGCCGAAGGCGTGCAGGAAATCACCCGCGAACTGGGACGCAGGCCCATCGGCATCCTCGTCGGCACGGGCGCGGCCGCCGGACAGGCAGAGGCCGTCCTCCGGGCCAAGGGTGTGCGGCCCATCCGCACCACGGCCCGGCCCGCCGCCGTCGTCCCGGCCGCTGTCCGGGGGGGATCCGGCACCGGACTGGCGTCCTCGGCCGTCGTCTTCGAGGACGGCAGCAGCATGACAGGAGACCTGGTGGTCCTGGCCGAGGAGCGGGTGTCCCGTGACAGCCTTGCCGCCACGGCCGGTGTGCGGACCGCTGCCGGCGGCGGCATCGTGATCAGCCGCGACTTCCGCACCTCGGTCCCCGGCATTTGGGCGATTGGTGACGCTGCGGCGTTCGACGGCGTGCGGCTGGGCCTGCTGGTCGCGGCGGCGTCCGCCGCCGGGGCCTGCGCCACCCAGTTGCTGACCGCGGTTGCCGCGGCGACGCCGTCTGCCGCTCCCGGGCCGGCACTGCAGGTGGCCGCCTGACCGGGCCGGCAGTGCAGGTGGCCGCCTGACCGGGCCGGCCGGGTCCTCCCGCGGCACCCGAGCCCGGGCGCCCGGTACGACCCCGGTGCGCTGTGACAAGATGGTTTCCGAAAAGAGTCACCGACGCGCCGGGCCCACGAAGCCCCTCGAGAGGACCACCATGAGCAATGAAGCCACCGTTCACGCAGGCACCGCCAAACCGGCCGGTGACGGCATCGCCTCCTACATCGACCACACGCTGCTCAAGCCCGAAGCCTCGGAAGCCGAGGTGCTGAAAGTCTGCGCCGAGGCCGCCGAGTACGGGTTCAAGTCGGTCTGCGTTAACCCCGTGTGGGTCAAGACCGTCACGACTGCGCTGAAGGGCTCGGGTGTCCTCACCTGCTCTGTGGTGGGCTTTCCGCTGGGGGCGACCCCCACGGACGTGAAATCGTTCGAGGCCCGCGGCGCGGTACTGGACGGCGCGGACGAGGTGGACATGGTGATCAACATTGCCGCTGCCAGGGCAGGCGACAAGGGCGCCCTGGCCGATGACATCGCTGCCGTGGCCGAAACCGTCCACGCCGGTGGCGCCATCCTGAAGGTCATCATCGAAACGGCCCTGCTGACCGACGAACAGAAGGTCCTCGCCTGCCAGGCTGCGGTGGAGGCAGGCGCCGACTTCGTCAAGACCTCCACAGGCTTCAACGGCGGGGGCGCCACCGTTGAAGACGTGGCCCTGATGCGCAACGCCGTGGGCCCGAACGTGGGGGTCAAGGCCTCCGGCGGCGTACGGTCCCTGGCCGACGCTCAGGCTATGATTGCTGCAGGTGCAACACGAATCGGCGCCAGCTCCGGGATTGCCATCGTCAAGGGTGAACAGGGTTCAACCGCTTACTGACCGGCACCGGAAGGCCGCCACAGACCACGCCCTGCGGGGCCGAGGAGGAACACATGTCCAGCAAGATCAACGCGTCCAGCCGGGACACGACGTCGAACCAGGACATTGTCCGCACCCCGCAGAACGAGAACAACACGGCCACCAGCGCCGTCCTGTTCGTGGTCAGCTTCGCCCTGTTCCTGGGCGCCATCTACTCCTTGTCCTTCCTGACCTTGGAAAACCCCTGGCCGATGGCCGTATGCCTGGTCCTGTTCGCGCTGGCGTTCTGGATCCCGCAGACCGTGCTTGGCCGCTCTGACTCCGCAGGCGAGCACTAGGCCCGGCCAACTGGCAGTAACTGTGGTTTGAGGCCTGATAACGGCCCACAAATGCCACGGGCTGGAACTAGCAGCAGACAGTAAAGGACCCCGGACATTGTCCGGGGTCCTTTGCTGTCTGCTGCCCAAGGCCTGTCCCCTGCTAGAACCAGAGCCTGATCCAGGCTCCCGCGGCGGCGGCCACCGGGCCCCAGTGGTCCCGGGCGATGGCCCAGCCGGCCATGGACATGCCCACCATGGCGTAGGCACCGACCGGGATCAGCACCAGCCACTCGCGCTTGGATCCGGCCCGCCCCAGCAGGGGCACCGAGAGGGCGCCGTTGGCCCGCCAGACGTTCCGGAGCAGGGGCAGCCGGCGCAGGATTTTCGGCGGCCGCACCACCAGCGGCCAGAGCAGCGGCACTCCCCCGGTGGTGACCAGGTCGCCCACAATATGGACCACCACGCCGATGAGCATCGAGGTGGGCAGCCAGGTCCATTGTTCCGGCGCGAACATTGTGACCAGGCCTGCCATCGCCAGGGCGAAGATCCAGTTTGAGATGAAGCCGTTCTTGGGAAAGAGCTTCAGGGCTTTGGCCGCGATGTTGATCAGGAACATGCACAACAGCCCGGCGCCGACGGACAGGTGCCCCCACGGGGTATCCACATGGACCTGGGATGCCAGGCCGGCCAGGAACACGAACACCGCGGCACCCAGAATGGAATGCGTGCCCTGCCGGTGGCCGCCGCTGGCATTCTCGATGCCCCGCGCGATCACATTGGACAGTGGCGGGAGCGAGTGGGCCACCGTGCTGGAGCGGTGGTCCCAGTCGCACACCAGGGCCGTGCCCGCCGTGGCCATGCCACCGATGAGGATGCCGGTGGGATCCAGTGGATACCAGCCCAGCGTGTACGGTCCCGTGGACGCAACAGCAACCCACGCCGCGGCTCCCGACGCGGCGTGGTGTCCTCCCATCATCCGCTAACCGACAGTCAGGGGAGCATCGGAGAAGATGTTCCGGATCACGCCGTTGGCCCATTCGAGGATCTCCGCGTCCTGCAGATCCCGGCCGCCAATCCGTGCGGTTTTCGGCTTGGGGATGAGGATGGCGTCCAGTGCCGGCTTGGATTGCGAGCCCGGATACATGCGGGTCAGCCGCATCTGCTTGGATTCCGGCAGCTGGGCCGGGGAGAACTTGATGAAATTGCCCTGCAGCGCCACATCGGTCAGGCCGGCCTCGCGTGCGCCCACCCGGAACCGGGCCACGGCCACGAGGTTCTGTGCGGGCAGCGGCAGTTCGCCGTAACGGTCCACGAGCTCGGCCATGACCTCGTCGATGGCCTCGTTGGTGACGGCGGCGGCAAGCTTCCGGTACGCCTCCAGGCGCAGCCGTTCGCCGGGAACGTAGTCGTGCGGCAGGTGCGCGTTGACCGGCAGCTCGATCTTCATCTCCGCAGCCTTCTCTTCGGCCTCGCCGCGGAAGTCCGCCACGGCCTCGCCTACCAGCCGGATGTACAGGTCGAAGCCCACCCCCTGGATGTGGCCGGACTGTTCACCGCCCAGCAGGTTGCCGGCGCCGCGGATCTCCAGGTCCTTCATGGCCAGCTGCATGCCGGCGCCCAGTTCGTTGTGCGCGGCCACCGCCTTGAGCCGTTCCAGCGCCACCTCGCCCAGGGGTTTCTCCGAGGGATACAGGAAGTAGGCGTAGGCGCGTTCACGGCCGCGGCCCACCCGGCCGCGCAGCTGGTGCAGCTGGGACAGGCCGTACTTGTCCGCGCCATCCACGATCAGGGTGTTGGCGTTGGAGATGTCCAGCCCGGTCTCGATGATGGTGGTGCAGACCAGGACGTCGAAGCGCTTCTCCCAGAAGTCCACGATGATCTGTTCCAGCCGGCTCTCGGACATCTTGCCGTGCGCCACCTCCACGCGCGCCTCAGGCACCAGTTCGCGGATCTTGGCCGCGGTGCGCTCGATCGTTGAGACCCGGTTGTGGACGAAGAACACCTGTCCCTCGCGCATCAGCTCGCGGCGGATCGCGGCGGAGGTCTGCTTGTCCGTGTACGGGCCGACATAGGTCAGCACCGGGTGCCGTTCTTCGGGCGGGGTGGCAAGGGTGGAGGTTTCCCGGATGCCGGTCAGGGACATCTCCAGCGTGCGCGGAATGGGGGTGGCGCTCATGGCCAGCACGTCCACGTTGGTGCGCATCTTCTTCAGCGCTTCCTTGTGTTCCACGCCGAACCGCTGTTCCTCGTCAACGATCACCAGGCCCAGGTCCTTGAACTCGAAGTCCTTGGACAACAACCGGTGCGTGCCGATCACCACGTCCACGGCGCCGCTCTTGACGCCCTCGGCGGTTTCCTTGGACTCCTTCGCGGACTGGAAGCGGGAGAGCGGCTTGACCCGGAGCGGGAAGCCTGAGAACCGTTCGGTGAACGTCTCATAGTGCTGCTGGGCCAGCAGCGTGGTGGGCACCAGCACGGCCACCTGCTTGCCGTCCTGCACGGCCTTGAACGCCGCCCGTACCGCGATCTCAGTCTTGCCGTAGCCGACGTCGCCGGAGACCAGCCGGTCCATGGGGATTTCCCGCTCCATGTCCGCCTTGACCTCGTTGATGGTGGTCAGCTGGTCCGGGGTCTCCACGTAGGGGAAGGCTTCCTCCAGTTCGCGCTGCCAGGGGGTGTCGGGGCCGAAGGCGTGGCCGCGGGAGGCCATCCGGGCCGAGTAAAGCCGGATCAGTTCACCGGCGATCTCCTTGACGGCCTTCCGCGCCTTGGACTTGGTGCTGGCCCAGTCCGCGCCGCCCATCTTGCTCAGGACGGGGGTGTCGCCGCCCACGTAGCGGGTCACCTGGTCCAGCTGGTCCGTGGGGACGAACAACCGGTCGCCGGGGGCCCCGCGCTTGGCCGGCGCGTATTCCAGGACCAGGTACTCACGGACGCCGTCCCCGCCGCCTGCCACCTTGCGCTGGATCAGTTCCACGAACCGGCCAATGCCGTGCTGTTCGTGAACCACATGGTCCCCCGCCACCAGCTGCAGGGGGTCGACGGCGTTGCGCCGCTTGGAGGGCATCTTCCGCATGTCCTTGGTGGACCCGGCGGAGGTACGGCCCAGGAGATCGGCTTCGGTGAGCAGGCCAAGTTTGAGCCCGTCCAGGACAAAACCACGGCCGACGGCGGCGGTGGTCACCTCAATGATGCCCGCCTGGGGTTCATGGTCCAGGCTGTCCACGCGGGCGCACGGGATGTCGTTTTCGTGGAACAGCTCGGCCAGGCGCTGGGCGGGCCCGGGACCCTCGGTGGCCACCACGATCCGCCATTGGTCCCGCACGTGGGAGCCGATGAAGTCCATCATCTCGGCGACGTCGCCCTGGTAACCGCGGGGCTCACGGGCGTGCAGGTTCAGGACGTCGATCTCGGGCAGCAGTTCGGCGTCCTGCGCCAGCGAGGTGATGGACCACCAGGACACCCCGTGCCCCAGCGCGGAGCCGCGGGTCTCGGCCAGCGACCGGAAGCTCGCCGAATGGAGCGCGGCGCTGGCCTGGGAGCTGAGGTCCAGGGGTGCGGCTCCGCCGTCGGACGCCGTGGACCACGCCGCTTCGAGGAACTCCTCGTTGGTAGCGGCGAGGTCGTGGGCGCGGGTGCGCACCTTCTCCGGCTCAATCACCACGGCGATGGAGTCAGCGGGCAGCTGGTCCACGAACGGGACCATCGCGTCCACCAGTACCGGGGCCAGGGATTCCATGCCCTCCACCGCGATGCCGCCGGCGATCTTTTCGAGCATGTCGGCAGCGGCCGGCAGCTGGGACTTCAATGTGGCGGCGCGCGACATCACGGACGGCGTGATGAGGATTTCACGGCACGGTGGCGCGTGCAGTTCGGTGGGGTGGTGGATCCCGGGGGCGGACAGCGAGCGCTGGTCGGCAACGGCGAACCACCGCATCTGGTCCACTTCGTCCCCGAAGAACTCCACCCGGATGGGGTGGTCCTCGGTGGGCGGGAAGACGTCGATGATGCCGCCGCGGACGGCGAATTCGCCGCGGTGCGTCACCATGTCCACCCGGGCGTAGGCCGCGTCCGCGAGGCGCCTCACCACATCGGAGAACGGCACCTCCTGGCCGGCCTTCAACGTCACCGGAACCAGGTCGCCCAAGCCGGCCACCACCGGCTGGACCACGGCCCGTACAGGCGCGACGACGACCCGCAGCCGGGCCGTCGTCGAACTTTCCGGGTGGGCCAGGCGGCGCAGGACGGAGAGCCGGCGCCCCACGGTGTCCGAGCGCGGCGACAGCCGCTCGTGCGGAAGGGTTTCCCAACTGGGGAACTCGGCTACGGTGTCAGCCGGCAGGTAGGCGCGCAGGGCCGCGGAAAGGTCCTCGGCTTCCCGGCCGGTGGCCGTCACGGCAAGCACCACCCCCGGGTCGCTTCCGTCCGCGGACGCGGCCAGGCCGTCTGCCATTTCCGCCAGCAGTACGGGCCGCAGGCCGGCAGGAGCACTGATCTGGTAGTCCTGCCCGCGGACCTCGAAGCCGCGTGCGGCCTCGGCCCGGACCCGGCCGAAGGTGCGGTCCGGTTCCAGGGCACGGCGCAGGCCATCCAGCGTGGGGACCGCGCCGGAGCTGCCGGCGCGGGTTTTACCGGTGCTGGACGTGCCGGCGGCGGACTGGCCGGAAAGACTCATAACAGAAGCTCCTGTGGTGTTCATCAAGGTCGCAGGCAACGCGAAAACCCGAAATTCGCTGCGAATCCCGGGGACTTCCAGCCTACCGCGCGGGACCGACATGGCAGTGCGGCGACAGCGGGCCTAGGCTGGCACTGCCATCGCATTCGGCGTCGGAGCGGCCGTCCGGACAGGCCGCCGCTCCGAATCACAGGGGACGAACAGGAGCGAGTATGAGCGAAATGACTGCCCGGCCAGCACCAAAGACCGTCCTTGTCACCGGTGCCACCGGCTACATCGGCGGCCGGCTGGTCCCAAAGCTGCTGGAAGCAGGCCACACGGTCAAGGTCCTGGTCCGCTCTCCCGACAAGATCGCCGGCGTGCCCTGGCGAGCCCGGGTGGACGTGGTGGAAAGTAGTCTTGACGACGGCGCCGCCCTCCGCGAAGCCCTTGCCGGCGTCGACGTGTTCTACTACCTGGTGCACTCCATGGCCGCCGGCGCCGGTTTCGAGGCGAAGGAACAGGCCATGGCCCGGACGGCGGCGGATGCTGCCGCGGCCGCCGGAGTCAGCCGGATCGTCTACCTGGGCGGGCTGCATCCGAAGGGCGTGGAGCTTTCCACCCACATGCGTTCACGCGAGGCCGTGGGCCAGGTTTTCCTGGACAGCCCGGTGGATTCGGTCGTGTACCAGGCGGGCGTGGTGATCGGTTCCGGCTCCGCCTCATTCGAGATGATCCGCCACCTGTCCGAGACCCTGCCCCTCATGCCGGCGCCAAGCTGGGTGCGGAACCGGATCGAGGCCATCGCCGTCCGTGATGTGCTCTACTACCTGGTGGCTGCGGCGTCCTTGGAGGGCCCCATCAACCGGACCTTCGACGTCGGGTGCCGGCAGGTCCTGACCTACGCCAGGATGATGCAGGAATACTCAGCCGAGGCCGGCCTGCCCTACCGGGTGGTGCTGGCGCTGCCCGTGCCGGCGCCCAAACTGGCAGGCATATGGGTGGCCCTGACAACACCCATTCCCTGGTCCATGGCCGTCCCCCTGGTCCAGTCGCTGCAGCACGACGCGGTGTCCAATGAGCACGACATCGACCAGTTCATTCCAC
>Ga0308169_10005468_pt1 | contig 11532 bp, 10 predicted proteins | sample PhyBR1_2_FD_202139 | JGI IMG/M metagenome (GOLD analysis project Ga0308169, IMG submission 202139) | Phyllosphere microbial communities from UC Gill Tract Community Farm, Albany, California, United States - DLSLSB.R1 | ecosystem: Host-associated > Plants > Phyllosphere > Unclassified | place... | reverse complement strand
GCCCGACGGATGCCGTGATCGACGAGCTCGTGAGGGTGTTCGAGCCCGGCGACATCATCGTCGACGGCGGCAACGCGTACTTCCCCGACACCATCCGCCGCGAGAAGGCGGTGCGCGGCACCGGTATCAACTACGTGGGCGCGGGCATCTCCGGCGGCGAGGAGGGCGCGCTCAACGGTCCGTCCATCATGCCCGGCGGCTCGGACGAGTCCTGGGTCACGCTCGGCCCCATCCTGAAGTCCATCGCCGCAGTCGCCGAGGGCGAGCCGTGCGTGACGCACATCGGCCACGACGGCGCCGGCCACTTCGTCAAGATGGTTCACAACGGCATCGAGTACGCCGACATGCAGCTCATCGCCGAGGCCTATGACCTGATCCGCCGCGGCACGGGCAAGAGCCCCGCCGAGATCGCCGAGATCTTCGCCGAGTGGAACAAGGGCGAGCTGGAGTCGTACCTCATCGAGATCACCGCCGAGGTGCTGCGCCAGGTGGACGCCGCCACCGGCCAGCCGCTCGTCGACGTCATCCTCGACCAGGCGGGCGCCAAGGGCACCGGCGCCTGGACCGTGCAGACCGCCCTCTCACTGGGCACCCCGGTCTCCGGCATCGCCGAGGCGACGTTCGCCCGCTCGCTGTCCTCCCACCCCGAGCAGCGCGCGGTCGCCGGGGCCCTCCCGGGACCGGACGAGGCGTTCACCGTCGCAGACGCGGACGCCTTCATCGAGGACGTGCGCCTGGCGCTGTACGCGTCGAAGATCGTCGCCTACTCGCAGGGCTTCGACGAGATCCGCGCGGGCGCAGCCGAGTACGACTGGACCATCGACCTGGGCGCCGTGTCCAAGATCTGGCGTGCGGGCTGCATCATCCGCGCCCAGTTCCTGAACCGCATCGCCGACGCCTACGCCGAGACCCCCGACCTGCCCGTGCTGATGACCGCGCCGTACTTCGCCGAGGCCATCACGCGCGCGCAGGCCGCCTGGCGTCGCGTCGTCGTGGCCGCCGCGCAGGCCGGCATCCCCGCCCCCGCGTTCTCGTCGTCGCTGTCGTACTACGACGGCATCCGCGCCGACCGCCTCCCGGCCGCGCTCGTGCAGGGCCAGCGCGACTTCTTCGGCGCGCACACCTACAAGCGCATCGACAAGCCCGGCACCTTCCACACGCTGTGGTCCGGCGACCGCACCGAGATCGAGGCCGAGGACACGCACTGATCCCCACACCCCACTGGGCTGGATGAGGGCCGGATGCCGAACAGGCATCCGGCCCTCACAGCATCCGCATAGCCAACCCTATGGATTCTCGATGAGTGGGCGCGCACAATGAGTGCATGACTCACGAGCACCCCGACCTGCGCCGTCCGGACGGCTCCCCGCTGCGCATCCTCGCCGTCGATGACGAGCCCATGCTCACCGACCTGCTGGCGATGGCGCTGCGCATGGAGGGCTGGGAGGTGCGCACCGCGGGTTCGGGCCTGGAGGCTCTGCAGGTCGCCCGCGACTTCGAGCCGGATGCCCTGGTGCTGGACGTCATGATGCCCGACCTCGACGGCGTGGGGGTCCTGCGCCGGTTGCGCGAAGCCGGCAACCTCGTGCCGGTGGTGTTCCTCACCGCCAAGGACTCCGTCGGCGACCGCATCGCGGGTCTGACGGCCGGCGGCGACGACTACGTGACCAAACCGTTCAGCCTCGAGGAGGTCATCGCGCGACTGCGCGCCGTGATCCGCCGCTCCGGCCAGGGGCGCGCCGACGACGAGCAGTCGATCCTGCGCGTGGCCGACCTGTCGCTGAACGAGGACAGTCACGAGGTGATGCGCGGCGACGACGAGATCGAGCTGACCGCCACCGAGTTCGAGCTGCTGCGCTTCCTGATGCGCAACGAACGGCGCGTGCTCTCCAAGGCGCAGATCCTGGACCGCGTGTGGAGCTACGACTTCGGAGGCAAGTCCTCGGTCGTGGAGCTCTACATCTCGTACCTGCGCAAGAAGATCGACGCCGGCCGCACCCCTCTGCTGCACACCGTGCGCGGCGTCGGCTACATGATCAAGTCCCCGCAGTAGCGTGCACATGTTCGCCCGCCCGGTGAGCCTGCAGGCGCGACTGATGGCCGCGGTGATCGGGTTCGTCTCCCTGATCCTGGTCATCGTTGCGATCATCACCAGCGCGACACTCGGGAGGAATCTCGAGGACCGGCTCGGTGAGCAGCTGGCAGGTTACTCGAACACCACCAAGCAGTGGGTCGCGGCCTCCGAGCCGGTGGCCGCGCTCACCGGCACACCACTGACTGCGGAGAGCGTGCTGATCGGCCAGCGTGTCCCCGTCGGCCTGCTGCTGGCGGTGCAGCAGCCCGACCGAGCCGCGACCGGCGTCATCGTGACGACTGACGGCGGGCGCGCGCTCAACTCAGCGGAGCTGCGGGAGCTCAGTCGCGCTCTGCGGGATGCGGACAGCGCCACGGTCTCGCTCTCGAGCGGCTCCTACCTGGTGACCATCTCACAGACGCACGATGGTACGACCGTGCTGACAGGCCTCTCTCGCGTGGACATCCAGCGCACTCTCGGCTCCCTGTTCACGGTGATCGCCCTGGCGACCCTCGGCGGCCTGCTGCTGCTCGCGCTCACCACGGCCCTCACCATCAGCATGGGGCTCCGGCCGCTCCGCGCCGTGGCGGCGACGGCCACGCGGGTGGCCGGGCAGCCCCTGGACCGCGGCGAGGTGAGCATCACGGAGCGGGTGCCCGACTACGAGGCCGACCCACGCACCGAGGTGGGCCGCGTGGGCGCCGCACTGAACACCCTGCTGGATCACGTCGACTCCTCACTGGCGGCGCGCCAGCGCAACGAGGAGCGGATGCGGCGCTTCGTCGCCGATGCGAGCCACGAGCTGCGCACGCCACTGGCATCCATCCGCGGTTACTCCGAGCTGTCGCTGAAGGCGATCAGGCAGGCGGAGCAGGCGGACGCCGATCAGAGCGCGCGGACGCTGGAGAACACCACCTCGGCGCTGGAGCGCATCCAGGCCCAGTCGCTGCGCATGACGCGGCTGGTCGAGGATCTGCTGCTGCTGGCCCGCCTGGACGAGGGCCGCGAGCTCGTGAGCAGGGAGGTCGACCTCGCCCAGCTCGCCGTGGAGGCGCTCACCGATGCGCAGCCGACGGCGCCCGACCACGCCTGGGAGCTGGACGTCCCCGAGGAGCCGGTCATGCTCATGGGCGACGCGGGACGGCTGCACCAGGTGCTCGCGAACCTGCTCGCCAACGCCAGGACGCACACCCCCGCGGGCACCACGATCACGCTGTCCCTGGCGATCGAGTCCGGAACCGCCGAGCTGCGCGTGCACGACGACGGCCCCGGCATCGACCCGCAGGTGCGGGACGAGCTGTTCGCCCGATTCGCGCGCGGCGATGCGTCACGCGCCCGTCAGACCGGCGGCACCGGGCTCGGGCTGGCGATCGCCAAGGCGATCGTGGAGGGCCACGGCGGGACGATCGACGTGACGAGCGCACCCGGCGACACGACCTTCACCGTGCGCCTACCGCTGGAGACCGCTCCGCAGCAGACCGTCCCCGAGGAGTTCCCCCCTCCGCCTCCTCCCGCTCCCCCGGCTCAGTAGCCGGCGAAGGCGTCCGTCGTGAGACTGCGCGCCTTCTGCAGAGCGGGCGCGAGGTCCGCGATCAGGCGCGGCGGTCCCGAGATGAACGCGTGCCGTGCGGCGATGTCGGGCACCACGCGCTCCAAGCCCGCGGCATCCAGCCGCACGCCCTGCGCCCAGGTCCAGTTCTCGGCCAGATCCGCCGGCTCGTCGCGCGTGAAGACCACGGCCCGAACACCGGTGGCCTGGAGCTCGTCGCGGAACGCCAGCTCGGCCGCCTCGGCGGCCACGTAGACGAGCACGACGTCGCGCTGCACGCCCAGCGACTGCATCTGGCGCAGCTGCGAGACGAACGGCGTGACGCCGATGCCCGCCGCCACCATGAGGGTCGGGGCCCCTCCGCGCGGCAGGAGGAAGTCGCCCCAGGTCCCGGTCACCGCCAGCACCGCCCCGGGCTCCGCCGCCGCGAGAGCGCGCTTGTAGCTGGAGGGATGCTTCTGATCGCCGTTCTTGTACGCGATGCGCAGTGTGGGCAGATCGGCGGGGGCGGAGACGATGCTGAACTCGCGCCGGGTGCCACGGGCATCCGGCCGGTGGTGCGGCACATCCAGCTCCAGGTACTGCCCCGGCAGGAAGCTCAGCCGCCCCTTGGTGCGGAACGTCAGCTCCTGGGCGGTGGGCGTCACCATCCGCCTCTTCTCCAGGACCAGCCGCACCGAGCCGCGCAGCGCGAAGGCGAATGCCAGCAGGTTGCCGACCAGCAGGGCGCGCTCCTGACCCAGGGTGAACAGGTCACCGATCGGGATCGGCCAGCCCGCCAGCACGCCCACGAGGGCTGCGACACTGAACTGCTGCCAGCGCCGCGGAGGCTGGGTGAGCGGCTCGGAGAGCATGAAGGCGCCGAGGAACAGGTACGGCGTGCGCACGACGGCGAACGCCACGGCATCCGCGATAGCCACCTCGGTCCCCGCCGACTGCGCGAGCACCGCCTGACGCACCACCGAGACGCCGACGACGACGAGCAGGAAGACCATCACGATGCGCACCTTCTCGATGCGCCACAGCACGAGCAGCCCCAGCACGGCCACCGCGACGGCGAGCACGGGCGTTCCCACCCACCACGACGAGCGGGAGCCGAGGCCGAGCACCGTCACGACAGCCGCGCCGAAGGCCGCAGGATTCAGCACGTGCCGGCCGCGCCACGCGATCAGGTACTTCGACAGGCTCGCGAGGGCGCCGGCCAGCGCATTGCCCAGCAGGCCTCCGGCCGTCAGCGAGGGCTGCATCACGAACAACAGGATGAGCGCGGTGACCAGCGACGACTCGACGCGCCAGGGCAGCCGGAGGATGCGCTGCGCTGCGGCGTCGACCGCCGAGATCACGATGGCGAGCACCGCGAAGGACGCCAGGATCTCCGCCGCGCTCGGGACGACGAGCCCGGTGAAGGAGAAGCCGAGGGCCACCACGGCGAGCGCGACCAGGGCGAAGAACACCAGGCGGTACATCGAGATGCCGCCGAGCACCGCCAGCACGCGCTGCCGCAGTGCGGTCAGGGAGGGGATCACTGCGTGACGGCGTGCCTCAGGCGGCGCCGTTGAACATGCTCGTGACCGAACCGTCCTCGAAGACCTGGCGGATGGCCGTGGCCAGCAGCGGTGCGATCGGGAGGATGACGAGCTCGTCCCAGCGACGCGACTCCGACAGCGGGATCGTGTCGGTCACGACGACCTGGTCGATCGCCTCGTCCTGCAGGCGCACGGATGCCGGGTCGCTGAAGATCGCATGCGTGGCGGCGACGATCACCTTGCGGGCACCGTTCGCCTTCAGCGCCTGCGCGGCCTTCACGATCGTGCCACCGGTGTCGATCATGTCGTCGACGAGCAGGCAGGTGCGGTCGTTCACGGTACCGACGATCTCGTGCACCGAGACCTGGTTCGCGACCTTCGGGTCGCGGCGCTTGTGGATGATCGCTAGCGGCGCGTTCAGGCTGTCGGACCAGGTGTCGGCGACGCGCACGCGGCCCATGTCGGGCGAGACGATGGTGAGCGTCTCGCGGTCCTCGGCGGTGAGGGTCTCCTCGAAGTGCTTCAGCAGCACGGGCTTGGCGAAGAGGTGGTCGACGGGACCGTCGAAGAAGCCCTGGATCTGCGCGGCGTGCAGATCCACGCTCATGACGCGATCGGCGCCGGCGACCTTGAGCATGTCGGCGACCAGGCGGGCGCTGATCGGCTCGCGACCGCGGCCCTTCTTGTCCTGGCGGGAGTACGGGTAGTACGGGGCGACAACGGTGATGCGCTTGGCGGATGCCCGCTTGGCGGCGTCCAGCATGATGAGCGTCTCCATGAGCCACTCGTTGACCGGCTCGCCGAAGGACTGCACGATGAAGAGGTCGCAGCCGCGGATCGACACCTCGAAGCGGGCGTAGATCTCACCCGAGGCGAACGTGCGGTGCTCGACGGGCGCCATCTCCTGACCCAGCGCAGCGGCGACCGCCGCCGTCAGCTCGGGATGGGAGCGACCGCCGGCGACGACCAGTCGCTTCTTGGTCTTGGCGATCAGCCCGGGTGCGACCCCGTTCTCCCGATCCAGTGCCACCGTCTTCTTCTTGTGCCCCATCCGAGCCGCCTATTCCGCCGATCGTTCCCGTGCGGCGGCATCCGCCGCGCCGGTTCCTGCTCTGTTCTTCTCGACCCACCCCTCGATGTTGCGCTGAGGGGCGACGCTCATGGCCAGCGAGCCTGCGGGGACGTCCTTGCGGACGACAGCACCTGCACCGGTCTTCGCACCTGCACCAAGCCTAACGGGCGCGACGAGCACCGTGTGAGAGCCGGTGTGCACCTCGTCCCCGATCTCGGTGCGGTGCTTGTTCACATCGTCGTAGTTCGCGGTGATCGTGCTCGCGCCCAGGTTGACGTGGCGGCCGATCACGGCATCCCCCACGTACGACAGATGCGGGACCTTGCTGCCCTCGCCGATCTGCGCGTTCTTGGTCTCGACATAGGCGCCGATCTTGCCGCCCTCGCCGAGCACCGTCCCGGGGCGCAGGAACGAGAAGGGGCCCACCGTGGCGCGAGCACCGATCACGGCCAGGTTCGCATCGGTGCGCTTGACGACGGCGTCCTCGCCGACCTCGGTGTCGACCAGTGTGGTGTCGGGACCGATGGTGGCGCCTGTCGCGATCACGCAGGCGCGCAGGAGCTGCGTGTTCGGCAGGACGGTCACGTCGGGTGCGAGCACGACATCGTCGTCGATCCACGTGGTGGCAGGGTCGATGATCGTGACGCCCTCGCGCTGCCAGCGACGGACGATGCGCTGGTTGAGCACCCGGCCGGCCTCGGCGAGCTGGGCGCGGTCGTTCACGCCGAAGGTGGATGCCGCGTCCGGTGCGAGCTCGGCGGCGACGTGCTCGGCCGCACCTCGCAGCAGGCCGATCACGTCAGTGAGGTACAGCTCGCCCTGAGCATTGTTCTGGTCGATGCGGGTCAGGAAGGTGCGCAGCGCCGCAACCCGGAAGACGTAGACGCCCGCGTTGATCTCGGTGACGGCGGCCTCGGCGTCCGTGGCGTCCTTCTGCTCGACGATGCGCTCGACGGCGCCGTCGGCGCCGCGGATCACGCGGCCGTAGCCGGTCGGGTCATCCAGATGGGCGCTCAGCAGGGTCGCCGCGGCGGACGCCGCCCGGTGACCGTCGAGCAGGTGCTGCAGCGTGTCGGCCTCCAGCAGCGGCACGTCTCCGGAGAGCACGAGCACGTCGCCGTCGAAGTCGTCCGGGAGTGCGTCGAGTGCGACCTGCACGGCGCGGCCGGTGCCCGGGATCTCGTCCTGGTCGACGATACGCGCGTCCGGGTACTGCTCGGCGAGCGTCGCGACGACCTGCTCCCGCTCGTGCCGCACGACGACCTCGATGTGCTGCGCCCCCAGCGCGTGCGCGGTGGTCAGCACGTGTCCGACCAGCGGCCTGCCGCCGATCTCGTGCAGCACCTTGGGCAGGCGCGACTTCATGCGGGTGCCCTGCCCTGCGGCGAGGACGATGATGGCGAGTGCGTTCTCCGACATGCTCCGCCGCCAGGACTCGAACCTGGACTTCACAGCTCCAAAGGCTGTCGTGCTGCCATTACACCACGGCGGACCGCGGCCCCCGTGGGACACCGCCCGTCAAGTCTGCCACGTTCACCCGTGCGCTCTGAGCGCGGCCACGGACGTCGGTCCGCTCGTCATCTGCCGGAAACACTCTCCTGCGATCATGAGGGCATGAGCATCGTGATCGAGCGCGTCGATACGGCCACCCCCGCGCTGCAGGCGTTCGTCGCCGCGCACCATGCCGAGATGGAGGGCACCGCCCCGCCGGAGAGTCAGCACGCGCTGACCTTCGACCGGCTGCTCGAGCCGGGCGTCCGGCTCTTCGCGGGCTACCACGAGGGCCGTCCCGTCGCCACCGGCGCGCTGGCGGCGGTCGATGACAGCCACGAGGAGCTGAAGTCGATGCGCATCGCCCCGACCTCCCGACGGCAGGGCTTCGGCCGCGCCATGCTCGCCTTCCTGATCGGGGACGCCGGGAGCCGGGGCATCCGGCGGCTGTCGCTCGAGACCGGACGCGATCCGTTCTTCGCTCCCGCCCGCGCCCTGTACGCCGACGCCGGCTTCGTGGAGTGCGAGGCGTTCGGGCGGTACCTGCCCGATCCGCACAGCGCGTTCCTGACTCTCGCCCCGGTGCCGGTGGCGGGGATGGAGGCGGCGCCGCACGCGGGATAATGGTGCGATGAGCGAGGTGGATGAGGTCGACCGGATCGTCAGCGCGTGGAACGCGCAGCGTCCCGACCTGGACTTCTCCCCCCTCGAGGTGCTCTCCCGCATGGACCGGCTCTCCCGCCACCTGGACAGGGCCAGGCGCGAGGTGTTCCACCGCAGCGACATCGAGCCCTGGGAATGGGACGTGCTCTCCGCGCTTCGGCGCGCGGGCTCACCCTTCCAGCTCTCGCCCAAGCAGCTGCTGCAGCAGACGCTGGTGACCAGCGGCACCATGACCAACCGCATCGACCGGCTCGTCGGCCGCCGGTTCGTGCGCCGCGAGGCGGATCCAGGCGACGGCCGGAGCATCCTGGTCATCCTCACCGATGACGGGAGGGTGCGCGTGGATGCCGCCATCACCCGCCTCGTTGATGCCGAGGCCGAGCTGCTGCAGGCGCTGCCCCGCGCGGACCGCGACCGGCTGGCGGGTCTCCTGCGCAAGCTCAGCCTGAGCTTCGACGTATGAGCGCGCGCTGATGGCGATGACCTCACCGCTGCCGGTGCGCGACGGCGTCGGTGCGACCCGGCTGCACCTGCCGCTGAGCGGCCCGTGGCCCACGATCGGCGCGTACATGGCCGAGCGCTTCTTCCACCTCGACCCGGAACGACTGCTGACGCGCTTCGACCGCGGCGAGATCGTGGCGCGCGACGGCTCGCCCCTCGCCAGGGACACCCCGCTGGGCGAGCACGAGTTCGTCTGGTACTACCGGGAGCCGCCGGTGGAGCGCGAGATCCCGTTCGAGATCGAGGTGCTGCACCAGGACCGCGACCTCGTGGTGGCCGACAAGCCGCACTTCCTGCCGACCACCCCGGGCGGCAAGTACCTGCAGAACTCCGCCCTGGTGCGGCTGCGGAACCTGCTCGGGATCCCCGAGCTGACCCCGATCCATCGTCTGGACCGGGCGACGGCGGGCCTGCTGATGTTCTCGGTGCGCCCGGAGACCCGCGGCGCCTACCAGCTGCTGTTCGAGAACCGCCGGGTGGAGAAGGTGTACGAGGCGGTGTCGGCCCTGCCTGAGGGGTGGGATGCGGCATCCCCGGCGCTCGACGGACGTCCGTTCCCGATCGTCCACCGCAACCACATCGAGAAGCTCCGCGCGAACGTGTGCGTACGGGTCGACGGCGATCGCGAGCCCAACTCCGAGACGCTGATCGAGTTGATCGACGCGGACGAGCGCGTGCTGCACACGCGACTCCGGCCGCACTCCGGGAAGATGCACCAGCTGCGGGTGCACCTGGCGGCGCTGGGCGCGGGCATCCTCAACGACGGCTTCTACCCCGTGCTGCTGCCCGAAGTGCCCGACGACTTCACGAGGCCCCTGCAGCTGCTGGCCCGCGAACTGCGGTTCACGGACCCGCTCACCGGCGCCGCACGGGAGTTCGTGACGCGCAGGACCCTGCAGGAGGCGCCTACCGGCGCATGATCACGCGCGCGAGCTTCGTCCCCAGCAGCTGCACGAGGTGCACGAACACGACGATCAGCACGATGGCCGCCCACATCACGACCGGTTCGAACTGACGGAAGCCGTAGATCTGCGCGAAGGCGCCCAGACCACCGCCGCCCACGAGGCCGGCCATGGCGGTCATGTCGATGAGGGCCACCACGATGAACGTGTAGCCGAGAATGAGCGGCCCGAGCGACTCGGGGATCGCGACGGTCAAGAGGATGCGCCACGGGCCGGCGCCCATCGCGCGCGCGGCCTCGAGCACGCCCGGTGAGACCGACACGAGGTGCTGCTCGACGATGCGCGCGATCGCGAAGGAGGCCGCGAGACCGATCGCGAAGGCGCCGGCCGTGGTGCCGATGCCGACGCCGATCACGGCCCGGGTCAGCGGCATCGCCACGGCGATGAAGATCACGAACGGGATCGGGCGGAAGAAGTTCACCAGCAGCTCGAGCAGCCCGTTGACGAAGCGGTTCGGCAGCAGTCCGCCGCGGCGGGTGAGGTACAGGCCCACGCCGATGAGGGTGCCGAGAACGCCCGCCATGACCAGCGCGAACACCGTCATGTACAGCGTCTCGACGGCGGCCTTCCAGAACTCGTCGCCCAGTTCGATGAGACGATCCATCAGCGCGTCCCCTCCTGCTCGAGCTCGGTCACTTCAGCGTGCTGCCTGATGCCGCGCAGCGCCTCGTCGATCGTGGCATCCGCACCCCGGATCGCCAGGGTGAGATGGCCGAAGGCGCGACCGCGGATGTCGTTGATGCCGCCGTACACGAGCTCGAACTCGAGGCCGGCCTGTGCGAGGTCCAGCAGCACCTGCGACTGCGAGGAGTCCCCATCGCGGAACGAGAACGTGACCAGACGTCCGGCGTGCCGCTCACGGAGAGCCGCAGCCTCGGCCGGCGAGGGCAGTCCCTTGATGACCGTGCCGACGAAGCGCTGGGAGGCGGGGTTCTGCGGTCGGGAGAAGACGTCGAAGACCTCGCCCTGTTCGATCACCCGGCCCTTCTCCATCACGGCGACCTTCGTCGCGATCGTCTGGATGACGTCCATCTCGTGCGTGATGACGACGATCGTCACGCCCTGCTCGCGGTTGACTCGCCCCAGCAGATCGAGCACCTCGTGCGTGGTCTGCGGGTCGAGCGCGCTGGTCGCCTCGTCGGCGAGCAGGATGCTGGGCCGGGTCGCGAGCGCACGGGCGATGCCCACGCGCTGTTTCTGGCCGCCGGAGAGCTGCTCGGGGTAGGCGCGCGCCTTGTCGGCGAGGCCCACGAATCTCAGCAGCTCGGCCACGCGCTCGTCGATCTCGCGCGGGGACCAGCCGGCGAGCTTCAGCGGATAGGCGATGTTGGCCTTGACGGTCTTCGCGGAGAACAGGTTGAACTGCTGGAAGATCATGCCGATCCCGCCGCGGATCCGGCGCAGCTCCCGCTCGCCCAGCGCGGTGATGTCGACGCCGTCGACGTGGATCGTCCCGCTCGTGGCGGGTTCGAGGGCGTTGATCAGCCGCACCAGAGTGGACTTGCCCGCTCCGGAGTAGCCGATGATGCCGAACACGTCGCCCTGCTCGATGTCGAGGGTGACGTCGTCGACCGCGGTCACAGGTGCGCTGTCGCGCCCCGCTGCCTGGTAGCTCTTGGTGACGCCGGCGAGGCTCACGATGGGCATGTGTTCTCCCGAGGGTGGGGATGCGGTGTGCACGGAATCGGGCGGCG
>Ga0308169_10005466_pt1 | contig 11541 bp, 11 predicted proteins | sample PhyBR1_2_FD_202139 | JGI IMG/M metagenome (GOLD analysis project Ga0308169, IMG submission 202139) | Phyllosphere microbial communities from UC Gill Tract Community Farm, Albany, California, United States - DLSLSB.R1 | ecosystem: Host-associated > Plants > Phyllosphere > Unclassified | place... | reverse complement strand
AACACGCAGTATGAACCCATCCTCGGTGACCACGCCACCATCATGGGCAAAGTGGTTTCGGTGCTGCGGTCCCTCTGACCGCGCCCGTCACCTCCGGCCGCGGCAGGCCCCTACCCTGAGGCCTCCGCGCCGAGCCTGGTGAGTGCCGCCAGCGCCTTGCTGCGGTCTGTGGTGGACCAGAACGGCGGCAGCGCACCGCGCAGGAATCCGGCATAGCGCTCGGTTGCCAGCCGAGAGTCCAGGACCGCCACCACGCCCTTGTCGCCGGTTGAGCGGATGAGCCGCCCGGCGCCCTGCGCCAATCGGACTGCCGCATGAGTGGCTGACACGGACATGAACCCGTTGCCGCCGGCCTGGGCCACGGCCCGCGACCGCGCCGTCATCAGCGGATCGTCCGGCCTGGGGAAGGGAATCCGGTCGATCACCACAAGCCGGCAGGATCCACCCGGCACGTCCACCCCCTGCCACAGGGACATGGTGCCAAAGAGGCACGTGTCCGGCTCGTCGGCGAACTGCTTGACCAGGGCAGTCATGGTTGACTCGCCCTGGCAGAGCACGGTCATACCGAGCTTGGGCCGCAGGGCGTCGGCCGCCTCCTCCGCGGCGCGACGCGAGGAAAAGAGGCACAAGGCACCGCCACCGGAGGCTTTGATGAGCGCCTCGAGCTCCTCCAGCGCTTCCGGCGAAACACCACGCCCGGGTTTGGGCAAGTGGCCCGCCACGTAGAGGATTCCCTGTTTGGGGTAATCGAAGGGTGAACCGACGTCCACGCCCTTCCAGCTGGGAGCTCCGTCGCCTATCAGGCCCAGTCCGCCCGCTGCCGGTTCGAACGCGGACCCGATGGCGAGGGTGGCCGAGGTCAGCACCACGGTATGGCCGGCGAAAAGTCCCTCCCGCAGCCGCCCGGCCACTGACAGCGGTGCGATGTTGACCAGTACCGGCGCATTCTCGTCAGGCTGTGAGTAGCCCTGGCCGGGATCGAAGGTACTGGCCCGGGAGAACCAGACCACTTCGCGGTTTTCCCGCGCCGCGAGCAGCCTTTCACACAGTTCCAGGATGAGCATGAGGCGTGACCTGGCGAGCTGCCGCCCGCCGTCGGCTGTGGTGTTGCTGTCACCCTTGGAATCGGACAGTGCCGCGCGGCAGGCTTCACGCAGCTGGTCCACGCAATCCAGCTGTTCGTCGTTCAGGCCATTGGGCAGCAGGCCGTTCGGCGCCCCGGCCAGGGCCAGCTCAAGGTTGGCGGCTGCCGCGTTCAGGGCGTCAACGGTGATGGCGGTGTGCTTGCGGGCACCTGATGCGGCGGCGTGCACCATGGCGACGGACAGCTGCCCGGACACCGCGCCGGTGACGCGGTCCTGCAACTCATGTGCTTCGTCCACCACCACGACGTCATACTCGGGCAGCACGGCGAGCCCCTCGAAGGCGCTGACCGCGAGCATGGCGTGGTTGGTCACCACGACGTCTGCTTCGGCGGCGTCCTGCCGGGCCAGTTCGCTGAAGCACTCAGCGGCCATGGGGCATTTTTGGGCCCCCAGGCATTCCATGGAAGTCACTGACACCTGCCGCCAGGCACGGTCGGTCACACCGGGCAGGAGCTCGTCACGGTCGCCGGTGGCCGTCTTCTCGGCCCACTCCCGCAGCCGCACCACTTCCTTGCCCAGCTGGGAGGCGGGACCGCCCACAGAGGCAGCGAAGTGCGGCACGCTGGTGTCCTCGCCCAGGGAGAACAGCTGGCCTTCCGAGGGTTCCTCAGAGGGGAACCCGCCCTCCACCTTGTGGCGGCAGACGTAGTTGGACCGGCCCTTGACCAGGGCCACTTTGACGGGCCGTACCAGGGCCGGGGTGATGTTCTTCAGGAGCCGGGGCAGGTCCCTTCCCACGATCTGGGTTTGCAGCGCCAGCGTGGCCGTAGACACCAAGGCAGGCTTGTTGCTTTCCAAGGCATGGGCAATGAGCGGGACCAGGTAGGCCAGCGACTTGCCGGTACCGGTCCCGGCCTGGACCAGGAGATGGTTGCCGGTGCTGATGGCCCGGGCCACCTGGCGGGCCATTTCGTGTTGTCCGGTGCGGCTTTGTCCGCCCATGCCGGCGACGGCGCGGTCGAGCAGTTCGATGACGAACTGCTCGCCGGCCGTCTGCGCAGCTTCCCCGGCCGCGCCGTCAGTCATTGAGGGCGAATGGTTCCAGCTCGGACGCCAGGCCCTCCCGGACCATCACCACGGCCCTGGTACCTTCCTCAACGTGGTCGAGGTTGATGATTTCGGCGTCGGATTCGTGCAGTTTGCTGAGGAGATCGCCCCGGTCGTAAGGGATGAGCAGCTCGAGCTTGACGCTGGGCCTGGGGATGGCGTCGCTGATGGCCTTCAGCAGCTCGGCAATGCCCTCCCCCGTGCGCGCCGAGACAACCACGTGGCGCGGCTCGCGCTGCTTCAGCCGCTCAATCACGAACGGGTCAGCGGCATCGGCTTTGTTCAGCACGATGATCTCGGGCACCTTGCGGGCGTCAACTTCGCTGAAGACCTTCCGGACCGCGGCAATCTGGCCCTCCGGATCGGGGTGCGAGACGTCCACCACGTGCAGGATCAGGTCCGAATCCGCCACCTCTTCCAGGGTGGAGCGGAAGGCCTCCACCAGCTGGGTGGGCAGCGAGCGGACGAACCCCACGGTGTCGGCCAGGGTGTAGCCCAGGCCGTCAGCGGTTTCCGCTTTGCGGACTGTGGGATCAAGGGTGGCGAACAAGGCATTCTCCACCAGGACGCCGGCGTCGGTGAGCCGGTTGAGCAGGGAGGACTTCCCCGCGTTGGTGTACCCGGCGATGGCCACCGACGGTACCTCATTACGACGACGGTTGGCCCGCTTGGTCTCCCGGGCCGGCTTCATCGCGGCGATCTCGCGCCGAAGCTTGGCCATGCGGGTACGGATCCGCCGCCGGTCCAGTTCGATCTTGGTTTCACCGGGACCGCGCGAGCCCATGCCGGCAGCGGCGCCACCCACCTGGCCACCTGCCTGGCGGGACATCGACTCACCCCAGCCGCGCAGGCGGGGAAGGAGGTATTCCAGCTGCGCCAGCTCCACTTGGGCTTTGCCCTCGCGGCTCTTGGCGTGCTGGGCGAAGATGTCCAGGATCAGGCCCGTCCGGTCGATCACCTTGACCTTGACGATGTCTTCGAGGCCACGACGCTGTGAGGGTGCGAGTTCGGCGTCCACCACCACGGTGTCCGCGCCGGTGGACATGACAATGTCCTTCAGTTCGAGCGCCTTGCCCGAGCCCAGGAACGTTCCGGGATCCGGCTTGGCCCTCCGCTGCACCAGCCCGTCGAGGACCTCCGAGCCGGCCGTCTCGGCGAGGGCCGCAAGCTCGCGAAGCGAGTTTTCGGCATCGGCGAGCGTTCCCTCGGACCACAACCCTGCGAGGACCACGCGTTCCAGGCGGAGTTGGCGGTATTCGACCTCCGTGACGTCTTCGAGTTCGGTGGACAACCCTGCCCTGCGGCGCAGGGCCCGGCGTTCCTCGAGGTCCTGCTGGTCGCCGTCGTACGTTGAATGTTCTTCGTCGAGGCGCGAGATGGCCTGGGCCTTGCCGAGCACCGCTTTTCCGGTGCTGCCGTCGCCGGGGGGCGTGCTGACATTCCGGGCCGGTACGTCCTTGGCGAGAATCCGGTCGATGACAGCCTGGATTTCCTCGGGACTCATGTCCTGGGCGGCTGGATCGGACCCGGTGTTTGGCTGGCTGGTCATGGTCTCCTTTGAAGATTCGGCATTTCCAGAATAGTGCCGATTGGTTGGTACGTGGGAAGTATTCGCGCTGGGCTGACGGCCTGCGGTCATGCAGTCCTCCTGGTGGTGGGGCCGCCGGCTTCGATGCCGGGGACGGGCTGCCGCGTGCGACTGGGCGGCGGGGCTGGCGAGCCGGAGAATGGCGGGAAGCGCAGCGGGGTGCTGACGTTCGAGTATTGTCCGGCGGCCGGACCTGGACGAAGTGGTCCGGTCCGGTGCACAAGCGGAAGGTTGCAAACCTGCGTCGCTGGTGGGACAGGCTGCCTCTGCAGGGCAGCGGCGGGCACGGGCAGGACCCGTACCGGCTACTCGAAGATCAAGAACATGCCCATTAGCCTAACAGAGGGGTGTGTGCACAGTTTCCCTTTACGCTGCAGGGGGAACTACTCTGGCCAGTTATGGAGTCCGCTCACTATTTCAGCACGTCCCCCGCCGGGCCCTTTACCCGCAAGCCCCTCACCGTGGAACTGGCCGGGGGGACGCGCAGGCTCCACACCTCCTCGGGCATATTCAGCCCGGACGGCATCGACAAGGGCACGGCCATACTCCTGGCGGAGGTTCCTGCCCCGCACCTCCACGGCAACCTGCTGGACATTGGGTGTGGCTGGGGACCGGTGGCCCTCACCATGGCGCTGCTGGCACCCCAGTCACGGGTCTACGCGGTGGATGTGAACGAACGGTGCATCACCCTGACCAACGAGAATGCCGAGGCCCTGGGCCTGTCCAATGTGGTCGCAAGCACGCCTGAGGCCGTGGACGCGGATGTGCGTTTCGACACCATTTGGTCCAATCCGCCCATCAGGATCGGCAAGGAAGAGCTGCATGCCCTGTTGAAGTTGTGGCTCCCGCGCCTGGCTGAGGGCGGGACGGCGTTTCTGGTGGTTCAAAAGAACCTGGGCTCGGATTCCCTGCAGCGCTGGTTGGCGGCCGAGCTGGACAGCTCCTTCACCGTAACGCGCGAATCGACTGCCAAGTCCTTCCGGATCCTGAAGGTCAGGAAAGAGTCCCACTCGCCACAATGACCGCCGGGCCGCTGAGCTCAACATGCTCGTGGCCGCCTGGTCCGGCGAAGAACTTCACCCCGACAACGCCTCCGGGAACGTTGACGCGCCAGACGTCGGGAGCCTCGGCACCCGCCCAGTGCCGGATGGCTACGGCGGCCGCGCAGGCGCCCGTACCGCAGGACTGTGTTTCCCCCACTCCGCGCTCGTGCACCCGCATGGTCACGGATCCGACGCCCTCGTGCACGAGGGGCTCTGCCGGAACGACGAACTCGACGTTGGTTCCGTTTGCCGGGACGGGGTCGACTTTCGGCGCCGTGAAAAGCCGGGTGCCGGCAAGTTCGGAGAGCTCAGCGAGGGCCACCACGGTATGCGGGTTGCCCATGCTCACGGACAAGGCCGGACGGGGAACTTCAAGCCCGTCGGCGGCGACCAGGGAATCCATGGCCTTGGCGCTGGCTTCGCCGGGGAAGATGAACTCCCAAGGGCCCATGTCCACCGCGTAGTCGTTCCCGGTCCGGACCACGGTTTTGACCCCGCCGCGTGTCCCGACGGCCAGTGAACCGCCGTCGGGCAAGTCGATCAGTCCTTCAGTCCGCAGGAAGTGGACGAAGACCCGGACCCCGTTTCCGCACATTTCGGACAGTGAACCGTCCGCGTTGCGGTAGTCCATGAACCATTCAGCGGCGGGCGTGTCCACGAGCAATTCGCGGCCTTCGGGCAGGTAACGCGAGGGCACCGCCCTGATCAGGCCGTCGGCGCCGATTCCCTGGTGCCTGTCGCACAGGGCAGCAGCCTGGTGGGCGTCAAAGGTGTGGGTACCCTCGGGATCGGCTACCAGCACGAAGTCGTTGCCCGTGCCGTGCCCCTTGGAAAAGCGAAGGCCGCCCAGGGCGCGAAGGGCGGATCCGGACGTTTCGGCGGGGGTGGCATTCATGGTCCCAAGCGTAGCGTCGGATGCCGCCGCTGTTGAAACCGCGGTTAACGGCAGAGCAGCGCGGCCCTGCCGGCAAGTTCCGGATCCTGCCAGTCCAGCCACGTAATGCGGGGATCGGCTCGGAACCACGTGAGCTGGCGGCGGGCAAACTGCCGGGTGGCCACGATGGTTTCCTCCGCAGCGTCCGCCACGGTTGAGGCGCCGTCAACCACCCGCAGGAACTGTGAATAGCCAAGGGCCCGGGAGGCCGTCTTTCCGCTCCGAAGGCCTTGGGTGTCCAGCGTCCTGACTTCTGCCAGCAGCCCGGCGTCGACCATGCGGTGGACCCTGGCTGCCAGGCGCTCCCGCAGGACGTCACGGTCCACGCTGAGGCCCACCTGGACGGCCGGTTGGTGGTACTCCCGGCGGGGCATGAAGGAGCTGAAAGGCCGTCCGCTGAGTTCGTGGACTTCCAAGGCCCGGATGATCCGCCGGGCGTCAGAGAGCCGCTCCGCAGATACGGGGTCCACGGCCCGGAGCCTTGCCAGGAGTTCGGCGGTGCCGCGTTCCGCGTGTTCGGCCTCAAGCCGGGCGCGCAACGAGGGGTCGGTGCCGGGAAACTCCAGCACGTCCAGTGCAGCCCTTACGTACAGCCCCGAGCCGCCGGCAAGGATGGCCCGCTTGCCGCGGGCATGGATGGCGGCGATCACGCCGCGGGCCTGCTCCTGGAAATCGGAGACACTCGCCTCCTGCGTAACGTCCATGATGTCCAGGAGATGGTGCGGTACCCCTTTGCGCTCGGCAACGGAGATTTTTGCGGTGCCGATGTCCATGCCCCGGTAGAACTGCATGGCGTCGGCGTTGATGACCTCACCGTCCAGTTCCAGGGCAAGGTTGACGGCGAGATCGGACTTGCCGGAGCCGGTGGGACCGACGACGGCGATGACGGGCGGGGCAACCACCGGTCAGCGGGTGCGCAACGGCAGGGCGGGCATGCCAAGCGAGACGCCCTTTTGCCCGGTCCCGCTGCCGGGAACGGGCGCTCCGCAGGAGTCGGCCTGGGGGCGGTCCCAGGCGTCACCGGCACGGGACCTGCGCAGGCTGTAGTCCTCGAGAGTGGGGTCGGCCACCAGGTGGAAGGCGGCGGCTTCGGTGATGGTGACGGTCACGAGGTCGCCGGGCCTGGGCGCCGGTGCGCCTTCCGGAACCGAGAAATGCACCAGCCTCTGGTCGCGGGACCGGCCGGAGAGGCGGTGTGTTTCCTCGGATTTGCGGCCCGACTGGGCGGTGACCATGACCTCCAGCCGACGGCCGAGCTGCTTCCGGTTTTCCTCCGCGGCGATCCTGTCCTGCAGCGCGGTGAGCCGTTCGAACCGCTCCTGGACCACGGCCTTGGGCAGCTGGTCCGGCAGGTCCGCGGCAGGGGTCCCGGGCCGCTTGGAGTACTGGAACGTGAAGGCGGTGGCAAACCGGGATTTCTCGACAACGTCAAGCGTGGCCTGGAAGTCTTCTTCGGTCTCGCCGGGGAAGCCGACGATGATATCGGTGGAGATGGCGGCGTCCGGAATCCTGTCCCGGACCTTGTCCAGGATGCCGAGGAACTTGGTGGACCGGTAGGAACGCTTCATGGCCTTCAGGATGCTGTCCGATCCGGACTGAAGCGGCATGTGCAACTGGGGCATGACGTTGGGTGTTTCGGCCATGGCTTCGATGACGTCGTCGGTAAACGCCGCCGGGTGGGGGCTGGTGAACCGGACCCGTTCGAGTCCTTGGATTTCGCCGCAGGCGCGCAGGAGCTTGGAGAAGGCCTGGCGGTCGCCGAATTCCACCCCGTAGGAATTGACGTTCTGGCCGAGCAGTGTCACTTCGATGGCGCCGTCGTCCACGAGGGCCTGGATTTCAGCGAGGATTTCGCCCGGCCGCCGGTCCTTCTCTTTGCCTCGCAGCGCCGGCACAATGCAGAACGTGCAGGTGTTGTTGCAGCCGACGGAGATGGACACCCAACCTGAGTACACGGAGTCGCGCTTGGTGGGCAGCGTGGACGGGAACACGTCCAAGGACTCCAGGATCTCCAGCTGGGCTTCATCGTTGTGCCGGGCCCGGTCAAGGAGTGCCGGGAGCGCCCCAACGTTGTGGGTGCCAAAGACAGCGTCTACCCAGGGCGCCTTTTTGAGGATGGTCTCCCGGTCCTTCTGGGCCAGGCAGCCGCCCACGGCAATCTGCATGCCGGGGTTCGCAGCCTTAACGGGCGCCAGGATGCCGAGGTTTCCATAGAGCTTGTTGTCCGCGTTTTCCCGCACCGCGCAGGTGTTGAACACTACGACGTCGGCATGGCCGTCCTCCGCGGGAACGTACCCTGCGTCTTCAAGAAGTCCCGCCATCCGCTCTGAGTCGTGGACGTTCATCTGGCAACCGAAAGTCCGCACCTGGTAGGTACGCGCCCGGCCCCCGGGCTGCGGACCCGTCCGGGGTTCGGCTGAAGGGGTGGTACCGGATTCGGGGGAAGGAATGGTCAAACTCACCCGTTAAGGGTACCGGCTCCGGAGCGGGTCACCGTCGGACTCCTGGACAGCACCGAGCACCTCATTGACGATTGTGAACGCCTGCGAGGGCTGGTATCCCTTTCGCGCCAGCATGGACGCCAGGCGGCGGACTGCTTTATCCCGTTCCGCCGGGTCTGACAGGTTTGTTCCGGGCCGAAGCTTGCGCTCCACCAAGGTCCTGGCGGCCGCTTCCTCGTCCGCGTCCGTCACCTGTTCCAGGGCCGCAGCGGCGGTATCGGGGTCAATGCCCTTCTCCGACAGCTCACGCCGGAGGGCTCCCCTGGCGAGCTTGCGGGACTGGGAGCGGCTCCTGACCCACATGTCGGCGAACTCGGCGTCATCAATCAGTCGGACTTCCTGGAACTTATCCAGTACAACCTCGGCCACGTCTTCCGGGATGTTCCGTTCCGCCAGTTTCCGGGCCAGCTGCTGCCTGCTCTTGGGCGAGGCCGTCAGCTGCCGATACACGATGGCTTTGGCCACCCCGGCGGGATCCGGTTCGGAATCCTCGGCCAGGGGGTCTTCCGGTACGGCGGGCCGCTCCGTTGCCCCACGGGCGGGGTTGGCGGAGCGGCGTCGCCGGGAACCGGCCTTGGGTGGCCGCGCTTCGGAAGGATACGCCTCGGGAGACCAGGTCAAGGGCTAGAACCCGTCGACGGCTTTCAGCTTCGGCGTGTCCTTGGACTCGTCCTCCGCCGGCTTCACACCCACACCGAGCTTCTCCTTGATGAGGCGCTCCAGTTCGGCGGCAAGCTCGGGGTTGTCGCGAAGGAACCGGCGGGAGTTCTCCATGCCCTGGCCCAACTGGTCGCCGTCGTACGTGAACCAGGAGCCGGACTTCTTGATGATGCCGTGCTCGACGCCCATGTCGATGATGCCGCCCTCGCGGGAGATGCCCTGGCCGTAGATGATGTCGAACTCGGCCACCTTGAAGGGCGGGGCCATTTTGTTCTTCACGATCTTGGCCTTGGTCCGGTTACCGACCGAATCGGCACCTTCCTTCAGGGTCTGGATGCGACGGACGTCGATGCGGACCGACGCGTAGAACTTCAGCGCCTTACCACCGGTAGTGGTTTCGGGGGAACCGAAGAACACACCGATCTTTTCACGGAGCTGGTTAATGAAGATGGCGGTGGTCTTGGTCTGGCTCAGGCGGCCGGTAATTTTACGCAGCGCCTGGCTCATAAGCCGAGCCTGGAGGCCGACGTGGCTGTCGCCCATGTCGCCTTCAATTTCAGCGCGCGGAACCAGTGCGGCCACGGAGTCGATGACGACGATGTCCAGCGAACCGGAGCCCACCAGCATGTCCATGATTTCCAGGGCCTGCTCACCGGTGTCCGGCTGCGAGACGAGCAGGGCGTCGGTATCCACGCCGAGCTTCGCGGCGTAGTCCGGGTCCAGGGCGTGCTCGGCGTCGATGAAGGCCGCGATGCCGCCCTGGCGCTGGGCATTGGCCACGGCGTGCAGTGCCACGGTGGTCTTACCGGACGATTCCGGCCCGTAGATCTCCACCACCCGGCCACGGGGCAACCCGCCAATGCCGAGCGCGACGTCCAGGGCGATGGACCCCGTGGGAATGACTTCGATGGGGGCACGGACTTCGTCGCCCAGGCGCATCACCGAGCCCTTGCCGAACTGCTTGTCAATCTGGGCAAGTGCTGCTTCCAGCGCTTTTGCACGATCCGGGGCTGCCGCCATGGTTGACACCTCTAATGCTTTCTCGATGGTGGCCTGCGCGGCCGTCTTATTGGTCATCTCTGACGCTAAGGGGACCCACTGACAATCCGGCTTCAGGACATCGGCTATGTGGATAAACCCAACAGAAAAAGCATAGCGTTATCCGAACAGGTATTCGAAGAGGAACGTCGCGCGGCGTGTCCGGTCATGGTTCCCGGACAGGTCGGCGGAGCGTGCCTGCAGGTCTGCGAAAGAGCTGGGCGCTGCGGTAGTCAGTCGCGGCGGGGAGCTATGTCCCGGCCGAGCCGGCGGTCCGCCGGCACGTCCTGGAGGTCGCAGACTGCAAGCCAGACCTTGCGCGGCTCCACCCCGGCAGCCAATGCCTGGTCGGCCGTGCGCCCGCCAACTCCGGCCAGGACCAGGGTACTGCTCAGCACGCGGGAGTAGCCCGCGCCGAACTCGTCATCCATGAGCCGCCAGTAGTCGCTGATTCGCATCGGTAAATCCTCTCATGATTGGGGACCCTAGAATTGTTGCCATGAGCAACTCCCCCGATGGCACGCCGGCAGATGCCCCGGTCGAGTCCGCCGCCGACACGGCCCTGCAGAATGTCGAGCACCAGATCAGTCTTTTCTGGCGGCGGGCCCGGGCCATCTCCAACCAGCTTTCCCGGGAAGTGCACCCGGACATGGAGCCTGCCGCGTACGGGTTGTTGACGGTAATCCGCCGGGAGGGGCCCATCCGGCTGACCGAGCTGGCCATGAACATAGGGGTGGGCAAGCCCTCCGTCAGCCGGCAGATCGCATTCCTTGAAAGCCTGGGGCTGGTCTCCAAAGAGGCCGATCCGCTGGACCGTCGGGCGCAGTCCATTCGGCTCACGCCCAAGGGCGAGGAAAAGATGCACCAGGTCCAGGACGCCCGGCGCCAGGTTTTCCAGGAACGGCTGCGGGAATGGCCGGTGGAGGATCTGCAGGAACTGGCCCGCTACATGGCCAAACTGAACTCCACCTACGAGCCCGACGGGTTCACCAAGGAAGCACCGGGCTCTCCGGCACAGGAGAATTAGCCCCCGCGCACAAAGAAGCCCCCGGCCATACCGGGGGCTTCGGTGTTCCACGGCCCACCAACGGGTGGGGGCTGGCCCTAACGGGCGCCGGAGAGAAGGCCGGTGGAGAGTTCGTCGTTCAGTTCAGCGTTGAGGTCGCGCTCCAGGTCACGGCCGTAACGCTGGGAGAATTCCTGCGGTACGGTGTCCGGAACTGCAACGCCCTCGGCTACCGCCACCCGGTCGCTGACCTCGCGAAGCATGCTGGACAGAGGAACGTCCAGGGCCGAGCAAATCGAGGACAGGAGCTCTGACGAGGCTTCCTTCTGGCCGCGCTCCACTTCACTGAGGTATCCCAGGGAAACACGGGCGCTGTGCGAAACTTCACGGAGCGTTCGCCCCTGACGCTGGCGGACATCGCGCAGCACATCACCGATTTCGTGACGAAGTACCACCATCTTGCGCTCCTTCTGTTCGCTCTTAGCCTGTTCGGCGAGGCCCACATCCTTCCAGCGGACAACGCCGTTTACGGATACGGGCTGCTTTACCATCTGTATCGCCTTGCTCCCTCATTGGTCA
>Ga0308169_10005465_pt1 | contig 11543 bp, 10 predicted proteins | sample PhyBR1_2_FD_202139 | JGI IMG/M metagenome (GOLD analysis project Ga0308169, IMG submission 202139) | Phyllosphere microbial communities from UC Gill Tract Community Farm, Albany, California, United States - DLSLSB.R1 | ecosystem: Host-associated > Plants > Phyllosphere > Unclassified | place... | reverse complement strand
GGGCTTGGGCGCGCGGCACGGCGTCGTGCTCGCCGGCATCGGCCAGGTCGGTGTAGGCGTGGGCGAGCGCCATGCCGATGTCGGCGTCGTCGGGCTGGGCCTCGTAGCTGGCCTCGGTGACCGCCAGCGCCTCGCGCAGTTCGACCAGGCGGGTATCGCCGCCGACCACGAAATCGGTCGCCGACTCGCTGGTCTCCGGCATGTTCTGCGCCACCTGCGCCATGCGCCATTGCCGGGGCAGCGAGAAGTCGCCGCCATCCTCGTGCAGGGTGCCGTTGAACAGGGCGAACAAGGTCGACTTGCCGGCGCCGTTGCGGCCGACCAGGCCGACGCGCTCGCCGGGATTGAGGGTGACGTTGGCACCGTCGAGCAGGACTTTGGCGCTCCGGCGCAGGACGACGTTCTTCAGATGGATCATGGACGGGACGAAATGGGGCTCAGGGCTTCGACCGCAGCCGGGACCGGGAAGGGTCTGCGTCTCGCAGGCCGGCAGAAGGGATTCCGGTCACGGTCGAGACGGACGACGCGGGGATCATCGACGCCGGCATCGGATCGGGGTGGTCGACCCCGGCGACGCAGCGGACCGGAACAGTCGCGCTCGACCGTGGACGGCCGCTCGACGACGCGCCTATTGTAGGTGGCGCGACGCCGGCGGCCCGTCGCGGCGCTCAGGGCGCGGTCGCGCCGGCCAGTGCATCGCGCGTCGCCAGCAGCACCTGGTCCTCGCCGGCGGAGGTGTCGAGCCAGAACACCTCCAGCATCGGGAAGGCGGCCTCGAAGTGCGCGCGCTCGTTGCCGATCTCCAGCACCAGCACGCCCCCGGCGTTCAGGTGCGCCGGCGCGTCGCGCAGCAGGCCGCGGATGAAGTCCATGCCGTCGCTGCCGCCAGCCAGCGCCAGCTCGGGCTCGGCGCGGTATTCCGCCGGCAGCGCCGCCATGCTCCGCGCGTTGACATAGGGCGGATTGCACAGGATGAGGTCGTACGGACCGCGCACGTCGGCCAGCCCGTCGGACGTCATCAGCGCGATGCGCCCGTCCAGGCCGTGGCGCGTCACGTTGATGGCCGCCACCTCGAGCGCGGTGGTCGACAGGTCGGCCGCGTCGACGCTCACGTCCGGGTAGGTCAGGGCCGCCAGCACGGCGAGACTGCCGTTGCCGGTGCACAGGTCCAGCACGCGCCGGGTGTGCTCGCCGAGCCAGTAGTCGATGGTCCCCTCGGCGATCAGCTCGGCGATGAAGCTGCGCGGCACGATGGCACGCTCGTCGACATAGAAGGGCACGCCCTGCAGCCAGGCTTCCTTCGTCAGGTAGGCGGCGGGCTGGCGGCTGTCGATGCGACGTGTGACGAGGGCCTCGACCTGCTGCGCGTCGGTCGGCGACACGATCCGCGCGGCGACGGCGTCGAGGTCGTGCAATGGCAGGCGCAGCCGCCACAGCACCAGCCAGGCGGCCTCGTCGAAGGCGTTGGTGGTGCCATGGCCGAAGGCGACTCCGGCCGCCTCCAGCCGCGCGGCGGCGGCATCGACGAGTTCGATGACGGTGGGCGCGGCCTCGGCCGGCGCTGCGGGTGCGTCCGCGCTCATGCCGGCATCGCCTTCGGCTGCAGTGCCGCCAGGCCCTCGAGCGTGCGGCGATAGATGTTCTTCAGCGGCTCGATGTCGGCGACCGCGATGTGCTCGTCGATCTTGTGGATGCTGGCGTTCACCGGCCCCAGCTCGATCACCTGGGAGCAGATGCGGGCGATGAAGCGGGCATCGCTGGTGCCGCCGCTGGTCGAGCGCTCGGTCCGGATGCCGGTCTCGTCGTGGATCGCCTGCTCGACGGTCGTGACCAGCTCGCCCGGCTCCGTCAGGAAGGGCAGGCCGCCGATGGTCCAGGCCAGCGTGTGCTCGACGCCATGCGCCGCCAGCACCGACTCGACGCGCCGTTGCAGCGACTGCGGCGTCGATTCGGTCGAGAAGCGGAAATTGAAGTCGATCACGGCGCTGCCCGGGATCACGTTGCTCGCGCCGGTGCCGGCGTGGAAGTTGCTGATCTGCCAGCTGGTCGGCTGGAAGTGCGCGTTGCCGGCATCCCAGGCGCCGGCCTCGTTGATGGCGACCAGCTCGGCCAGGGCCGGCGCGACCGCGTGCACCGGGTTGCGCGCCAGGTGCGGATAGGCGATGTGGCCCTGCAGGCCATGCACGGTGAGGCGCCCGCTCATGGTGCCGCGCCGGCCGTACTTGATCATGTCGCCGCAGCGCTCGACGGAGGTCGGCTCGCCGACGATGCAGTAGTCGATCGCCTCGCCGCGCGCGGCCAGCGCGTCGCAGACGACGACGGTGCCATCGGTGGCCGGGCCTTCCTCGTCGCTGGTCAGGAGCAGCGCCAGGGTCAGGCAGGGCCGCGGATCGGCCGCCAGGAACTCCTCGATCGCCACCACGAAGGCCGCCAGCGAGGTCTTCATGTCGCAGGCGCCACGCCCGTAGAGCCGGCCCTCGCGATGCGTGGGCGCGAACGGATGGCTGGTCCATTGCTCGAGCGGTCCGGTCGGCACGACATCGGTGTGACCGGCGAAGGCGACCGTGCGCGGCGACACGACATCGGCGGCGGCGGGGCGCACCGCCCACAGGTTGGCGACGCGGGCGTCGGCCGGGCCGCTCTCGAAGTTCTCCAGCCGGAAGCCCAGCGCCGCCAGGCGCTCGCCGATCAGGCGCTGGCAGCCGGCATCGTCGGGAGTGAGGGAGGGCAGCGAGATCAGCTGCTCGGCGAGCTGCAGGGTACGGGACATGGCGATCGGAAAGGAGCGGGTCGAGGGAAGGAAACGGAGAGCGGCGAGGTCGTCGGAAGCGGTCGTCAGAAGCGCGCGTCGAGCGTGATGTCGGTGAAGGACGGCTCGTCGTCGAGCCGGTTCTGGCGCTGTTCCCTCTGCTCGTCCTCGCTCGGCGTCGAGGGCACCTTGCGATTCTGCAGGCGCCAGGTGAGGTCGGTGGGCGAGTCGGCGTGGGCCAGGCCCTCCTCGCGGGTGACGAAGCCGCCGTCGATCAGGCGGGCGATGTCCTCCTCGAAGGTCTGCGAGCCTTCGGCCATGGACTGCGTCATCGCCTCCTTGACGGCCGTGAAGTCGCCGAGTTCGATCATCTCGGCGACCAGCGAGGTGTTGAGCATCACCTCGACCGCCGGCAGCCGCGTGCCGCGTGGCGTGCGCAGCAGGCGCTGCGCGACGATGGCGCGCAGCGAGCCGGCCAGATCGCTCAGCAGCGTGTTGCGCACTTCGGCCGGGTAGAAGCCGAGGATGCGGTTGAGCGCGCGATAGGCGTTGTTGGCGTGCAGCGTGGCGACGCACAGGTGGCCCGACTGCGCATAGGCGATCGCCGCGCTCATGGTGTCGCGGTCGCGGATCTCGCCGATCTGGATCACGTCGGGCGCCTGGCGCAGCGCGTTCTTCAGGGCGATGCGCAGCGACTGCGTGTCGCTGCCGACATCGCGCTGGTTGACCACCGACTTCTTGTTGGTGAAGGTGAACTCGATCGGCTCCTCCACCGTCAGGATGTGGCCGGTGGCATTGGCGTTGCGGTGGTCGAGCATCGAGGCCAGCGTGGTCGACTTGCCCGCGCCGGTGGCGCCGACCATGAGGATGAGTCCGCGCTTCTCCATGACGAGCGTCTTGAGGACGTCCGGCAGCAGCAGCGCGTCGAGCGCGGGGATCACCGAGGCGATGTGGCGCACCACCACCGCGTAGCAGCCGCGCTGGCGCATGCCGCTGATGCGGAAATTGCCCGCGCCCTCGATCTGCACGGCCATGTTGAGCTCGCCGCTGGATTCCAGCTCGGCGATGCGGCTCTCGTGGACCACCTCGGCCAGCAGGTTCAGCGGCGCCTCCGGTGGCAGCAGCTGGGCGTTGACCGCCACGCACTGGCCGTTGATGCGCATCTGCACCGGCGCCTGCGGCGACAGGTACATGTCGGACGCCTTGCGATCGGCCATCAGGCGCAGGAACCGTTCCATCGTCTTCATGAGCGTGTTCCCGGGCCGTGGGCCGTTGCGAGAGGAGGACGGGGCGCCTGCTCGGCTGATCCGGCGATCAATCGCGCAGCAGGTCGTTCAGGCTGGTGGTCGAGCGCGTCTTGGCGTCGACCTTCTTCACGATGATGGCGGCGTACATGCTGTAGCGGCCGCCGTCCCTGGGCAGGCTGCCGCTGACGACCACCGAACCGGCGGGCACGCGGCCATAGGTGGTCTCGCCGGTGGCGCGGTCGTAGATCGGCGTGCTCTGGCCGATGTAGACGCCCATCGACAGCACCGAGTTCTCCTCGATCACCACGCCCTCGACCACCTCGGAGCGCGCGCCGATGAAGCAGTTGTCCTCGATGATGGTCGGGCCGGCCTGCAGCGGCTCCAGCACGCCGCCGATGCCCACGCCGCCCGAGAGGTGCACGTTGGCGCCGATCTGGGCGCACGAGCCGACGGTGGCCCAGGTGTCGACCATGGTGCCCTCGCCGACATAGGCGCCGATGTTGACGTAGGAGGGCATCAGGATCGCGCCCCTGGCGATGTAGCTGCCGCGCCGCGCGACCGCCGGCGGCACGATGCGCACGCCGGCTTCCTTGAGCTCTTCCGGCGACAGGTGCGAGAACTTGGTCTGGACCTTGTCGTAGAAGCCCAGGGCGCCGGCCTGGATCGGCTCGTTGTCCTTCAGGCGGAACGACAGCAGCACGGCCTTCTTGATCCACTGGTGCACCGTCCACTGGCCGACGGCCTCGCGCGTGGCGACGCGCAGGTGCCCGTTGTTGAGTTCGGAGATCACGTGCTCGACGGCCTCGCGCACCTCGGCCGGGGCCTGGGTGGGGGAGAGGTTGGCGCGGTCGTCCCAGGCGGCGTCGATGGTCTGCTGGAGTTGTTGGGTCATGGAGGGACTCTGAGGATGATGGACGGGAAAGGAGGGGGGCGGGAACCGGCGCCACGGGAGCCGGGTCCCGGCGGCGCTTCAGCGCCGCACGAAATCGACGATGCGCCGGGCGGCCTCGACGCATTCGTCGGTGCCGGCGACGAGCGCCATGCGGATGCGGCCGCGACCCGGATTGGGCGGTGGCGGCACCGCCAGCGACGGCGTCGATGCGATGGCGGCGGGACCGCCGGCATCGCGCGCCAGGAAGCTGCCGGGCAGCACCGTCACATTGTATTGAGCGTAGAGCGCGCGGGCGAAGCCGGCGTCGTCGCCGTTCCAGGCGGCCGGCACGCCGGCCCACAGGTAGAAGCCGGCATCGGGCAGGCGCACGTCGAGCACCGGCTCGAGCAGCGGCATCACGGCCGCGAACTTGGTCCGGTAGAGCGCCCGGTTCTCCACCACGTGCGACTCGTCGCCCCAGGCCGCGATGCTGGCGGCCGCCACGGCGCCGCCCATGGCGCTGCCGTGATAGGTGCGATAGAGCAGGAAGGCCTTGATGAGCCCCGCGTCGCCGGCGACGAAGCCGCTGCGCAGACCCGGCACGTTGCTGCGCTTGGACAGCGAGGTCAGGGCGATCAGGTTGCGGAAGTCGTGGCGGCCCAGTCGCTGCGCGGCCTCGAGGCCGCCCAGGGGTGGCACGTCGCGGAAGTAGATCTCGCTGTAGCACTCGTCCGAGGCGATGACGAAGCCATGGCGGTCCGACAGCGCGAACAGCTTCTGCCATTCCTCCAGCGGCATCACGGCGCCGGTCGGATTGCCGGGCGAGCAGACGAAGACCAGCTGGGTGCGGGCCCAGACCGCCTCGGGCACGCTGTCCCAGTCGACCGCGAAGTTGCGCTCGGGCACGCTCGGCACGTAATGGGTGTCGGCGCCGGCGAGCAGGGCGGCGCCCTCGTAGATCTGATAGAACGGATTGGGCGACACCACGATCGGCTGGCGGCTGGCGTCGATCACCGTCTGCGCCAGCGCGAACAGCGCCTCGCGCGAGCCGTTGACCGGCAGCACCTGAGTCGCCGGATCGAGCGAGAGGCGATAGCGCTTCTGCAGCCAGGCCGTGAACGACTGGCGCAGCTTCAGGTCGCCGGCCGTGGCCGGGTAGGCCGACAGGGCATCGAGCCCGCCGGCCAGGGCGTCGCGGATGAAGGCGGGGGTCGGATGCTTGGGTTCGCCGATGCCCAGGCTGATGGGGCGCAGGTCGGTCAGGGGCACGACACCCGCGAAGAGTTGGCGCAGCCGCTCGAAGGGATAGGGCTGCAGCTTGGCGAGCAGGGGATTCATGGCGCGCGATTATCGGGGAGCGTGGGTCCAGTCGCTTCGCGCCGGCCGGCCGTCCAGATGCAGGCGGGCCGTCGCCGGCGGCGTCTCGGCCAGCAGCACGCCCCGGCGGAACACCTGCAGGCGGGTGGCGCGCAGCCGGATCGCCTCGACCGGGTCGCGCGCCTGCAGCAGCACGAAGCTGGCGTCGCAGCCGACCTCCAGGCCGTAGCGGGGCAGATGCATGACGGCGGCGGCATTCGTGGTCACGGCCTCGAAGCAGCGCCGGATGCCGGCCTGGCTGGTCATCTGCGCCACGTGCAGGCCCATGTGCGCCACCTCCAGCATGTCGCCCGAGCCCATGCCGTACCAGGGGTCCAGCACGCAGTCGTGGCCGAAGGCGACGGTCACGCCCGCGGCCATCAGCTCCGGCACCCGCGTCATGCCGCGACGCTTGGGATAGGTGTCGTGGCGGCCCTGCAGCGTGATGTTGATCAGCGGATTGGCGATGACGCTGACGCCGCTCTCGGCGATCAGGGGCAGCAGCTTGCTGACGTAGTAGTTGTCCATCGAATGCATCGAGGTGCAGTGCGAGCCGGTCACCCGGCCCTGCAGCCCCAGGCGCTGCGCCTCGGCGGCCAGGGTCTCGATGTGGCGCGAGAGCGGGTCGTCGGACTCGTCGCAGTGCATGTCCACCAGCTTGCCGCGCGCCGCGGCGATCTCGCACAGCCGGCGCACGCTGTCGGCGCCGGCGGCCATGGTGCGCTCGAAATGCGGGATGCCACCGACCACGTCGACGCCCAGGTCGAGCGCGCGTTCCAGGTTGGCCAGGCCGCCGGGCGAGCGCAGCACGCCATCCTGCGGGAAGGCCACCAGCTGCAGGTCGAGGTAGGGCGCGACGCGATGCTTCACCTCCAGCAGGGCCTCGACCGCCAGCAGGCTCGGATCGCTGGTGTCGACATGCGTGCGCACCGCCAGCAGGCCCTTGGCCACGGCCCAGTCGCAATACGCCAGCGCGCGCTCGATCAGCGCCTCCTGCCGCAGCAGCGGCTTGAGCTCGCCCCACAGCGCGATGCCCTCGAGCAGGGTGCCGCTCTCGTTGACGCGCGGCAGGCCGTAGCTGAGCGTGGCGTCCATGTGGAAATGCGGATCGACGAAATGCGGGGTGACGAGCTGGCCGGCGGCATCCAGGGTCCGCAGCGCCGGCGCGTCCAGCGCGGCGGCGACCTCGACGATCAGGCCATCGCGCACGGCGATCGACATGCCGGTGCGCCCATCGGGCAGGGAGGCGTTGCGGACCAGGAGCTGGAGCATGGCGGGCGGGCTTTCGAAGGCGATGGGACGGGGGTCCGCAGGATTATGTTTCCCCGGACGGAGGCCGCGCCGGCCGTCGGACATCGACGGGGCGCGGATGCGCGTCAGTCCAGCTTCAGATCGCCCAGGCGTCGCACGATCAGGTCGTGCAGCGTCTGCGCCGCGACCGAGAGACCGCCCTCGCGACGGCGTATCAGGTAGAGGTGGCGCCGCAGGCCCGGCACCGGCAGGGGCCGCGTGACCAGGGTGTCGCGCCGGAAATGGAACAGCGTCAGGGCCGGCACCACGCTGATGCCCAGGCCGGCCTCGACCAGTCCCATGACCGTGGCCAGATGCTCGACCTCGAAGGTGGCGTTCAGCCGCAACGGATGCAGCGCCGCGTCGAGCGACTGGCGCACGCTGCTGTGGCGCGCCATCTGGATGAAGGGCCACGGCGCCAGCTTCGAAGCGTCCAGCGGTGTCTCGACGGCCAGCGGGTGATCGACGCGACACACCAGATGGAAGCCGTCGCTGCACAGCTCGAAGGCCACCAGGTCGCCCTCCGCGGCGGTGCCCACGCCCGACGAGGCCAGCGCGAAGTCGGACTGCCCATTGCGCACCCGGGCGATGCAGGCGTCCGACAAGGCGTCGTCGAGTTCCAGCGTGATGCCCGGCCAGCTCGCCATGAATTCGGCGAAGACGGCCGGCAACCAGCCCGCGGCCAGCGAGGGCAGGGCCGCGACGCGCACGCGGCCGGTGCGGCATCGGACGTGGTCGGTCAGGCCGGAGAGCGCCTCGTGCATGTCGTCGAGCAGCCGGCGTGCCGCGGGCTCGAACAGCCGGCCCTCGGGCGTGAGCGCGACGCTGCGGGTGTCGCGGTCGAACAGGCGCGCGCCCAGCGTGTCCTCCAGCGCCCGGATGAGCGCGCTGAAGGCCGGCTGCGACAGATGGCAGGTCCGGGCCGCGCGGGTGAAGCTGCGCTGCGCGGCCAGGGCCAGGAAGGCGCGCAGCTGCCGCGCGGAGAGATCGGGAGCCGTCATCGATGTGATCCGCAAAACAAATGAATCGATCTGAATTTTCGATTTTACGAATGATTGCTCGCATCCTAAATTGACCGTCCGCGATCCTGGAGACAAAGAAGGAGACATGGCACCATGACCGATCCCGCCCCGTCCACCGTGACGGCCCCCTCCCTGCTCATCGGCTGCGCCGCCGGGTTCTCGGGCGATCGCACCGATGTCGCCGCGGCCGTGGTCGACACGCTCATCGCGCGACTCGGCCCGATCGCGCCGGCGACCGGGTCGGATCCCACCGCCCCCCCGGCGCTGCCGCGGGCCTTCCTGATCTTCGAGACCCTGGCCGAGCGCACGCTGGCGCTCGCGCAACTGCGCCGCCGCGCCGATCCCGAGGCCGGCTACGAGCCATTGCTCGACCTCATGCTGCGACCGGTGCTGGCGCGCTGCCTGGCGCATGGCGTCGGCATCGTGAGCAATTTCGGCGCCGCGAATCCACGCGCGGCGGCCCGGCACATCCTCCGGCTGGCGCGCGAGCTCGATCTGCCGGCGCCGCGCATCGCGGTGCTCGAAGGCGACGACCTGTCGGCGCCGGGCTTCCGGGACCTGCTGCGCGAGCGCATCGGCGCGACGCTCGACGATCTGCGCATCGTCAGCGCCAATGCCTACATCGGCGCCGAGCCGATCGCCGCGGCGCTGCGCGCCGGCGCGCAGATCGTCGTCTGCGGGCGCGTGGCCGATCCGTCGCTGACCGTCGGGCCGGCGATGGCGCACTTCGGCTGGGCCGCCGACGACTGGGAGAAGCTCGGCCGCGCGACCATGGCCGGGCACCTGCTCGAATGCGGCGCGCAGGTCTGCGGCGGGTATTTCGCCGATCCCGGCTTCAAGGACGTCCCGGGCCTGGACCAGGTCGGCTTCCCGATCGCCGAGATCGACGCCGAGGGCCGCTGCACCATCGGCAAGTCCGAGGGCACCGGCGGCTTCGTCAACGAGGCGACGGTGAAGGAGCAACTGCTCTACGAGGTGCACGACCCGGCGGCCTACCTCACGCCCGACGTGGTGGCCGACATCGCCGAGGCCTCGGTGAGCGTGGTCGGCGCCGACCGCGTGGCCCTGGCGGGCGTGCGCGGGCATGCGCGGCCGACGCACTACAAGGTCAATGTCTGCCACGAAGGCGGCTGGCTGGCCGAGGGCGAGATCTCCTATGCCGGCGCCCGCGCCGAGGGGCGCGCCCGCCTGGCCGCCGACGTGCTGCGCGAGCGCCTGCCGGCGCTCGACCTGCGGGTCGACCTGATCGGCGCCGTCAGCATCCTGGCCGACGACACCGGTCGCATGTTGGCGGCGACGCCCGACGCCGGGGTGCGCGACGTGCGGCTGCGCGTCGCCGCCACGCATCACGACCGCGCCGTGGCCGAGACGCTCGGGCGCGAGGTGACGGCGCTCTACACCTGCGGCCCGGCCGGCGGCGGCGGCGTGCGCTGCAGCCTCACGCCGCGCCTGAACACGATCTCCTGCCTGGTGCCGCGCGATGCCGTGCCGGTCGGCTTCGAGATGATCCGGGAGGCCGCATGAACACCATCGATCCCGACGGCGCCGACATCGTCGTCCCGCTCTACCGGGCGGCCCACGGGCGCACCGGCGACAAGGGCGACCGCTCCAACATCAGCGTGATCGCCTGGCATGCCGATCTCTGGCCCCTGCTGGTCGAGCAGATCACGCCGGAGGCCGTGGCGACGCAGTTCCGTCACCGCGCGCCCAGTCGCGTCCAGCGCTTCGTCATGCCGACGCTGCAGGCCATGAACTTCGTGCTCGATGCCGTGCTCGACGGCGGCGTCAACGATGCGCGCAATCTCGACACCCACGGCAAGTCGCTGTCGTTCCTGCTGCTGGACATGCCGCTGCGGGTACCCACGGCGCTGCGCCACCGGCTGGTCGGCCCGGACGCCGGCTGACCGCCCGATTCCCTTTCCCCCATACCAACGACCCCTCCAGGAGACAACGACCCATGAACGCATTCCGTCCCGTCGCGCTCGCCGCCGCCGTGCTGGCCGTCACCGCGCTGGCATCCGCCGCCGCCCAGGCGCAGACCTTTCCCGACAAGTCGATCACCTTCGTGGTGCCCTTCGCGGCCGGCACGGCCACCGACCAGATCGCCCGCGCGCTGGGCAACGGCGTCACGGCGGAGAGCAAGCAGGCCGTGATCATCGACAACCGGGCCGGCGCCAGCGGCTTCATCGCCTCGCAGTACGTGGCCAAGGCCGCGCCCGACGGCTACACCGTCCTGATCACCACCAACACCACGCATGCCGCCAACGAGCATCTCTACAAGAAGATGCCCTACGACCCGGTGAAGGACTTCGCCCCGGTCGCCGCGCTGGGCAAGGGGGGCCAGATCATGGTGGTGCGGCCGGACTTCGCGGCCAAGTCGGTGGCCGAGTTCGTGGCGCTGGCGAAGAAGGATCCGGGCAAGTACAGCTTCGGCAGCGGCAGTTCGTCGAGCCGCATGGCCGGCGAGCTGCTGCAGCAGATGGCCGACGTCAAGCTGCTGCACGTGCCCTACAAGAGCAACACGCTGGCCGTGACCGACCTGCTGGGTGGCCAGATCGACATGATGATCACCGACACCGCGACCGGCCTGCCGCAGGTCAAGGCCGGCAAGCTGCGCGCCATCGGCGTGTCGAGCGCGGCGCGCTCGCCCCTGGCGCCGGACGTGCCGACCATCTCCGAGGCCGGCGTCAAGGGCTACGAGATGGGCTACTGGTTCGCCGCCTACGCGCCCGCGAAGACGCCGCCGGCCGTGGTCCGCCGGCTGAACGAACTGCTGGTGAAGGCCGCCCGCAGCGACGCCGCGAAGACCTCCTTCTATGAACCCACCGGCACCGAGGTCTTCACCACCTCGCCGGAGGACCTGGCGAAGTTCCAGGCCGGCGAATCGACCAAGTGGGGTCGCATCGTGAAGGCCGCCGGCATCGAGGCGGAATAGCGCCGGGGCCACCGCGCGGCCCGGGACGCGGATCGACGAACACAAGACCAACCGACGGAGACAACGACATGCA
>Ga0308169_10005464_pt1 | contig 11544 bp, 8 predicted proteins | sample PhyBR1_2_FD_202139 | JGI IMG/M metagenome (GOLD analysis project Ga0308169, IMG submission 202139) | Phyllosphere microbial communities from UC Gill Tract Community Farm, Albany, California, United States - DLSLSB.R1 | ecosystem: Host-associated > Plants > Phyllosphere > Unclassified | place... | reverse complement strand
CGTGAAACGTAATTTCGTATCGAGGTCAACCTCCACGCCAGTTAGAACGTTTTCCCCTGGTGCAAGCTGTTTCCGGACGTCATTGTCCCAACCGTCTGGCAGGAAGCCGGCGCCCAGCGCCAGCGATGTCGGGACAGCGAGTTGTTGAGTTGTCATTAGTGTGGTGCTGCCCGTAACAGGCTTGTTCTGGATAGAGGGGGTAACGCGGTGACTGGCTCAGCGGTTTACATGGAACAGAGGAAAAATTCCGCTGCGGGCCGAGAGCGTCGCGGCCAGTATGCCATTTGGCATAAATTGGCACGGCACGGTAAGCTTCGGTCCGGCAAAGTATACAACATGTGCGCTGCATAACCGCGTTTGGGTGCGGTAGCGCACAGGCAGGCAAACATAGGCAACGCCATCATGGTGCACGAGCGGACACCGTGGGCAAGACATCATTACATGACAAAGAAGAAAGATATCAAGTTTCTCCGTGTGACTCACCTGCGCGGCCCGAACATCTGGACCTACCGTCCGGTCATCGAGGCCTGGATCGATATTGGTGAGCTGGAAGACTTTCCTTCGAACAAACTGCCCGGTTTCAACGAGCGCCTGACGAGCTGGCTGCCGGCGCTGATCGAGCACCGCTGCGGCGTCGGCGAGCGCGGCGGCTTCATCGAGCGCCTGGAAAGCGGCACCTGGGCCGGCCACATCCTCGAACACATCGTGCTCGAGTTGCAGAACATGGCCGGCATGAAGACCGGCTTCGGCAAGACCCGCTCGACCGCCGAAACCGGCGTCTACAAGATGGCCTTCCGCACGCGCGACGCCGTCGTCGGCCGCGCCGCACTGGAAGCCGGCCACCGCCTCTTGATGGCCGCCGTCAATGACGAAGCCTTCGACCTGGCCGGCACCGTTGCCGCCCTCACCGAGCTGGTCGACCGCTACTGCCTGGGTCCGTCGACCGCGCACATCGTCGACGCCGCCACCGAGCGCCGCATTCCCTCGATCCGCCTGACCGAAGGCAACCTGGTGCAGCTCGGCCATGGCGCCGCGCAGCGCCGCATCTGGACCGCTGAAACCGACCGCACCAGCGCCATCGGCGAATCCATCGCCAGCGACAAGGACCTGACCAAGACCCTGCTGTCCTCGTGCGGCGTGCCGGTGCCGGAAGGCGCCCTCGTGCGCAGCGCGGACGCGGCCTGGGAAGAAGCCCAGGACATCGGCCTGCCGGTGGTCGTGAAACCGGTCGACGGCAACCATGGCCGCGGCGTGACGCTGAACCTGATGAGCGAATCCGAAGTGCGCACCGCCTACGCGATCGCTTCGGAAGCCGGCGACAGCACCGCCGTGCTGGTCGAGCGCTTCATTCCCGGCAACGAGCACCGCCTGCTGGTCGTCGGCCGGCGCGTCGTGGCCGTGGCGCGCGGCGAATCGCTGTGGGTGACGGGCGACGGCAAGTCGACGGTCAGCGCACTGGTGGCCAGCCAGATCAATACCGACCCGCGCCGCGGCGAGACCGAAGAACATCCGCTCGGCACCGTCAACCCGCAGGACGATGAAATCCTGCTCGACCTGAAGCGCCAGGGCCTCACGCCCGACTCAGTGCCGCAGGCCGGCCAGAAAGTGCTGATCCAGCCGAACGGCAACGTCTCGGACGATGTCACCGACCTGATCCACCCGGAAGTGGCGCACATGGCGGCCCTGGCCGCGCGCGTCGTCGGCCTCGACATCGCCGGCATCGACCTGGTGTGCGAAGACATCTCGCGCCCGCTCGACGAACAGCGCGGCGCCATCATCGAAGTCAATTCCAGCCCGGGCCTGCTGGCCCACATCAAGCCGGCCTCGGGCGAGTCGCGCAACGTCGGCCAGGCCATCGTCGCGCACCTGTTCGCGGACGGCGAGAACGGCCGCATCCCGGTCGTCGGCGTCACCGGCACGCTCGGCACCAGCCTGATCGCGCGCCTGCTCGGCTGCCTGCTGCATGCCGGCGGCAAGCACGCGGGCGTCGCCAACGGCGAAGGCCTGTACCTCGACGGCCGCCAGGTCCACAAGGGCGACTGCACCGGCTTTGCCTTCGGCGAGCGCCTGCTCATCAACCGCAATGTCGAAGCGGCCGTGTTCGAATCGAACGCGCGCAGCATCCTGGCCGGCGGCCTGCCCTACGACCGCTGCGCGGTGGGCGTGGTCACCGACATGGGCAAGCTGGACGACGTGGCCGAATTCCACATCGGCGACGAGGAAGCGCTTGCCAACGTGGTGCGCAGCCAGGTCGACGTCATCTTGTCGAGCGGCGCGGCCGTGCTGAACGCCGCCGACCCCGAAGTGGTCAAACTGGCCGAACTCTCGGACGGACGCGTGATCTTCTACGCGATGGACGAGCACAACCCGGTCATGGCCCGGCACCGCGCGAGCGGCGAACGCATCGTCTTTGCACGCAACAACCACATCATGCTGGTCGATGGCGGGGTCGAGACCCAGCTGCTCGACCTCCGCAAGATCCAGCCGGCCACCGTCAAGCATCCGGCCAGCGTGCTGGCGGCGACCGGCGCCGCCTGGGCGCTGGGCCTGCCGCACGACCTGATTTGCGGCGGCCTGCGCGCCTTCGACGCGACCAAAAAAACGGCGTATTGATTTATTGATCAGCAGGACCGGTTCGCCGGAACGGGGGAGCCCGCCGCTTTAATGAAAGCGGCCGGCGCGACCCACATTAAAGGAATGAAGGTTTATGGAAGTATCTCGCGTACGGGCCTTGCGCGGCCCTAACCTCTGGAGCCACCACACCTCGGTCGAGGCGATCGTCGCCTGCACCCCGGAGGAAGAATCGATCGCCAACCTGCCTGGCTTCGAGTCGCGCCTGCGTTCGCGCTTTCCGCAACTCGGCCAGCTGCAGCCTTTCGGCCACGAAGAAGACGTCACGGATCCGGTGCCGATGGCCGAAGTGCTGGAAATCGCCGCCCTCGCCCTGCAGGCCGAAGCCGGCTGCCCCGTCACCTTCAGCCGCACCACCGCCACCGTCGATACCGGCATCTACCAGGTCGTGGTCGAGTATTCCGAGGAAGACGTCGGCCGCCTGGCCCTCGTCCTGGCCGAGCAGCTCATCGCCGCCGCCCGCATTGATGCGCCCTTCGACCTCGAAGCGGCGCTGACCCAGCTGCGCGACCTCGACGAAGACGTGCGCCTCGGCCCTTCCACCGGCTCGATCGTGCAGGCCGCCGTCAACCGCAACATCCCCTTCCGCCGCCTGACCGAAGGCAGCCTCGTGATGTTCGGCTGGGGCAGCAAACAGCGCCGCATCCAGGCCGCCGAGATCGACGCCACCGGGGCGATTGCCGAAACCATCGCCCAGGACAAGGAACTGACCAAGCGCCTGCTGGACGCCGCCGGCGTGCCGGTGCCGCTCGGGCGCGTGGTGCTCGACCCGGACGACGCCTGGGCCGCCGCCCAGGAGATCGGCCTGCCGGTCGTGATCAAGCCGAAGGACGGCAACCAGGGCAAGGGCGTGACGGTCAACATCACGACGAAAGAACAGATCACGGCCGGCTTCAACTCGGCCAGCGAATTCCGCGACGACATCCTGGTCGAGCGCTACCTGCCGGGCCACGACTACCGCCTGCTCGTCATCGGCGACAAGCTGGTCGCCGCCGCGCGCCGCGAGCCGCCGATCGTCGTCGGCGACGGCGTGCACACGGTGCGCCAGCTGGTCGACCAGGTCAACCTCGACCCGCGCCGCGGCAACGGTCACTCGACCTCGCTCACCAAGATCCGCTTCGACGACATCGCCCTCGGCAGCCTGGCGAAACAGGGCATGGAGGCCGATTCGGTGCCGGCCCAGGGCCAGCGCGTCGTCCTGCGCAACAACGCGAATTTGTCGACCGGCGGCACGGCCACCGACGTCACCGACGACGTCCATCCGGAAGTCGCGGCGCGGGCGATTGCGGCCGCGCACATGGTCGGCCTCGACATCTGCGGCGTCGACCTGGTCTGCGATTCCGTGCTGAAGCCGATCGAAGAGCAAGGCGGCGGCTTCGTCGAAGTCAATGCCGCGCCGGGCCTGCGCATGCACCTCTCGCCTTCGTTCGGCAAGGGCCGCGACGTCGGCGAAGCGATCATCCAGACCCTGTTCAAGGATGGCGACGATGGCCGCATCCCGGTCGTCGCCGTCACCGGCACCAACGGCAAGACGACCACCGTGCGCCTGATCGCGCACCTGCTGACCGCCTCCGGCCTGCGCACCGGCATGACCAATACAGACGGCGTCTACATCGAAGGCCGCCGCATCGACAGCGGCGACTGCAGCGGCCCGCGCAGCGCGCGCAACGTGCTGCTGCACCCGGACGTCGACGCGGCCGTGTTCGAGACTGCGCGCGGCGGCCTGCTGCGCGAAGGCCTGGCCTTCGACCGCTGCGAAGTGGCGGTGGTGACCAACATCGGCGCCGGCGACCACCTGGGCCTGAACTACATCACCACGCTCGAAGACCTGGCCGTGCTGAAGCGCGTGATCGTCCAGAACGTGCGCGAAGGCGGCATGGCCGTGCTGAACGCGGCCGACCCGGTCGTGGCCGCGATGGCCGAGAACACGAAAGGCGACGTCACCTTCTTCGCCCAGGACGGCGGCCATCCGCTCATCGCCATGCACCGCGCCCAGGGCCGCCGTGTCGTGTTCGTGGACGGCGGCTTCCTCGTCTGCGCCCAGGGCAAGAACGAGACCCGGATTGCGCTGGCGGACGTGCCGATCACGCGCGGCGGCGTCATCGGCTTCCAGGTCGAGAACGTGATGGCGTCCGTTGCCGCCGCCTGGGCCGTGAACCTCGACTGGGACAAGATCCGCCTCGGCCTGAAAACTTTTGTCGGCGAGAGCGACAATGCGCCGGGCCGCTTCAACGTCTTCGATTATCGTGGAGCGACCCTGATCGCCGACTACGGCCACAACCCGGACGCGATCGCGGCCCTGGTGTCGGCGGTCGAGAACATGCCGGCCAAGCGCCGTTCGGTGGTGATCAGCGGCGCGGGCGACCGCCGCGACCAGGACATCACCCAGCAAACCGAAATCCTCGGCAAGGCCTTCGACGACGTGCTGCTGTACCAGGACCAGTGCCAGCGCGGGCGTCCGGACGGTGAAGTCGTGGCGCTGCTGCGCCAGGGTTTGAATGGCGCCACGCGCACCAGCCATGTGGAAGAGATCAACGGCGAATTCGTCGCCATCGACCGCGCGCTGGCGCGTGTGTCCGAAGGCGATTTGTGCCTGATCCTGATCGACCAGGTCGATGAGGCGCTGGCGCATATCGGCAAGCGCGTCGCCGAGGCGAAATAATCGTTCAATCTGCCTCTGGGACGTAGGGTGGGCGGGTCTCCGCCCACGCGGTGATAGTTAGCAGCAAGATCATCCGGCACGATATCGGAGCCGTCAGCGATCACCGCGTGGGCGGGAAACCCGCCCACCCTACGTCCTGTTTTCTCTAAATAAAACCATGCTCGCACCTGAACAATTTTTCGGCTTCCTGCTCGCCGCCATCCTGCTCACCGCCTCCCCCGGCCCCGATAACCTGATGGTCCTGGGCCTCGGCATGTCCAAGGGTAGAAAACAAGGCATGGTTTTCGGCATGGGCTGCGCGCTCGGCTGCCTGAGCCACACTTTCCTCGCCGTGATCGGCGTGAGCGCCATCATCGCCGCCTCGCCCACCGCTTTCACGGCGCTGCGCGTTGGCGGCGGGCTGTACCTGGTGTGGCTGGGGATCGGGGCGCTACGCAGCACCGGTGGGCAGGCCGCCAGCAAGGCGGCCGCGCCGCAGTCGCTGCAAAGCCTGTTCATGAAGGGCCTGTTGGCGAACGCCATCAACCCGAAAATCGTGCTGTTCTTCCTGTCGCTGCTGCCGCAGTTCGTGATTGCGGCGAACGGCAATGTGCCGGGCCAGATGCTGGCGCTGGGCGTGACCTTCACGCTGCAGGCGGCGATCCTGTTCGGGCTGCTGGGTTATTTTTCCGGCGCCGTCGGGGCCTGGCTGGAGCGCAAGCCGGGCGCCGGAAAATGGCTCGACCGGCTGGCCGGGACCGTGTTCATCGCGCTGGGCGTCAAACTGATCGTATCGCGCTGAGCGCCGGGGGCGCTTGAACAATGGTGGGCACGGGACGCCCACCCTGCAAATTCAAGCCTTGCGCGCCCTGCGCATCCCGATCAATCCCAGTCCCAATCCCAGCATCGCCAGCGTGGCCGGTTCCGGCACCGGGGCCGGATCGAAGCTGATGTCCAGTTGCGCCGAGTAGAATTCGAGCGGGTCGCCCGGGAAGAAATCCTGCAGGTACAGCGTCCAGCTGCCGAAGGTGTCCATGCCGTCGAAGGCGGACAGGGCCTGCGCGGGACGGAAGCTGCCGGCCTGGATGCGTGGGCCCGCCGCGCTTGCCGCTTCGTCGTCGAAACTGACGCTGACGCGCCCTGCCCCTCGTCCGGAGCCATCGTAGGTGACGAACGGCGCGACGAGGTCGACCTGCCTGCCATCCGGCCCGATCAGCGCCAGCCTGAACTCCTGCTCGAACGGATTGCCGATGCCCTGGCAGCGGGTGCCGTTCGGGCCGATCGGCGGATCGTCGCATTTCGAGAATTCGACCGTGATGTTCAGGTCGGTAATGGTGCCGCGCGAGGTGACATTCAGGGCACGCGTTGCCGCGGTGCCGTCGATATCGCCGTAGGTGGTGTTCGTGGCGACGACGGCGGCCGAGGCGCCGGCGCAGGCCACGGAGGTCAAAATGGCTGCGGCAATGCGATAGGCGGCCAGGCTCATGTGCTCTCCTTATTGTGATGTGTACAATTAAGCAAGTTTTAAGCCAGCGTCAGAAAAGCACGCGATATCAAGCGCTTATTGGCGAACGCTGCCTGCCGGCCGGAAAGTTTGTAAAATTCTCCGACATGCAGGTGACATAAAGCGCCTAACGCAGCGCCGCGCGTCCAAGCACCGCCTGCACCTGTTCCGGCAGCGCCGGCTTGAGCATGTGCTCGTCGAAGCCGGCCGCGTGCGAGCGCTGCCGGTCTTCCTCGGCGCCCCAGCCGGTCAGGGCCACCAGGCGCACCGCGTCCAGTCCGGGCAGCGCGCGGATTGCGCGCGCAGTATCGTAGCCGTCCAGGCGCGGCATGCCGATGTCGAGGAACCCGACCTGCGGCCGGAACTCGCGCGCCAGCCGCACCGCTTCCTCGCCGTCGTAGGCCACGCAGGCCACGTGGCCGGCCAGGTCAAGCAGCTTGCACAGGGTGTCGGCGGCGTCGACATTGTCGTCGGCCACCAGCACGCGCAGGCCGGACGCCGGCAGGCTGCCCGGCTGCGGCGGTTCCCGGGCCACATCGGCGCCGCGCCCGGCGGGCGCGGCGCAGGGCAGCCGCACCGTGAAGCGGCTGCCCTGCCCCGGCCCGGCACTGGCGGCGCCGACGCTGCCGCCATGCAGCTGCACCAGGTGACGCACCAGCGCCAGCCCGATCCCGAGCCCGCCGCGGGCGCGGTCGATGCTGCGCGCGACCTGGGTAAACATCTCGAAGACCTCGGGCAGGGATTCGGCCGCGATGCCGATGCCGGTGTCGCTCACGTCGATGACCACCTCGCCGCCGTCGCACTTGCCCTCCAACCGCGCCGCCACCGTGATGCGCCCGCCCTGCGGCGTGTACTTGGCCGCGTTCGACAGCAGGTTGCTGAGCACCTGGCTCAGGCGCACGGCGTCGGCCTCGACCTGCAAGGGCGCGTCCGGCAAGTCGAGGACCAGCGTATGGCCGGCCGCTTCGATCAGCGGCAGGCTGGTCTCGACCGCGCTGGCGACCACCGACTGCAGGTCGAGGCGCTCGGCCTGCAGCACCACCTTGCCGCTGGAGACGCGCGCGATGTCGAGCAGGTCGTTGACCAGGTGGACCATGTGCCCGACCTGGCGCTCCATCATCGCGCGCACATTGGCGTGCAAATTCGTCCGCAGTTCGGGCTTCGCTTCGCCCAGGCGCAGCAGCTCGAGCCCATTGCGGATCGGCGCCAGCGGGTTGCGCAGCTCGTGCGCCAGGGTGGCCAGGAATTCGGACTTGCGGCGGTCGGCCTCGACCAGCGCCTCGGTCGCGCGCACCCGTTCGATGTGGGCCCAGCAGCGCTCGACCACGGCTTCGACCAGCGCCACCTCGTCCTCGCTCCAGGCGCGCGGCATGCGCTGGTGGACCGCCATCATCGCCACCAGGCGCCCGCCCTTCACCAGCGGGCAGCAGACGATGGCCTTGATGCCGATCGCATTGAACATGCCGGCGCCGTCGTCAGGCGCGAGCTCGCGGTCGACATCGCTCACCAGCAGCGTGCGTCCGACGCGCAGGTTCGAGGTCGCGCGCGAGCCGAACAGGTCGAGCGAATAGGTGCCCACCGTGCTCGCCACGCCCTCGACATGCCAGTCGTGGCGGATCGTGAAGCGGTCGTTATCGGGTTCGAGGTCGGCATAGGCGACGCGGGTCACGCCCAGGTGTTCGCCCAGCAGGCGCGTAGCCTCGGCCATGATCGCCTTCGGGTCGAGCGCGACGCGGGTCGCCTCGCCGATCTCGTCGAGGAGGCGCAGGCGCTGCGTGGCGAGGTGGCGCTCGGTGACATCGACGCCGGTGGCGCCCAGGAAGCCGATGCGCCCGTCCGCGCCGATGACCGGCGCAACCGCCAGTTCGGCATACCGTTCGCTGCCGTCGAGGGCGCGGTAGGCCAGCACGCGGCGCACGGTCTCGCCCTTCGCGGCCGCCAGCATGGCCGCGCGCGCGATCGCGGCCAGGCCGCTCGAATAATCCCACCAGCAGCATTCCCACAAGGGCTTGCCGACGACGTCCGCGCGCGTATAACCGCCGAGTTCGAGCGACACCCGGTTCATCTCGAGGATGCAGCCGTCGAGGTCGAGCAGCGCGGCGAAATTCGGGGCCTGGTCGAAAAAGGCGCGAAACATCGACCCGTCCGCCGTTGCCGTGTCGCGTCCGGTGGCGAGTGCATCGCGGGATGCGGAAATGGCGGACAGGCGCGGGTCGGGCATGGGATCGTTCCGGTAGTGTTGACTTGCACAACAGACTTGCACAACAACAGGTTTTGCAAGCTGAACGATAGCACTTCCGCATCGGCTTTGTGCGAGAGCAATCTTTTGAGGCCCTTCGGCCGCCCGTCCTATCCGGGGCGCATGAAGCCTGTGGCGGGGACGGCACACCGCCGGCCACGCCGCCCTTCAGGTGCCGAAATAGCGCAATTCGAAATCGAGCGTCCACTGCACCCGCGACGGCGACAGCGGCGCCTGGATGGTGGCGTCGCATTCGCCCATCCACGCTTCGTTGGCGGCGCCGGGGCCGTGTTCGTTAATGCCGACGACGGCGCTGCCGGGTGCGACCGAGCGCAGCTCCTGCACGAAGTTGCGCTCGCCGCCGCACCCGGCGCGGCCGATGCTGGTGAAGATGACGTCGAAGCGCACGGCCCCGAGCGCTTTCAGGGCCGCACGCGCGCCTTCGGCCGTGACGGCGATATGGCCCAGGGTGCCGAGCAGGCGGCGGATGCCGGCCGGGTCGCCGGCTGCTGGATGGATCACGAGAATGGTTTTGCGATGGGAAGTCATGCTTAGGGGGTTAAGCCTGTTTCGCCGAATTCAAGGCCATTTGCCCCCTTTATTTTCCTATCATGCCTCCGAGCACGGGTGCAATTGTAAATAGATGTCCCACGGAACTGCTTTATAATCGTTAGTCTATTGATAGCATTTTATGGAGTTTTGAATGTCGCCTGCGATTCCCCCCTGGGCTGTTGCCATTTTCGCCGCGCGCGAAACCCCGGCGGCGCTGGAAGGCACGGTGCGCGCCGCGATCGCCGCCTGCGCGGGGCGGCAGGCGACCATCGACGTCCTGATCAACGGCAACCATGCGCTCGCCGTGCAGTTTGCCGACGTGGCGCCGGCGATCGCGGCGGACGGCTGCACGCTGCGCGTCTGGTCGATCGCCGCGCCCGACAAGGCCCATACCTGGAACGAGTACGTGTACCGCATCTGGGATACGGAGGGGACCGCCTTCTTCATCGACGGCTACGCCCGCGTCAAACCGGACGCGCTGGCGGCGATCGACAGCCGCCTGGCCGCGACGCCCGATGCGCTCGGCGCGACCGGCGTCCCCAGCTGCGGGCGCTCGGCACCGAAGCTGCGCGAACAGATGCTGCGCGAAGGCGGCATCCACGGCAACCTGTATGCGGTCACGGGCGAGGGCATGCGTGCGATCCGCAGCGCCGGTTTCCGCTTGCCGCTGGGCCTGTATCGCACCGACCCGATGCTCGGCGCCGCCCTCGCCTACCGGCTCGACCCGGCGAATAACCAGTGGAAGATGAGCCGGATCGTGGTCGAAGGAAACGCCACCTGGGACGTCGACGGGATTTCCGAACTGACCTACAAGAACGTCACCGGCTACTTCAAGCGCCGGCTGCGCCAGGCCCAGGGCGACCTGGAAAACCGGGCGCTGCGCGAACACATGTCGATCAAGCGCCTGCCGCCAAGCTCGCTGCCGGCGACCGCCCGGGAAATGATCACCGGCTGGCTGCAGGCACAGCCGGGCCAGGCCCGCTCCCTGTTCATCAAGCGCCCCACGACCTGGTACGCGGCGCGCAAGCTGCGCACGCCGCGCGACTGGTCGGCGACGCAGTCGGCGCCGGTCCTGCTGCTGACCCATGGCCGCGTCGACGCGCCGCGCCAGGGTGCAATGGCGGGCTAGGCAGGCGCCACGACCCGGGCGCACCGGCGCCCCCAGAAACACGCAATCGTTGAAGCAACGAAATCGTTTGCGGTACCTGCGCGAATTCCTTCATACTTCGCTCATGGATGAAGCACCTTATTTCTGAGGAGTCGTTGTGTTCGGTACGTCGAATATCCGCTGGCTGTCGTCGAACAATGTCCCACCCCGGGGCCCCGGCGCGGCCGGCCTCGGCCCGGAAGAAACGCCCGGCGACGCCGGCCTGGTCCGCAAGATCCTGGTCGTCGACGACGAAACCGACCTGGCCGACCTGGCCGAGGCCTTGCTCAGCAGCCGCGGGCTCGAGGTCGTCGTCGCCAACTCGGCCATGGAAGCCCTGCAAATCCTCGCGCGCGATGGCGACATCGACGCCCTCTTTTCCGACGTCATGATGCCCGGCATGAACGGGCTGCAGCTCGCGGACGCCGTCACCGAGTTTTATCCGCGCGTGAAGATTTTGCTGACTTCCGGTTTTACGGTCCCGTCCATGCTGGAAGACCGCGAACGCAGCTATCTGTTTACGACCAAGCCATACCGGCTCGATACGATCATGAAGTTGCTGCGCAGCTGAGGCGCGTCGCTGCCGACAGGCGCCAGCCGGCGCCTGACATGCCATCGGGACCGGACGCCGACCGGGCTACCAAAAGTTTCGCCTTGCAATGTGTTTTTCCGTAAGAAATCTATTACCATGTCAAAATAATATGACTAGGGGAAATAGATGAAACGGAATAGCTCGCCACATCTTGCCTATCTCGACGGTTGGCGCGGACTCGCGATCATCGTCGTCCTGTTCGCGCATTTCCAGCATGAGACCTTCAAATGGGCCGGCA
>Ga0308169_10005463_pt1 | contig 11545 bp, 10 predicted proteins | sample PhyBR1_2_FD_202139 | JGI IMG/M metagenome (GOLD analysis project Ga0308169, IMG submission 202139) | Phyllosphere microbial communities from UC Gill Tract Community Farm, Albany, California, United States - DLSLSB.R1 | ecosystem: Host-associated > Plants > Phyllosphere > Unclassified | place... | reverse complement strand
GCCAAGGCCTTCCGCGTCCTGAAGGTTTCGCGACCGGCCTAGAACCTCATTCCAGCAATTGCAGGCATCTGTCCATAGGACGAGATGCCTGCAATTTTTGCTTCACCGGCTACTTCGCGCCGATCACTCCGCGGGCAACTAGTTCTGCAGGGCCGGAAAGGATCGTGTCTTCGCCGCCGGCATCGTTGGCACGGAATTCAACGCCTACGACCCCGCCTGGCACCGACACTGCCCACTGGTTGATCAGCGCGGTGCCTCGGGCCCAGTATCGAACCGCGGCGGCGGCAGCGCATGCGCCGGTGCCACAGGAAAGGGTCTCCCCTACTCCGCGTTCATGAACGCGCATCGTCACCTGGGCAACTCCGTCCTCTTCGATCAGCGGCTCGTTGGGAACCACGAATTCGACGTTGGTGCCGTTTTCAGGCTTTGGTGCGACTTCTGGTTCTGCGAACAGCTCAAGGCTGTCGAGCATGTCGATATCGGGAAGGGCCACCACTGTGTGCGGGTTGCCCATGGTGATGCTCAAAGCTGGCAGCGCCTGTTCCCAACCGCGTGGCTTGACCATGGAATCTATGGAGTCGGCCTCCGCCTGGTCCTCGAAGATCAGTCCCCACGGGCCCAGATTCACTGCATAGCCTTCAACAAGCCGGGTGATCATCTTGATGCCGGCGCGGCTGCCGATGTGGATGCTCTGGCCTACGGGAAGATCCACCAGGCCTTCAGCAATCAGGAAGTGGGCGAAGGCGCGCACCCCGTTGCCGCACATTTCGGCGATGGAGCCATCGCCATTCCGGTAGTCCATGAACCAGTAGGCCCCTGGATTCTGGGCGACCTGCTGTTCGTACCCGGGCACCTTGGATGTGGGAACCGCGCGAATCAAGCCGTCGCCGCCGATGCCGAAGCGCCGATGGCACAGTGCCGCCACCTGTTCGGCGGTCAGATCCACGTCAGCTTCTGGATCCGCAATCAAGACGAAGTCGTTTCCTGTGGCATGGCCCTTGGCGAAAGGCTGCCCCGCCAGTTGGCCTAGTTCGGTGCTGTACATCGATACTCCTAGCGTGTTGGTTCCTCGGTTGGCTTGCCGATGAGGGCCAGTGCTTTGCCAATGAGGTCCGGTTCGGTGGGGTCCAGCCACTTGACCCGCGGGTCAGCGTTGAACCATGTGATTTGGCGTCGGGCAAATTTTCTGGTGGCAACCACCGTCTGGGTTATGGCCTCGGCCCGGGTGATTTTTCCGTCAAGATAATCCGTGTATTGCTGGTACCCGATCGCGCGAGAAGCTGTTTTGCCTTCGCGCAGTCCCAGTTCCAGCAAACCGGCAACTTCTTCAGCCAATCCCATCGCATCCATGGTGTGCACACGTGCTTCCAATGCTTCATGCAACGCTGAACGATCGTAATTTAGTCCGATCTGAAGAGCCGGAGCAGTGTACTCGCGCTGCGGCATGTAGGAGCTGAACGGGCGTGCGGAGATTTCATGGACTTCCAGGGCACGGATAGCCCGTCGCAGATCAAGGTTGCGCTCGGCGGATACGGGGTCCACTTCAGCTAGCCGGCGGCGAAGATCCCCGTCACCCTTTTCCTGGACCTCTGCTTCCAGCTTCTTTCTGATGCCTGGATCGGTGGGCGGAAAATCAATGACATCCAGTGCCGCCCTGACATAAAGTCCTGATCCGCCGACCATGATCGGCACCTTGCCACGCGCGCGGATCTGCGCGAACTGCTCGCGTGCTTCTTCTTGGAACGTGGCAACCGATGCTTCTTCGGCGATCGACAGCGTGTCCATCAGATGGTGTTCAATGCCCCCGCGTTCAGACACCGGCAACTTTGCGGTCCCAATATCCATGCCCCTGTAGAACTGCAGGGCATCAGAATTAACGATTTCCCCGCCCAGTTGTTGGGCCAGCGCAATCGCCAAGTCCGATTTGCCGGTACCGGTAGGACCGACGATAGCGATGACCGGCAGATGAGTATCCGTCATCGGGCTAGCTGCGCACTTTGAGTGTTGGCATGCCCAAATTTGTGCGGCCTGCCGCAGTAGTTTCACCCGGAGCGGGAACGCCACAGCTTTCTGCCTGCGCGCGATCCCAGGCGTCTCCGGCGCGGGAACGGCGCAATGAGTACTGGCCGGAATCAGGGTCCGAAATGAGGTGGAATGCTGCCACTTCGGTAATGGGCAGGGTCACCAGATCGCCTGGACGCGGAGTTTGCGCTCCCTCGGGCACGGAGAAGTGCACCAGCCGCTGGTCCTGCGCACGGCCAGCAAGCCGATGCGTTTCCTCGGCCTTGCGCCCCGACTGCTCGGTCACCATGACTTCCACGGTTCGTCCCAGCTGCTTGGCGTTTTCTTCCTTGGCGATACGGTCCTGCAGCGCGGTCAGGCGCTCGTAGCGTTCCTGGACCACTGCTTTGGGCAGCTGGCCTTCCAGGGTTGCCGCGGGCGTGCCAGGCCGCTTGGAGTATTGGAAGGTGAAGGCCGAGGAGAAACGCGAAGCCTCGACAACATCCAAGGTTGCCTGGAAGTCCTCTTCGGATTCACCGGGGAAGCCGACAATGATGTCCGTTGTGATCGCGGCGTGCGGGATTCGCTCGCGCACCTTGTCCAAAATTCCGAGGAACTTCTTGGAACGGTAGGATCGGCGCATTTCCTTGAGCACCTTGTCGGATCCGGACTGCAACGGCATATGCAGCTGCGGCATCACATTAGGTGTTTCGGCCATTGCGTCGATGACATCGTCGGTGAAGGCTGCAGGGTGCGGGCTGGTGAATCGTACACGTTCGAGCCCTTCGATTTCGCCGCAAGCGCGCAGGAGCTTGCCGAAGGCCAGGCGGTCCCCGAATTCAACGCCGTAGGAGTTGACGTTCTGGCCCAGCAGGGTCACTTCGATGGCGCCGTCGTCAACGAGCGCTTGGATCTCGGCCAGGATTTCGCCGGGACGGCGGTCGCGTTCCTTGCCGCGCAGCGACGGAACGATGCAGAAGGTGCACGTATTGTTGCAGCCCACGGAGATCGATACCCAGCCGGCGTACACGGACTCGCGCCGCGTTGGCAAAGTCGAAGGGAAGACGTCAAGAGATTCGAGGATCTCAAGCTCTGCCTTCTTGTTGTGTTCTGAACGAGCCAGCAATGCAGGCAAGGACCCGATGTTGTGGGTTCCGAAGACCACGTCGACCCAGGGAGCCTTTTTCAGGATGGTGTCGCGATCCTTTTGGGCCAGGCAACCGCCAACTGCAATTTGCATGCCTGGGCGCTCTGCCTTGATGCCCTTGAGGATGCCGAGGTTCCCGTAGAGCTTATTGTCCGCGTTTTCTCGCACTGCGCACGTATTGAAGACGACGACATCAGCAACGCCGTCCTTGAGCTCCTCGGGCTTTCGGCTCAATCCTGCGTCTTCCAAAAGGCCAGAAAGCCTCTCGGAATCGTGGACGTTCATTTGGCAACCGAAGGTGCGTACTTCATAGGTACGCGGCAATTCTTCGGTTTCCGGGATGCTCACGGTTTGTTGCTCAGTCACCCTTCAAGATTACCGAAATTTCCATCGAGCTGAAATGTAGGCGACCCTAGGGCGAACGGCCCACGAATCGGAGATGGGTACTCGTGAATCATCTGGAGCGCAGTGCAGCGGTTTCCGATACGACCGGGTTGTTCCAACTGTTGACGATTTCAAGGAATGCGAGCAGAACCGCGGGTTGCGACGCTGGCGAACCACCAGCCAAGAGTCCAGCTCGGCGCGCCTTGCCGCTGTCGCGCTCCATGAAGGTTTTCCGTTGGTGGATGGCCTCGCTCACCGCGCTGTTCCTTTTTGCCGTTCCGATGGCGATTGGCGTAATCCCGCCAATGGATTACAGCACTGACGACCTGCTTTTGATATTGGGGCAGGTTCAATATTGGTTGCCATCGCGGTCATCATTTTGCCGGTTTGCCAAAGCTTGGATGACTGGCTATTTCGCTTGGGCAAGAGACCATTCATGCGAAAGAAAAATCGCTAGCCTCAGGACCTGAACCGTTCGTCCCATTCTTCGCGGGCTACCTTGAATGCCATCGAACCGTTGTAGCCTTTGCGTCCAAGCATTCCAACTAATCGGCGCAACGCCTTGTCGCGATCTGCTCCCATTGATTCTGGACGGAGTTTTGCGCGGACGAGTTCGCGGGCGCGCTGTTCTTCTGCTTCATCATCAATCTGTTCCAACGCTTCGGCGGCGAGTTCATCATCAACGCCTTTTGAGCGAAGCTCATGCTTAATCGCGCCGCGGGCCAGTCCCCTGGAGCGGGCTCGAGTCACCACCCATGACTTCGCAAAACGCTGGTCATCGACAAGATTGATCTCGGCGTACCGCTCAATTACTTCGTCCGCGATTTCTTCCGGGCATTCCTTGTCCAGCAGCTTGTCTTTGAGCTGCTTTGCGGTCTTGTCGCTGGCAGTTAGCTGGCGAAGCAGGATGTTTCGCGCTTTCTCACGCCACTGTTCATCGGTGAGCTCTTCCGCTTCCCCCGTTTCGCGGGCCAGCTTGCGGGCTTCCCGCGCTTCGCGGCGTTCCTTCTTCGACGGCTTCGGGGGTGCTGGTGCGGCGACGATGCGTTCCATCGCTGCACGCAGTTCATCGACGCTTTCAGGCTTCTTGTCCTCCTGCAAAGCTGGCACGATGATGCGGCGATGGCCACGCTCGGGAAGTTTCGACGTGGAGTCCGCTGCGCCCGCCGGTTCCGAGGCTGGCGCTTTCGCTGCTTGGGGGTCGGGCTTCGCCCAATCCGGCATGTCGTCGAGGCTTCCCTGAAACTCTTGCGAAACGGACGTAGCGTCCGCCCCGGATTTGTGTCCGGGGCGGACGCTACGTCGTTGGAAGTTTGAGGACACTACTTGTCGCCCTCGACGACTCGCAGTTCTGTCTCGTCTTCTTCAACCTCGTCCTTTGGCAGGACGCCGAGCTTCTGCAAGATCTGCCGCTCGAGTTCATCGGACAGGTCTGGATTATCGCGCAAGAATCGACGGGCGTTTTCCTTGCCCTGGCCCAGCTGGTCGCCATCATAGGTGAACCAGGCGCCGGACTTCTTGACCAGGTTGTGCTCGACACCCATGTCGATCAGCGAACCTTCGCGAGAGATTCCGTGACCGTACAGGATATCGAATTCAGCCTGCTTGAAGGGAGGAGCCATCTTGTTCTTGACGACCTTGCAGCGGGTGCGGTTACCCACCGGGTTGGTGCCCTCTTTCAAGGTCTCAATGCGGCGGATATCGATACGGACCGAAGCGTAGAACTTCAGCGCCTTACCACCGGTGGTGGTTTCAGGGCTGCCGAAGAAGACACCGATCTTCTCACGCAGCTGGTTGATGAAAATGGCCGTGGTCTTGGATGCCGAGAGGCGACCGGTGATCTTACGCAGAGCCTGCGACATCAATCGAGCCTGAAGGCCAACGTGGCTATCGCCCATTTCGCCTTCGATTTCGGCGCGTGGCACCAGTGCGGCCACGGAGTCGATAACGATGATATCCAATGCACCGGAACCCACGAGCATATCCATGATTTCCAGGGCCTGCTCGCCGGTATCCGGCTGCGAGACCAGAAGCGCATCGGTATCTACACCAAGCTTCTTGGCGTATTCAGGATCAAGGGCGTGCTCGGCGTCAATGAAGGCGGCGACGCCGCCAGCCTTCTGCGCGCTGGCAACAGCATGGAGCGCCACCGTCGTCTTACCGGAAGATTCCGGGCCGTAGATCTCCACGACGCGACCGCGTGGCAGGCCGCCAATTCCCAGGGCGACATCCAATGCGACCGAACCCGTTGGGATAACTTCAATAGGGGCACGGGTTTCATCGCCCAGGCGCATGACCGAGCCCTTGCCATAGGCCTTGTCAATTTGGCCGAGGACAGCCTCTAGTGCCTTTTCTCGATCATTATTTGCTGCCATGGTTCACCTTTGCTCATGCAAGCCGGAAGCGACCTGCTCATGATTTATGTCCTGTTGTAGACAGTATGCTCATCCACCGACACTTTGGACTCTGATAGCCCGCCAGTGTGGACAATCTCAGTGCTTAAGTTTTTGGTGCAGTTTCCTGCGCTGCTTCTAGGATAAGCATATCCGAACAGATGTTCGAAATCCAACACGGCGTTTTCGAAGTATCGAAAACACCATTTTCGAATTCGGCGGTCAGGAATCCTTGGGTTCGATATCCACGCCGAGCCAACGTTCAACCGGAACGTCCTGGGCTCGGCACAGCGCCTCCCAGATTTGCTTGGGCTTGACGCCCTTGTTCAATGCTTCGGCAGGGGTGAGGCTGTCAAGTTCGGTCAAAGCCATGGAGTCGGCCAGGACGTGGGAGTACCGCGGCCCGAACTCGGCTTCCATATTGCGCCAGAAATCGCTGATTTTCACCTGATTATTCTCCCATGACATAGGCAAGGAGCCCACGCGATGAGCGTGGGCTCCTTGTTCGGCCCCGGCAAACTCGATTACTGAGCCGCGGAAACCATAAGATTTTTTGACTTAGACGGAAGCCAGCGGCTTTCCGGCGCTCTTCTCAGCGAACTCGTTGGCCATATCCGTTGGCACGGTATCAGGGATGGCGATACCTTCAGCCAGCGCTACTCGTTCGGAGACTTCACGCAACATGAGGGACAGTGGAATTTCCAGCGCCACGCAGATCGAGGAAAGCAGCTCCGAGGAGGCTTCCTTCTGACCGCGTTCAACTTCGGAAAGATAACCGAGGGAAACTCGGGCGCTATGTGAAACCTCGCGAAGGGTGCGTCCCTGGCGCTGGCGGACGTCACGCAGAACATCGCCGATTTCATGACGGAGTACTACCATTTTGTGCTCCTCCTTCTCGGGCTGGACCGTATGGGCTTCTCCCATATCGCGCCAACGGACGACACCATTGACAGTAACGGGTTGCTTGACCATAAATTTAGCCTTTGCTCCTAGGTCCATCTCGAAGATCTGTTTAATACGGGGGCCAACCTTGCGGCCCTGTAATTCGTACAACGACGGGTCATACGATTTTGTTCCCCGATCCTCAGCCTAATCTGAAAAATGCGACACTCGCCACATGAAGCAGGATTTTTGCGTAATATCTCGGGAGAACCAGTCTTGCGCGTCTTACTGTGAAGAAGCTTTATCCAGGATGGCAGCCAACTGTTGAAGTGCCGCATGGGTGCTTTGTTCACGGATCTGGGCGCGATCGCCCACAAAGTGGTGCACCGTAGACCCCGACTCGGCACCGCGGGCCCAGCCAATGTACACCGTGCCGACCGGCTTGCCATCGTGGGCCTCCGGTCCCGCCACTCCCGTTGCCGACACGGCCAGGTCCGCACCGCAGGCTTGCAGCGCGCCCACCGCCATCTGCCGAGCCACCTCGGGGTCAACCGAGCCCCGGGCATCGAGCAATTGCGCATCCACCTTGAGCAGCTCTCGTTTCACATCAGAGGAATAGCTCACGACTCCCCCGCGCAATACGGCCGAGGCCCCGGGCACTTCAGCCAAGCGCGCGGCGATCATGCCGGCGGTGAGGGATTCTGCCGTGGCCAGCTGGACGCCTTGTCCGATGGCCGCGGCGATGACGGCGGGAGCCTGGGGCTTCATCATGCGCCGCGCCCTACTTCTGCTTCTTGGCGCTTGCGACCAGCTGGCCGGCCTTGATGAGGTATTCAACGCCCGTCACCACGGTCACGGCCACGGTCAGCAGCATCAGGTACCAGGCAACAGCGTGCAGCCATTCGATGGTGTGGGTGTATGGAAGCAGGTACAGGCCAATGACCACCGACTGCAGGACGGTCTTGATTTTGCCGCCCATGTTCGCGGCGATCACGCCATAGCGGATCACCACCACGCGCAGCAGCGTAATGCCCCATTCGCGAACCAGGATCACGATGGTCACCCACCACGGAAGCTCCGCCAAGATGGAGAAGCATACAAGGGCCGAGCCGGTGAGCAGCTTGTCCGCAATCGGGTCGGCGATCTTGCCGAAGTTGGTGATCAGTCCGCGGCTGCGGGCCAGGTCCCCATCGAGCTTGTCGGTGTACATGGCCAGGACAAACAGCACCAGGGCAACCCAGCGCCACAGCCCCTGCTGCGAGCCGTCGGCCAGCAGCGCCCAGACGAAGAAGGGCACCATGATGATGCGGATGCACGTGAGCACATTGGCGATGTTCAGTGTCGGAACCGGTGGCTGGGCGCCGTGGCCAGCTTGCTCGCTCATGGGTTCTAGTTTCTTCCTGTCAGGTCCCAGGCGTCTTCGCCCGGTTCGTCGGAGCCATCAAAGTAGTCAACGGCTTGCGGTCGATCATCCAGGTCCCTGGCCACCAGGTCTTCGGCGTATTCGGCCACTGGATCAGCGTGGTTCACGTTGGCTTCGGCCACCAGGGCCGCTTCGGTGGCCGATGGCGCGGTGGTTGCCGGGTCATCGCCGCGCATCGCGGCCAGAACCATTGGCAGGTCATCGGGCTGGATGAGCACATCGCGCGCCTTGGAGCCCTCGGAAGGGCCCACCACTCCGCGCGATTCCATCAAGTCCATCAGGCGGCCTGCCTTGGCGAAGCCAACACGCAGCTTGCGCTGGAGCATCGAGGTGGAACCGAACTGGCTGGTGACCACCAATTCGGTGGCCTGCAGCAGCAGGTCCAGATCGTCTCCGATATCCTCGTCGATCTGCTTCTTCTTTTCGGCGGCCGGAATCACGTCGTCGCGGTACTCCGGTGCCAGCTGCGTCTTGACGTGTTCGACCACGCGCTGGATCTCGGACTCGGTGACCCAGGCGCCCTGCACGCGCATCGGCTTGGAGGTGCCCATGGGCAGGAACAGCGCGTCACCCTGGCCCAGCAGCTTCTCGGCGCCGGGCTGGTCCAGGACCACGCGGGAGTCGGTGACCGAGGAGGTGGCGAAGGCCATGCGCGATGGCACGTTGGCCTTGATCAGGCCGGTGACCACGTCCACGGACGGGCGCTGGGTGGCCAGCACCAGGTGGATGCCGGCGGCACGGGCCAGCTGGGTGATGCGAACGATCGACTCTTCCACATCGCGCGGTGCGACCATCATCAAATCGGCGAGCTCGTCGACAATCACCAGCAGGTACGGGTACGGCTTGAGCACCCGCTGGGAGCCCTCCGGCGGATGGACCTTGCCGGCCTTCACCGCCTTGTTGAAGTCGTCGATGTGCTTGTAGCCGAAGTTGGCCAGGTCGTCGTAGCGGGTGTCCATTTCCCGGACCACCCAGCCCAGCGCCTCGGCGGCCTTCTTCGGGTTGGTGATGATCGGGGTGATCAGGTGCGGCACGCCCTCGTAGGCGGTGAGTTCCACGCGCTTGGGGTCAACCATGACCATGCGGACCTCATCGGGGGTGGCGCGCATCAGGATCGAGGTGATCATCGAGTTCACGAACGAGGACTTGCCGGCGCCGGTGGCGCCCGCCACCAGCAGGTGCGGCATCTTGGCGAGGTTGGCGACCACAAAGCCGCCTTCGACGTCCTTGCCGACGCCCATCACCATGGGGTGCTCGGTCTTGCGGGCGTTGTTGCTGCGCAGCACGTCGCCCAGGGCAACAACTTCCTTGTCGGTATTCGGAATTTCGATGCCGATGGCAGACTTGCCGGGGATCGGCGACAGGATGCGCACGTCGGAGGAAGCCACCGCGTAGGAGATGTTCTTGGCCAGCGCCGTGACCTTCTCCACCTTGGTGCCTGGCGACAGCTCGATTTCGTAGCGGGTCACCGTCGGCCCGCGCGAGAAGCCGGTCACCTGGGCGTCGACCTTGAACTGCTGCAGGGTGTTGGTCAGTGCGTCAACCACTACCTGGTTGGCCTCGGAAGCTTCCTTGGCTGGCGGGCCGGCCGGCAGGTAGCCGTCTTCTGGCAGGGTGTAGGTGACATCGCCGGAGAGCTGCAGCTGCTCGCTGCGCGCCGGGATCGGCGCCTGCGGGCTGGCCGAAAGTCCTGCGGCGCGTGAGGAAACCTGGTCCATGGCGGAGGTGGTCGCTTCCGGCTCGGCCTTCAAACCGATATTGGCCATGATCTCGGCCATTTCGCTTTCGGCCTTGGTGGGGCGCTTCACCCCGGGAGGCGGACCGGCAGGCACGGGCCTCGACGCGGCAGGCATGGCCTGGGTGGCGGCTTCGGCGGCATCGTGGTTCTCGAAGTCCGGACGCGCGATGGCCTGGGTGGCGGCTTCATCGGCATCAAAGATCTTGCCGGAGTTGCGGTTGCTCACCGGCAGCGACGTGGTCGAGGCCTCGGAGAATTCTTCGGGCTCGATGACGGCCTTGTCGTAGGCGACGTCGCCCGGGCGCTCGGCGCTTTCGCTTCCGTCCACGTCGTAGACTTCGGTCACCTGGCGGGCCGCGGCAGCGCGGCGTTCGAAGAATCCCGGCTTCTTCTTTTTTGGTGCTGGGGCAACCGGCTCGTCCTCCGGGTACAGGTAGGACTGGTCGTGTTCTTCGCGGCTTGGATCCAGTTCGGTTTGGGCCGGGTGGCGTGCCGGCTTGGCCGCGTCGGGGTCCTGGCCCAGCAGGCGGTTGTAGCCCGCGCGGATCCGCTGCGGAATCTGGGTAAAGGGCGTTGCGGTGACAATCAAGAGGGACATGAATGCCAGGAAGATGAAGACGGCCATGGCGCCGGGGACCGTGATCAGCAAGCCCAGTGGCGTTCCGAGGATGGAGCCGGCCATTCCGCCGGCGTTCCACAGCAGCTCGAAGTCATCGGTGACCGATGGCGAGCCTTGTGCCAGCGATGCGATGGACGAGCCGGAGAGCGTCATGATCAGCAGGCCAATGCCGATGCGGTTATTGGCGGTGACTTCTTCCGGGTAGCGGAAGAGCCGGAAGGCCCCGATGAACAAGATGACCGGCAGGAGCACGGCCATGAAGCCCAGGGTGCCGCCAGCTACGGCGTGCACGCCCTGTCCAAACCAGCCCGATTCGCGCAGCCCCCACCATTCGATGATGGCCACGGCAATCGAGATCAGGGCAAGGAAAAGCCCAGTGCCGTCGCGGCGCAGCTCGTAGTCAGGGCTCACCGTTCCGCCGATTCGGCGGAAGGCGCCACCAAAAATCCGGGCAATGCCCATCCATACGCTGCGCAGGGCGCGTAAGGGCAGGGCGAGTTCCTGTTCCGGATTCTCGGGCGTTTTCTTGGAGGACGAAGAGCTGGACGCCTTGGGTTTACGCGTCGCCGGCTTCTTCGCCCCCTGAGACTGGGTACGTGGGGCCATAGTTCTAGGGTATCGCCAACAGCTGTATGCGCCCCGAATTTACACGTCTGCACGGGGTTTGGCGGGAGCTAGAGATGGATCACGTGAAAGGCAGGCAAGCTATTTCGAGTAGTCGATCATCAGGGTGTAGCCTCCCGCGCTTTTCAGGCAGGCGTGGCCGCTGACGTCATAGCCGGAAGCCCTGAAGGCGTGGACTGTGGCGGTTTCCATTTTTGTGCAGGTACCGGCACTGGCCACTTCCTGCGTGTAGGTCTTGCCGCTGGCCTGGGCTGCCGGGATACCGCCCGCCCCCAGCGCCGCGGCCAGGATGCCAGCCGCTGCAGATGCGGCAAGATGGCTCTTCAACTTCATT
>Ga0308169_10005461_pt1 | contig 11546 bp, 9 predicted proteins | sample PhyBR1_2_FD_202139 | JGI IMG/M metagenome (GOLD analysis project Ga0308169, IMG submission 202139) | Phyllosphere microbial communities from UC Gill Tract Community Farm, Albany, California, United States - DLSLSB.R1 | ecosystem: Host-associated > Plants > Phyllosphere > Unclassified | place... | reverse complement strand
GCGTGAGTTTCTGCATTTCCTGACGCAGCGCAGCATATTCCGCGAACGCGCGTGGATCGCCGCCGGTTTTGACGAAGCGAGGTTGAGATGAAGTCATTGCTGTGTTCCGAAAAGCCCTAATCAGGCGAAAAAGAAAGTTATTCAGATGGTAAGTTCGCGCCCAGTTTTGCTATCAAGACAACGTTTGGTTGTCGGCTCCCAGTAAGCGTAAATATTTTGGCTGTTGACGCACCGCTGCATCCGCTCCTGTGGATTATCCACAGCGCGCTGCTGCACTTTATTTTCAGGTTTTTGTGTAGTAATCGAAGGGCGAGGAGTTGTGTGCGATGGTTTTTTGTTAGCGGATTTCTTTTCAGGGCCTCTCGCTGGTGCAGCTGGTTCGCTTGAGAAGTAGTCAGCAGATTTTCTTTTTGCGCCATGACAGTGATAGCCGCCATTTTTACGATCGTAATGGCAGCCTTCGGAATTAGTTCTGCCTGGATGCGCGTTGGCATCATTAACGGCACCTGCATTGATTAAAACCAGCACTCCGAATAACAGTAATTTCTTCATTTACGACTCCATTCGCTCTTCTCAAACAAAAGCTCGGGCATCTAAATACTGCTGTTGTTTCATATGACGGATCATCACACGTCCCTCCGGCATAAATTCGGTGCCGAAGCGTACTAATCCGATCTCTTTTAGCTCAGCATCAATCGCGTAGCGCAGTTCACCGGGCATGTTTTGCTCCAGTAAAATGACATCAATACGTTTCAATCTTGGCTCATATTTCAGCAGCACTTCTGAGAGTGTATAAAGCAACTGATGCGCGGTACCTGGCATGCCATGCAAAATACGTGACATATCTGGCAGACCGTAATCGGGAATGTGTGATAACGATCCAGCTCGGGTATTAAGAATGCGCTGCATGTTATCAAGTACCGACAAGATTACCTGATCATCTTCAGCCAGACACTCCGCTTCTAATTCTCCTGAGAAATTGCCTAATAGAACTTCATACAATGATGTTTGGGATTCATTCATTTTTGTCACAATGGTTTTTAAAGTTATATTTTACTTACATCATAAATAATGTAGATTATTTATAAACACAAGTAGAAGGAACAGATGGTAACTTTATTGAATCGATATCTTCATTAGTAGGAAAGAAAAGCTCGTTTCCATTTAATGTTGAAAACTCCATTTCGTCATAGATCAAATTTGCACTCACCCCATAATTCAATGCAGGCTTATAAATTTCTCTTCCACACTGGTCGTATACCACAAAAAAGTACCCCAGTTCATCAAAAACCTTGTAGACAGGAAGGAGAGAAACGGGAATGTACTTGTAGATAACTAACTTATAATTTTTGTTTTCACTATGAATTTCATACTGCTCATTATGTTTGCCATAAAAAATTGAGGATGGAAAAAATATAACGAGACACAATCCAACGACTAAAGCAAAAATCACTAACAGCTTTACTTTACTTTTTCTCACAACTAAATAAACCTATTTTTGGCTTGCTATTAACACAATTCAACTCACTAGAAAACTTGCTTTTGCTGCCAACTTGAACAAATCGGATTTCAATCGTTTAAAAAGAGTTACTTCCGATTAATTAATGGATATTACATCACCTAAAAAATGAAGAAATACGACTCCACCACCTCATATTGCCAACGGGAATTTCGTATCCAGATGTATAATCACCTACGCCATTAATCGAAAAGAAATCGGCATTTCCAGATTCACCAGGAAAGAAAACGACATCACCTAAAACACCATCCACGTCAGAAAATTCAAAAGGAGAACTCTGCCCCAGATATTCACCTTTGACCCCATACATGACAATAAAAACATCATTTTCAATTAGTGATTGATAAATTGAAATAGGCGTTGATGGAATAACATCGTATGCTACCACTTTGAATTTACCATCCAGACTTACTACTTCCTTAACTTGGTTAAAACCACCAAAAAAAAAAACACTGGAGAAAGAAGCAACCACCATAAAAAAACCATGACGCAAGAAATGTATGACACTACAGCTCTAATTTTCATAAAAGTATGACCCTATCCTTATCTTCAGGTTCAGTCCAGAATACATCTGAAAGTATAATGTAGTCACCGCCTGTCCTATGTTTTTTCTGCCAACGTCTAAAATCATGATTAAACACTGGGCAATAACCTGAGAAATTACGGACAAGATCGCCAATTAAACCAGCTGAGTAAGATGACATAAATAACAGCGTATCACTTTTTGAAAGTATACCTTTTTTACTCCAAACACCTAAAAACTCTGGAATTCTGTAGCCAAATTTATTCTCATCCAAAAAATCATAGGTGTCTTTTAAATAAAAACCAATTTTATCAACAAAGAAAGCTGATTTGGAATGCAATACACCTGAACTTCCCTTAACACACACTTTCAGGTTACTGTTACCCATTGCCCCAAACCAATCGTTGATTGTGTCAGTTTTTTCGCCAATTAGTGTAAAATTTACTTGAGCGTAGGCATCTAATTCTTTGACATCATTCTCCATACCTAAAAAAATGCATTCCTGAGAGAAATCACCTTTAGCCATTAGTCTACGTTTAAGTACATTCCTCCCATTAGGTGTGTTCCAACCAAGTTTCAATTTCTTAATGCCCTCTTTTACTTGAGAATAATTCTTCGCCCAATCCATTGTTACAATTGAGGAATTTATTTCACTTGCATTCAATTCAATAGGATTACATTTTAGCATCTTATCTTTAGTGTTTTTATCAAATTCGAAAACAGGATCTATGCTAAACCAATGGGACATCAACTTAGGTGCCATCACCCAACCCATGTTTCTCATGGCATCGGGGATCATATCAATATGAAAGTAGTCGAACTCTACTTCTTTATGCGTTATACTTTTCTGTAATGATGTGATTGTTAACACCTTGGTCATTAGCGTATCCCTGCCTCAAGTTTAAATAGATAATCCAAAACGACTTCTTCTTCATTATTGGTTCTGATTAAACGTGTCGTCGAATCAGAAGTAACTCCAGTTATGCTTCCTGTATTTGAACTGATTTTCCAAGCAGTCTTTATGGCATTAACTTCACAGGCTTTATCATTAACTTTAAAACAAGCGGAATAATCGCCGCATGATAACTCAGGTTGTTTAGGTGGCAATTCCTCTATTGAAATTTCTGCTGATGATGCTTTGGCCTTGTGCGTACATTTGATTTTCCTTAAATACTTCGCCTCGGTGCCGTACTCAATCCGCCCGGCCTCCAGCTTCAGGTAACTGCCGCCGCCTATCAGCACGATGCGCTTTTTACCGGCGAACAGGATGTCCTGCTCCGCGTTCATGCTAAGTTTTTTCGCAGCCGTGATTTTCATCGCCGCGTTCTGTGCCTCAACTTTCACCGGACCCTGGCCGGCAATCAGGCTCAGCTTCTCTTTATGTGCAAACAGCCCGATCTTTTCACCCGCCATCAGGTTGACGTTGCCCATTGCACCGGCGCTGATGTCGCCGCCCGCGTTGAGGTGGATGTTCTCCGCCGCCGTCATCTGCAGATGCTCGCCGCTGGTGAACGCCACGCCTTCGGGTGCGGAGAAGTGAATCAGCTCGTTCAGCGGCTGCAGGCGCTTGCTGAACATCTCGCGCTGCACGTTGATATCGACAATCAGCGCATCAACCTGCGCCTGCACCAGCTTCAGTTGCTCGATTTGTTTAATCGCAATCTCGATTTCACGCAGCGTGGTCGCCATATCCAGCACCTCGCCCACGCCTTTGGTCTGGCCGTCAGCGGTGACGAACAGGCCTTTCGCCACGCGAATAACGCCGTGCTCATCGGTGTGCAGCTCAAAGCCGCTGCCGCGCGGTTTGTCCTGCCTGTCGGTGATGTGGCCCTGATTCAGCTGGGTTTTGCCATATTCAGTGTGAGCGCGATATGTTCTTCGCCGCGCTTGTCCTCCATGCGCAGTTCGTTACCGGCTGGCGTGCGCAGGATGTTCTGGCTGCGGTTGTCGCGGCTGACGATGTCGGGATGTTCAGAGTCATGGAAGGCGTGGGCAATATACGGGCGGTCCGGGTCGCCGCCGTCAAAGGCAATGCCAACTTCGGCGCCCTGAATCAGCGGCGCGTGAAAGCCGTAATCTCGTCCGGCGTAGGGATTTGCCAGCCGCACCCACAAATAGCTGTAGCCGGATTCGCTGAACAGGCGGTCAACGTCCAGCTTCACCCGGTAGAGTCCCGTCTCGTCGAGATGGGCGTACATATCATCGGCGTTGCGGCTTTCAATCCGCGCCGGATGAGGAGGACGACTGCGGCGGATAGCTGTTCCAGCGCAGCACGAAGTTTCGCACCAGGTCGTACACCGCCGGTCCTTCAATTTCCATCTGATAATCCTGCCACGGCATTCAAGGCTGTATCGCCGCGTCCAGATAGAGGCTTGACTTTTCGGCTCCCGGCGACTGACTTTCCCGCCGCGTCAGCACCGCATCAATAATGTGCGCCACGCTGACCGCCTCGCGTTTTTTTGCCTGCTCATACGCCGGCTTATCGCGCCGCCACTCCGGATGACTGGCCAGCATCGCGTACTCCTGCGCCGGGTTGTACCGATGGCATGAACCATCGCCGGCACGCAGGGATTATACCTGTTCATGCCCTTGCGGCCGGCGGCGTCGGCCTTCAGGCCGTAGTTGTCGTCATAGCGACCATACGCCGGGTCAATCCCGCCGACAAACGCCAGCCGTTCGTCCAAAATCACGCACTTCTTGTGATGGAAAAAAAGATGCCGGACAGCTCACCGGCACGCAGGACGTGCAACGCCTCGCGCTTTTCATACTTATTGAGGGCGATGGATATCCACCTGACGATGCTTTATTGAAGCAACAATGTGTTCTGCCATTTTTTCCAGATCCTTCTTATCAACGGGAGGACTGCCGGTTGCCTGGCTACCTCTGCGTATCAGATAAAACATCAGAGTGGGTTCTGTTGGGGTTTTCCCTTTAACATAGGCGACATAGCCATAATCAACGGTTTTATCGAAGCGGGTGAATTTTGCAAAAGCAGCAACGGCTTTTCGGCCGTCAATTTCAGGATAGGTGAAGCCCTTTCCGTAGAGTTTTATATCGCGGAACTTCGAGCCATAAATACGATTCCAGAAATGGGTGACGTAATCCTTTTCACTCATTTCAGCATTAGGGCGGTGATCTCCCGGACCAGGATCAGCTGTTAGCGTCTGAAAGAAAATCGAAACATCCGGATGCGCTTTCAACCGGTATGTGACCGCCATATTATGTTTTTCCTGTCCAGAGTCATTAGCGATAAAACCATAAGGAATGCAAAATCCCTGATCATTGGGAACTTCATATAATTCGCGCGAACGAAAGCGGCTTAGCAGTGATTTAACTTCGGGTTCTTTTTTTCGCCACTGATTTTCTGCTGTCTGTAATTTTTCATCGAGGTAATCATCCCTTTTAGCCCAAAACTGGTAAAGACGATGCCCACTGCTAATACTAAGAGTATATCCTGTTGGTTCATAAGCGGAAAATGCGTTATTATAATCCTTAATTAAAAATCCATAAATGCGGTTGAACTCGTTTTCTGGTGTTAATGGGTCATGAAAAACTCTCAATCTGCGTTGTTCTAACTGTCTTCCAGAAACTGCATCAAACTCAAAATCGCTTGCAACCTTTTTTTTATATTCAGAGAGATTGATTAGTTCTGGATCTTCAGATGAAATCCCAACTTTGTAATCTCCATAGTAAGTCTCTGAAAAATTGGCCTGTGCTCGATCATAACCGTTTTCATAGATTTTATTACCAAACGTAATTACAGGTTTTCTCGTGCGCTGTATTAAAATTCCCGAGCGGCTTACGGGTTCGTCAGGTGGTTGAATTATGTTTTTAACAACGTAAAGTGCTACTTCCAACCCTTCTGGAAGTTCCATCTGATAATATCCTGTGCATTCATTCTTCCATTCTTTTCCTGCTGCGGCAGCTGAGGCTAAAAGGCACATTGATAATAAATATAAATTTAATGTATTCATGAAGTAGCCCCATCAATCTCATTATTTCTATTTGCAAAAACCTTATGTTCATCATTTACAATCGTGTCATGCTCAGCAATTAGTCGCATATTGTATTGAATGAGATTATCCTCTCCTGAGGTCCAGTTTGGTGCTAGCGCAGTGAAATAACCTTTAATTTTTTTTAGATGATGATAATTTACAAATGAGCGTTTTTTATATTCTCTCCAGAAACTCTCTGAAAAAGGCATTTTTTCGCTATCTGCGCGTGAATTATTTTTGTTGGCAGCGAGTATCGGCCAGATTGAAGCTGGAGTTTGATCTTTTCTATTTTTAGTCTCTTTGTTGTCTGAGTAGACATTTCTTTTCGAACTTTCTGATTCGAATACATTACGGGGAATGAAATTAAAAACTTCTTCATATATATCCGCATTGTCTTTAGCTATCGACTGAATCTTCCCCCAGCTCGCTTTTAGCGCCGGTTTATCCAGTGCTTCTGCACATTCCTCCGCCGCGCTGCCCATCCACTTACGCCAGGCGTTCTGACGTAGCTCTCTTGCAAAAATGCGGCACGGGGCCGGCGTGCCAGTTCCGTCAAGGTCATGCACGCTGTGCGCCGTGTCGGCTATCGTCACCGCCAGCTCTGAGTCGCCGGTGCCCAGCAGGCTCCGGTCGTTAATGTTCGCGCTGCCCACCAGCACCCATCGGTCATCAACGATCATCAGCTTGCTGTGCACGTAAATCTGTTCCGTCACCGGCTGACCGTTAAGCTCGCCCTGATCGCGCAGGTTCAGCAGCGTCACAAATTCATAGCACGCCTCAGTGCTGATATTCAGATAGCCGTCTGCACAGGCGATTTCTAGCTCCGGAATGCGCCTGTGCCACTCTTTACGCGGCACCTGCGCTTCCTCCAGTTGCTGTTTCACCCACAGGCTGCGACGGATGCGGTTAATCAGGCTGTGCGAGCCAAACACCAGCGACTGCCGGGTCAGGTGGATTTGCGCCACGATTGCCGGATCGTCGAGCCTGCCCTCCGGATACACCGGCAGCACGATATAGATATGAAACGGCTCCGGGCAGTTGGCGAATATCACCCGCTTTATTTTGTCGCCCAGCCACTCCGCCAGCGGGTTTTCCGGCGCGGCTTTGTCAGACAAAACACGCGTGGCAAATGTGCTTATTGAGGGATTAATACTGCTTGCTACCGGGCTTAACTGATCACTGCCTTCTACCGACGAAACACCAAACGCCGAGACGAAAAACTGATTCTCGATATAGATATAGTGCTCCGCTTTTCCTATCAGCAGCTTCATGCTCTCCAGCACGTCCCTTTGGGTCTCGCTTGCCTGCCGGGCGACGTCTGGCATCGCCCGGTGTTCCTTCCGGCACATCTTCAGTGACGCGCTGCGCAGCACCTGCACCTGACAGCTACCCGCCTTCGCAGGCTTCGCCGCGGGCATCTTCAGCGCCGGGTTATAGGTCATCAGCGCTGAGGAGGACGACTGCGGCGGATAGCTGTTCCAGCGCAGCACGAAGTTTCGCACCAGGTCGTACACCGCCGGTCCTTCAATTTCCATCTGATAATCCTGCCACGGCATTCTCGGCTGTATCGCCGCGTCAAGATAGAGGCTTGACTTTTCGGCTCCCGGCGACTGACTTTCCCGCCGCGTCAGCACCGCATCAATAATGCGCGCCACGCTGGCCGCCTCGCGTTTCTTTGCCTGCTCAAACGCCGGTTTATCGCGCCGCCACTCCGGATGACTGGCCAGCATCGCGTACTCCTGCGCCGGGTTGTACCCGGCGGCCTGAACCATCGCCGGCACGCAGGGATTATACCTGTTCATGCCCTTGCGGCCGGCGGCGTCGGCCTTCAGGCCGTAGTTGTCGTCATAGCGACCGTACGCCAGGTCAATCCCGCCGACAAACGCCAGCCGTTCGTCCACAATCACGCACTTCTGGTGATGGGAAAAGAAGATGCCGGACAGCTCACCGGCGCGCAAAACATGAAACGCCTTGCGATTTACGTGCGTGTTCAAGGCTGCAAACACCCGCTCCGTTGCCAGGGAATAGGTCTCCACCTGAGCAGGATTCTTCCACGGCATGATGTACACCCGCAGCGCTGGCGTGGCCTGTACAGACGCCAGCAGCGCGTCAACCAGCCGCACGCCTTCCGCCAGCTGTGCATCCCAGTTCACCTGCCAGCCGGTGATGTAGATGCTCTTTTCAGCCTGACGGAACGCATTCAGCAGCGCGACAAAGTAATCCTTCCCACCGAGGTGCGCTTTTACACGGTTTCCCTCAGTAAACTCGGCAAAATTAACAGGAACTCCCGGCTTTGCGGTGTAGTGAACCCAGTGACTGTGCGTCGCCGTGGCGGTGTAACTGGTGTCATGGTTTTCATCAAAGTAGATGCTGCACGTGTTCATGGTGTCGTCGAGATGGTTCGCGGCCATGTGATTACTCCTCCGTGAGTGGCGGGAGCAGCGGTGCCCCCGTGTTTTGTTCAGCCCGTACACACTGAGTCAGCGCGGTACCGGGTGCGGCGCTTCCTTTGATCGCGCCGAAATCATGGTGATAGCCCATCGTATTCTGCGCGCAGGCGTCTTTTATCTCCTCGCTGGCATCAGCGGGTATCACGTTAAATCGCAGGCGATGGGCACGTTGTCCGGTAACCAGCCATAAACAATCTGAATAGCGCTGCGCCAGTTCGGTCAGTTCTGCCTGCTGCTCCTTTGAGGTAAGAACAAGCCCCTGCTCACCGGAGATGCCGCTCATGAGCACGTCATCCGTGCTCATGGCTTCTGATGACGATCCGGCTGGCACTATTTGCCAGCGACGCTGTGAATTTACCTGTCCGTTGATACCGGGACTGTCACCCAGCCGTATCACAGGGAGTAAAATCCGATTGGCGGCATGCTGCGCAAACCGGTCCGCCAGCGGCATCACCGGTATCTCAACCGGCATTTCCCGCGCCACCGCCTTATGCGTGCGTTTGATTTTCCGCAGATACTTCGCCTCGGTGCCGTACTCAATCCGCCCGGCTTCCAGCTTCAGGTAACTGCCGCCGCCTATCAGCACGATGCGTTTCTTGCTGGCGAACAGTATGTCCTGCTCCGCGCTCATGCTCAGCTTCTTCGCTGCCATGATTTTCATCGCCGCATTCTGCGCTTCAACCTTTATCGGCCCTTCACCCGCAATCAGACTCAGCTTATCTTGGTGCGCAAACAGCCCGACTTTTTCGCCCGCCATCAGGTTGACGTTGCCCATCGCCCCGGCGCTGATGTCACCGCCCGCGTTGATGTGGATGTTCTCCGCCGCCGCCATCTGCAGGTGCTCGCCGCTGGTGAACGCCACGCCTTCGGGGGCGGAGAAGTGAATCAGCTCGTTCAGCGGCTGCAGGCGCTTGCTGAACATCTCACGCTGCACGTTGATATCGACAATCAGCGCGTCAACCTGCTCCTGCACCAGCTTCAGCTGCTCGATTTGTTTAATCGCAATCTCGATTTCGCGCAGCGTGGTCGCCATGTCCAGCACCTCGCCCACGCCTTTGGTCTGGCCGTCGGCGGTGACGAATAAACCTTTCGCCACGCGTATCACGCCGTGCTCATCGGTGTGCAGCTCAAAGCCGCTGCCGCGCGGTTTGTCCTGCCTGTCGGTGATGTGGCCCTGATTAAGCTGGGTTTTGCCATATTCAGTGGTGAGCGCGATGTGTTCACTACCGCGCTTATCTTCCATGCGCAGCTCGTTACCCGCCGGCGTGCGCAGGATGTTCTGGCTGCGGTTGTCGCGGCTGACGACGTCGGGATGTTCAGAGTCGTGGAAGGCGTGGGCGATGTAAGGGCGGTCCGGGTCGCCGCCGTCAAAGGCGATACCGACTTCGGTGCCCTGAATCAGCGGCGCGTGAAAACCGTAATCCCTGCCCGCATAAGGTTTTGCCAGCCGCACCCACAGGTAGCTGTAGCCGGATTCGCTGAACAGGCGGTCAACGTCGAGCTTCACCCGGTAGCGTCCCGTCTCGTCGAGATGGGCGTAAATATCATCGGCGTTGCGGCTTTCAATCCGCGCCGGATGCGTGCCGACAATCTCCGGACGCGGCACCGTAGCGGGGCGGAAGCAGAAGTGTTCGCTGTACGGCATGCCCCAGACGGAAACGTGCAGGCGTGAGTCGCGCGACGCGATGAAGGTGACCAGCGTCATCACCACACCGTTTTGCAGCGCGCGGATAACCTTGCCCTGCGGCTCCAGCACCGCGCCCGGCGTCAGGTGCGAGGCGTTGCTGAACAGGTGCACGTAGTCGGCACGCTTCAGCTCGCGCTCGTGGGCGATGCGCGCGTAGAAACGGCCGGACTCAGTTTCATCCTCTTCACCGGCATTCAGGTACGGGCCGATATAGCGATAGTGCCCGCCGGTGGTAGTGGCACCGCTGCTGACAGCCGCATCGGCATCGCCCGGTTCGCCGGCCTGACGATAGTTGTAGTCGCGGGTCTTCACGCTGCCGGTCACCACGTTGTGCCAGGTGCGCACGCCCCACACCGACTCGCGTGCGCCGTCGTGCAGCCCGGAAAGCTCGGCGTACGGCAGCGCCACGTCAAACTGATAGCCCTGCTGCGAATCAGCAAAAATCAGCGTTTCCTGTTCGGTAACCGCATTCATCTCGGAACGGAACCAGATGCCGACCTCCGCCAGAATGCGCTGCAGGAACTGCAAATCACTCTCCTGCCACTGGGTAATCAGCTCGCGCGCCGGGTACTCGCGCGTCAGGCGGAAATCAAAGTCCGGCCCTTCAAAACCGTGCTGGCGCAGCAACTGTTCCGCCAGCTCCGGCACGCTGAGGTTCTGAAACACCCGGCTCTCGCAGGTCAGTTTCATCAGCGCAAGGCGCGATTCAAGAATGACGCGATAGTGCGTCTGGTCAGCGCTCTGGCTCAGCCACTCCATGCGGGTGATGACGCCGTGCACCACCTTGCCGCTGCGCATCCTCAGGCTGGCGAATTTGTTCAGCAGCTCGTCTTTTACCGGTAAATCGGTGGTGAACTCAATGTCCCAGCGGAAGGGCTCGCTCAGCGCCTCGCGGCCGCGAAAGCGCAGCACGTCAGGGCGCACTGACGTGTTGTTGATGGTAAGGGTGTAAAGCGAGAGTGAAGCCGTGGCAATGAAATCTTTCAACGTGGCACCTCCCTGGTTCCGTTTAGCCGTCAGATGACGGTTAATCCACAAATTGAGAAGGGTGATTCTGTGGTAAATAATCAGGATGGGCAACTACTTTATTGTGTCTTTTGTGCGCAATGATTAGATGTAATAAGTTGATTCGATAAGAAGTATGGGATTTAACAGCGCGAGATATCGCGCTGTTAAAGGCAGGTCGATTTTATTATTTTGATGTTGGCTTCAACCACTCTTTCACCGGCAGGAAATCGCGGTACAAGGCGGCTTCGGGGGAATCGGCTTCTGGCTGATAATCGTATTCCCAGCGCACCAGCGGTGGCATCGACATCAAAATGGATTCGGTGCGACCGCCGGTTTGCAGGCCAAACAGCGTGCCGCGATCCCA
>Ga0308169_10005460_pt1 | contig 11547 bp, 13 predicted proteins | sample PhyBR1_2_FD_202139 | JGI IMG/M metagenome (GOLD analysis project Ga0308169, IMG submission 202139) | Phyllosphere microbial communities from UC Gill Tract Community Farm, Albany, California, United States - DLSLSB.R1 | ecosystem: Host-associated > Plants > Phyllosphere > Unclassified | place... | reverse complement strand
GCCGCAATTCGTCCAGGATCGCGCCGCGCACGCGCAGCGCGGCGTAGCTCGAGAACCCGGTGTCGGGCGCGCCATAGCGGCGCAGCGCCTCCAGCAGGCCCATCAGGCCGATCTGTTCCATGTCCTCGCGTCCCATCGCGCCCGAGACCTGGCTGCCGAGCTGGCGTGCGATGCGCTTGACCAGCGGCGCATACGCCAGCAGGTGACGCGACTCGTCCTGCGGCGACAAGCCCGCGCTGGCCATCGCCTCGCCATATTCGCTGGCAGCAGCATCGGCGTAATCGGTCATGTAGGCCACGGCGTCTCCGGGATCAGGCTGCGTATCACTCGATGATCAGCTTGCCGACCATGACTTCGGAAAACGGCTTGATGTGGTTTTCCTTCGCGTAGTTGGCATTGAAGACCTTGTTCAGCTCGGCCGCGTACTGGTCCACCGTCATGCCCGACGCTTCGGCCATCGTGCGGGCCGACAGCGCGGACACGACGATGCTGCGCAGCAGCGGCAATTGTTCCTTGGTGGCTTTTTCGCCCTCTGCCGTGGTGGCCAGTACCAGGTCGACCGACAGGTAATGCGTGGACTGCTCGGCCGGGGCGCGGCGCAGCATCACAATCACCTTGTCCAGCGTGACGTACTTGGTCAGCTTGGTTTCTGGGGCCGGCTTGGCGGCCACGGCGGTGCTTGCAGTCTTGCTCGTGTACCACATGGCGCCACCCGCGGCGGCCGCCACGACAACGACGACGGCGGCAATGGCAATGATCAGTTTTGCTTTCATGGGGGGCGTGTCAGTTCATCGAAAAAAGGGTGGAGCCGGGGCTGGCCTCGTCATGCAGCGCGCGCCCGGGGGCACGGGCCTGTTCCTGTTCCTGGCGCGAACGGCCCTGGGCATCGGCCTGGCCCTGACCCGGTGTGTGGCCACCGGTCTGGGCGCTGGCCTGCATGCGCGGCACGTCGCTGACGTTGACCGAGACGCTGCCGTACTGGCGGCCGGCGAGGTCGCTGCGCAGGCTGTCGCTGACCGTGTTCAGCTGGCGCAGCACTTCGCTGTTGGACGCGGCGATGTGGATTTCCAGGTTGCCGGCGCTGTGGCGGATCGCGATCTCGATGCGGCCCAGCATCGGCGGCTCCAGGCGGATCGTGGCCTGCTCGATGTTGCGGCCAAGCTGGAGCTGCAGGCGTTCGCCGAGCGCCTCGTGCAGGTTCTGGCGCCATGCGGTCGGCGGGCCGGCCAGCACGATGCTGTCGGCGCTGCGCGCGCTTGCCGGCGCCATGCTGGCGAGCGCACCGGGACCTGCCGTGACCGGGGTTGCATCGGCGCCGGCATCGGCCGCGGCCTCGCCCGAGACCGGTGCAGCGGCCGCCTCGACAGCCGGCACGGCGTTCGGCTGCGCCGCGACGGACTGGGCGGCTCCCGGATCGGGCCGGGCTGCTGCCACGACGCTGGCTGCCTGGGCGGCCGATGGCGTGAGCGCCGTTGCTGCAACCGGCACCAGGGGGGCGGTGCGTGCGCCGATCGCCTGGGCGACCGTGCCCGGCGCGCCGGCAAGCGAGCCGCCTGCGGCTTCGTCGGACGGCGCGCTGGCGGCATCACCGGCAACGCCCGGTTTCGCAGTCTGCATCGCCAGCATCATCGCGGGCAGCGCTGCCGGCGCCAGCATCGGCGCCATCGCGCCCAGCAGGGCGTCGGGGGCGACGTCATCGTCCACCGCTGCCTCGGCCTCGCCCGCATCTTCGCCCGGCGCCGCCACGAGATCCTGCTGCGGCGTGTTGGCGGTGACATCGGGCAGCGCGCCCCCGAGCTTGATCCAGTGACCGAATGGCAAAGCAGCGGCCGGGGCCTGGCCCGGCGCTGCCGTACCGGCTGCGCCGGCGGATGGCGCAAGCGCATCGGGCGCTATCGCATCGGGGGCGGCGGTGGATGCTGCCGGCGCAGGGTTGCCGGCCATGCTGCCAGCCGGTTTCATTGTCGTCGTCATGCTGCTGTTCATCGCAAAATTCATCGCACGTTCTCGCCAGGTTCGGTTGCGCCCGCGAGGGCATAGGCCATCCAGCCTTCCTTGTTGTCACGCATCTCGTCCATCCGGGCCTGCAGGCCGGCAGCGGCAGCGGCGCCCGCCTGTGCGGCGCGCTCGTGCGACGCACGCAGGCGCTGCAGGGCCGCGCGCTCGGCGGCGCTCCACGGACCCTTGACGGCCAGGGCCTGCAGCTGGCGCGCCAGGCCGTGCACGGCCCGCGCGAGGGCATCCCAGTCGGCGCCGCTGGCAGCGGCGTCGAGCTGCGCGCCCAGGCGTCCGATGGCGGGTGACCTATCCATTGCGTTCCTGCACGCCTTTCCAGCCCTGGCGAATCGTCGACAGGATGCGGATGACTTCATCGACCATGTCAGGATCGAGCTTGATGCCAGCGGTGTGCAGGTGACCCGCGCAGAAATCGTAGATGCGCGCCAGGTTGGCGACCGTGTCGCCGCCGCCGTCGAAGTCGAGCGAGCTGGCCAGACCGTTGATGATCTCGACGCATTTGTTGATGCTGTTGGCCTTTTGTTCGTAGCGGCGCGCGACGATGTGCGCGCGGGCGCGCGCCAGTTCGTCGAGCAGGCCGTCCGTGAGCAGCAGCACCAGGTCGACCGGCGAGGCGCGCGTGGTCTGCGCATCCAGGTTCACTGCGTGGTAACTGCCGTAAGCTTCTTGATAGGACATGATGGGGATCCGGCTGTGGTTATTTGTCGTTGCCGAACAGGGCATCGAACAGGGACACGTTGTTGTTCATCACGGACTGCATGTTCTGCAGCTGGGTGAATTGACGCAGGTAGCGCTGATAGGCTGCTTCGTGCTGCCCGTCGAGCGACGCCTGGCGCGCACTCAGGCGCGATTGCTCGCTGGTTGTCTGTTCGCGGCGCAGCTTGATCTGGCCGTCGACGCTGCTGCTCCAGGTTTTCAGGTAATTGTCGAGCGCGCCGGCGATGCCGCTCGGCGCCGACGAACTTGGCGCCCCGATCAGGGCGTCCAGGCCGGTCGGATTGACGGCCAGCTGGCTGGTCAGGCGCTTCGCGTCCAGTTCGAGCGTGCCGGTGCGCGTGGAAATAATGCCGTAGGCGGCCAGCGAGTCGCCATTGGCCGGCCGCAGCAGCGTCCCGAGACGGTCGTTCAGCGCACGCACCCCGCTGTCATTCGCGAACGTGCCAGCGGCAACGCCCTTGGCGGAGTCGCCGCTGGCGGTCAGCTTGCTCAGGGTGGTCTTGAGCTTGTTGAAGGCGTCGACGAACGCCTGCACATTGGCCGTGCTGGTGGTGGTGTCGGCCGATACGGTCAGTGTGACGGGCGCGGCGCCGGTTGCATGGGCCCTGGTGAACGTCATGCTGACGCCATCGATGGCGGTGAAGGTGTTGCTGGCCTGCGTGATCGCGGTGCCGTTCTCGGCGCCGACGCGGATCTCGGCATCCTGCGCCTCGACCAGCACCCGGCGCCGCGCCGGATCGGCATTGGCATCGGCCAGGCTGGAGGTGCCGGTGATGCCGCTCGTATCGAGCGTGATCGCCGAATTCAGGCCGGTGTCCCTGGCGGTCAGAATCAGCTCCGAGGTACCGTTGGTCGTGATGATCGACGCCGTGACCTTGCCCCCGTTGCCGGCAGCGCCATTGATGGCGGCGGCCAGTTCGCGCGTGCTCAGCGCGCCGCCGTCGGTGTTGGCGGCGGCCATGTCGACGTCAAAGGCGAGGGCGCCGCCCATGTTCAGTTTGAGCGTGCCGGCCACGCCGGTGTTGTCGGTCAGGCCCGTGAGCGAGACCTGGCTGGCCGTGGCGATCTGCTTGACGAAGAACGCATACGTGCCGGCGGCGGCCTTGCTGCTGGCAGTGGCGCTGCCGACCGTGGTGTCGCCGAACACGGCGGACTGCGCGAACACCGTCTTGTTCGCGCCCGTGAGCGCCGTCAGGCTGGTCTGGAAGGCCAGCAGCGCCGAGTTCATCTCGGTCAGGCCACGCTCGGCGGCCGTGGCGTTGGCCAGCTGCGTCGTCAGGATCTGCTGGCGCGGCGCGACGTATTTGTCCGCCAGATTGGTGGCGGTCGGAATGGGATCGTAGGTCGGTGAGGTGATTGCCGTTGCCATGGTGCGTGCTCCTTGTGATTGCGTGTGCTCGTCGGGCCGGCTCAAGCCTGCCCGGCCAGCCAGGATTGGGTGGCGATATCGTCTTCGCGCTTGCGGGTAGCGCGTTCATTCTCGGCCGCATGCGCGCTCTGGGTACGGGCCAGCACCTTGCCCAGCAGTTCGCGACCGACCCAGGCATCCTTGAGCCGGCTCTGCGAGACCGCCATGTTTGCCTGGTGCAGCGACAGGTCGATGCGGTGGCTGTCGGCCAGCGCCATCACGCCCTGCTTGTAGGCGCCGCAGTTCAGCGCCATCGCCGGATTGACCTGCAGCGCCGCGCCCGATGCGCCGCTGCCGTGCGTCAGCGCCGTCAGGCGATCCAGGTTGTTCTGGTAGCGCACCCGTGTTGCTTCCTGGCTGGCCAGGTCCGCTTCCAGGCGCTCGACCTGGGTCGAACGCAACTGCACCAGGGTGCCAAGGCTGCGGATGGTCGTTGAACGCGTCATGTCATGATCGCTTTCAGGGCGTCGATGCAATTGTCGATGGGGGCGCCTTCACGCGTGCCCTGGCACAGGAACGCCTCGATATGCGGTTGCAGCTGCACCGCGCGGTCGGTTTCCGGATCGGCGCCCGGCACATACGCGCCCAGCGGAATCAGGTCACGCACGCGCGCGTGGCGCGCCAGCGCTGCCTTGAGCTTGCGCGCGGCCAGCGTGTGTTCCGGCGTCACCACCTGCGCCATGCAGCGCGAGATCGACTGCGCAACGTCGATCGCCGGATAGTGGCCACGCTCGGCCAGCTCGCGCGTGAGCACGATGTGGCCATCCAGGATCGCGCGCGCCGAGTCGACCACCGGATCCTGCTGGTCGTCGCCTTCGGCCAGCACCGTGTAGATCGCACTCATGCTGCCTTGCGGGTTCTCGCCGTTGCCGGCCGATTCCACCAGTTGCGGCATGTTCGAAAACACCGACGGCGGATAGCCGCGCGTGGCGGGGGGCTCGCCCAGCGACAGCGCCACTTCGCGCAGCGCCATCGCGTAGCGGGTCAGCGAATCGCACAGCAGCAGTACGTTCTGGCCGCGGTCGCGGAAATGCGCCGCTACTGCATGACACAGCTCGGTTGCCATGACCCGCATCAACGGGCTGTCGTCGGCCGGGGCGACCACCAGGACAGCGCGCTTCAGACCCTCGGGTCCGAGCGAGCGCTCGACGAATTCGCGCACTTCGCGATTGCGCTCGCCAATCAGGCCAACCACGACCACATCGGCCACGGTCTGGCGCGTGATCAGGCCCAGCAGTACCGATTTGCCGACGCCCGAGCCGGCCATCAGGCCGACGCGCTGGCCCTTGCCAATCGTGAGCATCGCGTTGATGGCGCGTACGCCGACGTCAAGCGGTTCGTCCACCGGGGTTTTCTTGAGCGGATTGACGCGCGGCGGGGCAGGGGCGAGCGGCTGATCGCCACCCAGGCGGCCCAGGCCGTCGATCGGTTCGCCCAGGCCATTGACCATGCGGCCCATCCAGCTCGGGCCGATCATCAGGTCGCCCTTGTCGGTTGCCGGCAGCACGCGCGCGCCGGTGGCCAGGCCGGTCGCCTTCTTGAACGGCATCAGATACGAGACCTTGTCGCGAAAGCCGACCACCTGCGCATCGAGCCATTCGCCATCGACGGTCTCGATGCGGCAGCGCTGGCCCGTGTGCAGGCGGCAGCCGCTCGCTTCCAGCAGCAACCCCTGGGCGCCGACCAGGCGCCCGGTCGGCGTGGCCACCGGCACCGCGCCAAGTTCGACGGCGCGCAGCGAATCGGCCAGCGAATGTGCCAACCCCGTCATGCCTGCTCGCTTTCGCCGAGCAACTGCTGATGCACCTGTTCCATGACGGCCGTCAGGCGCCCCTGGCAACCGGCATCGACTTCATGGTCGCCCGAGCGCACGCGGCATTCGCCGGCATCGAGCGCCGGGTCGGGCAGGATGGTCCACTTCTTGGCGCGCTTCGGATCGAGCTCCAGCACGCGGCGCAGTTCTTCCGGATTCATGAACACTTCAACCTGATCGCGTGACGGCGGCATCACGGCCAGCGCTTCCTCGACCAGCGAGAGCAGCTGCACCGGTTGCAGCGCCAGCTCGGCGCGGATCACCTGGCGCGCGATTTTGCCCACCAGGTCGACCACTTCGGTGCGCTGCGCGGCGCGCAGGTCGGTCTTGAGTTTCTTGAGACTCTTGAGCATCGCATCGACCGGCTTGGCCAGTTGTTCGAAGCTCTCGAGCGCCATCGCGCGGCCTTCCTCGATACCCCGTTCGAGGCCCTCGATCTTGCCTGCTGCAATACCGTCGGCGCGGCCCTGGTCCAGGCCGACTTCGTACCCGTCACGCTGGCCCTGGCGATACCCGTCGGCCAGTGCGCTCTGCCACTCATCGGCGGCATTGCCACCGGCCGCACCGGCGGACGCGCCGGCAGGGCGCGCCGCGCTGAACTGGTGCAGCGGCGGAAAGTGATAAGCGCGAAACGGTTTCATTCGGCAGTCGCCTCGGCAAACAGCTGAATGTCGATCTCGCCGGCGTCGGCCAGTTCCTTGACCGTGGTCATGATTTCGCGGCGGGTCTGCTCGATGCGCGACATCGGCACCGGTCCGGAGCGGCGCATCAGGTCTTCGAAGCTTTGCGCCTGGCGGCGCGGCATCGCGGCCAGGATGGCGTCGCGCAGCGGGGCTTCGGCGCCTTTCAGCGCGATGGCCCACTGTTCCAGCGGCACATCGTCGAGCAGGCGCGCGATGACCTGTTCGGTCTGGCGCGACAGGATGAAGAAGTCGTACATCGACATCTCGATCTGCGAGACGACCTCGGGATCGTGGGCGCGCAGCAGTTCGACCATGCCGGCGCGGTTGTCCTGCAGGCGGTTGAGGATGTCGGCGACCTGGCGCACGCCTTCGACGCTGGCGCTCTGCGTGTCGAGCGCGGCCAGGCAGCGGCCCACCAGTTCTTCGAGTTCGTGCAGCACGTCGCGGTCGATCTCGTCCAGGCGCGCCATGTTCAAGAGCACCAGTTCGCGGCCTTCCAGCGGCAGCGCTTCGAGAATCTGCGAGGCCAGCGCCGGCGGCAGGAAGGCCAGGAACACGGCCTGCATCTGCACGTGCTCGCTCGAGACGAATTCGGCCAGCCACTTCGGCGACGCGTACTGCAGGCGCGCCATTTTCGGGCGGATCGCATCGCCATAGATCGAATTGAGCACGCTGTTGGCGATGTCGCTGCCCAATGCCAGGTCGAGCGAGCGCTTGAGGTAGCTGCGCGAGGCGCCATGCAGACCGCTTTGCTGGCGGTAGTCGTCGAAGAAACTCTGCAGCGCCGATTTGACGGTGTCGACCTTGATGCCGCTCATGCGCGACATGACCTGCGTCAGCTCCATCAACTCGTCGCGCTCGAGGCAGCGCAGCACGGCCGCAGCCTGCTCTTCGCCGATCGACAGCAGCACGATGGCCGCCTGTTCGACCGGGCTCAGACCGGCCTCGAGGTCGTTGTCTTCCACGTTATTCAGTTCGGCCATGTTTTTTCTGTACCCATTGTTTGACGACTTCGGCGACGCGCTCCGGCTCTTTGGCCGCCAGCACTCTCAGGTGATCGACCATGACGTCGACCGGCGAGCCGGACGGCGGCAAGTCATAGTTCTCGAGGAGGGGAATGACGGCGCCCGGCCCGCCCGCCGCCGGCGCTTCGAGCGCCGTGACGCCGGCCGGCAGCGCGGTCAGCGGTGCTGCGGCAGCGCCCGCCAGAGCAGGCGTGGCCGACGTCGGCGATGGCGGCGCCAGGCGCGAGGTGGCGGCGCGCAGCAGCGGCCGGGCCAGCAGGAAATACGCCAGCACTGCACCAATGGCCCACAGGGCCCAGCTCGCCATGTCGACGATGTTGTCGCGTTCCTGCCACCATGCCTGTTCGACCGGCGCAGCCGGGAACTTCATGGCCGACACGGCCAGCACGTCGCCCCGCGCAGCGTCGATGCCCAGGCCGCCGGCCAGGATTTTCTCGATATTCGTCAGCTCTGCGGGCGTCCATGCCTTGCCATCGGCAGCGCTGGTGGTGTTGAGCACCACGGCCACCGACAGTTTTTTCAGGCGGCCGCGCTCGCGCTTGATCTGCGTGATCGCGCGGTCATACGCGTACTGGCGCGTGGTGGCGTTCTTGCGGGCGTTGCCGTCGTCGGCTTTTTCGGCAGGCGCGGCGCCTGCCGTTTCCGCAGTAGCGGGCGCTGGCGGCCGGTTCGACAGCGTGCCCGGCACGCCCATCGCCATCCGGCTCTTTTCCATCTCTTCGCGCATCGCCTCGCTCGTGACCTTCGGCGCTTCGCCGTATTTTTCCTGTGTCTCGTCGACGCGGTCGTTGTCCACGGCGGCGGTCACGCTGACCTTGTAGTTGGCCATGCCGAGGATCGGCGCGAGCAGGTCGTTGACGTTGGATCGGACCTCGTCGGCATGGCGCTTGGCGGCCGTGTCGCCCTGCGCGGCGCCATCGAAGCCGTCGGCCAGGTCGATGCGCGAGGACAGGTAATTGCCGGCCTGGTCGACCAGCGAGACGCGCTGGGGCGAGAGCCCCGCGACGCTGCCCGAGACCAGGTTGACGATCGCGGCGATCTGTTCGTTGCCCAGGCTGCGGCCCGGCTTGACGGCCACCACGACCGACGCCGAGTTGCCATCGGCATTGCCCGTCACGAACGAACTGGTCTTTGCAATGGCCAGGTGCACGCGCGCACTGGCGATCGAATCCATCGCCAGGATGCTTTGCGCGAGCTCGCCTTCCAGGCCGCGCCGGAAGCGTACGTCCTGCACGAACTGCGACACGCCCAGCGGGTCGTTACGGTCCATCAGTTCGAGACCGGCCGGCAGCTGGGCGGTCACGCCCTTGGCCGCGAGCAGCATGCGCACCTTGCCCAGCTGCGACGACGGGACCATGACCTGGCCGCTGTCCGGATGCACGCGGTAGGGAATCTGTTCGGCTTCCAGCACCGTCATCATGTCGGCGGCGACGACTTTCTCGCGCGCACCGAAGACCGGTTTGTAGCTCGATTGATCCTGCCACAGGAGCATCATGACGGCAGCCGTGACCGCCATGGCCAGGCCAAGCATCAGCGGCAGATTATTGCGCAGCAGCGGTGGCAGCGCGGGCAGCGCGAGCTTGCCGCTGAAGGAGGACTTGAGAGAGGAGAGCACGTGAGCGTCGCTTGTCGAAAAAATCAGATCGGGAGCTTGAGCAGTTCATCGACTGCGCCCATGACCTTGTTGCGTACTTGCATCAGCATCGAGAACGAGAGGCTGGCTTCCTGGCTGGCCAGCATGGCGCCGACCAGGTCGTCGCTCTTGCCGGTTTCGACCGCCGTGACGCGGGCGCTTGCAGCCTGGTCCTGGGCGTCGACACCGGCGATGGCGCTTTGCATGGCCTGGGTAAAGGAAAACGCGTCGGCGCCACCGGTTGGCGCACCGAGCCCGGCAAATGAAGCCGAGGCGGGGTTGATCGCCAGGCGGCTTGCGTCATTGCTCAGTTGTGCAAGATCAGCCCGGATCAGGCCTGCAAGTTCATTTGCCATCGTGGTTCCTTGAAGAAGTATTGTTGTTCATCGGCGACAAAATTTCACAACTTTTTGGTAATTTCTTCGCTGAAATTTGTTAAATCGGAGACTGGCGCGGTGCAGGCTTGTATGAACGGTACCCTGTCGCGCTGAGGCAGATTACCCTGACTGTCACTCTGCAGAGGGGAGATGCTGCAATGCAGTGACTCAATATTACCGTAGGGCAAATGATAAATCAAAGCGATATGTCAAAGTTGCGACGTTTGAACTCGCTGTATAATTATTGCTGCACGGAATCAAAACAATGTGACATTAACTTTCAACAAAGACAGATGGCAATTAATCAACTTGACCGACGACGCGACCACCAGGTGCTCGACCCGTGCTTGCTGGGGCGTCCGGTGCATCTGCTGCCGGCGTTTGCTGCCGGGCTGGCCGAGGCGATTGGTAGCGAAATGGCATCGCCTGGCGGACGCCGGCACTGGGGCGCATACCGCCTCGAACAGTTGTCGTTCGAACGGGCACCCGATCAGCCCGGATTGCGCTGGCTGGGAGTAAGCGGCCACTACGGCGTGGCGGCCGTTGCCTTCGAGCGCAACCTGCTGTTGGGACTGCTGGAAGGGCGTTATGCACGCCGTCAGCCGGCGCCATCTGCTGCAGCGCAGCAAAATCCGGTCATGGAACGCGTCACGGCCACCGAAGAACGGCTCGCCGCCACGCTGGCCCAGCAACTGGCCGGTCTGCTCGATGCGCGCGTGGCCGATGGCCTGGCCCGGGTGGACGGTGCGCCCGTGCCGTTGCCGGCGGTCGCTGGCGCTGCGGTGGTGCCGGCCAGCGCGCCTGGCAAGACCGGCTGGGTACTGCGCGCCGTGCTGCGTGCCCAGTACGGCCGGCGCGATACCGATGAGCCGACCCAGGCCGCGCCCGAAGGTCAGATCTGGATTGGTCTCGACCACGCCCTGATGGCCTGTGTGCTGCAGGGCATCAAGGCCGACCGCGGCGCCGTGCGCGCTGCGGGTGGTGCGCGCATGCCGCGCGAACCGCTGGCCTCGCGCCTCGAAGTCAAGCTCGAGGGCTGCCTGGTGAGCAAGGAAGTCACGCTCGCCACGCTGTTTGGCCTGCAGATCGGCGACGTGATCCCGGTATCGGTCGGTCGCGCCGATGTATTGCTGGACAATTCCCGCCTGTTCACCGCCGCGGTGGCCGAGCACAAGGGCAAGCTGTGTTTAACCTCATTTGAAGATGCCGAATAATGGACATGAATCTCAACGACCAACTGAGTGGCGACGTCATCATTGACGATCTGGACAGCGAGGATGCGTTGCAAGTCGCTGCCTCCGGACGCAGCGGCGCGCGCCAGCTGCCGCAGATGATGCGGCGTATCCCCGTCACGCTGACGCTCGAAGTCGGTTCGGTGCGCATTTCGCTGCAGGAACTGATGGACATCGGCCCGTCGTCGGTGCTGCCGCTCGATTCGCTGGCCGGCGAGCCACTGGTCATCAAGGTCAATGGCACGCCGATCGGCCGCGCCGAAGTGGTCGTCGCGGGCGAGCAGTACGGTCTGAAGGTGATCGACCTCGAAGGCCTGAATCTGGACATTCTCGCACCATGATGCGTGTTACCGGGGGCGTCAGGGCCCGCGCCCCTGCGCTTCTGTCGGCGCTGCTGGTGGGCCTGCTGATTGCGGTTCCGGCCGCCGCCCAGAACCAGGACCTGCTGGCCGGCGTGCTGCCCGGCGCTACGTCCACCAGCGCCGGGATGAGCGTCAAGTCGCAGATCCTGGTGCTGATGACGCTGCTCGGGCTGCTGCCCGTGATGGTCATGATGATGACCTGCTTCACGCGCTTCGTGATCGTGCTGTCGCTGCTGCGCCAGGCCCTCGGCCTGCAGCAGGGCCTGCCCACCCGGATCATC